>BNJS01002927.1_pt1 | contig 356061 bp, 514 predicted proteins | sample 8540461 | NCBI WGS metagenome assembly BNJS01 (sample SAMD00202454, study PRJDB9452) | human saliva metagenome | isolation source: human saliva | place: Japan
TCAGTTACGTATTGTTGCGCCATCTTTCGATTGGCATTGAGCCCATAAGTCCATGTGATGAAACACAGGTAAATTCTTCATGCTGTTTTGTCTATGCGTCATGCAGGCAATGCCAGGTGAGGCCTTTGCGCTGCATTCTGCGAGGCGCCGCCGCCGGTCGATACGTGACTCATCTGTCGGCAAGATGGAACTGGCGACGGCTGCAGCGGATCTCGCCGCCGACGACCGTTACTGCGCGCTTTGTTTCACAGTCGCCTCTGCAGCGCAAGGCGGGCAACTGCTTCTAGTTCCGGGAGAAAGCTTCAAATTCCGATACACCGACAGGACTGATTTCCAGACGATGGATTTTGCCCCGTAAAATTTCCGCCTTGTATAATTCGATGGTTTTAGGTCCAACATCCATTCCCATAGAGTGAGATCAGGAATATCGCAGCCATCTACGCTTTCCGGTTTTTGCATCGGCGGCGAAAGAGGCGGCGCAAACATCGATCCACCGGCGGGATTATTTTAACACCCTTTTTGCTTTTTGCATCGGTTAACAGTTTTTGCCGTATCGATAAAATCATCTTCAACGAGGACTTTCCGATGGAATGACCTTGCGCTTTAAGAAAGGTGTATGCCATACCGCCGCCGATAATCAGCGCAGCGGCATTCTTTTAAAAAGCTGTCCAACACCGCAATTTTGGATGAACCTTTGCACGCCGATATTGGACGACCATCGGCTAGGAGGATTTTTACCATCGGTTCCTATATACTTCACTTCTTTTTCCATTAAGAACCGGCGACTTTCACTTTCATAAATTTCGCAATGGTCGCCGTAGAGGCGCTGAGCGCGGTGCGCGGTACAAAAAGCGTCATTGACATAGACATCACCATAGGAGCGCAAAGCTCTTTCGGCGACGCTTCCTGTTCTGCACTGTCTTTGGATGTTTCTTCCGGACTGGAGCGTGTATTTTCCAGCATCAAAGTGCTGCCTGCGGGAAGCGCGTCTACGACTGCCTTTTGTCCCTTGCAGGAATCGCGAGCCGAGACGGGCATACCTAATAGATCCAAATATGCCGCTACCGGCTTCATCTTATGTTTATCTGGCGATGTAGCTCTCTTTATCAAAAAGCTTACCGTCTTTTCGCCGCTTTTTCTTCAGCTGAAGCGTCTTTGGAGGATCTCCGAGTGGCTCATCAACACCAGAGAGCGAGGCTTTGCTCTAAGATGTATTTGATAGTCGGTAATGCCGCAACAATCCGCGTATCGTCCTGCACAACGCCATCCTTCATCGGAACATTAAAATCGAGCCCGCATGATAACACGCTTGCCGTGAAGATCCACATCTCTTACTGTTTTAACCATTGTATTCCTCCATAGATGATGGGGTAGGGCAGCGCGCCTCTGTCCAGTTGCTCGTAAAGAGGGCGCCGCTCAAACAAGAGCTGAGCTTTTGAGCGACGCCATCTATTTTGTATTTTTCGGAGTGCCGGATGCCCTCTCATAGTAAACCTGTTCGAAAACGCAGTTATCGAATAGGTCGAGTGTATATCCGATAAAAATATACTCGTTCTATAAAAAGCAACAACGGCTTCGATATAGGGCAGGGTAACCGCATCAGTTATAATCCCGCAGATAGTATCGGGCAATCTCTATTGGGCTGATGCAATACTTAAAATCTGGCTTTTCCAAACTACAGGGCGCTTCTTAAAACCAAAGTTTTAGGAGTTTTCTTATGTAGGTGCAGCTCCGCCATCATTTTTGTTAGGGTTTTATAGTGGGCAGTGCCGGAAAGAATACTATGAGGAAACAACTGCGTATATTTCATCATTTCAATTTTTGTTCTCATTTTTGTACATTTTGCCATTTTTGTTATTGGTGACGCCCTATACATAGTAAATGAAAATTATCAATAATAAAACGCCTGAGTGTAAAATTGCTGATTCTTTTGAACCGAGATCGCTCTGATAAAGGTAAGCAAACATATCCTTTTTGAACTGGAGGAGACAAGCCCGACACGGAAAGTTGCCCGTGATTTTTGAATGGATAATCCCGAATAGCTTGGAAAAACAGCCGATGCTGTTTCCATCTGTGCAGAGACCAGTGTTCGAGTTCTGCATCCGTGGCAGCGGCTCGTCATTGCCAATATCCTCGATGCCGTGCACGCCGCGGAAGCTGCTGAGGCTCGGGCGACAAAGCCAACCGTCCGTAAGGGCGAACCTTGAGCGAGCTTTACGATGAGGACGGCGGTCGGTGGGCAGACAGATTGTTTTGTTGCCGACCGGCGCGGGAAAAATCGCTGTGCTTTCAGGTACCGGCGCTCACTATTGGACAAGCCGACGCTCATTATCTATCCGCTTTTAGCCTTGATGAGCGATCAGATGCGCCGGATGCGAAGAAATCTGAACCGGTTTTGTTCTGCGGCGGTCAGCGGACAGGAACGCGCCTGTCGCCTCCGCGTAGGATTACGTGTGCCTCCTGCCATACTCAGAAAGGTACGCGATGCGCGACCTTGCTAAAGACGACGCACTGGCAGTGGCTGGCATGCTGACCGGCGGTCAAAGCATTACGGCACGTTATCGAAACGCTTAAACCACCTGCAGTTACCGCTTTTACCGCCACAGCAGGAAACGAGGTGTTGAAGCGTATCGGCGAGGTACTCTTTGACGCGCGGGCGCATCTGGTACGCGGAGAATCTGACCGACCTAATATTGCTTACTGACTGCGGCACGCGTGAAAAGCGCCCGCGCTTTTGCGGGAGGTTGCAGAAACAGGCAGCGCCCGATGGTTATTTTCTGCGCAACACGGAACGGTACAGAGCAAACGGCTGCATTTTGCGCTATACGCTGCGAGATCGAGCAATTGATTTTATCATGCTGGTTTTACAGCGGGAAGAAAAGATGATGTGGAGCAATGGTTCCATCAGCACGATAGCGCGATACTGGTAACGACCTGCGCGTGGGGCATGGGTGTCGATAAAAAGAACGTACGCACGGTGATTCACCTCAATGCCCCGCCTACCGCCGAAGCGTATGTACAGGAGGCGGGTAGGAGGGCGAGACGGTAGCCCTCGCGGCAGGTTTTGCTGTGGAGCCCTGGAAGATAAAGGGCACGGATTGCATTTGTTGCCTGAAAAGCAACGGAACGGGCAGAAATACGTTAATTTTTGCCGAAAGCGGGCGCTGCCGGCGCGAGGTACTGCTTGAAGCACTTGGGGAAGTGCGGCTGTTCCGCCTCCATGCAGGTGACGAAAGTATTGCCTGTTCCGATGCGAGTGTGTAACGGAACCGCGCTATTTATCCTCAAGATGAGCGGGAGTTGATAGTTTATCGCGGCACATAAACGCGAGTTTACTGCACGTCGCAGCTTATTCAGGAGCCAGGCACTTTTCCGCTCTGGCGCGCCGCGATATCGGCAGCCCTGTTTTCGCAGCTCATCGATGAAAGGAAAATCCGCCCTGCTAATTCATGGAAAGGCGCGCTCACACGTTAGACAAACGTATCGACGTGTCTGTTCTACATTCCGCAGAATTGTAGCGTGCTCAACAATATCTCGTGCGATTTTCCACTCTAGAATTTCTAACACAGAATTTCTCATGCTGTTCTAAATATCAGCCTTATGCTATAATCAATATACATTATTTTATAGAAACGCATAGGAGTCTATATGAATACATCCGAAATCAAATGTTTTGCCGATCTTCCCTACACACGTCCCGATATGGCGGCATTAAAACAGCATTTACAAAAGCGGAACAGCAGTTTGAAGCCGCACATTCAGGCGCTGGAGCAGATTGCCATCATCGACGAAGTGCAAAAACTTAAATCACATTATCAAACCATGCAAACCTTGCGGAATACGGCACAGCATCGACACTCGCGCACAGTTTTTACGATGCGGAAAACGCCTGGATGAAGCAGATCCTCTATATGGAAATGACCAATAGTTTTAACAAAAAGCCGCTTGCGTCATCATCTCCGTAAGGAATTGGAGAAAAGAATTCGGAACCCATATCTTTGCAATGATTGAACTTGATATGAAAAGTATTTTCACCCGCTATTATGGAAGATTGAGCGGAAGAAAACAAACACTCACCAGCAGTTACGATAAACTAATCGCCTGGCGGAAATCGATTTGCAGGGAGAGCGTATCGCACAGCTGGACTCCTTTTATACAGCATAAAGATCGTGACACGGAAAAAGCAGCAAAAAGCCTACTACGGTGCAGAGCACGAGGTAGAATTCGATTCCATCTACGATAATTTAGTCAGCGCGCGTACTCGCATCGCAGCTCGGATATCAAAATTGATGTACAGCCCTGGCACGATCGGATGGGCAGAACCGACTACAATGCGGAGATGGTTGCCTATCGAAATCATCATCGCGAAATTGTGCCGATAACTCTGAACTTACGCAAACGGCAGGCGGAAGCGGGTTGGGCTTGGAACAGCTGTACTATTATGGATAGCCGCTTGAATATACCACCGGCAGTGCGATTCCTCGCAGTAACCCGATTGGATTTTTGGCAACGCTAAAAAGATGTATGCGGAACTTTCTCCGAAACCAATGAGTACCTTTATGACCTCCCATCAGATGCCTCGAGTGCTTGGCTAAAAAGGAAAGGCTGCGGGCGGTTATTGCACTACCATTCCGGATTATAGCGCCGTTCATTTTGCCAACTTTAACAGCACGCAGCATGATGTGGAAGTAATGACCGACGAAGCAGGGCACGCATTCCAGCTATCATGCCGGAATGCCCGCCTCTTTGGAATACGTATACTGACCTACGAAGCCGTGAAATTCATTCAATGAGCATGGAGTTCTTTATATTACCGTGGATGAATCTGTGAGGAGCAAAACCGATAAAATTCCGCTTTTACCCACCTTGCCGGAGCGCCTCTGTTTTACCCTACGGCGTTACAGTTGATGAGAGTTCCAGCACTCGGGTTTAGCGGAACATCCTGAAGCAAAACCCTGCAGAACGGAAAGTTGCATGGCGCACGATAGATATCTGCCCGAACGGAATTATGATGATAACGATTTCAAATTGCGGCGGCTATTGGATGCGTCAAGGCATATCTTCTAACACCCCGTTTTATTATATCGACTACACGCTTGCCCAAGTATGCGCATTGCAATTCTGGGCAAAGAGCCTTTCAGACCGGAAAGGCGGCATGGAAGATTACTCCGCCTCTGCAAAAGGCTGGCGGAAAGGATTCATTCCTCCGGCTTGCAGCGTTAGCCAAAGCTCAAAAACCTTTTGAAGAGCGCTGCGGCTTCGACGTTCCCTGCGTGTACGCTTAACAGCATCAACGACTCTGACTTTTTGAAAATAGGCGGGCATCTACTGCGTCGCATCATTAGAGTGTACATCCGTGCATTACTTTTAATGGCTGAATTTCGGCAAAGCCGAAATATCGCTTCTCGTATGAAAACCAGCGGCATCCGTGCCGCTTCTGCAATAAATGCTCAACGCGTATCATTTCCGCCACGGATGCGTGGTTCTAGTCAGTAACGTGTTTGCAGAGCAAACACGTAGGCACTAAAATGTACAGGGATGTACATTTGTTTGTACCGTGCTCTGCGGGTGTTTTTGTACGCTCTAGCATCTGCATCGTCTATTTGCAAAGCGTTGGAGAGGCAGAACCGCCATGGATGGCGGTGGTTCCAAGCAGTAGCGAGATTTGGGGCTATGCATTAGTCTCGTCGTTGAAAAAGCATACACGGATGTATGCTTTTCAACAGGCTTTACGGAAAGTTTCTTTTATACGAAGCGGTAAACGCATCAGATAGATAAATCAAAAATCGCAGGATAAAGGGACTATGAGTCCATTTTGAACCGCAAGAGTGTTCAACTCTGGTCGAATAGTTTCTTTATTCGTGCGAGGGTTTAATACCCGCCGTCCTCGGCAAACGATCGCGTCGGGGTTGTTGGTTCTGGAAAGGAATAGTTAGAAAAATCATCTAATGCATTTGCTCGATTATCTCGACAGAATATACGATATGCTTTTGCATAAAGCTTTTTATTATTAGGAGAGCATTACTATGAAAAACTCTACATTGCGACATTTGTAAAAGAATTGGTTAATCCCATAGCCGGAAGAACCTATTGGCATATCCGCGAATATGATATTTGCGAAGCCTGCAAGGACGCTATCGAAGCGAAAGTTCGACCGATTGTTCGCCAACACGACCCCTATTCCCAAGATTGGTATGAAGATCAACTGATATCGCTGATCGAAAAAGGAGTAGCTGCGCGCCATCCGTAAGAGAATCGGCGGTGCAATATGTAACCGAGAATGTGAATAGGAGACTATTCAAATACGAAATTGAATGGTCTTCTATTTTGTAGTATTCTGTTCCTCCGGTAGCTGTAATGTCTCAAAATGAAACATTGCCTATTGCAGCATTTTATGATATTCTAACTGAATATGGCTGTTTTACTCTTATTCTGTATTCCGATCATCTCTTATGCGTTTTCAATTAGAAACAAAAATAAGCATATATTTATGTTTTTGTCGGTATCGCAGCGGCAACGCTGTTCTCACTGGTTATGTCCTTGTTTTCTAGAAGCGCGGATCGTGCTATCGATTCTTTAGGAGTTATATTCCTTTTTGTGGATACCTTTATTCCCTCTCTGTGTTGTATTATTGATTGCCGTGCTCCTTTCCGGTCTTAATGTTTTGACGGTTCCGGCAGCGCTGTTTGGTCTATTTACCGTAAAAAATATATCAGCAATTATTTCTGCCAGCGCACTATATCCGTATCATGCCTATTGTGCTTTTGCATTATTCTATATGCAAGCGCTCTTTTTATTCTTGATGCGCTCTACATTTGTCTGCCGATATTACTTTCTATTATGCTGCTGCCTGCACCCTTTGCATCTTTCTATTTATGGGAATCCTTATATTAGGGTACTTTTGCGCTGGGACTTCAGTATTTTAAGGGTAATCCATTCATCTACGGTTCTATTTTTAGCGGGCATTGCGTTAATTGGTCTGGTGCTTCACTTTGTAGTCACTGGGCAGGGAAACGCCAGTTAAACAGTCGGCAAAAAATATAAAAAGCGTCTAACCCTTTGTATATTTTATCGAGTCTGCCGATACTGTAGGCAGAGTTCTTCATCCGCTGCGGAATTAATGCTCCATTATCTTAGAGTTTGGGGATGACCGAGTTGTTTGACAAAAGTTTTCTTTTCAGACTATAATAGGCAAGATTTCTTAGAATATCGGCGGAAATAAAAGGAGTTGTAGAATGAAACAAGGCGTTGTTATTACGGTCTTTGTTCTGATGTTTGCAGTCGTTTGTACTCCATTGGCAGCGCAGGATAGCGGTGTTAATTATCAAACGTACATGGTGGAGACTTTTTGACTCGAATCATCAGAGATAGCATGGAATGCTATTGGAAGCAAAGTTTATCACTGAAGCGTTATCCTATTTTTGAAAAGTATTTTGACGGAATGCCGAACGCTCTGCGAGTGTATGCAGTCCGATTCCGATAAAGAATACAAATTTTTAGAATGCAGTTTAAATTTGAACTGACAAGGCGATAACTGGGTTGACGTTTATCCGACAAAAGGTTCGGGCGATGAAGCTGTTCCTTACGAAATACCCTTAAAAGGTATCGTTCAAAGATTTGATCTTTGGGTTTGGGGAGCTGGCGGTGCGTATGACCTCGAAATTCTGGTACGCTGATTGCAACGGACGGATACATACATTACCGGTCGGAACATTAAACTCACCATGGATGGAAAAATTTAGCGGTTACCGTTCCTACAAATATTCAACAGCGGTCACGCTATTTATCACAGCTTAAATATATAGAGCTTTGTCGCATTTAGAATCCGCACTCAGCCTCCGAGAATGTTGATGACTTTTATATTTTCTTTGATGAATTTAAGGCATTGACAAATACTCGTATGGCTTCTTATGATGGTTTTGAGTTAGAGAATGCCAAGTTTGATGATGCCGATTCGAATAAGGAGGGCGGAAAAATAATGACAAAAATATTTTACCGTAGCAGCATTATTATCAGCATTATCGTTGTTTGCGTTTGCCCAAGAGAACACTCGCGATGCATCGACATTAGATCAAGCAGATCCTTCTCGTATCGGTGTTGAATCTGCAGAACAGCGTTTAAAAAGAGGTCTCCGTTGATAAGTTTGAACAAAGAAGGTTCTTGGATATGTTCCATGTCTTCGGACGAGGGCGTGTTACTCAGGGACGTTTGTTTTGACGGATCTCCGAAAGAGAAAAAGCAATCCCGGAAGAAGAAAACCTTAATATCCCTGACAGCAAAGTATACGGTACAAAGGTATCATTCTATCGCCGCGGTTATAATAGCTTTTGAAGTCGCGCGCAGTTAAAGCCGATTCCGGTCGAAGGTATTACGAAGACCATTAGCGTCTGGGTTGTCGGAAGAAGCTATCCGCACGTGTTAAAAGCTCCTCCTTGAAGACTATATGGGAAAACAATTTTGAACTCTATGTAGGCAAACTGAACCATGCAGGATGGAAGCTGATGACCGTTGCTGTTCCCCCTCAGAACGCTACAGGAACGGGAATTGTGCAAAAAGATTATCACTACGGTACCAGTATGGGCTTAAAGGTTGTAGGTTTCCGCATTGAATGCAATCCGTGGGAAGCGTATGGTAATTATTACATCTACTTTGATGACCTCCGTGCAGTTACCGACCTCTATGAAGTTGATATGCGCGATGATGACGATATGAAAGACAGCTGGTAAACCGCTGTTCTAACTCGTATTGCTCGACTAAAAACCGGCGCCTATTTGACGCCGGTTTTTATATACCTGATAGCGCCCCGCCTTTGTATAAAAAGGCTATGGCATTTTTAGAAAAACGATAGAATATATGATGCATAGACACCGGCGCCTCAATTTTTCTTACATCGGCACTGATAAATGCATCGGGTAGCTTTGTCATAAAACCGAGCAGTCAAGCTGTCGATACCGTGAAACTCCTCTTCCCGATGGATCTTTAATGACTTTTTATCAATAATACGCGGTTTTTATATCTGCTTCGCCCCTGCTTATCATCTATTTTGATAACTTCGCAATCAATATACAGAATCGATATTGTAAGATTCGAATGGTCAAGACAGTGAACAATCCCTAGTAGTTCTCTAAAAATTTGATAGAAATTGCCGTGTTTTGGGCTTTTACGACAGCTGCGCTGAGAGCCGTCCGCATTGAGCGTTAGAATATACGCATTTTTCTATAATAGGATAGACAATTTGAATAGGGTACCGCGGCAAAAGCTTTTCCAATTTAGCCCGTAGTGCGGAAAGTTTGGATGTTTGTATTTCTATTATTCGCCCTGCCTCGTAAATGTCACAGATAAAACCTTCTACTGAGATTTCCTGTGTAGTACTGTTATTGCTGTACAAGTCTTTGAGGGTACGGTGCAGGTGCGTTTCATTATACGTGTTTATCATTTGTTAGATGTATGCACGCAATTCAGCCGCATCCAACTGTTCCATTGCGTAATAGGTTGCTACAATGCCTCTTTCTTCGCGGGTGCGTTTTCCGCCTACCTGATACACAATCATCTTATTTGTCGGGAGCGGCGGCATTAATCGGTTCCCGTTCATATCGTATAGTGAACCGATCGCCAAGGGGTCGGAAATTTCCTGCATATCGCCATCGGGAAATACCATATAATATTCATAAAGCGTCATACCGATACTATAGCAGGTTTTAGCCTCGTACAAGAGCAGCGCAAACGCATTAGGGCAAAATGCATCAGGTGGATCAGTCTCGTATTATGGCGAGTGTATGTGCTGACGGATAGGGCAATTAATTTGTATAAGTGAGTAATCAAAATATATAAGTTCTGCCGGCGTAATAGTTCAGGGAATCCCGCATTTTTATGGAGTCTCCTTGTGAAGAAGCTTTCGATTATCTTTCTTCTGTCTTGACTGTTCTGTTCTTTTTGTCATGCAATAGCAACTACTTCCGCGCCGATTCCCGTTACCGATATTGTATTTGAACTGGAGCTTCCAACCCAACAGTTTTCACTCAGTGTCAATAAAGCATATCAACTTAATGCAAAAGTCAAAACCTGATAGTGCAACGAATAAAATGCTTGCCTACATCGAGTGCAGAAAACATTGCTGCGGTAAGCGCCGATGGGATCATTACGGCAAAAAGCGATTGGAAGCGCAAAGATTACGGTTAAAAGCTACAAATGGTCTGCAAAAACAATTGATGTTACCGTTACGCTGGAACCGATTCCCGTTGAAGATGTTGAGATTGAAGCGGTACCTGTATCTTTATTTATCGGTGAAACCTATAGCATCAAAGCAAAAGTGCAGCCCAATGGAGCGAGTGATAGGACTCTTACCTACACTGTAGACAATAATAATGCGTATGTTGCCTATGACGGTACGATAACCGCTCAATCAGGAGGAATTGTAAACATAACGGTAAAGTCCCAGAGCAATCCTGAAATTACAAAAACAGTTACTATTACGATAAAAACAAAAACCCGCGATTGAACTGATCAAAACAGAAATTGAAAGCAACAGCGACGAAGAGAGTCCCACTTTTACGGTAAAAACGCTCCACGGTAAGCTTCATTATACGCCTGAAATTGTCGGAGACGAAAAAGAATGGCTAAACATTGTTCGTAAAGACACAACAACAGCTGAAGAAGACATAATATACTTAAAGGCTAAAACCGAACAAAACCGTATGGGGCAGAACCGCGTATATTCGGTTTTAAGGGTATAGATAATAAATATATTAAAGGCGCCGACGGAAATGAGCTTGAGGTAGCATTCATCCAAAAAGAGAACAAGAATCCGATTGTAACGATAAAAATGGGTAGACGGAATAGGAAAGCCGAGCCCAAGTGAAAAGAAAAAGGAAAAATTGAAACTCCTCTTCCGGGCAAACTAAAAAGTTTTATTGGGATGATGATAAGATTTTTTGGTGGTATGAAGGTAGTACTACCAAATGGTTTAATAACAGAAAATTACTTAATCTGGGAGTACTGGCAAAAGATGCTGATGACAGATATCAATGCTGGGCTAAAACCGCTTCCAATATGCTGCATTGGTGGTTTGTACAGAATGAAAACCAACATAAAAATACATAAAAACAAATCTCCGGAAGAGCAGGCTAAATATCAAGATTACTACAACAGAGATTTTTCCCAACGAAAAAGAAAAAAAGAAAAAGCTTTATAGCAAAACACTTTCAGGGGTAAAAAGCACATAATGGTATTAAAGGCGATTATATTATAGGCGGACTTTCGTGGTATTTGTATGGTAATGCAACAGCAAAAATATCAAGACAAGGAAAGGATAAAAAACCTCTTTTTGATGATCCTGCCTTGTTCAAGGATGTTTTTAGCAGAGAAAATACACCTATTGAAAGAAAAATGTGTATGACAAAGCTAGTTTTAATGAAATAATATCTAGCGCTCTCAAGTCTAAAAAGCAATCAGGATAGATATATGGGGTTCAAAAAGGTAAAAATGAATATGGTCATGCTATAACGCTGTGGGGTGCAGCCTTTGATGAAGAAGAAAATATCCTTGCAATCTACGTGAGTTGACAACAATTTTTAAAGAGAATAGAATATTTCCATACGGAATCTATTACAAAGAAGGTAAGCCGTATTTATTTAACTACGGCGTAAATGATTTTGTACCAAATAGGTATGTAGGTCAAGTAACTCACACTGGATAAAAGGTGAAAAAGCAGTGGCAGGAATGGTTTGATGCACATCCGGAAGCAAGCCCCCAGCCGTAAAAGACTTTCGGTGAGCTTTTTTATAGCTGCATAGTACGCAAAATACATTAAAAACATATAGGTATTTTTAGAAAGCGAGTACATTGGTTACAGAATGTGCTCGCTTTTTTTAAGGGATGTACAGTATCATAAAAAGTGGTAGACAACTTTCATTTGACATTATAGCCATATTGTTTTATCCTAATAACAATTACTAATACGGAAATCGTCTGAGACTAACCGATTTTTGGGAACGATTTAGTATGAGTGTATCAGCAAACCCATTCGGAAACAGACCTTTCTGAACAGGTTACCCTGAAATGCGATGAGTGAACTCGTCGACCTGTTCGACAATGAAGTTATTGAATAGGTCTAGTACATAAAGGGATGAAAAAAAGTATGGTAATAGAAACAAAAGATACGGAAGAATTGAATATCCCTTGGGTACAATGGGATAAAAGACTGGAACTCGGTATTCCACGAATCGACAGCCAGCACCGTAAGCTGGTGGCAATGTGCAATGAGTTGCGCGAGGCGTTGATGAACCGCCAAAAACGGAGTAAAGACGAATGGCTCGTAACTGTAGGCGACGTACTTCGGCAAGCAGTCAACTATGCCCAAACACACTTTACCGATGAAGAAAAAAATTGATGAAGGCGTGCGGATTTTCCGGCTATGAAGCTCATAAGCAGCGGCACAAGGAGTTTGTCCAAACAATTACACAGGTATTGAGGGGGTTTGACGAAATGACCGTAACGCTCGGTTTTGATTTTGCCGACTACGCTTCGGGATTGGATACTGTCGCATATTGCCTGTGAGGATAAGCAGTACTGTCCGATTATGTGCTCCTTTTATCATACGTTGCAGGAATACAACCACTGTAATCATACAGCCGATTCAACTGCCGAACAGCAGTCTTAGATTAAAAGCATCCTTGCGCGAATAAGCTTTCAAACTGGAGTATTCCATTTTCCGGAGGAAAGAATGTACAGTCCTCATAGCGTTGCTTAGGGGCATTGTTATATAAAGAAATCCATAGCTATCAGTTCAGCACGGAACACCGACCTTTTTAGTCAATTTCTTAAAAGAAATGCGTTATTGTATTCCCAATATTTTTTGCGCAGCAACGCAGTAGATGCGCCGTCTATTTGCAAAAAGACTAGTCGACACGAAAAAAAGTTGCGCCTTTTGATACGCAGGGAAAAAGCGTTTCTGGCTGCCGGTTTCAAACTGTACGGTGATGACTAACTCGCCGCCGCTTTGCCGCGACTGCACCACATATCCGTAGCCATAGTCGTCGTGAAAAATACGCTGTCCGCACTTCCACAACGCCGCTTCCTCATCGGCGGGAGCGGCAAAGTCCGCGATGGGCTGTCCGGCAACGTCAACCAAGTCTTCATCAATTTCTGCTAAAAGCGGCTTGGTTCCATGAGAGGACAGCTTTCCATACATCCGCCGTGCTGCGCAGCTGGTCATATAGAGTTCATCTTTAGCACGGGTACAGGCAACGTACATTAGCCGGCGTTCTTCTTCCATATCTTCGGCGCTTTCGTCATTACGCGGAAATATGCCGTTTTCAAGACCGGTGATAACCACATTGGGAAATTCAAGCCCTTGGTGTTGTGAATGGTGATGAGCTGCACGGCATCGGATCCTGCATCGGTTTCCCGCAAGGCTGCGGTCTAATTCGATATGCTCCAAAAAGGAGGTGAGCCCTGCAGCCGTGCAGGGGTACAGAGAAGCGGTATTGGCAAGTTCCTGTAAGTTCGCCGTTTTTTTGCGTCCCCATCACTTCGTCCTGATTCCGGTGAAAAATACCTAAGCCGGTATGCTCAATCACGGTGAGTACAAACGCGGCAAGCCCCTGCCCCGGTACAAGCTGAACGCCGGAAGCCGCCGTATTGCCCTCTGCGGTATCAGTCCCAGCTGCATCCGCCGGCTCTCTGCCGGTTGGGGTATCAGACCGCACGGCATCAGTTTGTACATCGATGTCTATCGCGCTGTCAGATGCCGCTGCACCGGTTTCATCAGAATCCGCGCGGGCTTTCTGCGCTGTTTGCGGGGAGCTGAGCGCCGCAAGAAGACTGCGGAGGGAATACAGTGTTGTGAGAAACTCCCGCAGCGCGGCGCCAGCTTTTCTTAGGTATGGAGAGCTTTGACCCCGCGCCAAGCAACACGGTAATGTAGTCGGATCCTTGTTGAGCGTTTTTCGCGGTCTTGTTCCGGTGAATCGCCGAATGCCAATACACCTGTATATGCCAGTGGTTCCGGGTTTACGGCTTCTTCCGCGTTTGCGCGCGCACCTATATATGCAGGTGAACCAGCAAACGCTGCGCGGGCATACGCAACGAGTTTATTCTGTGTCGTTTCGCCGATTCCCCGCGCGGGTTTATTCACCATACGGCGGAAAGCAATTTCATCCCGACCATTTGCTATCAGCGCCAAAAGAGCAAGCGCATCCTTAATTTCCTCGCGTTCGTAGAACTTGAGCGTACCGACTACCTTGTGCGGTATTTTTTTCGTGCAAAAAGCTCGTTTTCAAAGTTGAGCGACTGCGCATTGGTGCGGTACAAAATTGCCCAATCCGAATAGGATCCGCCCGCCCGCACCGCTTTTTGATGAGCTGCACACAGCTCTGCCTCCGCATCTTGAGACGGGAGATAATACACGCGCGGTTTTTGTCCGCCGGCTCCGCGCGCTGCAATGAGCGTTTTACCGAGCCGCCCCTCATTACAGGACACAATGGAACCGGCTACCCGTAGAATGGGCTCATACGAGCGGTAGTTCCGCACCAGCCGGATAATCTTTTGTATGCGGAAATTGACGGTCAAAGGTGAGAATATTTTGCACCTCAGCGCCGCGGAACCGGTAAAATCGATTGATCGTCATCACCGACAACACATACGTATGTGTTCTCACCGGTCAATTCCCGCAAAAGACGAAATTGCGCATCGTTTGAATCCTGATACTCATCCACGAGGATCACCTTGAACCGTCGATGCAGCTGTTGGGCAATAGCGGTATGCTCTTGCAGCAGCTGAACCGGCAGCATAATCAGGTCGCCGAAGTCGGCATTCCCTGTTTCGCGGAGGCGCTGCTGATAGGCGCGGTAGATTACAGCAAACTCAGGCGCAGGATCGATCATCGTAAGCTGGGGACTTTCGGGTAAAGACAATAATCCTTAGCGCGGGCAATTTTTCGCATGAACCGCTGCGCCTCCTGCTTGTTCAGCTGCGGCAGCACCTGCATCAACAGCGTTACCGAATCATCATCATCGTAAATCGTAAAATTGGGAGAAAGCCCTGCCCATTCTGCATACCGGCGCAGCATCCACGCTCCAAAGGAGTGGAAAGTACGGATGCTCGACGCTTCCTGCGCGTTCATCAAGCCCCTGCGCCCGCTCCGCCATTTCCCGCGCTGCCTTGTTGGTAAAGGTAACTGCCAAAATCGATTCAGGGTGCACTCCCTGTTCTGAAATAAGCCACGCAATTTTTGTTGTAATAACCCGTGTCTTCCCGACCCGGCGCCTGCCAAAAATCAAAAGCGGCGAGCCGGTATGGCACACCGCTTCAAGCTGTTCAGGATTTAAAATCGATAAATAGGTGCACGTTTCTTTCATCGTTTCCATTTTAGTTTTTACCGAGATTTCCCGTCAGCAATTCTTTAAGCTGATCTAAAATCTGCCCGCCGCCGGTAATGGAAATTTGGCTGATCTTTTCGCTCATCTTATCGACATATTCAAGTTCTTTTGAGTTTGAGCAGCAAGGGGTTTTCTTCCATCAATTTAGCAGTATTGAGAAGGCTCCGTGTAGAAGCGGTTTCTTCGCGACGAGTGATGATATTTGCCTGCGCTTTCTTTTCGGCAATCAGCACTTGATTGACAATATCCCGAATCTCTCCCGGCAAAATAATATCCTTAAGCCTCACGAAAGCACTTCGATACCGAATTGCGCTTGGTATGGCTGTAAGCTCTCCATAACAAAGGCATTGATCTCCTGCTTTTTTTGCAGCAGCTCATCAAAAAGGAGGGTGCCGACATACTCGCGCAACGCCAGCTGGAAACACACATACAACTGATTTTCATAATCGGCATTTGCAGCAAGCGCAGTTACCGGATCGATCACTTTATATCGGCATAAAATTGAGCCGGAGCAGTATCTTATCCTTGGTCAATATCTCCTGCCCTGAAATTTCAAGCTGCCGCGCACCATATCAGCTTTTAGCATATTGATGGATTGAGCGCTTTTTCCAGAAAAATAAGTCCCCGGTTCCAGTATTTTTGATGAATTGTTTATCAAAGTAGAGAAGTCCCTTCTCGTAGGGTTCAATACTATAACTGATAACGTACGGTTTTTACTCCATCGACAGTGAGGATATTCCGATCAATGTCTGAGCTCATCTCAGGATTGTTCAAATCAATCTGCTGAAATGTTTTTGACGCGGCTATTATTCAAAAATATACAGTCCCTGTGTTACACGTCTTTTAAAAGCCCGTCCTCAAAATAGAGCGCAATATGACCGGCGCTGACGGTAACGGTTTGCGTTTGAGCGCGCAATGATTCGTCGGCAAGCAGTTCGGCAGGGGTCTCCTGCGGTATGCAGTTCTTCAAAGACCGAATGACATTTCAAGCTCATAGCCCTTGCCAATTCCAGAAAACCGGGCTTAAAATTTTTAATAAATTTTCCATGCTTAAACAGTAATACTTTTTGATCATATCGAATATACATACTACCTACGGGTAGTTGCATCAGACTGTTTTACAACCCCGCAGAATTATTGGGTTGTTCAGCCAGAATTGCACCACTTCGCGGTTCAAATGGTCTCTCAACCTCAATAATTCTGCGATTTTTATCTATGCGTCTGATGCAATTACCCTCTCTCCTAAAATAAATGGCGCGAAATTTTTCAGAAAATTTCGCATAATATAATTAAAGAATACGGAAAAACCTGTCCTGCCGCCGAAGAACGGATTGCGGCTTGAGGAATGCTGCAATGCTTCTATGCTCAGTACAGTTGGGTTCCCTTTCTAAAAGAGAACCGTTACATCCGAGGTTTGAAGCATCTGCATGATACATTCCGGTATCTGCTGCAATACAAAGTTTTTCCGCCGGTTGCCGTCTGCACGATCATACCGCTACGCTCACACGTCCTGAGGACGATGGGCATCGGATAGAACCAGTATGCACAAGCAGGGAATGCCTCAAAAAGGCGGAGCCTTTTTCGAGCACGCTTTCGCCTTTGCCGCAGACTTCGAGGGCAGGTGTTCCGTATGTGTTGTGGAGCTTCTTTTCAGAAGCTGGCGTTACCATACGCTGCGTGGAGTGCAGTTGGGAATCGAACCCAATGATTCCAGTCCGGACGAGATCGCTTTTGTGCCAACTCGACGGCGGATTATCTCATATTTTTCCACGGCAGAACGCAGGAGACTACCGTTCCAGCGCTGCTGTGCTCTGAATGAAACACCGCGTGAAAAACAGACGCTCTATTGTATGGGTTTATCGAGGGTTTGGCTAGAGGAAAGTGAAAGCTCAGAGCAAATATTTAAAATATGCCGACTGTACTTGCTTTCTTTTTTGCGAGCATCTCTAGAAACTATACCTGAGTTTTTGCAGATGCCTATGATTTTATAATTGTTATTATGAGAAGTTTGATGGGGAAAGTGATGTTTGTATTGATAATGAGATTCCTTTTTGAACTGCCTGGCAAACTGGCAATGGCAAAGAGGTAAAGAAATATTCTGTCCCATGACTACTAAAATTCCGTCTGGACATAATCAAAACTATGAAAGTAATAAACCTGGGACTGTCCAAAAACTTCAGTTTTTGGACAGTTTCATAGATTTAGATGCGATGTTTAAAATTAAGTCATTACTGTATAAAGACTTAATTTTTAACTCGCGGGATGTCGAAAAAGTAACCAACTTTTGAGACATCCCCGGAGTTACTATGAAATGCGATGTTCAAAATCGTGCTGTCCGTGCGATTTTGAACTCGTCGCCCTATTCGATAACAAACTTATCGAACAGGGCAAGTACTCTCATAGATTTTACGGATTTTTGACAGCGAATGCCACATTTCATATCAGGGTAAACGCATCGGATTTCCGGCGCAACGCAGCCGTGCTTCAAATATGTTTGTTGATTACCATTAGTTAACGAAAAACTAAACTTACCACGCAATGAGTAAATGTACCGATGAGGGAGTAAATCGATGTCGATTATGTTTTCGAGAGTTATGATTGCAAACAAAGCAAAGCGTACCGTATTGCGTTATCTTCTGCTCAACTGTACTGCTTAAATTGAGTCCCGATAAAAATACATGACTACCGTCCAACGGCGGAATCGGAAGCATATTGAATATAAATAGCCCCAGATTTATGACGGAAATAGAGAACAGCATCCTAAATAGAATGATATAGAGTGTCTCCGGTAAAAAATCTAAAGTATCAAAAGTCAATTTGATAACGAAGAGAAATACTACTCCCAGTATTAAATTCGAGGCAGTACTGCTAATGCAATCAGTATCCGATCCCGCTTGGGTGATTTCAGGTTTCTCATATCAAATTGTACCGGTTTTGCCCAGCCGAATCCTGCAAGCAAGATAAAAACCATCCCGATCGGGTCGATATGATAAAACGGATTTAATGTGAGCCGCCCTTGTGCTCTTGCCGTGCCATCGCCGAGTTTATCCGCAACGAGCGCATGGCTAAATTCATGTACGGTAAGACCGATAATGACCCCTGAGCAGCGAATACAGTATATTAGTCCAGTTAAAATTCATAAAAAATGCTATCAGTTTAAAACTCTTTTACAGCGCCGCTTTATAAATTGCAAGAACATCGGCTGCCGTTAAGGTTTGGAAGCCGCGGATTTTTTCCGCTACTGCTCCGGTGCATCACAGCCGCTTCCGCCATCTCTTTAAGATGCTCTTCGCCGATACCGACTTCATGTAGCGTCATCGGGATACCGAGCGATGCAAAAATTCTGATGTCTTATCGATGGCGGCATTGGCAGTTTTATAGACATCCGCGTCTGCGGGCAAGCCCCCACATTAACGCCATATTCGGCAAGTTTATGCACGGTCTTATCATTCAGTACGTGCCGCATCCAGTGAGGGGTCAGGATTGCAAGTCCTACCCCGTGCGTAATGTCGTAAAGGCGCTCAGCTCGTGTTCCATCGGATGTGCCGACCACATCGTCATTTTTCCGCAGCCTAACAAAACCGTTAATTGCCCATGTTCCCTGCCCACATCAAATTAGCACGGGCATCATAATTATCGGGTTCTTTCAGCGCGAGGGACCGTAGTGGATGAGGTTTTGAGCACCGCTTCGGCGAACCGGTCTTGCAAGTATGCACCGTCATCCAAGGAAAAATAACTTTCAAACGTATGGCTCATAATATCCGCAGTACCGGCAGCCGTATGCGCTTTAGGCACGGAAAAAGTATAGCACGGATCCATCACAGAGAACTTAGGCATTGCGAGCGGAACTTCAAAGCCGAGTTTTTCCTTAGTTTTCAAAATTGAGTAATAACGGCTCCGCAATTCATTTCGGAACCGGTTGCGGCAAGGGTCAAAAACAGTACCGAGCGGAAGTACCTCTGTTGCGGATGCTTTCCGAGTAACAATGTCCCACGGGTCGCCGTTATAGTGCGCGCCGGTAGCAATCGCTTTAGCGCAGTCGATGGAACTTCCTCCTCCGACAGGAAGGACAAAAATTCAGCTTATGCTCCCGTACCAGTGCAATTCCCTTTTCAACTTCTTCTATGCGCGGATTAGGGAAATGCCGGACAGTTCCGCATAAAAAGATACCTTTTGCTTTTTAACTGTGCGGTTATCGTAGTCATAAAGACCGATTTTCTTGATACTTCCGCCGCCGTAGCAGAGGAGCACTCTATTGCCGTATTTTAGTATTTCATCAGCAAGACTTTCAATACTACCTTTTCCAAACAGTATCTTTACCGGTACATCAAACACAAAATTAAACATGATAGCCTCCTAAATAATAGAGAAAGAAATAGCTTTTATAAGCCTTTGTACGTGAAGTGTAGCATAGAATAAGCGATTGGACTACAGGTAAACGCATCAGGCTGTTTTTAACAGCCCCGCAAAAAATTGAGACTATTCGACCAGAACAGTTTCTTCATCTTGCAAAAAGGTGAATTATTCGCTTGATGCGGGTGTCCCTATCGTAAAAATAAATTATGTGGATTTTTGAGAGAAAGATTACACGATTGAGCAATGAAAACCGGCGAACCTCAGCTGGCGTATTCGCCTTGTATTTATTTTTGAAATAAAATGGGGAGACAAGGATTCGAACCTTGGAAGGCGGAGCCAACAGATTTACAGTCTGCCCCTTTGACCGCTCGGGAATCTCCCCATATCGATGAGCCAACTTAGGATTCGAACCCTAGACCCCGAGATTACAAATCACGTGCTCTGGTACAGCTGAGCTAAGTTGGCATAAATATGGTACTTATCATATCGGTTTTTATCATCTGTCAAGTATACGGCAACGGATTTGTCGCAATTTTTATCAATTATAAGTATAAGAGGTATTGCTATAAAAAAATATTGTAAGTGATATTGCGCAAAAAGGAGGGCAGGCAATCTCTAAAGGGTAACAGTGTGTGCCCACAGATAATAATATACCCCGATGTTCCAAAGACCGTGAACTGCGGCTACAACCGCGATACTTACCGCCGGATGAAACACTCGCCTGCACCGTAGATAGGCAATGCGGAATAGAATTCCGGCTCCTGCAGCAAAAAGCATGGAAGCGACCCCAAGGTAACGATGCGCCAGTGTGAAGAGTAAGAGGGCGGGCAATTCGGTGAGGCACAATGTAAAAAAATTGATGCTGGGTAATTCTCGCAACGTAGAGGCGAAAAAGGTAGAATCGGCAAACGCGCAGAATATTCTGTTGCAGGAATTTTTTTCGCAGCTGAGGTTCAATATAGCTGCTATAAATGTAGTGCAGCCGATTCGGAGTATAGAGCCGGTACAATAGTTCTTCGTAGGCAGCTGCACACATCGTACAAAAAGTAGAAAACCCCTGCGCATATAATCCGGCTGGCTTGGGCGGAAGGGTAAACGGCTCGGCTGAAAACAGCGGCGGCAGTAATAAAAAGTAACTACTGTAGCAAAATTCTATAAAGAGGAAACCGTCTTTTTGATTAAAGCTATTTCGTTTCATCCTGCTATCTTATCGTGATTTTTTTCCGAAACATTAGGTTTGTTCGATAACTGCATTGTCGAACAGGTTTAATCGGTTACAACCTCTGTTCTATCCAGCCCAAGATATCGGCTTTTACTGCTTCTTTATTTGTTTCATTCAAAACTTCGTGCCGACCGTCCTCGTATAGTTTTAACGTTACGTCTTGTATTCCGATGGTTTGATAGATATGGTAAAGATTTTTAGCGTTTTACCGTAGTTAGAAACGGGATCTTTCGACCCGGCGGTTATTAAAACAGGTAGACCGGTCGGTATACCTTTTAACGTCGCCTGCGTATGTAATCGTTTAAGACCTCGGATAAAATCTTGAAAAAATCCTGCAGTACAAACAAAGCCGCAATATTCATCATCGATATATTTTTACTTCGCTTTCATCCCGCGAAAGCCAGTCAAAGGCTGTGTGTGGATGTTTGATTCTCTTGTTATACGAACCGAAAACTAATGTATTCATAAACTTGGCAACGGATTTTCTGCCTTTCAATGCACAGTTCAGATTTGCAAGTAGCGAGGCGACGGCTACGCTCGGATTTGGTCCAGCGGAACCGATGAGCACTGCCGCTTTTACCGTTGTACCGTACCGTTCGATGTACTCCTGCGTTACAAAAAGAGAGCCGAATGAATGTCCGACAATGACGACGGGAAGTGCAGAATACCGGTTTTGTATTTCCGCATTGATTTCCTTTTTGATCTTCGACAACGCGGCTAAATCCGTCTCCGTCGGCAAGGTAGCCCATTAAGCCGCTTTTTGCACCGGTCTTTCCGTGACCACGGTGGTCGGAGGCAACGACGGCAAAAGCCTCTTTTGCACGCCGTTTTTGCAAAATCATCATACCTAAGGGCGTGTTCCGCCATTCCGTGTACGATATGCAGCACAGCCTTCGGTTGCTGTTCCGGAAGCCATGTATAAACGGCGAGGGAAGCGCCGTCGCTCATTGTCTGATATGCAGTTTGCATGGTCTTTGTCTCCTTTTTACCTTACCACGTTTCTCGGCAGGCGCTCATAATGCGTAAAGTGCGGTTATAGCATACCGCTTGTGGTTCAAGTGTTTTGTCCGCTCCGGGGCAGGGGTCGAGCCGTTCCTCTTCAAGTTCATCGATTCGCCGTATTTTACCTTGTATGTAGTCGGTTAGTATTTCTTGTGTAACTTCCAGCCGCATCAGCATTGCGCCGAAGCGGTGATCCAATACCTCTGAACCAGAAGCGCACGGCATTCTTCCGTCCAGACCTGTCGCCGAGCTTTCGCTGTTTTCGGTTAAGGCGGCTTTTAATGGTTTTAGCTTGTTTTCAACTAATGCCTGCAATGCTTTTTATCAGTCTTTTTATATGCTTCCCAAATATCCAAGGGAAGCCGCCACTTATAATACAGCGTTTTCATCATCAGTGCATAAAATTGAGCGATGCTGTGTTGCAAAGGATTATCCGTGTGGGCGGCATCCTCGGTAAAGGCTTGTTCGAGTTTTGCATAGACGGCAGCCATATCGGTTGTCAACGTCCGTATATAATACAAAAATTTTTGAACCGAGCGGATCTTGATAGAGCAGATACTTGACGGCGTTATATCATAATTGTTATCGGTTGTTCCTTCCAAATAAATCGGGTTCAGCCTTGCCGCATCCATTCATTAAAGCCCATACCAGTATAGAGCTTTTAGATACTGTGCAAATTCCTCTTCTCGATATTCGACATGGCAGTCAAGGTAGGGCATACAGCACCAAGCCGAACATACAGGTATAAAGCGGAGCTTCGCTGCCGTCATCCCCCCATGAAGTAACGATGACTTCTTTGACCCGTTCCTTTCGGCAGGCTTCAATGGCGGCAAGCGTGGTTTCCAGTGTTTTTTTATGATGCGGTATATATCCCGTCCAGCGCCATGCACCGCCGGCAAAACATAGGGTTTTTCCGTTAGTGTGCGGCATACTTGTAGGTGGTTTTGGTAATGCTCGTCAAGCCGCTATAGTAATCCCAATACATCAATCCTACCTGATTGGGAATAACCGGTTCAACATCTTCTTTGTTATTGGAATAGCGGCCGAAGAACATATCATCCCAAACGATGGGTTGAAGCCGTATGTTGTACAGAGGGTTTTTCATAAATGCAAGATGATCCTGCATAATATCCCCCTTTTTTAAGTCCGTTTTCATCCAAATAACGCCCACGCCCCAGATTATGCGCTTCGTCCATTCCAATATGGATAATATCAGACGAAAAATGCTTTACGTAATGACGCAATCATCCGGGTGAGCAGGGTTCGTACTTCAGCATTGCCGACATTAAAGATGTTATCGATATCCTTATATTTGTATTCTATAGTTTCCCACATAAAATATTGATCCATGTGAGCAAGGGTCTGAATACACGGTACCAACTGTACGCCGAAAAGCTGCGCATAGCGGTCAACTTCTTGCAAATCTTGTATGGAGTACCGTCCGCGTAATGCGCCGAAATAGGGCTCCCCTTCGACTTCGTACACATCTTCCATGTATAGCATAAACCACGAATGTCCCATAAACGCTCATTTCGCGGATAAACTGTTTGAGCATATCGATATGTGCAACAGCATTTCGGGAAAGATCGAGCATCAAGCCGTTTTTCAAATCAGTACGCTCCATGCGGAACTCCAACAAACGCTGCACATCCCGCCTTGTATAGAGCTTGGAATCTTCGATTGTTTGGCTTTTAAGCAGCAGCATCGACAGCGCAAAATAAAAAAATGTGGCGCAGAGTCTGCTTCAATTTCGCATACTCCGTTTCTAAATGTTGCGGAAATTTCGGAACCTCTTCACTTTTTGAACGTAACAGGGATGCCGTCTTCGCTAATTCTGAGCGGATAGCTTTTCCGCAGCTCCCGCAACTGCGAGTGTTGTTTTTCGTCAAGATCGGATAGATTGAGTTTTCAAAAGGCTGCAATGGTTTTTGCCGCACACATACCTTTTTCCATTAATTGTGATATAATAAGTTTTATTATACCACAGTTATGCTGAAATGGTAGTATAAATTTCTAATATACGGAGGCAGATTGCTATGAAATGTATTGTTGATAAAAGTATTGTTGAGCTTGGGATTACAAGCGTTGTGATTGGCGTTGCAAAAATATAGATCCAAACGCGAAATTATCCGATTCATTCTTAAAAAGCAAAAAGATGGAAGAGTGGGCTTTGCAGTGTGATGTTGACGAGGTTTTTGAACAACCCGATTACCCAAGGCTACGCAGATTTGCTGAAAAAGTGTTGGGCGCAGTATCAAAAAGTATCCGCCGACCGTTCCCGCATTTATCCGGAACATTCAGCGCCGCGGTTCTATGCCGCACATCAATAGCGTTATCGATATTTATAATGTTGAGTCATTACATTCGCTGTTGGCGATTGGCGGACGCTGCATCCCTTGATAAAATCGATGGGCAGATAACCTTTACCGTCGCTAAAGAAGCGGGTGTTTTTCTTCCAATTTCATCGACGGAAAAACAGGTTGCCGAAACCGATTACGTGTACCGCGACCCAAACGGGATTATTGCATGGCTTGGCGTCCGCGACGGTGAAAACTATAAATTTGATGACGGAACAAAAACGCAATCTTTATTATCCAAGGGAATGCCAATACCTCTGTTGACCTGCGGGTAGAAGCGCTCAAGCGGATTCAAAGCGATTTAGCCGAGTGTATGCCCTCACTTGGAGTTTGAGATACAGGTTATCGAGGGGAACGCTAAACCTCTATTCGCTCTTGGTTTTAAGCACCGAGAGGAAAGCTGACTGCGGAAGCTCCACATCGCCGACCATCTTCATACGCTTTTTTCCTTCTTTCTGCTTTTCAAGGAGCTTGCGCTTGCGGGTGATGTCGCCGCCGTAGCACTTTGCCAACACGTCTTTGCGCACCGGATTAACCGTTTCGCGTGCGATAACTTGGCTGCCGATGGCTCCTTTGAATAGCACTTTGAACTGCCGCCGCGTAATTTCTTCCTTTAACTGCTCGCATACGTGGCGCGCCTTGTTGTAGGCATTGGGCTTATACGAAAGCTGCGCAAGCGCATCCACCGGTTTACCGTTTAGCAGAATATCGATTTTAACCAGCTCCGTCGGGCGCATTTCAATAACTTCGTATTCAAAAGAGGCATAGCCGCGGCTGATGCTTTTAAGCCGGTCGTAAAATTCAAACAGCACCTCCGCAAGCGGCATTTCGTAGGTAACCTCCACCCGTTTTTTGGTCGAGGTAGTTCATGTTAGTCTGTACGCCTCGTTTTTCGATGCAGAGGAGATGATATTGCCGAGGTATTCCGTCGGAGTAATGATATTCGCCTTCGATATACGGCTCATCTGCGGAAAGCAATTTTGCCCTCGTCGGGATATTCGGCGGGGTTGTCGCAGATGATGGTTTCCCCATTCCGCAGATGAAGCGCGATACCGCACTGATGGCGCCGTAAAGATAACCGACTGGTCAAATTCTCGCCCAGCCGCTCTTGTACAATTTCCAGATGGAGCAGCCCCCAAAAGCCGCAGCGGGAACCCATGTCCCAGCGCCACCGAAGAATCTTTTTCGTAGGGTGAGGCTTGCGTCATTGAGCTTGAGCTTTTCAAAAGGCTTCGCGCAGTTGTTCGTAGTCGTTGGTGTCAACGGAATACGGAGGAAAACACGACGGGCTTAACCGCCTTGAACCCTGCACGGGGTTCCGCACAGGACGAACTGCATCGGTGAGGCGTGTCGCCGACTTGCACATCAGACACGGTTTTAATACCGGCAATAATGTAGCCAACCTCTCCAGCGCGCAGGGTATCCCGTTGCACAAGGTCAAGAATAAATACGCCTGTTTCCTCTACACGGTATTCCGCATTGCTGTCGCATAAAGCGGATGGTCATGCCGGGCGTTACCGTCCTTCCAAAACACCCGCAGGTGGATGATAACCCCGCGGTATGCGTCGTAGTGGCAGTCGAAGATGAGGTCTGCAAGGGGGCTTCCGCGGATCCGACCGGCGGCGGAAAGTGTTTTACAATGGCTTCAAACAGCGCATCGATATTTTTGCCAGTCTTTGCCGAAACTGCAACGGCAATATCGGAATCAAGCCCCAGATCGTGATCAATTTGAGCGGACACGGCGGAATATCCGCCGCCGGTAAGTCAATCTTATTGATTACCGGTAGAATTTCTAGTTATGTTCAAGCGCAAGGTACATATTGAAAGCGTTTGGGATTCCACACCCCTGCGTTGCGCTCTACAATCAAAATAGCCCGCTTCTGCAGGATGCAATCGCCCGGGAGACCTCATACGTAAAATCAACGTGTCCGGGCGTGTCAACAAAGTTTAAAAGGTAATCCCTGCCCATCGGCTGCGCGGTATGGAATGGTAACCGCTTGGCTTTTTAATAGTGATGCCGCGTTCCCGTTCAATATCCATGTTGTCGGTCATCTGCGCCCGATAGTAGCGTTCGTCGATAACCTTGGCTTTTTCATTAAGACGGTCGGCAAGCGTTGACTCCCGTGATCGATATGAGCAACAATACAAAAATTGCGGATATGGTCGATTGAATACATAGGTTTTCTATAGTATTGAAAGCTGGGGAATTGTCCAGAGCGCTTTATATCCCAGCTTTATGATGCACAATGCCGAATAAAGAATTACAGGGAACCTCAAAAACTTCAGCTATAGAAGATGTTCTTACGCTCGGCATCAATTCCTTGTTGATTTTTCATCCGGTAACTTTGACAAATAAGATAAAGGCGTTATAATAATTAAACCTGTTCGGAAACCCGTTTCTGAACAGGTTGCCTTGAAATGCGATGTTCACTCATTGCGCTATTTGTGCGATGAGGTGATCTCGTCGACTATTCGAAAACGCAGTTATCGAATAAGTCGATTATTAACTACGATCTCAACAGGAGCTTACCGGTACGTTTGACATAACTAAACCATTATCCGATAAGGAACTTACCGCGGCGCTTGAGTCGGGTTCCGATCTTAACAGTATGAATTGCGCCACTGTTACGCTTACCGGTGTTAATTTTTCAGGGAAAAGACTTTTCCGGCTGTTCCTTTGCGCATACGTGTTTTACGGACTGTTCTTTTTACGGATACGCGGGTGCGGCTCTCTTTTTTTGACTTTGCCCGCTTTGTGCATTGCACCTTTCATAAAGCTGATATTCAGTTTGCCTGTTTTGCAGGAAGTACTTTTGAACAAACTGTTTTTACCGATTCGGAATTGCTCATCAATAATTTTGCAGAATTACAACCCAGCGAATGTAGCTTTTAAAGATTCCGATTTATACGGGTCCCTGTTTTATTCAGTGCTCGTTACACAAGACACCGTTTGAAAAACTGCAATATAAAAAGTGTGTTTTACAAAAGAATATATACGACGAGGTTTCGTTTAAAATCTTCCAATACGCGCGTTGCCTACTTTGATACTGAGGAGTTCTTTAAATGAAAATATATCCTCATTATTCACATGAAGGATTTGTAAACAGCTATCTTGTCGGCAATGAAGTCAGTAGAGAAGCGCTGATTATTGATCCGGGAAAGATAACTGGTGAGGTAATCAGTCATATTGAAAAAGAACGGTTACACGCTCAGCGGTGTATGCATCACGCACAATCATATTTGTCATTATAAATACGGGCTTTCGACGTTGTTAAAAATTTACAACCCGCGCATATATGCAGCGGATCAAGCGCTTGTCGATAAGCACGGAAAAATGCTGCGGGGCGATTGCACATTTTCAATCGCCGGTTTTTCCGTTGAGTGTTTTTCAGTACCCGGCCATTCGCTCGATTCCTATTTATTAAAATAGGTAACTGTATTTTTACCGGCGACAGTCTTACCGCAGGAATTACCGGCAGTACGTTGCATAGTTTTGCTGCAAAAACGCTTGCAGAGCAGCTTGAAAAAGCTGTTTATTTATGATGATGCAGTGCTTCTATTTCCGGGGCACGGTCCGCCTACTACGATTGGAGTGAACGAAATTTACGCATATACTCGATTTTTCACGGTTGACACGGCTATACCCAATTTTATACATAAAAATAGACTGTGGGGTATCTTTTAAAAACTAACTTTTCGGTTTTTAGAAGATGACCCATTGCGCCTATCACGGAACTCAGTTTTTGAAAAATGATATTGCGAGTTTAACCATTTTTATGACGTTTTTAGAAAAATGAGGTGCTTTTTAGTATTTCCCTGGTGATTTTGGTCTCAAAACCTATGAAAATGGCAAAAACTGAGTTCCGTGTTGCGCTATAAACGGCTTAGTGCTATAATGGGAATATTCCGAAAGTAGCTAACTTTTGGAGTATCCGTATGTAGGGGATGTTCTATGAAGAACAAGATTATATGTGTGCTGTTGCTATTCAGCATTACGGCAGCGTTTGCAGATATCAGAAGTGCTGTTTGTATCGTAAGCTACTGAATTACAGTGAAAAACCGTTGCGTTTATGGAAGATGCAGCGGACAAACTGGCAACGGCAGGATATTCGGATTTGGCTGACCTTTTTTAGAAAATGCAAAAAGAAGGTGTATTCGGATCCGGCTTTTTATCAAAGGACAAAATAAAAAGATTATGTTTTAACCAACTATCATGTTGCCGCTTATGGGACAACGCTTACGTTGAAATTGAAGATGCTAACGGGTGAAACTACAAAGATCGAAAAACTGTAATATTATCGCCGTTGACGAGGAATTGGATCTTGCCATTGCCGAAGTCCCGAGCGGTAAAGTCAATACTATTTAACCCTTGCTTCAAAAGCGCCCGTCGATGGAATTGATGTGTGGTCTGCCGGTTATCCGGGGCTGGCAGGAAAGCCAATGTGGCAGCTCGGAAAAGGCACCGTAACAAATGCACGTGCGCGGCTTCCCGATGATATCGACCCGAAAATATCTACCTTTATTCAGCATTCAGCCCCTATCGATTCTGGAAATTCTGGCGGACCTCTTCTTGTAAAGTCAGCAAATGCTCCTTCCAGGATATGAGATTATCGGTATTAACTCTGCAGAAGCTATTTTCAGACAAGCAACGAATTTTGCAATTCCCGCTTCCACCATAACTCAATTTATGGAAGAAAAAGCGTTTGCCGGAAATATCGACCGTGATTTAACCGCTTCTTTGAATGCCTTTGCCGAAAATTGTAAGCATTTTGAAATCGAGAAAGAGAGTGATAAAAATAAAGAGATCGTCAAGCGAATTCGAAAATTAACCACCGTTGTTTCCGAAGATTACGCGATTCAAAGCGGACTTGACGTATACCTGAAAAGCGTTGCGAAAGGCTCCAAAGCTTTTTAGAACTGAAATATTATCCGCATCGATTTTGGGAATCCTATCAACGGCATCAGAACAGCGCTTGCATACGATATCTATACTACCGTCGATCCGGAGGAAAATACCTATTTACCCGATACAGGTACGGATATTGGCAGTTTGAAAAAGACAGACAACGGTTATGAATTTGTTCTATATGATGAAGTTCAGAAGTCGAAATTCTTTACTGTTTGGAAAAAAATCCTATAATTCATGGCAAATAGGCGGAGCGAATCTCAATGAACCGCCTCAAATTGGCGCCGATTCTGCAAACCAAAAATAAAAAGACTGCAAAAAGATAAAAATCTTCTGGAAAAATCATTGATCTTTATCGACGAAATTCCTACAAAGATACGAGTGCATTTTTCATATCTCGGATTTAAGCGGGATGAAAGCTGGAAATCGTCCGGTTCGGTTCGGTTTCTTTTTATGGGTTTAAATATGCGGAAAATCGGGGCATCCATTCATATCGACACACCGCGGAATTTACCCGGCTCTTCTATGCCAAAAATTGCGATCGGTATGAGTCCTGAACTACGCTGGGCAGATACCGCTCAATATCAATAATGTTTTATATCTCGCGCCGCAAGCATTTGTCGGTGCAGGGATTTTTAATGCCTTCATTTGATTATTTTGTACACTACGGCGCTGGGCTGGAATTTGTGCCGGCTGACTTTTACAACACTGTCGTTCGGCGCCGATTTTATTGCGCGGACATACCTCAAGCAAACCGAAAACAACGAATATTGGAGCTCGTATTAACGTATCGATACGGTTCTAATTTTAAAAAGGAGATAATTGTAATGAAAACAAAAATAAGTAAGAAAGGCGCGGCGCTTATCTGTTTGTTAAGCGTGATGTCGGCGTTTACTCAGTGTTCCATATTCCGTAACTTTAAAAATTATGGCGGAAGACGGTTATGCAAGTCTAAACGGCAAAAAGGTTTCCATAAAATCGATGGGAGATCCGAAAACAGACTGTCTAGTATATGGGTATGTGGATTCGTATGTTAGTCTACAGATGTATGTACAAATGGATGCTTCCAAAGAGGCTCTTTACACGACCCCATTAGCCATGGGGAACGGACCTTTTTGCTTTCCCCGTTGGACACGGGACTGAGTTTTCAGCTTATTCAGCTTCGCCAAGCAGCTGCATTTTGGGGTTAATATCTATTCTCCCAGTGTAGGAAAAAGAAGGGAGCATTATATTTACGACGAAAAAGCCGGTTTGCAGTTTATCGGAGCCTATAACTTTTCAGGTTGACTTTAAAACTTCTATCGGAACACTTACGCCGTATCCCCCGCAGCAAGCAGTCTGAATATGAGTTAAAAACATTGACTAAAAATGAAAAGCCAATTTAAAAACACCGACTGGGTAGCTCTTATCGATAAAAAGAATAGAGGAGATTCAAAATGAGAAAAATAACTACGCTGTTGCTTCATTTATTATTGCCGTTGCGTTTTTGATGATTGGTGCGGATATCTTTGCAGCTGACACTAAAACAGTATGCAGCAGCCGGAAAGAATGAGGTTGCTCAGTGTTTTTTTCGAAAACTTCAGCCGTCTCCGGATACGGAATTTTTTTGCAAAATATGCAGATATGTCGTTTGCCGCACTCTCTCAAGCGGTACGGAAACGGCAACGATGTCATCATGTTTTAGGAAAAAAATGCAAGAAGTTTTCTTCAAGCATGGACTGAAAAAGATACCGACAGCGGTGAGTTTGCGATGCTGCACATCAGTTTTGCGGCTCGGAAACGGTTTATTGAGATTCACTCTTTACGATACTACTTTGCCGGAGCTGAGGCTGTCTTTCTCACGCTGCCGATGCAGGTTAAAGTCGAAGTACCGGATGATGTACGCTATGTCTATATCGGCGACTTTACCTGCAAAATGTAGCAAGCCGTTTTTATGATATAACCGATGTACAAAAGAACCGATAATTTTGATGCCGCCGCAAAGGCTGTTAAGAAAGTCTACGGAAAAGATGCCGAGCTTGAGCGGGTGCCGTTGATTCCATTGAATAAGGAAGATTAGGGCATCTTCAAAAATGAAGCGTATCGTTTTAAGTGTTTTCCATTAACACTTAAAGAAGCGTTAACAAGGTTTTGTATGGAATTTGAAAAGATTATTCCCGCCTCCGCTCTTGCGGCGGTGCCGTGCGGAAGCGGATTAACGGTTGACGGCAGCGTACTTGCCGCTTTTGCGGAGCAAGCGTTTAGCCGCTTATCCTTTACTTTTTCCCCAAGAGCATTTTGGAAAGTTTGCTAAATGTTGCCTGCGATCCTGCATCTTCGGAGAATGACCGGCTTGTTGCGGTTAAGCTGCTGGAAAATGCTGTCATTGCGGCGAAAGGTACGCTGCCGCTCTGTCAGGATACGGGCGTTGCGCAAGTCTTTGCATGGAAGCGATACCGCTGTGTCTTCGGTCTTAGCCGCTGCGAACGGAGCGGCTCAGTTCGGCTCCGATACTGAGGCGCTTACGGCTGGTGTCGGAAAGGCGTATAAAGAGAATAATCTGCGATTTTCCATCAATATTCCATCTTCGCTTTTTGATGATTCTGCGACCAATTTACAGCTCAAGTCGATGTATTTAGTACTAAATGGAGACGGTGAGCCTTCGTACCGTTTCTTGTTCTGCGCGAAAGGCGGCGGGTCTTCCAATAAAACGGACTTTTACCTGTGCGACTAAGGCGCTTTTAAACCCGCAATCCTTTGAACGCTTTTTGCAGACAAAAATTGCCGCCCTTTGAACCGCCGCCCGTCCGCCGTGACACGATTGCCGTTGTTATTGGTGGTTTGAGTCCCGAACAAAACTTACAAACGCTTAAGTTGGCAACAACTGGCTATTGGGATGCGGTGGCGGCGTTGAACAAGAGCGGCGGCGCGATCCGCTGGACTGATACGGTTGGCGGAGTGCGCCCGTTGCTGTCAGGATTGGGAAGAACGGGTCTTGCGCATCGCTGCGGAAACGGGTTTAGGCGCCCAGTTTGGCGGCTCCTCATCTTGCAGCAGCGTGTGTCATGTGCTTGCCGCGGCATGGAGCAAGCTGCTTTGCCTCTATCGGCGTGTCCTGTAATGCCCACCGAAACCTCGTTGGCTATATCAGCTGCGAAGGCGCCTTTTTGCAAAAAAATGTTTCCGATCCTCAGCCTTTCTTTGAAAAAGCCGTGGCATATACCGCAGGCGCCGATGCGCGGCACAGAGAACCGGTCAAGGCTGAGCTTTAGTTCTATCGACGCTGCCCGCGCTCAGTTGTCCAGCTATCCGGTAGGTCAGGCATTTCTCTTTTCAGGAGAAATTTTAGTTGCGCGCGATGCGGCGCATGCCCGTTGGAAAGCGTTGCTGGAAAGCGGAAAGCCGCTGCCGGATTATACGCTGCACTATCCGATTCTCTATGCCGGACCGGCGGAAACACCGAAAGGCGCCGTTATCGGCAGCTTTGGGACCGACGACGGCAAAACCGTATGGATCCCCTGCCGACGATTTGATGAGCAGGGGCGCTGCTCTGATTACCACTGCTAAGGGGAAACCGATCGGAACCGTGGCGCACTGCCTGTAAAAAAATACGGCGCCTTTTACCTCGGCACCATCGGCGGCGCGGCGGCACTCATTGCAGAAAAGCATATCACGGCGCGCAAAGTCCTCGACTATCCCGATTTAGGGATGGAAGCCGTACAGCTGATTTCGGTTAAGGATTTGCCGGTCTTCTTGATTACGGATGATAAGGGCAACGATTTTTACGCATCGCTATCAAATCGTCGTTTGAGAAATCAAGGGATGCCCCGCACGAATCAGCTGAGCATCCCCTGATAGGTGGGAATCTTATTTGCTTGTATCTTATCTTTTTCCTTTCGTACTTTTTGATCCAACACATCCATCAATTTATTGACCCCTCGTTTTCAGTCATAATCTTCGGTGGAAACGTGTCCCGTTCCGCCTCGAAATTGACGGTGCATCTATAGGTAAAACTTTTTGTCGAATTTTATTGTGCAGAGGACATCGATAAATTAAATCTTCCGTATACTTAATCCGTTCAAATTTCTTGTGTACGAAAGTTTTTGATCTTCGTCCAGCGTAAATTTTACCGCCTGTACTGATGTTCATAGCAGACCTCCTAACGGTATCAGGTGTGTCAAGACGCCGCAAAAAGAACTGCCTTTTGAAGCGCTTCTCTTTCGGAGTATTCTAAAATGGTTTAAGTGTTTTTAGAATGTCTCTTCTATAAGTATACGCAATAAAAATGTAAAAAGTCGAGGAAAATCCGTACATATTTTTTTCTTTTCTTTGAGAGGTAGCGAAGTAAACACAGCAGTGCGATAAATAAGCTAGCGCAGAAAAAAGGGATATGAAAAAGCGGCTGATGTGTTTTCTTTACAAGACAATGCGGTCATTTTTCCTTTGCGTTTGACTTTTGCCGGTTTTTTCCAAAATATTGAGTAGCGGGATAACATATTTACGCGAAAGGTTTGTCGCAGTGCGGGCATCTGCAATGGTGATGATGTCGCCGGCTTTTTTCCCTTTTAAGATGGCGGCAGCCGCTTTATCGTATACCCTCGCGGTGATAGTGCAAAAATCTTCCAAAACGACGAGTTTGCCGAGCTTTTACTAAATCGCGGGCATCTTTCCGTACCTGTGGCAGTTGGATTTTATCTATTTCGATACCATCAAACCCCTGCTTTAAGCGCTAACTGCAACAGTTGTTGCGCTGTTTTTGATAGCGTCTCGCCGCCACCGGCGAGTTTATACACACCGCCTTCATTGGAGAGTTTGTTCTCGGCGCAGAGTTTTTGAGGATATCCCTGCCGCACCTTTATCGGCACCGTCGTATCAATTTCTCAGCCGTAAAACCTGCTTGACTTTTTGCGGTCTCTACTATTTTTGTTTCCCATTCCGCGAGTTTTTGAGTAAAGATAAGCCATTTACCGCAAACGCTCACGTCTTTGATGTCAGAAGCAAGCTCCTTTAGGCTCCGCACGATCTTTTCTATAAAAACCGTTGATAAAAAAAGCCGCAGCTTTTCCACGAGGGTAATTCCCGTCCAGCATACACCGAAAAAGCTGCTTAAAGGCAGCAGCGCGGTAGGAGTCAAAGTCGCCAGTATTCTGCATGAGGCGATGGAACTTCCCCCATGTCTGATAAGGACAGCTGGCTGGTTCCAGCGTCCGGCAATCGGTTCCTGCAGGGACACCCGTGCAAGTGTGGCATCAGCTTTATTAAAGTGAATCGCGCCGATGGCATTGGTACTGCCGGTTGCAAGTTCCAGCTCAATATGATTTTTAATACCGGTACCGTTTTCTTTGCTTGTTAAAATATTCATCGACGCGGATAAGCAGCTCGGAACCTTGCAGCACGGGGCTTTTCTCCCAGTCCGGCAAGGAGCATACCGCGCGCTACCTTTTCCTTTTCTGATACTTTCTAAATTGAGCGCCGTCCGCATTCCTGATTCTGAGAACGATACGTCGGCGTGGTGATTTTGAATGTTTTTTTAATCTTGCATTCGTTCCGCCGGGATAGATTGCCAGCTGATCGCCGACGGCAACGCTTTTACCGCGGAGCGTACCGGTTACCGTGATGCCGATACCTTTCAGCGTAAAGGCGCGGTCGATATACAGGAACGGCTTATCCAACGGTGCGGGGCGGACGGCGCTCAATAATTCCGTAATCTTGCGCTTGAGCTGATCGATGCCAGCGCCGGTATGGGCGGAAACAGCCACGGAGGGTATTCCCGCCCGAGAATTTCGCGGCAATGGCGGTTTGCATCTTCCCGTATCAGCTCAATCATATCAGGCTCGGCAAGGTCGGATTTGGTTATTACCAGTAGGATGGAGGTGATGTGCATTGCTTTAAGCACCCGCAGGTGATCTGACGACATCTGCATCCACCCATCGTCTACCGCGACAATCAGCATCGCAGCGTCAAGTCCCCACGTACCGGCTACCATGTTACGGATAAACCGTTCGTGTCCGGGAACATCGACGATGCCGACCGTCCCGTGTACGGGATCTTCCAGCGGCAAACCCCTAGTTCAATGGTCATTCCCCGCTTTTTCTTCGGGGATGTGGCTGGTTTCTACTCCGGTTAAACATTTTTACTAATGCGGTTTTGCCGTGATCAACGTGTCCGGCGGTTCCTAAAATATATGCCATAGTCAACGCACCTCTGCCATTTTTTTGAAGCTCTAAAAGCCGATCGAGTTTTTTAGAAATTTCCTGTAATGTTTGAGTGATATATGCATCGTCGGCAGGATTTACGGCGGCAAGGTGTAACAGCAGCCTGTCCTCCGAAATAAAGGCGATAATCGGAATACTGCAAAACCGCAGCGCCGTCTTTACCACTTCGGGTTTTGCGTATGCAGACAATTGCCCGCGAAGGAACGCTTCATCGGAGTGCGCCGCCGCCGAGCGAGAAAGGATAAGGAATAACACGCGCGGTATCAGCCGGCAGTTTCCTCGACAATCTTCTCGCTGCGTTTTTATCACCGTATGGTCGAGCTGCAGGGGCCTCGGCAGCCGCGCTCTTCCCGTTATTTAGGTAGTGTACCAGAGTTTCTTCCATTAGAGCGGCGACGGCGCGACCGACCCGATAAGTGCGCGCATGAGCGGATGGCGGGCGATACGTGCGATTAAATCTTTTTGCCGGTAATCCCATCCGCACTGCAGGACCGCCGAATACCTTATCCCCCGAAAAAACACACGAGGTCAGCGCGCTTCTTTACTAAAGTACCGGGTACAGTCGGCTCATCTTGTAGGCTCAGCGAAATAGCGCCTGAACCTTTGATCCACCGCGAGGATTACCCTCAGGTGGTAATGCCTTGCGAATGATGCTCAAGCGAAGGCTGCTCCGTAAAGCCGCGGATCTTATAGTTTGAGGTATGCACCCACAGCGCCATCGCCGTCTGTTCGGTAACGGCAGCGGTATTGTCTTCAAGAGTGGTGATGTTGGTCGTGCCTACCTCTACGAGCCTACAGCCAGCCTCCTGCAGGATGTCGAATGCGAAAGCCGCCGCCGATTTGCACCTGCTGACCGCGCGCAACGATAACTTCTTTTCCACTTGCGAGCGCTTTTAGTAGCAGAAACACGGCGGCGGCGTTGTTGTTCAGCATCAGCGCCGCTTCCGCACGGACAAGCGTACTCATCGCTTCGACGGCAAATGGGAACCGCTGTCCCCGTTTGCCGTCTTCCAAATCCATCTCGATAGCTGAATATGATTGGGCCTCTTTTGCCGCATCCCAAATACCGTGCGGAAGTGGGCTCCGTCCGAGGTTCGTGTGCAGGATAATCCCCGTCGCGTTAATAACCTTCGAAATCCGCTTCCGTATTTGCTGCGTACACCGCTGGCGGATGTCCGCTATGCACGCATCAAAAGCCGGCACGGCGGCGCCTTGCAAAAGCCTCAGCGCGTACCTGTTTGATATAGTCCGATACGATGGCGGATACAATCGGTCTACCGAGCTTATCGATACAGCTGGAAAGCTCGTGGTGCGAGAGCAGTTTTTCTACTTGCGGTATGTGTGCTAGTGGGCTGTGCATAGCGGTTACTCCTTTTCTTTGGTGGTGATGGATATAGCCGACACCCATTTTGTTCGCAGAATGAGAACCGTTGCAATGAGCGCGGTCATAATATTTGAAAAGAGGTTTCCCCAGAAAACAGCATAGTAGTGCAGGACGTGTCCCGTTGCCAATACAAAGATGTAGCGGAGCAGCCATATCCTAAGCACACCGAGAAAGAGCGGCATCTTCGTTTTGCCCAGTCCAATAAACGCGCCTTGAATCGTCATACAAATACCGAAACCGATAATTGAATACGTGTAAATATTGAGGGCGTTGTTTGCAATATCGATAATTTCCCGGCCCTGCCTGAATAGGAACAGTCAGATGGGGTACCAATGGAATCATCACTGCGATCAGTATAATCGCAATAATGATACTGGTAATACAGCCGAGTAGACAATCCCGTTTTGCCTTTTTGGGGAAAGCCGGCGCCGATGTGCATACTCACCATCGTGGTAATTGCCGCGCTGAAAGCCGCTGGGAGCGTTGAAGCAGAGCGCGTTGATATTGCTCGCGATACCCCTGCGCAGCGACGACGATGGCGCCGTATTTTTCAATTTCTTTATTGATAAGGAAAAACCTAAGTACAAAAAAGGAATAGTTGAACATTGCCGGAAAAACCGACTCTAAGTACCTCTTTGATAATCTTTTCATCAGACTTGAAGTGTTTTAACATCGAGCTTATCAGCGCTTTTTGTGGATGAACAACTCGTGTACCATCCAAAACCGTGATTGTTGTGTTTGCCAAAAAGCGAGGCGAGGGACGCAAACCGAGAATTTTCAACCGCAACAGATAGAGAAAGATAAAATTCCCGACAACCTCTCATGATAAAGAGGATGGTCATGCGGGTAAAGCTCACTTCCGGTTTTTCCGTTGGCGTTTTTAATGCCGTTGTATACGGACTCAAAAAGCTGAATGGGAGTACGATGCTATACCACGCGATGTATTGGCGGACATACGGCGCAATGTCGCTCTGTAATCCGTTTGAAACCGCCACACTGATGATCAGGGGTAACGGCGCGCTGAGGATACCGAGCAAAACTGCGAATAAAAAATATCTGCGCAGTACTCTTTTTGCTCCCTCTTCGATTGCGCCTTTACCGTTCAGCTGCCCGATAATCGCCATTGCAGCGACACTTAAAGCCCCTGCGAAAGCCCCAACACCATCGAAATAATCGGTTGGGAAAAAGTTACGATACCTGATCTGCATAACCGGTCAGGTTATTGATAAAAAGCCCATCGGTAAACGGCATCATCGCCTGCACAGTATTCATCAGCAATGATGGAAGAGAAAGAATCAGCAATGTCTTAATCGGATGAGCGGTAAGAATCAGCTCTCGCCGCGCTTCTGTGGATTGCCTGAGGAATGTCTTCATAGGCAGATGGGAGAGTACGCTGTTATTTAACGGAAATAACCGAGCTGTTCTTCCATCATTCATATAGACGTGTTCGCGGTTTGTCGTATCGGGAATTTGCTTTCCGTCTTGAAAGTATGCGTAATACCACACGCCGTGCGGCAGCGGGAGATATAATTCGTACCCTGCCCGGCATTACTTCCTCCAAGGTATACATAAAGGGATCCCAGTTATTGAACGTGCCTGCAAGATATATCCGTTTGCCCGATTCCCCTTGATAGACAAAACGAGGTGCTCCCGTTGTTTTCAACCGCAGTTTTATATTCTTTTTGATATGGAATTTTTAATACCGAAAAGAGACATCCCGGCGGAATAGTCGAAGATTTCATCAGGGATTGAGCGGGTCGGTAGACCCACAGTCCGTTAATAACGAGCCGATAGCGCAGCTCTCTCATTTCCTCAGGTATCTGCATAATATAGAAGAGGATTGATTTTTGGTTTCGCTGTCGTCGCTGCGGTACAAGCGCTGGAAAGCATGAATCGATTGAAAGTTTTCGTGTTCAAAAAGCGATACCGACACGCGCGCGGATCCTGCTGCCGTAAAAATGATATATTTTTCCGGTGATAAGCGGCGCGTCCGTCCGTCACGTGTTTCCACAAGTTCGCCGTAGGTGTATGAGTCGATGGTAGTTTGTTCCAGCCGCTTGCGCCGCGATCAGGATACCAAAGAAAAGACCGCCACGGCTTTTTGCCGTATTGCATTGCGCATGATGTCCTCCCCGAATGGTTTAACCGATTGTTATCTTTGGGCATCTTTTAAAAACTCAAGGTTAGATTTTCGAGATGCCTCATCAGCAAAGCTGATAACGAGTTTTGTTTAAGTCTTTATATTATAAAGACTTTCATAACCGCCACGGATGGCGGTGGTTCAACACAGTCGCGATGTTTTAGGCGTAAGACTAAAACTCGCCGTCAACTACGGACACGGATGTCCGTGGTTTTGCTCAGAAGCGATGTTTTTGCTCAAGCAAAAACTCGACGTCCAACAAAATATACGGATGTATTTTGTTGGGCAGGGACAGGATGTACATTTTTCATCACAACATCGCAATAAGCTTTAAAGAAAACCTCTCAAAACTGAAGTTTTTAGAGGTTCCCTTTCTAATAATAACACACTTTCATTTAATAAGCATCGGGAAATTAACCAAAAACTTTACATTTGAAGCATTTTATCATCAGGTGCCTGTTCAAAGTACGTGTGCAGCGTGCGTTCCATCTCTTCCCGGCTCTGCGCCCGCAGCAGCTGCGTTCTGCAATAGTGTGCAAACGAAAGTTGTCGCAATAAAACTGAAAGAACCGCTGCGCTCGCGTAAGGAAGAATTCCGGCGGTTGTTCAGTTTCGAGTAGTGCAAAAAGCGATACCGCCGTTTGTTCAAGGTCGATACAATGCGGTCTGGTATCTAAATCGGTGGTGTCAGGGGTTGTTAATTCCGGCGGCACGGGGTTCTCCTTGTCCCAATCTGGCGGCGTGTTTGCGGCGAATTGCTTCAAAAATCCACGGCATCAGTGCTGCTGCGCGTCCAATCATCCAACCCGCACATGAATAGCGCTGCGCGGCGGTGTGCAGTTTCTCTGCAGAATTGATGTCTCCATTACCGTATACCGGAATCGGCAAATCCTTTCGCAAGCGCCGCCGTGTATTCGTGAAGGGCTGGGCGCGCATAGCTTTGTCGTTGGAGGCGCGGATGTATTGTAATAAGCTGGACGCCTTCCATCAATCAGCATCGATGCAAAAGCGTAAAAGACACGCATAATCGATAGTAGCGCCGAGCCTTAGCTTGACGCCTCAGTCTAAACGACTTGCCTTGTTCCGTAGAATATGCCGCAAGCGCGTGTTTTACCGAGCGCACCGCTTCGGCTGTCGTGTTCAGCGGCTTGAGCATCCATGCAATACCTGCCCCCGTCCGCACAATCGGCGGAGCAGAACAGCCCATGTTTAAGTCAATTCCGATGCCGCCGCGCTGCAACACCAGCGGCACCGCCTGTGCGAAGCTCTCCGCCCTGAGGCGAGGTCAGCTGCCACACCAGTTTTTCGGGTACGGGATTTGCTCGCAGATACCACTGTTCAAACTGCCCGCCGGCAAGCAGCGACGGCGCGTGAATCATCTCGGTAAAATATTCGTCAGGATCGCCGAACGTGTGAATCAGCATCCGCAATCCCGAATGGCTGATATTTGCAAGCGGCGCCAGTATGAGCTTCATCGCTGTTCACTGTAACAAAAAGGGCAGTGTTTTTGCAAATGCGGGGCGCAGTAGATGCACCGCTGCTTTTTCGGTTAGATTTAACGTGATGCAATGCGTGATATTGTAGAGCGGTTCGTAAAGTGCTACAATCCGCGGCAACAGTTTTTTATAGGAGATAGTATGAAAAAATTGCTTTGTGTTGTATGTGTATTGGCTATAACGCTGATACCGGTTTTTGCCTCTGCAGGTGCGAAAGAGTATGAATATACCGAACAAGATATATTTATCACTGCGGGAGATCACGAAATTCCTGCTACACTGACCCTTCCCTAAAGGAAAAAGCCGGCGAAAAGTTTCCTGCGGTAGTGATGCTGCATGGTAACGGTTCAAACCGCCATGAGGCAGGTATGCTATACGATTACACTGCGCCTGAAATGGCACGTGCCGGTATTGCCACCATTCGATTTGATTACATCGGAAACGGCGACAGTAAAGGGAGATTATATCGACTTTACCTATGATAAAGGTATTGAAGATGCTATGAGCTGTTATCGGTATCTTAGCGCATTGAAAAATATCGATGCAAAAAGAATCGGGATTATGGGATGGAGTCAAGGCGGAAGGCTTGCTCTTTTAGCGGCTGCGCGGAATGATGTCTTCAAAAGCGTGCTTACATGGGCAGGGCGCCTCACGATCAGAAAGGCGGGGAACAAGAGCAATACGAAATAGCAAAGAAAAACGGCTATTATGAAGTAACTTATTCATGGCGACCGCCGCTTAAACAAAGTCCCGCTTATTATGAAAATGCAATGGCAATCGATTATCCGGCGGAGCTTGCTGCGATTAAAGCCCCGATTTTAGCTATTGCAGGCTCCAAAGATGATGTAGTGCTTCCTTCTGTGGCACAAACAATAGCAGCCGGCGCCAAGAACAAAAAAAGTCGCGCCCTTATTCTGGAAGGCGCTGATCATACGTTCCTTGTATTCTCCGGTGATTTAAGTATGCTGCATACCCTTACCGGCGAAACGATTACATGGTTTTAAAAGACGTTATAGACGGAAAATTATCAGGAATATAAAATAAAAACATATAAAGTAAAGAAAAAAATTCAGCAGGGTAGGGCAACCGCTGAGAAAATAGGTATCCTCTAAAGACCTTGAGTTTTTGAGGGCTCCCCAATAGTATAAGCGGCTGCCCTTTTTTGTTAAATAACCGTGTTATCCGGTATGATTGCGTTCTTGGTGATAACGTAAATGCGGTCTACGACATGGTAATAGCCATAGTCGCCGTCGGGAGGAATTTCGCCCATACCGATGGATGCGTTATTTCCGATACGCGCGTTTTTATCGATAATTGCCTTTTTGATATGGCAGTTTTTCCCGATACCGATACACGGAATATCAGCCTTTCCATCCCCTGCCTTGCTGCTATCGGATTCGTAGTAGTCCGCACCCATACAAACAACCCCTTCCCAAGACGCTGCCTGCTTCGATGATGGTACGGATACCGATAACGGAGCGGGTAATTGCTAGCATACGTGATAACGCAGCCTTCACTGCACGTAACGCGATCCAACTGCGCCCCGTTGATTTTTTTGACGCAGGGAGATTTCGGTAGTGGGTATAGATCGGCGCTTCCGCATCATAAAAATTGAACTGCGGTGTAATTTCCGTTAAATCGAGGGTTTGCTTCATAAAAACTACGGATGGTACCGATGTCTTCCCAATAGCCGTTATGCACAAACGCCATAACCTTATGCTCTTTAATCGCAGCGGGGATAATCTCCTTTCCGAAATCGGTCATATTGTTGTTTAAGCAGTCTTCCATCGCCTTTGCATTAAAGATGTAAATCCCCACAGAAGCAAGATATTCTTTATCGGGACTTGCAACGGAAATACCCGATTGCGCAGGTATCTTCCATTCATCAATATTTTTATCAGGTAGGGCTTTTTCCATAAAAAGCGGTAATGTTCGATTTTTTATCAATCTGCATAATGCCGAAGCCCGAAGCGTCGCGACGATTGACTGCGGTACACGCGATAGTAATGTCTGCGCCCGAAGCTTCATGCTGCGCTAAAAAGTCTTTAAGTCCATACGATAAGTTGATCGCCCTGACAGGATGATATAGTATTTAGGATTATGGGTCTTAAAATGGATAAAATTCTTTCGTACTGCATCCGCAGTTCCTTCCATACCAGCCGGAATGTTCAAAGGTTTTGCTCTGCAGCAAGAATTTCGACAAACCCGTTTGAAAAAAACTGTCAAAACGGTACGCGCGTGCAATATGCAAATGCAACGAGGCTGAGTTAAATTAGGGTTAACACATAGATTTGCCGCAAACCGGAGTTAATACAGTTTGAAATAGGGATGTCTACAATACGATGTTTTCCCCGAACGGCACCGCCGGCTTTGAACGAGACTGTGTGAGCGGATATAAACGGGTTCCTTTTTCCGCCACCTAAAAATAATCGATAATACTTTCGGCATATATCCTCCTTATTATGATATTTGCAGAGTGCATTCCGCAAAAAAACCGAGAGAAGTGTCTATAAGTACACTATGAAGAGTACACTCAGAACACGCTGAAATGTAAGCATTGTTCCGTTGCTATTAGTATAAACGAGTTTTTTTATTTTTTTGCCATAAAAATAAATAATTATTCTTGGACATTTTCGAAAGTATTGGAGCTCGACCGAGCGTGTGTTAACGTGATGCATCGATTAATGTGATGCTTGGTCTCTTGACAAAGGGCGTATTATCGGTATATATCAAAAATGAGATTTAGTAATATGTGCGGTAATCTGCCGTCTTCTAAAAAGTCATCTGTAAAAGTAATTGGCAAAAAGTCTTATACGAATAACATTAAAGTTTTGAGGTATTCCCTGCCGATAAAGGAGATGGAATAGTGGAAAGTTATGCCGATTGTGCTGTTTCTGCCTTGGTAGGAGCGCAAGACGGTAAAGTCTGCTGCGGATGAGCGAAAGCAGAAAACATGAGAAAAGCATTGGTATCGCCTGAGGTAAAGGTGGTAAGGATGCATACGAAAAAGCGGAGAAAAGCTTATGAAAAAGATGAATCGCGCAGTATCCTTTGTACTGATTGTGCTTGCTGTCATTGCAGGTTTTTACCTGTAAGCCGTATGTAGGATTGGGCGCCCAGATCGATATTAATCCGCCGAGCGGAACGATTAGCTATCCGGAAATGGGGAGACGCCGATACGGGGTTCGTTTGTCTTTAAAAGGGACGGCAAGCGATGATGATGGTATAGAATCTGTTTCGGTTGTTTTAAAAATATTGACACGAAAAACGATTGAGATTGGTGAAGCTGGAGGTTTTACCAAAGGCTATGCTGATGTTTCGTGGACATTGAATGTCCAGAACGAGATCGACCGGTAACAAAACAAAGAATGGGATAGAGCATAAACTGGTAAAAGACTACCGGATTCCCGACGGTGAATATGAGGTTATTGTTACTGTTACCGATACTGGCAGCAAAAATCTTCATTTACCAAGCTCTATAAAATAGACAACACGCCGCCGGTATTGATTTTTTGGATCGACCGTCAACGGCTACAACTAGTAGCAGCATTCAGCCAGACTCGTACGGTTCAGTTTTTACAGTAAAAGGCGCGGCGAAAGATAGATATGCGATAGAAGACCTTACATTCAAAGTACCTGCTGCCAATATAAGCGTATCAAAAAGATTTGTAGGAGAAAATATAAGCGAAGAAATAGCGGTCGCTACTAAAAATGGCGCCGGTTTTACGGATCCTTTGTATAAATACAGCGATGATAATGGAAATTCGCCTATTCAGGCTCAGCTATTTTTAACTGACAATGCGCGCTCCTTTAAGGATGACGGAGATGCCGGATTGGGTAATACCTCAATTGGTATTATGTACGGGATGATCAAATTCGAAGCGTTTTGGCGGATGGGTATACTGTCGATGTTATCAGTGACTATTTTGCAGGTAAAGAGGGTGATGCCTCTTCGTCAGACTTTCCAAAACGGCTTTTGGCAAAGTTATATACTGCAGAGGAATCCATACGCACAAAATTGGAAAATGCCCGTGTTATGACCGAGGGCGGGGATCAAAGATATTCTATTTTTCACGCTGGATCCGAATAAATCGCCCGGTTTCTCTGTGACCAATGGAACTAATTTCCTTTCATCATACCCTGTTTCGACGCCGAATGCGAGTTTGCCTCTTGGTACTACAGCGTATTTTAGTGATGCACTGCCGCCTCAAGTATATCTCAAACTTGTTCGAAACAAAGACAATACTCCGTTAGTTCAAACTCCCGATTACAATGGATATAGAGCGAGTCCGATTGTAATCAATATGTATAAATGTACGAGTGAACCAAAGTATGTTACGTACGGCGATAAGAAATTATTGGAGGTTGATCGCGCGACTGTTCCTGCTTATTCTTTGAAATTTGCAGAGTTAACGGCGGAGGACGAGACAAAAGGGGTTGTCAGCGGCGCTAATGAATTGACCGTAAAATGGCAGCTGCCGAATCAGGCTGCTTTTTCTGCCGGATATTATATGATACAGGTAGAAGGAACAGATACTGCTAGTAATGAATTTGTTGCTTTATGACGACGATAATAAGCCGTCTGGTGGCGTTTTTATTATCAAGTATGAGCTGGCAGGTCAAAACCTTAGGATAAGTCCAGTTCCCTCTCAGGGTTTGTAAAGGAAGATTTTAATGTCAGTGCAAGCGTCTTTTCTCCAGGTATGGTTTCCGAGGTACGTTATAAGATTGTAACGAATGTGGAAGCGAATGCTTCGGCGACTGCTGGCGCGAGCGATACTTTAACTTACAAACAGCTCTGGTAATACATGGAAAACTGCTACGCCCGTTCAAATCAGCACGATAGGGAATGAGGGAGCATACAAAGCGCTTTTTGGGTACAAGGATAATGCAGGTAATACAACGACAGCAAGTATGCCTTTTGTTAAAAGATACAAAAGCGCCCGTACCGAAAGATCACGTATCCTAAGTCCAATAACATAGTAGCCGGAACAGTACCCATTCAAGGAACTCTGGACGATAAGCCTGCGACCGGCATAAATGACTACGCCAATGTTAAGCTGGACGGGTACAAAAGTATATTATAGGAAAACAGACTACCGAACCGACAGCGGCTACTACTAGCGGCTGGCGTGTTATGGATGAACCCGGCGTGGCTTTATGGAAGTTTACGTATGACTTGGACACTTTGAATGCCGGTGATGCTGTTGCAGTAAATGGAAGCATCTACGATATTCCCATTTACATCTTTAACTGAGGATAATGCAGGGGAACAAAGCGGTTACTAAGCTAATTATAAAAATATGATTCTGAGGGAGATAAACCGATTGTTACCGTGTCTAATCCGCGACAAGATCAAAAGCACGGGCGGTACTATTCAAATATTCGGTACTGCAGCGAGTCGAGTTGGCGGTTATAACGATGCCGGTAAGGTATATATTCAGTTCTCAAAAAGACGGTGACTTTTACCAATACCGCAAACGGTAACATGACTTTCGGAACAACCGGAGGCGGCTATGATGCCGACTGGCATCAGGGAGGCAACGGACAGCTTGTTCCGGGTACTGATGATGTTCATACCGGTGGAGCAAGTTGGCAGATGTCGATAAATGGAAACGGTGCGTTCAATAATCCGAACGGTGATAGCTGGAAGCGTTTATTTCAGACTTCGCGCTGAGAATAAAGACAATCACAAGCTCGGCGTATGGTCAGAACCGATCAAGATCTTTATCGATAAAAAGCAATCCCACAATAGGCAGTCCGGATCCGTTAAAAAGTCGGAACTGACATTTATGCACCGGATATGTGGATTGAAGACGGAAAAACACTGACAGGCTCTTTATTTGATGATTCAGGAATAAAAGAAATTACGATTTCGTCGCCTGAACTGTTGGGCAATAAACAATATACTTTGAATCAGGCAAAAAATAAGGGCTGGATTGTAGAAGATACTGCACATGCCCCCACTTCTGCTCCGTCTGCAGCGATAAAAAATTATAAGCTGCAAATTCCGCTTACTTTGGAAGGCGCATCGAGTCTTCTGAGCGAAGAGGCACGCATTAAAGGCAAAATAACCTTAAAAATCAAAATAGTTAGCGTGCGGCGAAAAATCTGGCTACAGAAGAAACTTTAAGTTTTAAGTTCGATGTTACAAAGCCCGCTGGAGGTCTGGGAAGATATATCTATAGATACAACGGAAACTTCGCAGTGTCTTCCGTAGTGAATAGCGATCTTGCAGAGCAAGTAAAACAGGCTGCGGGAACTCCCTGCCGATTACAGTAAACTGCGTCTTTTGATCAGCAATACTCTCGTAGAAGCGTAAAGCCGTAAAGGTTACCGGTGTTAGCGGAAATGCCATACAGTTTACACCGGCTCTTTCCAAAGCGGGAATCTATAATTGTATGTTATATGAAGAACCATACATTATACGGAACGAGAGCGGAAAAGTGGATTGTACGCGGCGTTGCAAGTGACAGCAGTTCGGGCATCAAAAAGATTACAGCGAAAGTTACTGTTGGCACAGTGACTAAATCGATCGACATTACAGGACAGTCCGGCATAGAGCAATACACTGGCGGGCAAGTCAGTTGGGTAGGAGAAATCGATTTACATGAGTTAAAAGACGGTAAAGGAAAATTGACTTGTACGATTTCCGATGAGCAAGGTAACGAATACCCGGTTCCTGCTGTCGATGTTGTTGCAAAAACAATCCTATTGTGGTTTCTGACATTACGCTCATGACCGACATAGCAGGGCAGCCCTGAGAGCTTCGAAAAACAACGCTATAAATAAAAGCGCTTAAAAACGTAAAGACTGACAGCAATCTTGACTTTACCGCAGATTTTGCGAGTACTGAATTTTGCCTTTAAGAACAAGGATAACTCAAAGATAAAGGTTGACTTTACCGGCGGATACGGTACGGTAAAATATCAGCTTAAAAAGAAGACGGTACTCTATTAGGAGGACTTACCGCTATTACAAGCGGCGATGAAATCGATTTAAAGGACCATTTTGGCACGGCTGCAGATAAAATCAACAATTCAAACGGTACGCCGACAAAAATTATCCTTGAGTTATGGGGCGAAGCGGCGGGCTTTACACAAGGTACGGATTCCGCTTTTTGCAAAAGTCAATATTACGACACTCTTCGATGCGCTTGACACTAAGCCGCCGACGGTGGTCATTCTTCCGTTTCACTGGAACGGCGAAACGTGATAACTCGCTGTATGAAAAACAAACGTGCCAACGGGCACGTGGAAATTACAAAAGATTAACAGTTTAGGGTAACGATCACTCTTCCGTTTCGGGTAAAAGTTACCCTACGCGGTTTTGCGTATGACAATGTTAAAATTGATTCGATTGAAGCGCATCTTCCGAATACAGCAGCGCTTACCGTTAAGGCAACACGACAGCCGAATGGCACATGGGTATCCGATAAAAATATGGCTTTGGACGGTGCGGTATTGACGGTAGAAACCTTGGGCGCTGATTATCTCGGTTATTACGTACAATGGACTTTAGACTGGGATACGGAAAAAAACAAGCGTGGGGCTTGCAAAAGAAATTACCGTACGTGCAAGCGACGGGAAAACAACATTCTCGGATACTGAAAAAGCCTACCGCCGAAACAACCGGGGTTACCCGCAGCGGGAAGGAAAAATGCACAAAAACGATGTTTTTTGCAAATAAAAAGCCAGGGACAGTTCGTTGTGTTTACAAAAGGCGAAACGCAGTACCTTACACGTATAGAAGCGTAACAGACAATAAGGCAACGCTTGAAGATGACGTCCCCACTGAGGCAACCACAGCTTATATGTACGATTATACTGCAAACGAGCCGAAAAAGCAACGGTAAACGTTGTTCCGTATATAACGGAGGTAGTAACGGGTCAGAAAGGTGCTGACGGCAGTCATAAAGGTTCCTTCTCACGTGCTTCGACCGGCGAATATCCGGTACGTGCCGGCGAAACGATTGAGTAAAAGGCTTTAATCTCTCAGGGCGGAACGGTTATGCTCGGGACGACATCGCTCGGTACGAATTTGAACGGCGTATCCATAGCATCATCACATACGAGCGGCGATTTGTCCGTTACGGTTGATTCTATCGAATCCGTCAACAACAAAGGTGGATATTACAAAGCCGTACAATATTGAGGGCGAATAATGAAAACAATGATATCCTGACGGCAAAGCGCAAGTTGTTTGTATGGGAAACGAAACCCATTATTGACAATAACTTTATGGAAAGTCCGCAGTTTGTAATGGATAAAAATTCCAATTACTATATGTCGTACGGCGTTTTTAGCGGTAAGCGGAAATTTAAGCTTTGCTATGATGAAAAATGCAACGGTTACTGCTGCACAGATGGCATCTTCCCATATAATTGAGCAGTGCTACAGTAAGTATCAGAATACGGTTATCGCGTACGATGAGGGCGGTCAAATGTACGGAGGAGCAAGTAATACCGATAGAGCAAGTAATAGCACCAGTTTTACGTTCTTTTCACGCGAGCAAGGATCCAGTGCAACAGGATCTCACGGAAATTATAACGGAGGAACAAATAGACGCCGCCTTGAAAAACAATGCAAACACGACAAGGAATGTTTATGATGTAAACCGTGTCCAAATACCGAAGTTAGCGGTAAGAGGCGGCAGTTCCGATGCAAAGGTTGCACTGATTTATTATGACCGGAATAATAATACTACGCCGGTAAAATTCCGATACGGTACTGTGACGGCACCGAATACTATTACCGGCGGGTTAGGGGCATGATGTTTCGTCTAACGGAGATGGATCAGATCCTTATAATTCCGGTTCTGCTGAAGGATATGAGATTATTGCAGATTCGACCACTTTCCATAAAAAGTGGTTTGTATGCCAGCAGTAGGATTGACTTCTACAAACCGGGCTGTTGCCGTATGGTATGATGCGACAAACGCGAAGCTGATATACAGTTACCGCGATATGGGCACAAGCTATGCGGAGCCGGGTAGCGGAGGAGACCGGAAAAACAACCGAGTGGCAGAATAATGCGGTTGTTATTGACGGCGGTGCTCCGCTCTATGTAGACCTCGTTATAGACGATGAAGACGGTTTTGCATATCGGCTATTATTCAAGCGGTAACGGCGGTGTACGCTATGCGTATCTTGCGCCCGCCAAGGTGAAAAGGTACAGCTAAACCTGCAACGAGCGACTTCTAAAGTGCAACAGTCGACACCTACATGAATCCGGGTACGCTTCCTTAAAAATAGGCGTACGTAATGAAGCGCGCAAACAGGTTCCGTACATCAGCTACTATCACAACGGTTTTTACGGTTCCGCAAATGCAGCACGTATCGCCTGGTTTTCGAAAGACGGTATTGCTTCTGCTACCGATGTTAAAAACGGCGTTGAGAACGGTAAGTTTACCGGTAATTGGGTGGTTATGACGGTTCCTGCAAGCGCAGGTATTCAGCAGTATACGATTTGCCAAGGGGTACCTACGAGCGGTAGTTATGCAAATAAGGTTATCGCCGCGTACTTTACAAACAATAACTATGAAATGGCAGTGCTGAAAAAGTAAAAACATAAAAGCCGGTAGGCAGCCGCTTACCGGCTTTTTTATATCTTCGTTTCCCGTAAAAACGTCAGCACACGCGCTCGCGGCATACTTTCGGAAAGGCGCATAAATCTCGTGATCCGAATTTATAAAGGGCGGTTCAGCCGAGTATTCGCGAAATCAAACGGCAGTCATGACGAAAAACATGAAGGGCTGTCCTAGAATAAAGGACAGTCCCTTTTTATGTTTTTTCGATGCTCTTTACGGTTGTAACCTCAGGAGCCGGCGGCATCGGAACTGCAGAATCCGGTGTGGACGCGCAAGGCTTTGTAACCGGCAAATGGGACTGCATGACGGTTCCGACCCTTACACCTGCCCAAGGAGGTACGCCCGAATTCAAAAAGGTAAACCTCGGGTTTGACACGAGCGGTCGTCCGGTACTCGGCTACCTCTGCAACACGATCGAGTTCGGCAAATGGCTGGATGAGTAAGCGGTAAAAGGTATATTCCCTTTCATTTAGGACGCTGAATGAAAGGGAATACTGACAAAAAAGCCGATGAGCGAATACTTACCAGCTTTTTTTATGGCGAGAGCGAAGCAGGGGGCGACGTAAGTCCGCTTAGCGAATTATCCCCCGTTGGATTATCTGATGGGGATTTTTTTATGCGAGGGGTACAACCTTTTCCATTTAGCTATAAGCCTATTGATTACCTATTGCTATAGCTCCTCAATTTCTTCAAGGGTTAATCCTGTTCCTGCTGCTATTTTTGCACTATCAATTCCCAGTCTTTTAAATGCGGCGGCCGTTTCGAGAGCTTTTTGGTAAGCTCCTTGCTCAATACCTTGAGATATGCCTTGTTCAATACCTTGAGATATGCCTTGTTCAATACCTTGAGATATGCCTTTGGCAAAAAGCTATTCTGCCGGCTTCTGCTCGTTGTACCGCAATGTCTGTATCATAGTCATATTCTGCGACTAACATATTGATTACCTCCCGTGATTTCCGTTGTAAATATTCTTTCAATATCCCTTTTTCTATGCATATCTTTTACCGCATTGGTAAAAGCCGTTTTCAGGGGTCAAGTTGTGTTTGGATTCTCACCTCTTCTACAAACATACTGTATTCTTCAAGCGGTTTGCAGCGGTTTAATACTTCAGCTCCTTTGTTTTTGTTTATATTATATACCTTTACCTCAAGTTCCAACGGTACCTGTTCTGGTTTTTGTCATAAAAGCATCAGATAACTTTAACGTTGTGCTTTCCGGATAGTATTCCGTACCGTTATAAAAGACATAAAACTCAGGAGTTGGTATCTTTGAAAAGTTTTTCTTAAGTATCTATCTGTCGGCGCTTGTAACTTTTTCATACAATCTTGCTATGTATTGTAAAAACGCAAGAGCATATTTTTCGTTTATTGTTGACTGGTGCTCAGCTAACACAATAATCTTATTGTCTACAAGACAGGAAACATCGTTGATGATATTCATGTACATAACGTTATCAAGTCGTATATTTTTCTACTGGGCATGAAAGCGGCAAATTGGTATTATGCAATGCATTATACAAAGATAAAAAAATTTTCTTTTTGCCTTTTTCGTCTTCGCTGAATAGGTCTACGAATACTGAATCTTTGTATTTTCTGTTTTGCCGTACTCATGGCTGTTCTTCCTCACTCGATGGTTGCAAGTATAACATAGATGAGGGGATTTTTGAAAAGATGCCGCATTGCCATTGCCAGAAGGTTCGGTTTGTAACCTCAGGAGCCGGCGGCATCGGAACTATAGAATCCGGTGTGGACGCGCAAGGCTTTGTAACCGGCAAATGGGACTGCATGACGGTTCCGACCCTTCACACCTGCCCAAGGAGGTACGCCCGAATTCAAAAAGGTAAACATCGGGTTTGACACGAGCGGTCGTCCGGTACTCGGCTACCTCGGTAACACGATCGAGTTCGGCAAATGGCTGGATGAGTAAGCGGTAAGAGGTATTCCCTTTCATTTAGGACGCTGAATGAAAGGGAATACTAGCAAAAAAGCCGGTGAGTGAATGCTTACCGGCTTTTTTTATGGCGAGAGCGAAGCAGGGGGCGACGTAAGTCCGCTTAGCACACTTTATTGTACGAGAAAGACTAACACATCAGGAGAATAAATCACATTTCGCAGAATAAAGAGCCTGTGAGACCATTTGAACCGCAAAGAGGTTCAATTCTGGTCGAATAAGTGGCTTTATTCTGCGGGCTACTAAAACTTCTGATGTGATTGTTTTCCTTTTGTGCGAAATTTTATAAGGATACCATTTCGCACACTTTATTGTACGAGAAAGACTAACACATCAGGAGAATAAATCACATTTCGCAGAATAAAGAGCCTGTGAGACCATTTTGAACCGCAAAGAGGTTCAATTCTGGTCGAATAGACCTTTATTCTGCGGGCTACTAAAAACTTCTGATGTGATTGTTTCCCTTTTTAGTGCGAAATTTTATAAGGTATCATTTCGCACACTTTGTGTACGAGAAGGACTAACACATCAGGAGAATAAATCACATTTCGCAGAATAAAGAGCCTGTGAGGTCATTTGAACCGCAAAGAGGTTCAATTCTGGTCGAATAAGTACCTTTTATTCTGCGGGCTACTAAAAACTTCTGATGTATTAGTCCTGATGATATAGTCTTTTTACAATAAACGTATATATTGATAGTGTTCTCTTATTTTATATTCACAGGATGAACAAAGGCGGTTTTGTATGGATAATCTTAAGAAAAATTTGGCGGACAGAAAAAAGATCAGGGAAAAATTTACAAACGATGCTTAATTCATTGTACAGAGAATACGGCGAAACTCAATTCGAATATGGTTTTGCAGCGCCAAGGAACGATCCCGCATATTAACGAACAAGACTTTGAGGCTTGGAAAATGTTAAGGAATCCCGCCGAAAAGATTCTGATACTATTCTGAGCATTAAGACGGCACAATCGCGGCAAAATGAATTAAAAGTTTTTCTAAAGAAGTTGATAAACTATTGCATGAACAGCAGCGCACCTACGAAAAACGCGGAACGATTTTTATTTTACAGTTCTTTCAAACTTATCAAAAATAGTGCACTGCCTCAGATTGCACAAATAGCCCAATCGATTGAACCGATCACAGACTTTATCAAAAAGTGCGGCAGGAAAAAGCAAACCCTTGAACAGCAAAAGAGTGATGCTCATTTTTAAGAAACTCGCACTCAGCCCTCAGCTATTGTCCTTAAAAGGAAAGCTGAATAGTTTGCAGAAAAATGAACGAACAAATTATTGCGGCAGGAGAAGAATGTCTAACGGATGATGTTGTAAAAGAAGTACGCGGTGCGTCATTTCCGGAAGAACTCGAAACAGCGTATACTGCCCTACAAGCGATCGTGTCCAAACAAAATGAAATGGAAGACAGAAAGGAAACGCTGAATACCGAGCAAAATAAACTTGCAGAAGCGTTAGCGGAATGCGGCGTTACCGATACTCCCCAGAAGCGGATCTCTATGCTCACAGACATCATAAAAGATACGGATACAAAAATTGAAGAAGCTGAAAGACGGCAAGGCTCGCAGTATAGCGATATCTTTTTATACCCCAACCGGCAGTAGCACCGAGGGTGCCTTGTACCGATATACCGGAGCCAGTTTTAAGCCGTATTTAGATTCTATTGCGGAGTATCGTGCAAAGCTTGAAAAATGCGCGCAATATCGAATATATCGAAAATGAAATTGCACACGCTGACGAGACCCGCAAAATAGAAGCGATGGAAAAAGCTATTGCCGGCTATAAAGACAGCATCGCGCAATACGAAAAAGCTTATCGAAACAGCTGAGCGGGGTATTGCGCGTGCGGAAGAAATAAAGCTTGGGCTCGAAGAAAGAAATAACGAACTGAAAGCTCAGGGTTCCGTAGACTGAGAAGAAATGCGGCTAATAGCTCCAAATGCCCATTTTTCGGTTTTAAAGAATCCGCGAACATATACTGCGCCGAAGCCATGTTCATACAGATGGATTTTTTCGGATTTGTTTTTGTAATGTTCCACTTTTTAATATACATACCATAGGATTCCAAAAAATTGAGCGGCTGCACCTTAGTAAAACCACATTTGGCGTCATACGCAGCCGTTGCAATTTCAACGTAGACACTGTAGGGGGCTTCAAGCTCCATTTCAAGCGGGTTTTTGAGTTTTCGTAAAACAAGCTCCAACCTGTACGCTCACGATAGTATCGATTGGCAAGAGCTGCTCAATAGGATATCCGCCATAGTAAATGATACTCGTGCGCTGCGTAGACTTGTCCCCGAGATTTCAAGCCGCTTGTTATTCGGCGCAAGATAGCGGTACATACAATCGATCAGTTCAAACAGGTTAATACCGGTATCAGCCGCAGCTCCGAGTATCTGCTGTACATCATCATCATTTGTATGGTAGACGATATTTTCTTGCATCGGTAGCGCCGAAACGATTTCTTCAATAGCAGGATACGCTTCATCAGCGCTCATCCCTACTACATAAAGAGATGAAAATAAAAAGATAAAACGAGTAAAAAGTTTTTATGCATTATGATACAATCCTTTTTCGATGTCGGCATCCAGTTATAGAAGCGTCCATTCGATTTTTTTGTTTCGCGCTGCTCGAAAGCTTCGGTAAGCAGTGGCATAATATCGATACGCGCAAAGATGTCTCGCGCATCCTGCAGTCGCGTATGTAGCACTGGATGCTTGGGCGAAAAACAATACGCAGCAATCTTCATAGGGCAATATGGAAGTTTGATATGTGCCGATATCGACCGCATATCGTATGATGTCTTCTTTGTCCATACCGATTAGCGGACGCAGAATCGGCAGCGTTGCACAGCTGTCGGTAACGGTCAAGTTTTCGATTGTTTGACTTGCGACCTGCGCAAGGCTTTTCTCCAGTAACCAAGCACTGGGCATTGATTTTACGAGCAAGCATCTCTGCGGTGTGCATCATACACATACGGAGCACAAGCGTCAAATAGGGTTCCGGCACCATTCGTTTGAGGTGCTGCTGCACCTAGTAAACGACACGACAGTCAAATATCCGCCAAGTCCGTAGCGGGCTAAAATGCTCGCCAAGGTTTCAACCTTTTGCTGGGCTTCCGGCGACGTATACGGATGGGAATGAAAATACACATACTCAACTTTCATACCGCGAAAGAGCATTTTGTACCCCTGCAACGGGAGAATCGATTCCCCGATAGCAGCAGCAACGCCCTTCCCCGAACAGCCACAGGAAGACCTCTCCTGCCGGTATGCTCAACGCCGTAAATAAACGCTTGTTTTTTTCGCGTACCTCAATACTGATAACCGCATCGGGGTGATGCACATCGACGGTTAAAATCCCCGCCTGTATGAATCGCTCCGCCTACCTCACGGGCAATGTCATAGGATGTAAAGGGAAATTGCTTGTCGGCGCGGCGGGCTTCAATTTTTGAAGCGTACGCGCCCCTTTGCGCCTGCAATGCCTGCGCTTCGGCAACAGCCGTTGCCGAAATAGCTTCAAGTGTTTTTCCGCCGGCTTTGCCTGTGCCCAGCTCTGTAATGCCAAAAGATGATTGAGCGCCGCTTCTACCCGCGGCTGCAAGGCTTCTTCAGCCCGAACATACATCCGTCCGGCGCGTACCTGTACGTTTGGCGCCGCTCCGTCAAAATAGCTTTTTGAAGTTCTGCGCAAGCCGCCGTTCAAAAATCTTTCAGATTTCCTTTTTTTAAGATTGATCTCTCGATTTTCGCCAAATAAAAAGTTCCGCCATATGAATGTCGCTAACCCTCCTGCCGTTCCATTGCTCTACTCTTTCATCGCTAAATTGTACCCGCGATGGCGGTGCCGGAACGTAATCGCATGGTCAAGGAATACCTCATCAAAGTAAATGCCCCGTTCTTGCGTAAGCGCCGTATGCAGGTGCGCGGTAACAGCATCATGCAACCGGTACGTTTTAAAACGTTGTACCCTCTACAAGGATACAAACCGGACGCGCAGGATTTTTCCCTTGCCTGTTTTAATGACTGCCGCCGCAATATTTCCCGCCGCAAAGCCGTGCAGTGCGCATAATGAGCGCGTCCAATAGCCGGTAGAGAATCTCGCGGTCTTCTTCCGTACCGCCGGTTAACAATAGTCCAAGCGCGGTTTTGCTCGGAATACGGCGCCTGCAAAAAGCTGTTCACCTCCATGAGCGGCAGGTCGGCAATGGAAGCAAAAGCTTTTTAACGCCGGCGGACAAAGATTATCCGCCGCGGCTGCCCGTATTACCACCGAAGCAAGCGATCCGAGATAGGCGCCCGAACACATCTTTTTCAAACCAATACATTTGCGGCTGACCAGTCTTTTTGTAAACGCTTCGTCAAAAATCGCTGCGCGGCTGTTTGTTTGATTTGCCCGATTCACAGACGACAATCTGCGCGGGTAAGATTACGGTCCCCGCGCTGTTAGAAAGCAATTTTAGGAATGTTCTGATATTCAATGTATGCGGCGTTCATGCCGGTTCCGAGGATAAATCCCACATAAGAGTCGTATTTTTTTCCGCCGACGGCAGTTGATGCCCCAGCAAGGAGCGCCGCGACCGTATCATTTAACAGTACAATACGTTTTAGTTTATTCCAGCCGCGCCGCATCAGCGCTTCCTCCAGATTTTGCCCAACTAATGAGCCAATCACTTCGGGCGCTTTAATTTCCTTAGAAAATTGTAGCACTTCGCCGTCGCCTGCAGGGGTAATTTTCATCGCATACGAAAAACAAAAAGCGATGGAATCCGCCGCATCCTTCAAATGATCTAAATAAGAAGCGATGGTTTCAAAAAACTCGGCTTTGGAATATTCCCGATCAGTTGCCGGCATCGGCTTTCGCTCGAGGCGGCTGATAGAGGGGGCGCTGTTTTCGTCAAAGGTAACTAAACACGAGCGGAAATTGGTTCCTCCTGCATCGATAACAATAACGGAGGTATTCTTTGGCGGCTGTTGCGGTGGCATAAGCCACGTAGGAATCATATCCAGAGCCGGTCCCGTACCGACGGGAACACTGGGGTTTCGCTAAGCCCTTCTTCCATGTCATACAGCAGTGTATCGATAATCGTATTCACCGCAGGTCCTTCCGCATCAAAATTATGTCGACCGAAAAACGCAGCGACAGTATGCCGAATGTTCATCGTAATACCTCCTGATAAATTCATTAACCTGTTCGGACACTTTCGTTTCTGAACAAGTCTATTATGCCATCCAGAAAAAGCGAACCGCAAGAGTAATCGCTTTTTGCGGATGCCCATCAGTTTCTTTTCTATAATAGCAGAATACTTCTCCCTGCACATTGCGCTCGCATATCGTCAGAGCATACTGAAACCTGTGTTTCACCGATATGCGCTTTTCGCAAGAAAAACATACAGAGCCGCGATTGCCCGATGCCTCCGCCGATGGTTTGGGGCAGCTCTCCGTTTAACAGCTTGGTATGAAAAAAGCGCTGCCCGTTCCATGCGGTTACGGGCTGCAAGCTGCTCCCTCATCGTTTTAGGGACTTACCCTAATACCCATCGAAGAAAGTTCAAGCACATCATTCAATACGGGATTCCATACCAAGAGGTCTCCGTTTAATCCGTGCCGCCCGCTGCCGGTTTCGGTAATCCAGTCATCATAGTCAGGGGCGCGGTAGTCGTGCGGTTCTCCATTTTTCGAGCGGGGCGCCGATGCCGATTAAAAAGACAGCGCCATATTGTCGGGCGCACTCTCGTTCCCGTTCCTTTGCAGAAAGATTCGGATACTGTGCATAGAGGTCTTCCGCATGGATAAAGGTGATATGATTCGGTAAAATCGGCTCGATCTGTGCATAATTATCATAAATAAAAAAACTCAGTGCATTTAAGGCAATCGTATATTTTTCCACGATCGCTTTGAGAAAATCGAGTGAGCGGTCAGCCTCCTCCATTGCGAGCTCCCAGTCCCACTGGTCAACATACAGCGAATGGATATTGTCGAGTTCTTCGTCGGCACGGATCGCATTCATATCGGTATAAATACCGAAGCCGGGTTTTTAAGCCCATTTCCGCTATTTTTCACGCGCTTCCATTTTGCAAGCGAATGGACGATTTCAAGCTCCTGTTCGTTCATATCTTTTACCGGAAAATGCACTGCCCGTTCGATACCGTTTAAATCATCATTTAAGCCCTTGCCTCTGGGGACGAAGAGCGGAGCGGTAACACGGGTTAAGTTTAACCGGGTCGATAAGGTGAGCTGAAAAAGTTTTTGATACGGACGATTGCCTGTTCTGTTTCTTTACCGGTTAAAACCGGTCGGTAGTGTTCGGGAATATAAAGACGCGGCATAAACTTTCACTTTCCTTGAGGTATATCTGAAAATATCAGGTGTCCTTAAAAACGTGAGCTTTTTAGGAGACGCCCATAAGTATCTGATGATAATTCCGCTAATATTATAGAACAGAGCGCTGTAATGAGCAACCATCATGATACTACTAAAAAAAGCTCAGCTGAGTTTTGAGCGGCGCCTTATCAATAATAGGGTTGGACTGCAAGTGTTTAGAGCGGGTCTGCTGCTATCAGTATGCATTCAAAGCATCAACAACCACGATATTTCAGTGGCTGAAAAATAAACCTCCTTTAAAATGCAAGTTGCGCGCTAATTTTTGCCTTACACTTCGCACCGACAAATCAAGTATGTATAATTAAACGTACCCCATCTGAAATGTTTTAAGCGGCGCACCGACCATCTTTTTCGGTTAAAAAGAAGAGGAAGCGCTTGAGTTCTCCATACGCGGCGGGGTACGGAGCGGTAAATGTCGCGAATACCCGGGCGCTTGTTCCGTTACGGCATATAAATACCCAAACGCTTCTGCAGAAAGCGGAAACGTATGGGCATCGAAGCGGCGGCATGAAGTGCAAAAGCATTCATCCTCTGCGGGGCTATACACAACGCAGCACGTTTCCGCTGGGCATGGCGTCGCATTTACCGTGGTTCTCCTATCGCCGCTCTCAGCTGGGCAGGGATGCGGCGTCACTGCTTCTCCATCCGCAGCATTGGCGACACTCCTGCCGCCGATCCCCGCACCGGCGCTCTCAATCGCGGCAGCGCCCTCCCTATACCCCGCAGCGTTCGCCGCAATCTCGGTGCCGCAAGCGCCGCAGTGAAAGATATCGGGGCAACGCCTGCTGTCTGCAATAGCCGCCATAAAAAGCGCAACAGTCCCCGCTCGCATCCTGCATCGTCGGACACGCATAGCCCGTCCAAAAAGCGTTTACCAGCTGCCAGTTTACCGTGCCGCAGGTCTTTATTGTGATTTCGCTGCACGGCGGCGCACCAACTGCGAACTAAACTTTCTCGCAGCTCCATCCGGTAGGCGCTCACCGAAAAATCGGTAATTTTTGTGAATTTTTGATCGGGTTTGAATACAGCCATACTCGTCCGCTCTGATACGCCGAAACCATTCCCCGCAGTTTACTCCGTGCGCCGCCAAAAAGGGTTGCCGGTATAATCGTACACCCGTGTTCCTGCGGCACAAGAAGCGACACATTCCGATGGTCGCCACTAAAGAAGAAACCGACAGCACGAGCGCTTCGGTGTTCCACGAACGGTTACTCATACTGCCGGTTTTACGGTCGACCCGTGTGCATACGGTACGTACAAGCACACGTACAAGTACGCTTTCGTGCGGTACGACACATTGCTGAGGTTAAAATTCCGCAGACTTAGGAGTCCGCGGATACGGAATAACATCGCGGATATTCGCCATACCGGTAACATAGAGGAGTAGCCGGTCAAATCCGAGACCGAAGCCTGAGTGCGGCACCGTTCCGTAACGACGTAAGTCCAAATACCACCAGTAATTTTTTTATATCGAGCCCGAGTTCGGTCATACGGGTTTCCAGCGCGGCAAGGTTGTCTTCCCGTTCGGAACCGCCGATAATTTCTCCCAGTCCCGGCACCAGCACATCCATCGCCCGTACCGTTTTGCCGTCTTCATTTTGCTTCATATAGAAAGCTTTTTATTTCTTTAGGATAATCCGTTACGATAACGGGACCTTTCAAACACCTGCTCGGTTAAATATTTTTTTCGTGTTCGCTTTAGCGTCGCAGCCCCAGAACGGCTTTAAACTCGAACTCGGAAGCGTGTTTTTCTAGTTCTTTCACTGCATCGGTATAGGTGATGCGGGTAAACTTTGACTGCACAACGTGTTCCAGCGTTTGGATAAGCCCCCGGCTTAATCTGCGCGTTAAAAAAACTCAAGGTCTTCCCGGCAATGGGTTAGCGCCCACTTGAGGAGATACACCACAAAGTTCTCCGCCAATTCCATATTATCTTCAAGCTGGAAAAACGACATCTCCGGTTCTATCATCCAAAATTCGGAAAGATGCCGCGTCGTGTTCGAGTTTTCCGCGCGGAAAGTCAGTCCCAAAGGTATAGACCCGAGAAAGCGCTGTTGCATAGGTTTCTATTTCAAGCTGACCGGAAACTGTCAAATATGCCTCCCGTTCAAAGAAATCCTGCTTATAATCAACGGCGAGAGGTGGCAGGATCAACTTTATCTTTTAACGCCTTGCGGATAATCTCCTGCATATTGAGCGTGGTAACCTGAAACATCTCGCCGGCGCTTCGCAGTCTGAGGCGGTAATCAGCGGCGTATGCACATATTGAAACCCGTGCTCTTGAAAAAAAGGTATGCACAGCAAACGCCATTTGGTTCCGTACCCGGGCAACCGCGCCAAATGTATTGGTACGGGCGCGTAGTGAGCTATGTCGCGCAAAAACTCAAACGTATGCCGTGCAGCGGATAGGTTTCGCCGGAAGCCTCGCCGTACACAAAAATCGTTTTTTGCAGCGACCTCTACCGCCTGCCCCTGATGCGGGAGATTCAATCAATGCTCCCACGGCTTTTAATCGAGGCGCCGGTCGTAATCCCTGCTTAATTCTTTTTCGGTTTTGCGCATCAATGCCCTTATCGCGGTCAAAAGTGAGCTGAATCGATGCAAAGCATGAGCCGTCGTTCACCTGAATAAAAATGAGGGTTCTTTTGTTTCGCGCTTGGTACGCACCCAGCCATAAACGGCAACCTCTTGCCCTTCCGGTTTTTGTGTCAGTATCTCTTTAATTAACGTAATCATGTTAGAATCTCATCCCTATTCGCTGTCATATTCGATCAGTGTTTTAATCGGCAAAATCGCCAATCACCTTGTCGTAGTGCAAAAACGGCAAACCGATAACGCCGCAAAAACCGGCAACCTCGGCGCCGCCCTGATTCAGCATTTTTCCGCGCAGCGTTCAGTATGCCGCCGGTTGCAATCAAATCGTCGAGTAACAATATCCGCTGCCCCTTTTGTATATCCGATGTATGAACTTCGATGGTTGCTTGCCCATATTCAAGATCATAGGAACAGGAATAGGTTTCGCCCGGCAGTTTTTCCTTTCTTTCTGATGAGAATCAGCGGAATACCAAGCCTATCTGCAAAAGGAGCTGCAAAATAAACCCGCGCGATTCGATAGCGGCAACCGCATCGATTTTTCATCCTTATAAAAGCTTGTAGCTTATCCAAACAATAGTGAAACGCCTCCGGATTTATCAGAAGACCCGTGATATCATAAAATAAAATTCCTTTTTAGGAAAATCCGGAATCTTACGGACAGCGCTATCGATCAAAGTATCTTTCATAATAACATTTTAGCTTTACGAGGTATAATAGTCAAGGAGAGCGGAACATTGGGGAGCGAAACATCACCCTGTGTAAATTGCAAGCGATATTTGCTTTTTCTCAAAAAACGATACAAAAATGATTTTCCTTGACAAATCGAAATTCACAGGTGATACTATAGAAGACGCTGATAAAGTAATTATGATTTTTGCATTGCAAAGGCTGATGCGCTTTCCGGCGGACACAAAATATTTGGTTGAGGAGTATTTTATGAAAAAAATTTACGGTTGTGATGCTTGCCGGTGCTTTACTTGCGGCATCGTTCCTTCTGTTTACGAACTGCACAAGTGATGGAGGCGGAGAGAAGGTAACTTTAACGATGGGATCTTGGCGTACCGATGACGTTGCACAGATGACTGCGCTGCTTAAAGAATACAAAAAGTAGAAGCCGAACGTAACGATTGAGTTTAAACCGACGCTCAATGTCGATTATAATGCAACGTTACGGCTGCAGCTGGAAAGCGGTACCGGTACCGACTTGATGTATGCGCGATCGTATGCTACCGGCGCCAAACTGCTTACGGACGGTTATTTTGCCGATGTATCGGATATTCCCGGCTTAAAGTCAAACTTTACTGCAGGAAGCCGCGCACCATGGACAACCGCAGACGGACGCAACTTTGCTGTTCCGTTTAATGCAATTGTACAAGTTGTCTACTATAATAAAGACGTATTCAAAAAGCCGGTGTTGCGGTTCCGCAAACGTGGGAAGATTTTTAGCGGCGTGCGATAAACTGAAAAAGCCGGTATTACGCCGCTTGCAAATGGACTTGCCGATGAGTGGGACATTAACGAATGTTTTATGATGGGTATTTTTGCCGGGCTTTGTCGGCGGGTACGAAAGTCGTATGGAATACCAATCAGGCAAGGTAGCGTTAAACGATGCCAAAATGGTGAGCGCCTTTCAAGCAATGGCGGATGTCGCAAAATATTGCCCCAACGGGTTTGCCGCTCTTACCTATAACGATTCAATCGCGCTGTTTGCTACCGGTCAGGCAGCCATGTGGGTAGACGGTTCATGGAGCGCCGGCGCCTTTGAAAGATGTTGCATTTGATTGGGGGAACGTTTGCACCGCCCGCACCTGCCGGTAAAAGCTGCCATTTGTTTCCATCCCGACACAGGTATGGCGTACAATAAGGCGAGCAAGCATGTTCAGGAATGTAAAGACTTTTTAGCATGGCTTTGCACGGTGCAAGGCGCGACGGTTTGTGCCGAATTTATGCCTACCGGCTTTTTCCCGATGATAAATGCTCCCATTAAAATTAAAGATGCGCACGCAAACGAAATCCTTGCGCTTACAGCAGGAAAGCTGCAAGATGCGCGCTTTGTATGGGAACGTTTTATGAACGGCGACCCCAGCGGTTATGTGCTGATGAATCAAGGCGTTATCGCGGTGATGAAGCGGTGAAAAACAGCTCAGCAAGCTGCCGATGCATTGGCGGCAGGCGTTGCAAAGTGGTATAAGCCCTAAGTTCGCTTTTAAGTTTATGTAACGATGGGAATGGAACTGCCAAAAACAGAATCTTTCTGTGGTATTCTATTCCCTGTTTATTTTTGAGCAACGGAGTTTGTGAATATGACTATAAAAAGTGAGCGATACGGATGGCTTATGTATCTCTTTACCTGCATTTATCGTATACACGGTGTTTATGAGCTTTCCCGTTGGCGGATTCAATCAGGCTGAGTTTTTTTCGGCTCTTCTGCATCCGGTAAAAATGTTTTTATCGGCTTGATAACTATAAAGAACTTTTTGGCGACGCCGAGAATGCCCGCCGGTATTGGGGCGCCTTCGGAAATACGTGTATTTTTCTTTATTCACATACTGGTACAAAACCTTTTAGGGCTGATATTTTCGCTGATGCTTACGGCAAAAAGGAATGAGAGGAACTCGTTTTTATCAAACGATTATTTTTATTCCGGTTACGCTTGCCATTTTGGTTACCGGATATCTATGAAACTGATACTGAATCCCCAGTGGGCGCATTACCGCTCATCTTAAAAATATTGGGCTTGAAACGCTCATAAAACCGTGGCTCGGTGAGCAGCAATATGCATTGACCGCCGTCGCGTTAGTGTCGTCGTGGCAGTGGGTCGGGATTCCCACAATGATGATTTTAGCCGGCTTGCAAAACCATTCCGGACGATTTATTAGAAGCTGCCGATATTGCAGGTTGCAACGGTTGGCAAAAATTCGATATATAAAACTTCCGCTCATAAAAACCGGTACTCGGTATGGTCGCGATTTTAACGTTTGTCAATAACTTTAATGCTTTTGACGTCGTTTTTGCGATGGAAAACGTAAACGGAGCGCCGCAATATGCAAACCGATTTAATCGGTACTCTTTTTTATCGCGTAGGCATTGCAGGGCAGCATCCTGTCGGTATTCCGCATCCCGGAATGGGAGCGGCAATCGCGACGGTAACATTTGTTATGCTGATGATCGGCGTCGGCATTATGTTACGGTTAACGCAAGGCGATAAAGATTAAACTAAAGGGGAAATACAATGAAAGCGTCTCTTTCACGTAGTAAAATGCATATCGGTTCTCATATAGTGCTGATTTTTGGACATTTTTAGTGCTTTTCCCGTTGTGGACAATGATTATCAACTCATTTAAGTTTAAATTCGATATTTACACCGATCCTTTTGGATTGCCTAAAAATGGAATTTTTTGAAAGTTACGCATCAGTGATAACCGACGGCGACTTTTTCTTATATTTCCGCAACAGCCTTTTTGTAACGATCGGTTCGATTTTTGGTGTTGCTCTTCGGCGCAATGGCGTCTTATGCGTTGGTCAATTGGAAACATAAAGCATCCCGTTTTTATATCTCTTTTTATTGCGGGATGATGCTTCCGATAAAAAAATCGGTAGTATTCGCCTGTTACAGCTTATTAAAGGACTTGGTCTTTTAAATACGTTATGGGGCTTGTTCCCCGTATATACGGCGATGGGATTGCCGATAGCGATATTTGTTTTAACCGAATTTATCCGCCAAATTCCTGCCAGAACTGACCGAAGCTGCCGTTATTGACGGAGCTACGCGCAATAAGGTTTTTACGATTATTATTCTGCCGCTTTTGCGCCCTGCGCTGGCAACCGTCGCCATCTATAACCTTATTCCGTTTTGGAATGACTTGTGGTTCCCGCTTATCTTTATCAATAACGATGCACACAAGACGCTCTTGCTGGGCGTAACGCGCTTGTTCGGACAATACATGACCGATTGGTCGCGGATTTTTAGCCGTTCTTACCTTGTCGGCAATTCCTGTTCTACTGTTATATCTTACGATGTCTAAAAAACTTTATTCGGGGATTAACGGCAGGCGCCGTAAAAAGGATAAGGGCATCTCCAAACTTCAAGCCAATCCGCTCGGTCGATAATGAACTGATTTGCTCTTTATTCGCTTACGCAGATGGCAAAATCAGCTTTGAGAAAAATGTCTCTACTCGTTCCGATAATTTCTCTACTTTATTCCGTAGGCGTCGGTGATGGGGAGGACGAATAAAATGCCGTGTCCGTCCTTTTCAATATCGCTGTGGCTGCGGATGGCGACTACGACAGGGTTCAACCTGTTCGGGGTCTACAATCGTTAAGACAATTTCTTTTTCAGGTTCAATTTCAATATCGAAAATGAGCTTGGTTTGATTTGCCCCCGAACCGCGGGCATGGAGATGGTACGCCGCGCGCGCCCGCTTCGATTGTCGCATCCACGACATCATTGGCTCGTCCTCTATCTAATTGTAAAAATTGCCGACTTCATAGCTTGTATCTCCTTTTGTGTTTCCATCCGCAGTGCCTCGTTTGCCTGCTTGTTTGAATAGGTAATCGGGATGATAAACGCAATGCCGAAATTTTTCTGGTTACATTGTGGCGCCGATTCAATTTCTTCCATAATAGCGGCGAGTTTATCATGTTCTCCCATTGTCAAAATCAATTCTTTTTGAATGTGATTGATGCCGAGAAAATCGAGCAGCTTACTCTTTACCGTACCTTGCGCAAGCAGCGTCGTTGCCCCGACAAGGCCCAATTCCCGACCTTCGTGGATAATTTTTCGCGCCTGTCCATGTGGTACTAAAATGATCAATAATGAAAAAGCGGTCATAGTATCTTTCATCCCTTACACCTTCCGTTGTTTTAAATAAAAAAGCAGACCCAGTACCTGCAGCGAGATAACCGGCGCCAACGCAACCGCTGCGATAATGCCGAATCCGTCGATCAGTACATTTGCACTGGGCGTTGCCGCCGCCAGCCTTGCGCAAAGAGAGTACGAAGGTCGCCGTCATCGTACCGGAGTACCACACCCCCGCGTCAAACGCCATACCGACAAAAAGTTCCGGCACAATCCACGAAAGCGCAAGAGCAACCGTATACCCCGGCAATAGAATATGCCAGAGCTGAAATGCAGGGATCATAATCCGCAGCATCGAGAGGAATGTTGCAATGCTTACGCCGAGCGCAAGGAAGATGAGTACCAGCTTTCTCGGAATATAGCCCGCGCTGACGGTTTCAATTTGTTTGGTCAATACATAGACAGCCGGTTCCGCAAGGATAACCACACAGCCGATAAACGCGCCGATGATTAAAATGAGCGGCAGATTGGCAATTTCTCCAATTTTATGCCCGATAAAATCCCAAATCAAAAACCGGCTTTTACGCCCGCTAAAAACATTAAGCCGACAAAGGTGATAATCATCGCTTTGATAATGCCGCTTAACGCATGTTTTTTTAGCCGTAACGAAAAGACATTGGTAAGTAAAAAGATAACTGCAATCGGCAACAACGAAAGCGCCGATTCCGAAGCGGCATGACCGAGCGCGGTGAAGAGCGCTTTTGCAATAGATGCGCCGGCTTCAGGTTCAGAAATGCTAAAATCACTATCAAAAGGTCGGCAACTGCCGTATGAGGGTAATGGCAAGTACGCTCAAAATGGCGCCCGCCGAAACCATTCCGACAAGCCCGAAAGAATCCGTTTCCGATGCGATGGAGTTTTTCTTCATACGAGAAACCCCTGCCGCTATTGCCAACACAAAGGGCACGGTAATGGCGCCCGTCGTCGCGCCCGAAGAATCGAACGCAATCGATATGCCCTCCCGTACCGAAAAAATCGAGCAAAGCAAGATGAGTCCATACGAGAAGGTAAAAATTTTATGCTGCGGAATGTGGTATACAATGGTTAATAGTCCGACAGCAAGAAATACCGCCACGCCGACCGACACAATGACAATCAGCGTTGCTTGCGGGATTGCGCCTTTGGTAACTTGCATAACGAGCGCCAAGGATTTGCAGATCGGGTTCGGCAATAGAAAATAAAAACCGAGTATGAGCGCTCCGATCACAACCACCGAAATTTTTATTTTTGCGGTGATGAATTGCCCCATCACATCGCCGATTGGCGTAATACCGATGTCTATTCCAAATAAGAATATGGTAAGCCCTATACAGATAAAAACAACGCCGATTAAAAATTGAATAAAAAGTATAATCAATCCGCACAAAAAGGAAGTTCAAAAATACAAATTAACACAGCGATGGGTAACACTGAAAAATAACTTCTTTGAATTTTTCAGTTAAGACATTCATAACGGTTCATGCGCCTCCTCTGTGCGAGGTATCGAGCATCCGGAAAAACTGACGTTTTTGAGATGCCCTCCTATCTTTTAAGACGTTTCTGTAGATGTTGCTATCAAGAATAGGCAATCAATGTGCGACTAACTCGGCGTATTCCGAATGTTTATTAAACCAGTCTGCTGCATACGAGCATTGAGGTCGGATTTTTCTTTCCATTCTTTTTGCGCGTAATCTACGACTTCTTTTACGAGCTTACCGGCAACCCCTTGCCCGCGTAACGAGTCATCGACAAAGGTATGGTCGAGGCAAACCGTCGAGGCATTTTCCTGCGGAAAGGTAACTTCGGCAACAATTTGCCCCACATCGTTTTCCGCATAAATTCTATTTTCTTGATGTATGAATTCCATAGTATTTCTCCTATAAAAGCCGTGTCATTTGTACTACTTTTTATGTTACACTCCCATCACCAATAAGATGATAGTGTCTCTGTGGTTCAATTCCGGCTCGTTTTTAATCGTAGCCGCTAATTCTTAACAAGGGCTAGTATGCCACAAAATAGAAAAAGAATTGCAATATGGATTGTAATGTGCGTAGGATTGACAAAGTAGTCGACTCAATTATAATAAATACTTTCTAATTCTAAAAAAATTTTTATAGGAGGAAAGATGAGCAATGTCTACAAAACGCGTCCGCACAGGGTACTGTTGAATCTTGTCTTTGGTGCAGGAGCCGCACTCCTTGTAACTTTTATTGCATCAATTTGGCTTAAAAACTTCGTAGTGTTACTATTGATAGCTTTAGCGGTATTCGTCGGCTATATTTGGCTGGTAATTATCGATAATATCATTGTTATAGAAACCGACGGCAATACATTGACAATAAAAAGGTAAGCACATCGATACCTACTCGATTCCTAGCACGGCGATACGGGCAAAAACCGTTCGCTCTAGCGGAGACACGGAATGTTCGCTCTACCTTACGCGGCAGGGAGAAGATGAAGTACTGATTGACTGCGAATTAATTGGTATTACGCAGTTTGAAAAATTATTGGAAGATTTGGGACTCAATAGAGATTCCATAACTAAACTGACTACGGGAAAGACCCACAACCCAGCTACATTCACCTCCGTAAAGGAGGAAACAAAGGAGCATCATCATGGATAATATCAATTTTTTCGCATATCTGGTATTTTGTTCTTATTCCGATAGGATTCATTGTATATTTTGCATTTGTAATCTTGAAAAATAAAGAATGATAAACAGCGAGTTAAAAGCTGGTTGAAAGAACATCCTGATGCAGTAAAAAGTGTATGTCGGTAAAACACATTCGGTTACCGGTGTACTGGCGACTGCAGTGCAGCAGATAATCGTCAACAGTGTCGATGGGGCGCCTCCGCTCTTCTTTAGAAAAACTTTCCACCGGATTCTATGTTACTCCCGGAACGCATATTGTCGAATCGTCTTTTTCAAAAACGCGACCCGGTTTTTATCGCTCCGTTACAACAACCTACGATGCAACGAAACAGGAAATTAAGGTAGAGGCTTCTAAATCCTATACCTATTTCTTTAATACAAAAGAAAAGCATATCAGTTTGAAGAATTGCACTGATTTCTAACCTTTATTCATGCGGAGGGTTCATACCCCGACGCTTGCATCAGGGTTGTTGATTGTATCACTCCAGTAGCCGGTATGCATATTTTTCAAAAGGGCAGCTACACAAATCTTACATAAAACAGTACAATCTCCTGCATTATGAAGCAGTTTAAACTCATAGCGGATTATCAGCCTGCGGGTGATCAAGGCAATGCGATACAGCAGCTTGCAGACGGGATACTTGCGGGTGATCGGTTTCAAACGCTCAAAGGTGTTACCGGTTCGGGTAAGACGTTTACGATGGCGAATATCATTCAAGCGGTGCAAAAGCCAACGCTGATTATCAGTCACAACAAGACGCTTGCAGCGCAGCTCTACCGCGAGTTCAAAGGTTTTTCCCGGAAAATGCCGTCGAATACTTTGTTTCATACTATGATTACTATCAGCCGGAGGCGTATGTCCCGACGCGAGACCTCTATATCGAAAAAGACGCTGCGATTAACGATGAGATGAGATCGGCTGCGGCTTTCGGCTACATTCAGTTTGATGGAGCGGCGGGATGTCATTGTTGTGTCCACCGTGTCGTGCATTTATGAGCTTAGGTTTGCCTGAATCGTGGCGCGATTTACGCATCACCATAGAAAAAGGACAAACAGTTGACCCCGGTAAACTCAAAAAGCAGCTGATCAGTCTGCAATACGAGCGCAACGATGCGGTGTTGGAACGCAGCAGATTCCCGTGTGAAGGGCGATGTGATGGAAGTCTTCCCTGCATATATGGAAGAAGCCTACCGCATTGAGTTTGACTGGGAAGAGATTGTGCGTATCCGTCGCTTTAGCCCGTTGACCGGCGAAGTGAGTCAAGAATACGAAGAGCTTTCGATTTATCCTGCAAAGCATTTTTGTTATGCCGGAAAATGCGATACCGAATGCTATCGAGCGAATTAAGCGGGAGCTTGATGCCCGTTTAGAAACGCTCAAGGCGCAGGGAAAGCTCTTTGAAGCTGAACGGCTGAAAACCCGTACCGAATACGATATCGAAATGCTCTCCGAGATGGGGCATTGCCCGGGCATGAAAAACTATTCAGCGCCGATCGCAAACCGTAAGCCTGGTGAGCCGCCTGCAACGCTTTTTTCACTACTTCCCCAAAAGACTTTCTCCTTTTTATGGACGAAAAGCCACGTAACCTTTCCGCAGATCGGTGCGATGTACGAAGGCGACCGCAGCCGTAAGCAGAATCTTGTGGACTTTGGCTTCGGCTCCCCTGCGCGCTGGATAATCGTCCGCTCAAAATAAATGAGTTTGAAGCAATGCTCAATCAAGGTACGTCTTTGTTTCCGCAACGCCCGGTACCCCAAAGAATTGCAATATTCTACCCGCGTTGTTGAGCAGCTCATCCGCCCGACCGGTCTTTTTAGACCCGCTCATCGAAATTCATCCAAGCGAGGGGCAGATGGAGCATATCTACGGCGAGGTGAAAAAGCGTATCGCAAAGGATGAGCGGAGCCTCATCCTCACCCTCACCAAGAAGATGGCGGAAGACCTTACCGACTACCCTCACCGGTTTGGGCTTAAAGGTAAAGTACATTCACAGCGAGGTGGAAACCATCGAGCGGGTAGAAATCCTCAAAAGGCTTGCGGGCGGGCGAGTTCGATGTACTCATTGGAATTAACCTCCCTGCGGGAAGGAATCGACCTACCGGAAGTGTCGTTTATCGGCATCCTCGATGCGGATAAAATCGGCTTTTGCGCTCAACCACCAGTCTTGTACAGATTGTCGGGCGGGCGGCGCGCAATGCCAACGGCAGCGTGGTGATGTATGCCGACCGTATCAGCGACGCGATGAAAGAAACAATAGAAGAAACCACCCGCCGCCGTTCAATCCAGCAGGCATACAACGATGAGCATGGTATTACGCCCAAGACCATCAAAAATCCATCGAAGATATTCTGGTACGCGAAACAGAAATCAAAAAGAAGCAGCCCGCGCCGAAACCGAGCCGCTCGTCAACAGCTTTAATATTTTTGAACCCCGCCGACCGCAAAAAGCTTATCAAAAAGCTCGAAGCGCAGATGGCAGAATACGCGGATATGCTGCTGTTTGAAGAGGCGGCGGTGGTATCGTGATAAGATTGAAGAAATCAAACGTCTCGGTTCCTTTTGAAAAATATACGGCACATCTGCGTCGCATCATTAAAAGTGTATATCCGTGCACACTTTTTAATGGCGAATTTTAACAAAAGCCGCAATATCGCTTCTGTTTAGACTCAGCGGCGCGGATGGTTGTGCAACGAGAAACTGGATACTTGCAATTTTCAGCGGTTCCGATTATGATGCGGGTATCACACATATCAAGGAGTATAGCTATGGCTTATAAGATCTCTGATGCTTGCGTTAATTGCGGTGCGTGCGAGGGCGAATGTCCCGTAGGCGCTATCAGTGAAGCGAATGGAGCGCGCGTTATCGACGCTGATGCTTGTATCAGCTGTGGTGCATGCGCAGGCGTTTGTCCTACGGAAGCAATTTCCGAAGAATAACGTTTAGTTTTGAGCGGCAGTTCCCGAACCGGTATATGCAAGACGGGTATCGGCAGACTGTCGCTCTTATTTTCAAAAAGGTTTTTAAGCGTGAAAGAGTATTTTCACAAAATAGCGGTCGGTTATAAGTCCCTATTTTTAAAGGTGTGTACATTTGTGTTGCTTTTAGGAGGCTGTATTCTTTTTAGTTTCTGCATTGTCTATCCGCTTTGGCTGTTGGCAACTCAGTACACACAAATATACACCGCTGTCAGTCTTCTTCTTTTTTCAATATTCTTGTTGTTTTTCATCGTTAAGCGCAGTATAAAAAGCTATAAAACTCATCCCCGAAGATTTCTGTATTCGCTCATAAAAAAAGCTCATTCTCTTTGGAGGATTAGCGCTTTTTCATATTTATCTTTGCGTATCATCGTATTTTGGCATTTTCAGTACTTATCCTCTCGCTTGTAGTATACGGCTTTGTTGCCTTTGGGTTTTCGGAAGACCGGATATAGACCTGACGGCATGAAAAAAACTTCCGCTTTGTTGCGCAGTCTTCTTATTTATCGCTACTATTGCAGCCGCAGAATATGCAGAACTACCGCTGATACCAGAGTTGTCTCCCCAAAATCCTATTTTTCAGCAATATAGCGATGATGTCCTTTATGCACGGGAAGCGCTTGCCGCGGGAAAAAAACCGTCCGGGACTTACCCTTGCAGTTTTACCGTTATAAGGTTCAGAAAGAAGATACCATTATCCGCATAGCCGCCCGTTGCAGCATTCCCTACGATGCGCTTATCACCTCAAACGGCATCGAGATCCGTCAAAACAAACATTTTTCGGCAAAAATGCTTTTGCTGCCGACCTTACCGGCGCTCTATCTTCCCGAAAAAGCGGTTTCGGATATTGAAAAGCTAACGGATGCACTCAGTAAAAAGCTTAAAACGGAATCCCTTTTTCTATCACCCTTCCTTCCCGCTGCCGACCCTAAAAAAGATTCGGGTAGAATGTTTCCCCAATGCGATGCTTGACAGTACTGTCCGTACTTTCTTTTTGTGCCGTTCTATCGGTTTCCATTGCAGCACGCGGTGGTTACCTCCGACTTCGGCATGAGAAAAAGCCCCTTTACCGGTAGGCGACGTATCATGCCGGTATCGATCTTGCCGCTCCAACAGGAAGTCCCGTCTATGCCTCGTGCTGCAGGGTACGGTTATCGAAATCGCATCAGCAATATCTACGGCAACTATATCCTGATACGCCACGATGACGGCAGGGAAAGCCTGTACGGTCATCTTAGCAAAGTTCAAGCCCGCTTGTATGAAAAAGTAAAATCGGGTATAGTAATAGGGTATGTCGGTTCTACAGGTCTTTCCACGGGACCTCATCTGCATTTTGAGGTGCGTGAGCAAAGGCAAAAAGCAAAGAATCCGTCTCTTTTTATCGATACAAAGAAAGCAAAGACATGAAGCAATTCCTGTGTATAACATCGTATTTTTTCTTTTTGCCGTTTCGTTTTTACGCCGACAGCTTTAGGGTAAGCGCTTTTGCATACTCATACCTTTAACACGAGTTTTTGATCCCGTAGCGATTACCATCGGCTATAATGATGCCGTTTCGTTTTCTATCAACAACGATTGTGTGTTTTGGAGGATAGAGCTTGAAAATCAAAAGCAAGACTCAATAAGTATGAGTTATCCAAACTCTATTGCCTATACGCTGTATACCGGTATAAGTCCAAGCCCTTAAAGAAGTATATTGATTATTCTGCAAAAATCAGTACGGCGCTGTGCTGAATCGGTTTTCGCATATTCTGAGGATACCGATAAAAACATTACACTTTTAAGCAGACAAAAAAACGGTGAAATCCTTTTCGTATAACAGCAATGTTGTAACTGAGCCTTTTTATGCTGCGCCTAAATCCCGTTATGAAAGGACTGCCAGATAATTTTGAGCAGGCTTCGTTTACCGTCATTGCCCGTCCGCTACTGATTGCCGAAAGCGTGGGCTAAAACTCAAGCTCAATTTCCCGAAAAAGAGCAAAAACCGGTTACCGTACAGCTCAATAACGAATATTTGACGCAGCCTGATGCCTTTGCAGCTGCTATTGCCGGGTACCTATTCCGTCAACATCAGTTCCGATAGCGTACCGTACCGAAATACGCTCCTGCATTATCGAACGGGGAAAAATTACGCAGCTTGAGGTTCAGCTTAAATCCATTACGCCGCTTTTGCACATACAAGCGCCGGAGAATGTTGCCGTATTCCTTGACGGTCAAGAGATAACTCTCCCAAAGACGCCGCTGCCGATTGCAGTAGGGGAACATACCATAGTCTTTAAGATGGGAACGTATGAACTGACACGGCAAATTACCGTTGAAGAAGGCAAAACTTACGAGATGACGATGACGATGGATGTGCTCTTACAGGAAATTGCGAATTAAACTAAAAATACACTAAGGTTTTGTACCTCAAAGCCGATATATAGAATATCGGTCAGGTTAGTTCCCTCCCACCCATTAACCGACCGATAGTCAGATGGCAGTACGGTTCTTTAACCTACCTTTTTACACAATAAGAAAAACCTCTAAAAATCTAACCTTGAGTTTTTAAGATGCCCATAATTAGCGTATTTTAGTAATTTATGTACATATTTAAATGAATAGACCTGTTCGATAACTTCGTTATCAAACAGGTCTACGAGGTCACTCATCGCACAAAAGGCAACCTGTCCCGAAACGAAAGTTTCCGAACAGGTTTAATGTATTCGCGCGGAAGGTGTAATCCCCCGACGTTTTTCGATAACGCTCGGTGTCAGGGGTGTTAATTTTTTAAAAATTAAAGCGGATACCGGCTTTGCAGCTGAATGAATTAGCAAGTTTTCCGGATACGTTCGTACTGGACGACTTGTTGTTAGTACTACCGGTGATCGTTGTAGTTGCCTGATATACGGGCGCATAGATAGTATCAGACACGCCGCCGTAAATTCCTATCAGTTTGGTAAACATATAGGAAAAGAGTCAAATCGACACCGCCTCCGATATTGAGTTGCGATACTTTTGTTTTTGTACCTGCGATTGTTGTGTTATGCCCACTGCCGCCAATGCCGAGTCCCCAGTCCGAGTCTTAGGTCAAGGTTATCCGTGGGGTGAAAGACACAGAACAAGCCCTCAACTGGCTGTCGAGTGTATAGGTGAAGTTCGGCGTATATCTGTCTCCTTGATAGTGACCTGGGATGACGCCTCACCCAATAGTTCTTTCCGAAAGCCAAGTTTGCGGATCCGTACACCCCAAAATTTTCAACAAACTCAGCGCCGAACAGCACATCTAAAAGCCGCCGGTATGGGCTGTCCATGATGTGTGTCCGTTGCCGATCGTAGTGCGACTGCTAAAATAGGTGTACACCGGACCGAGTTCAAGGTTCATCTTTACTTTAGCGGAAAGAAAACCTACCGAAAATACTGTGGCGTACGAAAGCGATACAAAGTCTTTTTCTTCATTGTTATAATCCTCCTAAAAGAGTCTGCGCATCTTTTGATAGCTCAAGTGCGCTGTCAAAAGATGCACGTATAAAGTTGGCTCAAGTATGACACTTTTACCGATTTCAGTCAATCAACGTCCGCGCCTGCTCCAATTCCAAAAGCGCTTCTATTGCTTCACCAATATCGCCGTTAATGCAAATCGAACGCTGTTCGATTTCTTTGGGCGCAAACGCCTCTCCGTAATTGATGCATACGTAAACCGCCTGCGCATTCTGTGCCGTCATCTGTTGAAACGGATATTTGATAATCCCGGGAGTATTTGCCCCGACGCCGAGCTCTAAAAACTATGCGGCTATTTTTGTGAACTGTCAGAAAGTCCCCATAGCGTTGAGCGGCAGTATGCCAGCCGACATCCTCTACAAACGTATCATCCGCCCGCAAATTCATACCCATCGGTTTGCCACACACTGGACAGTACGGAATCAATGCTTCAGGAATCTTCATATCGTGCTGCTGCTCATACATTGCCCCGCACCTGCCGCTTCGTTGTCATACGTTTTTCCGATGACACGGCACACTGCACTGAAAACAGACCATAATCGCCCCTGCGTGCAAAACAGCCGCGCCTTATCAAAGCCCGCTTTCTGAAAGCAATGATCGACATTTGTGGTTAGCACAAAATAATTCTTACCGCTCGCCAACGTGCGCAAGGTTTCATACACCGGTTTGGGCGCATCGGCATATCGGTTTATCATAATGTAGCGGCTCCAGTACGCCCAATGTTCCTCCAATGCCCTCATACGGATAAAACCCTCCCGTATACATATCAGAAAAACCGTACTTTGCATGGAAATCCGCAAAATGCTTTTCAAAAGCGTTCTCCCGAATACGTAAACCCTGCCGAAGTCGAAAGCCCAGCGCCTGCCCCTATTAGCACCGCATCCGCATCTTGCAGCGCAGCTTTCAACGCTTTAATCTTGCGCTGGTACTCCTCCGGCGTGTCGTGTATGGTTTGCATAGTGTATCTCATATTTCCTTTATACCCTAATACTTTTACTGGACTTTGTCAAATGTAGTTTTAATGATACGGGGTTCCCCTCACTCCGTTCAGGGTCGCTACGTCCGCTGTTCCGCTATCGCTTCATTCCTTTCACTCTCGTTTCGGAACGCCTTAGGCGCAGCTCCCATCGCTAACCCTTTACATTTTGATTGGCAGTTTTATAGCCAAACATACGCCATAATTATGTATCCAATCATCGATTTGGCTCATTTGTATGTTGCTGTATTTATCTATGGTAAGTTTTTCGTAAAATAAAGCTCTTGCTCAATAAAAAGGCAGCTCATTTAATGGGCTGCCTTTCTGTTCACAACAATTAAAAATTAGGAACTTGATAGAAAGACCTAACTTTAAGTTTACACTGTTAGCAAGAATATTCTTTTAGATTATCTTTATTTGAAACATTGATGGATGTACTACCAACCTTGAAAGTTTTTCAACCTTTAAAAGGTACAAAATAGAAAGTATCAGCTATGCCGCCGTAAATGCCTATCATATCGGTAAAATAAAAACTTGCTAAAATATTTGCACCTAAACCGAACATAACATCCAACTTTTTGTATGATGCTTTGAATAGTTCCTATCGTAGCTGTTTCCGTAGAACTTACCGCATTTAAAACCTAAACCGCCGCCTACAAAAAGGTTGAATTTTGTTTTTAAAAAATGTATAACCCGCTCTAATCTGACTATCGAATATAACAGCGCTACTTTTTCACAAAAATCTGATGCATTGCTTACATTATTGAACAGATCCTATGGCTCTTTCCCGGAAAGGCGACTTGTGCCATTAAATATTAGTTCTCAGATCCACTGCGATTCCAGCCGCATTGTTGCTTTCATTAGTAAGATTTTACTGCATTTTTAAAATCAGCTAAAGCCAATGTAGTAACATCGCTTCTGTTTTTGCTGTGAACAAAATAATTCGTAAAAGGCAGGACCAAACGAAATCGCAAAATCTGCAAATGCAAAAAGCGGCAGATGCAAGCGAAAGAACCAAAACTAAAACCATTTTTCTTGTGCTTCATAATAAACCTCCTATAAAACACATTTTTATTTATAACATTTATAAAATAAAACCTAGTACTCAATGAGCGAGTTTGCAGTACGTAAACTCGACGTGTGTTTAAAGCGGTACCATTTGTACCGCTTAAACACAAAACCCAGATTAATTATGTAATCGAAGCGTCGTAGATGCTCTTAATTGCAGCGGCAAGCGTTTTATCGAATTCTTCTTGCGACTGTTGCGCACGTAAATCTTCAGAAAGCGCACGAGAAAAAGCTCGCAATCATTCCGTGGTTCTTTGCCAGCAAGGCGTTTGCCTCTTCTCTGCTGTAACCTCCCCGAAAGCGAACCACGCGGACAACCTGCGGATGTCCGATACATTCTTTATACAAATCTGCCTGCGTCGGAATGCTGAGCTTGAGCATAATCAGTACATCCTTAGGCAGCTTTGCAATGTGTTCGCGAATTTCATTCTTTAGAATATCTTCGCACTTTGCTTTATCGGGGCTGTTAATATCTACTTCGGCTCGATAATCGGCACAAGCCCGTGCTTTGCAATTTGCAGTCCTATTTCAAACCGCTGGTCAATAACCTTTTTAATACCGGCGGGGTTTGCTTCTTTTTATTACCGAGCGCATCTTTTGTTCCGAAGATATGTTTTTGTACGGCGCTGCAGCAATGCTTCCAAATCGGGCATCGGCTTCATCATTTGAACACCGTCAGCCAAATCGGCAAGTCCCTTATCTACCTTTAAGAAAGGCAGTACGCCGCGCTTATCCCACAGGTAATCTGCCGTAGGAATACCTTCTATATCGCGATCCATTGTTTGTTCAAAAAGGATGGCGCCGAGGATGTGTTTTTTATCGAATTCTTTACTGGTGATAATCCGTGTACGCATGGCATGTACCATATCGAACATTTCTTTTCGTTAGAGTAAGCGTCTTTTTCCAATGCCGTAGGCAGCCAGCTACTGTAGGCGTACTGCCGCCACTCTGATCAAGGGCTGCGATAAACCCTTTACCGGTACGCATCCGTTCTATTTTTTGCTTGTCCATAATAAAACCTCCTGCAAAATATTGTAATATCAGTATATCCTATGATTGCGAAAAACGCTAGTCTATCGGTATCCTGTATTGGGATATGAAGAGAGATGGTATCAGCATCTTCACATATTCGGATTTTCAGCATATAATTGGGGAACACGAGGATGTATTATGAAAGAAGTTTATACCGATAGTTTTGTTCAAAATATGGAATTCCATATCCATCGAGACATACAGGGAAAATGCCGTTTTTCAAAGACGCTTTTTCATCTACCGGAAATGTCATAATACGGAACATTAACGATGTCTATGCGTTTATGTTCAAATATAATGAGAGTTGTCGAATCGGGCGCATTCGAGTATGCCCGTGCGTGCCGAGCAGTACTTAAAAAGCGGGACAACTGAATGCGATGGGGACTAATCGACGAAATTTTTCCATTATATGTGCCGGCTTTATCGCAGGGATGTGTCAATTTTTTAGTAGTGGTTATGCATTTGTGCAAGCAAAACTCGCAAAAAGAACGGCTACCCAACCTCGACGATTTATTACTCGAATTTTGTACCGAATTCCCTCCTGCCGAAGTGTACGGCGGAACGATGTCCGTCGAGGATTGGTTTACAATACCGATCCGGTATCGGGCATCGACAATAAGTTCCGTGCTTTTTGAAGAACTTATTTTTGTGTAAGCTGGCAAATGAAAAATCCCGCATTTCAGCCTTTTTATCCGCTTTTTACTGACGAAAAAAACTTGCGGCTCACCCTTCATATAGCTGTTTCTGGGATAGCCTTTGGGAATGGTCGGCGCAAAAACGAAGTGTTTCGGACCCGAAAAATCGATTTGATTTCGCTGCTTTAAAGCGCCCGTGTCGTATGCGCCGTTCAGTTTTGAAGGTCAGCTCGAATATATCAAAATGCACTGGCTTGATTTGCTGGGCGAGATTTATCGGCAGGCTTTTAACCGGTCAGGATATTCTTTCAGAAGAAGAAAAAGCCGCGTGGCAGGGCGGCGGCGGGGGAGGCGAATACGACGCGTATCATTTTTGAAGATTTGATGCGGGAGTATGAACGGTTCAGCGCTCGACCTCGAGTGGATGCCGAATGTGGTGATGATTGCCAAAAGTACGCTGGTGTGGCTGGATCAACTCAGCAAAAAGTATCAGCGGTCTATCACGCGCCTCGATCAAATTCCCTGATGAGACTTAACTTCCTTGCGGAAGCGGGCTTTAACGCGCTGTGGCTTATCGGCGTGTGGGAGCGTTCCTGCAAGCGCGCGGATTAAGCAGATATGCGGGCAAATCCCGATCGGCGGCGAGCGCGTATAGTTTAACAGATTATGAGATAGCCGGGCGAAATCGGCGGATGGGAAAGCGCTGGAAAACTTGCGCAAACGCGCCCGGCGCGCGTGGCATTCGGCTTGCTGCGGATATGGTGCCGAACCATACCGGTATCGATTCAAAAATGGGTCATTGAGCTGACCGGATCTTTTTATGCAAACTCGCAAAGCCCCATTCCCGGGTATAACTTTGACGGTGAAAATCTTTCACGATTCCCGTGTCGGTATCTACCTTGAAAACCACTATTATTCAAAAACGGACTGCGCGGTGGTGTTTTAAAGCGGGTCGATAACTATACCGGAGATACTCGGTATATTTATCACGGGAACGATGGAACGGGGCTGCCGATGGAACGATACCGCGCAAATTGACTTTTCTCAATTCCGAAGCTCGCGAAGAGGTCATTAGGAAAGATTTTGCACGTTGCGCGGAATTTTTCCGATTATCCGCTTTGATGCGGCGATGGTGCTGGCAAAAAAAGCATATCCGGCGGCTGTGGTACCCTGAACCGGGCAGGGGAGGGGATATTGCAAGCCGTTCCCGCTTTGCGCTTTCTACAGAGGAGTTTCAAAAGCGAATTCCCGAAGAGTTTTGGCGTGAAGTTGTAGATCGCTGTGCGGTTGAAGCGCCCGATACGCTCCTATTGGCAGAGGCTTTTTGGATGATGGAGGGGTATTTTTGTCCGCACGCTCGGTATGCATCGTGTGTATAATTCCGCCTTTATGAATATGCTGAAAAAGGAAGATAATGCGCATTACCGGTTGACCATCAAGAAATACCCTGGAGTTCGATCCGCAAATATTGAAGCGTTATGTCAATTTTTATGAACAATCCCGATGGAAGAAACCGCTGTGGCGCAGTTCGGTAGGGATGATAAACTATTTCGGCGTCTGTACCATGCTGGTTGCGATGCCGGGGCTGCCGATGTTCGGGACACGGGCAAATTGAAGGCTTTGAAGAAAAATACGGGATGGAATACCGCCGTGCCTATTACGACGAGCAGGTAAACACCGGTCTTGTAGAGCGGCATCGCCGAGAAATTTTTCCCGCTGATGCGATCAGCGTCGGTTTATTCTCCGGCGTAGAAAATTTTCCTGCTGTATGATTTTGGACGGATGGGCAGGTAAACTGAAAATGTCTTTGCATGGTCGAATATAGTTTTGCCGATTCCCGCTCCCTTATTCTTTATAACAATAAATATGAACGAGCGGCAGGCTGGATCAATATGTCCGCCGCTTATGCCGTTAAAGGAGTCGATGACGAAAAACAGCTGGTACAGCGGACACTTGCGCAAGGGTTGCAGCTAACGGTTACTTCGGATCGCTTTTGTCATTTTTCAAGAACAACATTCAAAACTGTGGTTTATCAGAAAAACAACGAGATTGCGGAGCACGGTTTGTTTGTCGCTCTCAACGGTTTTGAAACGCAAGTATTTTTTGAATATCTATGAGGTAACCGAAACTCCGGACGAGCCGTATCAAAAATTGTACGAAAAACTCAACGGCGGTATTGCTGATGTTGCAATGGGCATTAACGAGATCAAGTTTAAGAAGCTATGATGCACTGGCTGCGTGTGTGTCAAAGGAGATACTGCAAGATTGTATTCAACTGGTAAATGATTGTAAGCATACTGAAAGCCGGCACGAAAAACAGAGACAAAGATAGATGTATTTATTGACAAGCTTGAACCGTTAGCCGTTGCTTTTCTCACTGCTTTAGAAGAAACATATCGCAGCAAGCAGACTGTACAATTTCTGCAAGAAGAAGTACCGGCGGTTAAAACATCCGTCAAGCGGCTGCTAACGCTATTCAGGGCGCGTATCTGGCGGCTTCTCTTTCTGCTTCTGGTTTGCTGGTACAGGGAAATGCCGCTTACTGCGACTGACGCTCGGCCATTACCGTATTTATTCATAAAATGTGCGGAACCGCTTCACAGCTGTTCGTGTCGTTCGGAGCGCTGTTCTTGATGGCTGTTGAAGATATTGCGGTTTATTATAAGATGGAAGATAATATCGGCAGACTTTTCTACTTTCTCCATCTTGATGAAAAACTGGCGGCGCTTATTCGTTCAGCCGGTTTTCGCCATCGATCCTATTGAAAAATAAAGCGGATACGGTTAAGTATCTCTATTATGTGCATACTGCCCGCGGAAAAAACTATCCGCAGAACTGGTATTGTCAACCGGATGACGCAGGATCCTAATGTCATTACCCGTATCGGTATTCACGAGTGGGACGGAATTAAGTGGTTTAATCGGGAATCGGCAGAATTACTTGCCGATGACATGGCTGCGATGCTCTTTCTTTCCGCGGCACGTCCGGTTAAACAGGCAGACTGCATTAAGAAAACCGTCCTTTCAGTAGAAAAAGTTCTGCCGGTTTGATGCGGAATTTTCTGCGGCAATCCATAGGTCGGGATATCAGTGGATCGGCACATCAAGCTCTTTGCCGGTACGCCAAAAATAGTGCCGATTATTTATGGGCATCTTCTAAAATCTAACCTCGAGTTTTTAAAGATGCTCTTCTGCAAGATATGTGAAATTAAAATGAAAAAGTGTTGTTTTTGTCTCTTACCGATGCTGTTGCTTGCTTCTTGTAAGCCTGCCATTAGAAAAGAAAAGCCGCACCGTGTTTGCGCTTGGAACCGTGTGTAACATTCAACTATTTACGGAGATGCCGCAGACGGAAATTGAGTCTGTATACTAGACCTGTACGGCGCGGCTTCAAGAACTGGAGCGGCACCTCAGCGCAGATCGTTGAAAGCTCTACGCTTATCGATATCAATAAGGCGTCCGGTGTGTCGGCGGTTACGGTACCGGCAAATATCTATCCGTTGTTTGAACGAGCATTGTTTTTGCTCAAAAGACGGACGGTGCGTTTAATCCCGTTATCGGCAGCGTGGTAAAAGCTCTGGAATATCGGGTTTGAGAACGCAGCAAAGCCTCGATGATGCAGCAATTACTAAGGCGTTGCGCAATACTAATTACCGGGATATGGAGCTGTACGGTAACACTGTTTTTCTGAAGAGGAATGAAGCTTTGATGCGATCGCGAAGAGGGTTCGCCGCCGATGAACTTACCCGCATTGTAAAGCGGGCTGGGGTTTTGTATGCCGTCATCGACATCGGGGAACAATTTCCGTAGTGGAACCAAACCGGACGGCAAGCGCTGGAATATCGGCATCCGCGATCCGCGTGTTCAGCAGGGGCAGCCGATTATTTCCGTTCCGATGGAAAAGTCGCAGTATTTCAACCTCCGGCGGCTATGAGCGGTATTTTGAACAGTGATGAGTCCGCTATCATCATATTATCGACCCTGCGACCGGATATCCGGTGCGGAGTACTATGATAGCGGTATCCGTCCAATTCAGCAACCGATGCGGACGCCTTGTCAACAGCGTGTTTTGTGCTTGGTTATGAGAAGGCGGTAAAAGCTGCTTGCCGAGCTCCCCGGACGGAAGCGCTTTTTATGACGATAATAGTGTCCGTGCAACAGGCGGTCTGATATCGTAATTTTTAAATTCTGCTTTCCGGTTTGCAGATACGGACATTGCAGGCAAAATAAGGCGCCGGAAAGGTATCGGCGCAGATAGTCATGGAGCTACTGTGAAAATTATAAAGCAAAAAGCAAAACGCCCGCTTTCAAGATATATTGCAGGCGGCTATTCTTTTCGGATTTACGCTGTATTTTGTCGGCGTTGTTGTTTCCGGTTCAGTATATCGTTATGTGCATGAGCGGCAGGTACCAATGCTGTTGTTTTCGGCGGCGGTGTTTTGTATTATCGGTATACTAAAGCTAAAAGATGCCGTGCGAGACCGCAGCGGCGCTCGCTCATCTGTTAATGCCGGTGATTCTGTGGCTGTGCTTGACCGTCCTGCAGGAGGTGCTCGCAGAAAGGGCGCAGGTCTCTTCGGCTATTGCTGTCTTTGCAGTTGCCTTGGTCGGTATGTCGGCGGTATTAGACGGAGGTGCGCTTTTCGCAATTTGCTCTATACCAGTTCGCTCGGTGAACGGTCTATCTCATCTTCTATTACAGCTGCGCCCATTGCTGCGGATTCTTTTCGGTGCGGGTGTATCTTCTTCTACCGCCGGATTTCAGGAAAAGTTATCTTCCGCTTCAGGGATGCCTCCTATTTTTCCCGCATGGATGCATCTTCCGTTGCCCCCTCCAGTGTAGCAGTCTCCGACGCTTGCGAAGCCGGCATTGCAGAATGCGGACGGCATCATCATGGATAACGATACCTTTACGCAATGGCTCTCGGAATTGTCATACAAAGCCCGATGTGTGGGTTGGAAAAATTACGGCGACCGGCTCGTGTGGAAAGATGAGGAATTGTTTGAAAAATGAATTTGCCTTAGCTCGTATGATGATGGTATGCTGCGCTGCCGATATGCAGCCGGTCGGCATCCTTGCACAGTGGAATGATGTCCAGACCCTTACCGACGGTGAATGGGTTGAAGTTACCGGCACGCTGTCGAAAAAGCCGTATAAAGATAGTTTTTGATCCGCTTATCATTGTAAGAACGATAAAAAGATCGAGCCGCCGCAGCAAGCGTATATTTATCCGTAGATATGTGGTTTAGGACTGCACGCGGGCAAAGCCTCCCCGCAGCTTCTTTTATAGTCTTTTTCGTATATTTAATGCTTGTTGAACGCATCCTGCGCACTTTGTTTATACCCTGCCAATTCGCGGGCAAGACCGAGACGATACCACCATAGCGCATTGGACGGTTCCCGAAATGCACCGCTGCAGAATAGGCAATGTCAGCCTTTTTGATAACGTTTTGTTAAGCGATAAATATCACCGACATAAAAGTAAGCGATGCTTGCCCGCTCTCCGGTAGGCGCCATATCGATATACCGTTCCATTTGGCGGAGAGACTTTATAATCATTGAGATAGAGTATGCCTCGCCTAATGTTTCGATAATGCGTACATCCGATGCGATTTTAAGAGCCTCGTTGCGAGGCAGCAACCGTTTCATGATATCGATGCAGCCGGAATAGAGACCATGTGTAGACGGTGTAAGAGTCCATGTTGCGCGGGTTTTGGCGGAGTTCGGCAAGGCATACATTGACTGCCGCCGTATATGATGCTTTCGCTTCTTCCGTTCTTCCCGCACTATCCAAGCTGCGTCCGGTACGGTATAACTTCAGCGCATCCGCCTTTTCTTGCGCATAGAGTATTCCCGATGCGCATACTAATACCGTAAAGATCATCATAGTGCGTTCTATAAAAATTATACGTTTCCGTTGTACGTTCATTTTATTAACCTCTCTTTCGCAGGGATATCGCATCTCAGTTGAGTTTTAGAAATTCCCTGCAGTGCACCATGTTGAACCGCAGCCCGGTAATAACAGCCTCTAAAAGATCAATCAGAACCCCTAGTTGCAAATTTTTAAGATTCCCAATCTTTTGAGAGACTTGCAATTACATTTCTAGAATGCTGCAACAACTTTCTCCATTAGGATATTTTTCCGTAATGTACTTACGTGCTTTATCGCTTTGCAGCGCTTTTATCAATGCTTTGATGCGCGGATCATTCTCATTGCCCTGTTTGACCGCAATAATGTTCGCATAGGGAGAATCTTTTTCCTTCAACAAGCAGTCCGTCTTTTTGCGGCGGAAAGACCTCGCCGGAATAGCGTAGTTCCCGTTGATAACAGCGCGCTTGCGCATCTGCAAGCACACGCGGAAGCGTAGCGGCTTCACCTTTCCTAAACTGTAAGTTGTGAGAGTTTTCGGTAATATCCTGCGGGTAGCTGCCAAGCCAGCCCCTCGCGCAAAGTGATAATATGCGCGGACTCAAGCAATAACAACGCGCGGGCTTCGTTTGTCGGGTCATTCGGTATGGCAATGGTATCACCGCTTTTGAATTCGGAAGCTTACTGTATGAATACAGCGCGAGGGGTTCAATATGAACCGTTCCTACACTGACCAGATGGTACCCATGCTCCTTGTTAAAAGTCTCCATATAGGGAACGTGCTGGAAGAAGTTCGCGAATTGTTCACCCGCTTCAACCGCATCATTAGGGGTTACATAGTCGGTAAACTCGGTAACCTTGGAGTGTAATATTTTTCCTTTGCAAGATCATCCGTTACAAGCTCTAAGAGCGCTTTTATGGGGTTCTGGACTTGCGGCGACAGTCAAAAATATTTTGGCTGTTGTCTTTTTCGCACAGGAAATCGATAAGCTTGCGCAGAAGAACTGCGCCAAGCAGTACTGTGAGTAGTCATAAACCAGCCTCCTTTCCATAGGGATAAGCGGTAGATTACTATATATCTTAAAAACTCTGTCTAGGGCTGTAGGAAGAAAATCCATGGTCTCAGCATGAAAAAGGATCTCGAGCTCTCAACTCGTCGTCGTAGATACAAGCACGTTTGACCATACCAGCGTATCCATTTTAGAAAGCATCTTAAATTCTGTTGTAGACAATCTTTCTGGATAATCGCTAAGTTTTCGCTGCATTCCATCTGCTCAGTACACTCCCACTCATGGCTATAAGCGTGTAGATAGATGCAATGGATTCTAAACAGAACAAGACGACAGACTTGATTCGCAATCCGTTTAGCGGATATGATGAACATTTCCTTGTAGAACAAGCCGCCAGGCTTGATGTTTTTAGAGGCGCCCCTATAGAAAATTTCTATGGCAAACATACCGGCTGTGAGACTGGTGGGTGTTCCTGTTCTTCTTGTAGTTCGATCTCTTTGCTGATGTTTTCAAGCTCTATTGCAATGCTATTGATATTTTCCGCACAGAGCCGCAGTTTTTCCGTAATCTGCGCAGTGTCGTGGTCAATGTCTTTTATAATATATTTATGTTCTACGCTCGCCCAAAAGTCCATCGCGATTGTACGGAATTGAACTTCCACCTGCATATATTTTCCCTCCCGCAGAAAACAGGAATTTCAACAATCAGATGCAGGCTTCGGTATCCGTTCGGCTTGGGGTTTTTAATATAATCTTTTCAGGAGACGGTTTTATATCATCTTGTGCGCATAGTTTATCAGCAAGGATATAAATATCCTTTTGAAATGTACAAATAACGCGAATGCCCGCCACATCATGTAAGTGACGCTCGATATTGTCGAGCGAGAGCTCAAGCCCCATCTTTTTAATTTACCGATAATGCTGATAGGTTTTTAATCCGGCACGTAATTGATTTCAAATGGATTGCGATCATGATCCATCGATAACTCGGTGTTAAGTACCTCAAGCTTTGTTTGCACTTCCCGCAATGCACAACGGTACTGCATCATCAGATGAGCAAACGGACATGCCGCTTCCAATAGTTCTTCGGGCTTGTCAGCTGTTCAACACTCTTTAAATATAAAACTTGTCAAAGTATACCCTCAATTGCTAAAAAGTCATCGAAAGCTATATTTTAGACAATGCAGTTGGCATTGCCTAGAAAACGCCGCGAGTTTGCTTAAGGCAAACATCGCTGATTGACGTGTGCGCGTTCCTGTGCGAATTGAACAACTTCCAAAGTTGACACTTTGTTCAGTTGTTCAATTTTATGAAAAGCTATTTTAGACAATGCAGTTGGCATTGCCTGAAAAACGCCGCGAGTTTGCTCAAGGCAAACATCGCAGATTGACGTGTGCGCTTTTCGCGCACGAATTGAACTAACTTCAAAGTTGACACTTTGTTCAGTTGTTCAATTTTATGGAAAAGCTTATTTTAGACAATGCAGTTGGCATTGCCTAAAAACGCTGCGAGTTGCTCAAGGCAAACATCGCAGATTGACGTGTGCGCGTTCGCGCATCGAATTGAACAACTTCCAAAGTTGACACTTTGTTCAGTTGTTCACTTATGGAAAAGCTTATTTCTTGGACAATGCGGTTGGCATTGCCTGTAAACGCTGCGAGTTTGCTCAAGGGCAAACGATCGACTATTGATTGCACTTTTTCATTTCACTGCAAAAGTGCGGCAGTCCTGCCAATCCTCGCCTTTTGATAAAGGCTGCGGTTGGCGAATTTATAGGAAAGCTTATTTTAGACAATGCAGTTGGCATTGCCTATAGAAACGCTGCGAGTTTGCTCGAGGGCAAACATCGCAGATTGACGTGTGCGCGTTCTGCGCATCACGCAACAGTCTTCGAGAATTGGCACTCTCTCAGCTGTTGCATTTTAAGGGACGTATCATAATGCTAAAGAGGCTGTACAATCCATTCCTTCGTTCGTTACCATTTTCTCTATGAACCGTTTTTGTAGCTTGGTACATATATAGCCGCAGCACTCATAAAACGCATGGGCTTCCGTGCGGTGCTCACCGGAGTTAAGGCGGATAAAGCGGTAATTTCGTGCAGCGGCTTCAGCTTCTACGGTTTGTAGCAGCTGTTTCCCAATTCCTTTATGCTGGTGTTCGGAACGACTGCCAATCCTAAAATGTTGAATCCGTCATCTTCAAATAGTAATTGATACGCTTCAGCATGAATAAAACCGACCACAGTATGCGTTTCATTATCTTCATATACACGTATAAAATGCTTATTGTCTTTTAAGAGTTTTGCAATTTGCCGTTCGGTTATCGCTTCCGTTGTTTTATAACCGAGCGAAAACTCGCTGATATCCCGAAGTAGCCTTTGCATCGGATCGCTGTATATTCCGTATCATTCATTCCTCCACTAGAGTATATCAAAGATAGTAATTCATAGTGTTCTATCTTTCGGTAGTTCCATATTGCCGTAAAAGAGATCTTTCTTTTTCTTCGGTAATAATTACGTGGTTAAATAATGAGGTAAACCTCTAAAAACTTCAGTTTTAGAAGACACTCCCCGATCTTATTTTTAGGAGGTCGCTGCGAGTTTTAATAACCTGTAGGATAAGCCCGTAAGAGGCGGCTTCTTCTGCCGAAAGCCAATCAATCACGGTCGGCATCCTTTGCGACGTCTGCTACGTCTTTGCCGGTTTCTTCGGCGATAAGCGCATTGATTTTACACGGATCAATTTCTTTGCGTGAATTTCAGTATCCGTCGCTGACCCCTTTGATGCCGGATAACGGCTGATGGATGAGGTAGTGGCTGTTCGAAGCCCGATTCGATGATTTTTCGGCGCCGCTAAAGAATGAGCGCCCCCGCGCTTGCTACCAATCCCATGCCGATAGTATAGACCGGCGGTTTTATAAACCGGATCATATCAAAAATCGCAAAAACCAGCATCAACATCTCCTCCAGGAGAATCGATATACATAAATCGGTTTTTGTTGCGGAGTCCGCCTCGGTATTAAAAAGCTGACGGATAACCTTTTCCGCAAGCTCTTTATTCACTTCACCCGAGAGAATAATCTGACGGGTATCCAGAAATTTTTGCATCAACTGCTCATTTTGCATTATCGTTTGTTTTTCTTTTTGATGTTTCTTCCGTGTTATAAAACGTATTCATTCAGCCACCCTTTATAAGTTTACAATATTTCTCAAAACTCGGTTGAATTTTCAGAAATGCCTCAATAATGAAAAATACGGTTACTATAAAACCGTTTACCCACTAGCATACTAAAAACAATGCTTTAGTATAGCAGCAAACGCATCAAAACCCGCCGTGGACATTCTCGCTCACGAATGTATTGTTTTGGCGATACGACCAGTCTGGATCAGAAATTCCGCATTTTAATTATGAAGTCATAGCCTATAATAACTTATGCGTTTTATATTTTTATATTAACTTATTATTCTATAATGACTTATTCGATTATAATACAGAAATACCGTGTGAGGTATTTATTGATTGACTGATTTTTCCCTGACACTATAATAGCTGGATATGAAACGAAAAGTGATTACTTCACCTTCCTATGTGAATAATATCCCGCATCTTGAAATTTGATTCAAGTCTTGTCCGCCGATGTCTTTGCGCGTTTTTGCAGACTCCGCGGATATATGAGCTTATATATGTGCGGTACCGATGAATATGGTACGGCAACCGAAACAAAGGCCCTCGAAGAAGGAAAACGCCGCGCGAATGTGTGCGACTACTACCATGCAATCCACCGTGATATTTATCACTGGTTCAATATTGCGTTTGACTACTTTGGACGCACCTCTACCCCTCAGCAAACAGAGATTGTGCAGGGTATTTTAAAGATATTGAAAAACGGCTTTATAAAAGAACATACCATAGAACAGCTCCACTGTGCGCACTGTAATCGCTTTTTGGCAGACCGCTATGTACGCGGAACCTGCCCGCACTGCGGCTACGAAGACGCGCGCGGCGATCAGTGTGAACACTGCGGTAAGCTGTTGGAGCCGACCGAGCTGAAAGCTCCCCGCTGTTCTACCTGCGGAGCTGCTCCGGAGCCGTGCAGCACGAAGCACCTCTACATCGACTTGCCGGGTATTGTACCGCAGTATGAGCCGTGGATGCAAAAAGCGAGCGTAGAAGGTCAGTGGAGTAACAACGCCGTGCAGATGACCAAGGCTGGCTGCGTGACGGTTTACAGGGAACGCGCCATCACCCGCGACCTGAAATGGGGTATCCCCGTTCCGAAAGCGGGCTTTGAAGATAAGGTTTTTCTACGTTTGGTTCGATGCCCCGATTGGATATATCTCTATTACAAAAATGCTTTACCGATTTAATCGGCGCTGATTGGAAAAAAACTGGTGGCTTGACCAAAAACGACATCGAGCTCTTTTCAGTTTATCGGAAAAAGACAATATCCCGTTTCCATACAGTGATTTTCCCCAGCTCGCTCATTGCGTCAGGGAAAGGATTGGGTAAAAGCTCCATCATATTTCAAGTAGCGAGTACCTCAACTATGAGGTCCGGCAAGTTCTCAAAATCGAAAGGAATCGGTGTGTTCGGCTCCGATGCAGAAGGACTCGGGGATTCCGGCGGATATGTGGCGTTTCTATATCTTCTATAATCGCCCCGAAAAGAACGATGCCCTGTTTACATGGAAAGATTTTTCAGGAGCGGGTAAACAGCGAGCTGGTTGGAAACTTGTGTAACCTCATAAACCGGACGCTCACCTTTGTGTCGCGCTATTATGACGGCGTTATCCCGCAGCGGGATGGGATGGCTTCTGCCCGTGAGGATGTCCGCGCAGTAACGGGAAGGCTTGCGGGCTGCAGCAAAGTACAGCATTGAAAAGATTACCGCCTTGCTTGAAGAAGCGGAACTGCGCGACGCTTTCCACGAGCTGTTTGCGCTTTCCTCTGTTGCAAACAAGGCGTTTCCAAGACGGCGAGCCGTGGAAAAACCGCGAGGCTGATCCCGAAAAAGGCAGAGCGCTCCTCTTTGAACTGTGCTATGTAATCAAGGGATTTGCTGATAGTGATGCACCCCTATATGCCGGAATACGCCGATGCGGTTGCTTCGTTCTTGGGGATTAAAATCTGGTCAGGCAATGTCTTTGACTGGGAGCATCCCGTACAGCCCCGTCCCGAAAGGCGCACTCGCGTGGGAAAACCTCTTGGAACGGCGCGGGTTGGATCGGGTACACAAACCCTGCCATCATCTTTAAAACAGCTGGAAAACGATGCGATTGCCGCCTACCGCGAACGCTATGCTGGCAGTCAAAAGAGCGCGCTGCGCAAGCCGGAAAACAGGCTGCGGGAAAGCAAGCCGGCGGCGCACAGAGCGAGAAAAAGCAGCAAAAATGCAGGAAGTAAAAATGCCTCCGGAAATTCCGCTCAAAAATCGCCGGAAAAAGCACGCAAAACCGGCATGGGCAGACATTCCTCCCGAACGGCTCTTTACCGATTATATTTCGTTAAAAACCGCGAAAATCCTTTTCGGTAGAAAAACATCCTGATGCGGATAAAGCTCTTTGTGGAAACCATTGATGACGGCTCTGAAGGCGGACGGGTTATCCTTTCCGGCTTAGCGCCGTATTTTTGCGCCGGAAGCGCTGGTAGGCGCCGATATTATCCTCGTAGAAAAACTTAAAACCGCGGAAGATGCGCGGCATTGAATCGAAAGGAATGCTCTTAGCCGCTCATTATACCGATGCGGACGGAACTGAGCGGGTGGAGCTGGTTGGTATGCCCGGCGCTATTGCCGGTACGCCGGTAACGCTGGGAAGGCGCCGAAGAGCGATGCCGTCAGTACAGAAACCGCAAACTATTGATGCGGGCTCTTCTTTGCAGTACCCTTTACGGTAGAAGATTTCCGCGTATGCGTCGCCGGAAAACAGCTCATGGTCAACGGAAAACCGCTCGTAATGAAGCGCGTTAAAACCGGCACGGTGCAGTAAGCGACATGAATACCTCTGTGAAGAAATGCACAGAGGTCTGTTTATAGGGCTGGAAACAGGGGAGGAACGGAGAAGCGGTAATATTAAAAATGAAAACGCGGAAAAAGCATACGGAAAAAGGCTTTTATGCTCTTTTTATGCAAATCTTCTTTGTGATGGGAAAATAAAGATGTGCTCTTCCGAACCCGCTAACAAGAGAATATCATCTGCAGCGAAACGATAGTCCGGTTCAATAAATTCAAAACTTTTCACAATCGCGCTTCCGTACTGCAACGACATTCAGACCAAGTTCTTTCCGTAAATTTGCCTCAAGAAGGTCATGCCGATATATTTTTTCATTAATGCTTACCTCCGCCAGCGCAAGATCCGCCGAAATCGGCATAAAATTTAACAACAAAGTTGATGCCAGCATCGGCATAACCCGCTTTGCCGCTTCACGGTCGGGAAAAATAACCTTGGTTGCCCCGACCATAGACAACAGATTCTCATGCTGGCAGTTTCGGCTTTTTGACGACAATCTCTTTAATTCCAAGTTGCTTTTAAATGTTTGGTTACCATCAGCGAAAGTTCAATCTTCCCGCCCGGATCAACAATAGCAGTACCGATTCTTTGAGGAATACTTTTCGAGCTCTCTTCATCGGTAATATTAACGACATAACCTTTAGTAGCCTACTTTCATATAGTGAGATTAGGATCCTATCAATAATAATAACCTCATCGGTAAAATGAAGCAGTTCTTCCAACATACGGACACCGAACGCACCTAAACCGATTATTGCGAATTTATTCATACGGTCTCCTCTTTACCGATACATATTGGGCAACTTCAAAAACTCCAGTTTTAATTATCAACAGGCACCCCCAAAAACTTCCGTTTTTAGAGGTGCCTCTTAGATTCCTTTTGTGATGTTTCAGTTTAAGTCATTACAATATAAAGACTTAAGCTGAAACTCGTTATCAGCTTTGCTGATAAGGCATCTTCTAAAAACTAACCCTCAGTTTCTAAAAAGATGCTAACGATTGTTTACTTCTTTTTTTGTCGCAGTTTTAGCGGATTTTTGCCGTTTTAGCAGTCTTTTGTAGCTTTAGCTGTTTTTCGCTCCGGTCTTTTTCGCTTCTATTGCAGCCTGTGCAGCGGCAGGACGAGCAATCGGACACGGAAAGGGAGATGCCGACACATACGACATACCGGCACGGCAGCAGAACTTAACGGATTCCAAGTCGCCGCCATGTTCACCGCAGATACCGACCTTTAATTCGGGGCGGGTTGAACGACCTTTTAGCAATCCTTCTTTCACGAGCAAGCCGACGCCCGCTGATCCAAAGACTGGAATGGATCGGCGGGAATACGCCCGCTTTTTGTTCATCCACATACGCCGGCAAGAACTTTGCGGCATCATCGCGGCTGATGCCAAGCGTCATTTTGTGTTAAGTCGTTGGTTCCAAACGAGAAGAATTCTGCCCGTTCGGCAATTTTATCAGCTAACAACGCTGCGCGCGGCGTTTTCGATCATCGTACCAACCAAGTATTTAATCTTCGCATCATGCTTTTTCAGAATGGCATCTGCAACATTGCGGACTCTTTCTTCAAGAATTGCAAACTCTTTCGGATCGATGGTAAGCGGAATCATGATTTCCGGCAGTACCGTAATACCTTTCTTATGCACATTGCACGCTGCGGTGATAATCGCGGTTACCTGCATTTCGAGAATTTCAGGATAGGTAATTGCCAAACGGCAGCCGCGGTGACCGAGCATCAGGGTTTGCTTCATGGAGCTGTTCAACCCGCTCCTTTACGCTTGCAAAGCTGATATTGAGCGCTTCAGCTAACTTCTGCTGCCCCTCCTTGTCGTGCGGAACGAACTCGTGCAGCGGAGGATCGATTAAGCGGATCGTAACGCCCTTTCCATCCATCACTTTAAAGATACGCTTCAAAGTCTCTTGTCTGAATAGGGGAGCAATTTCGCTCAAAGGCCTTTTTGCGTCCTTCGGTGCTGTCTGCGACAATCATCTCGCGGATTGCGAGAATGCGCTTTTCATCATTGAAGAACATGTGTTCGGTGCGGCACAACCCGATACGCTTCGGCGCCGTGTTCCAGTGCAACCTTTGCATCTTCAGGCTGATCGGCGTTGGTGCGTACCTTAATGGTGCGCGTTTCGTCAACCCATTTCATCAAGGTCTTATATGATTCAGGCTGTTTTGCTTGCACCAGCTTTAATTCGCCGACGTATACATCGCCTTTTTGTTCCGTCAAGGGTAATAAAATCACCTTCTTTAAGAACTTTACCGTTATAGCTGCATTCGCCTTTTTCGTAATCGATTACGAGTTTTTCGCATCCGACGATACAGCATTTTCCCCAACCGCGCGCAACAACCGCTGCATGGCTCGTTTTTCCGCCGGTTGCAGTCAAAAATCCCTGTGCAGCGTACGCATACCGCCGACATCTTCGGGGCTTGTTTCTTTCCGCACAAGAATCGCTTTTTCTTTATTTGCAGCGAGCGCTTCTGCTGCAGCGGAAAAACAGATTTTTCCGGCGGCAGCGCCCGGTACCGCGGCAATTCCGCTGACGAGTAATGCGGACTTCAAGTTTGGCTGCTTGTAGTCGATGGCAGGATAGAAGATACGCTTCAATATCGCTCGCCTTAATACGCATAATCGCTTCTTCTTTCGTGATAAGACCCTCATTTACCATATCGACTGCCATTCTGAGACGCAGCGGCAGGAGGCGCTTACCGGTACGGCACTGGAGCATATGGAGCTTACGCTTCTTCTACGGTGAACTCCATATCCTGCATATCTTTATAGTGTTGCTCAAGCAACTCGCGTACTCCGCAGAGCTGGTCATAGGACTCTTTGTCTTCTTTTTCAAACTCTGAAAGCTTGATGGGGGTGCGGATACCTGCAACAACGTCTTCACCCTGCGCATTAAAGAGGTAGTCCCCGTAGAAGACGTTTTTCACCGCTATTGGGGTCACGGGTAAAGCAGACGCCGGTACCGGAAGTATTCCCCTTGTTACCGAATACCATCTGCATAACATTGACGGCGGTGCCTTTAATGCCGACAAGGTTTTCTACGCGGCGGTAGGTAACGGCTTTTTCCGCCATCCACGAATTGAATACCGCCCCGATAGCGCCCCAAAAGCTGGTCAATGGGATTCTGCGGGAAGTCTTCTTTTATTTCTTTTTTTATACAACGCCTTAAATTTTTGCTGATAACTTCGGCAAGTTCATCTTCATTGACATCGGTATCGCCGACTTTCTTGTCCGTTGCAATGTTTAGCCGTCCGCGCGTACGCTTTTCTTTCACTTCATCAAAAAGATCATCAAATTTAATGCGGTCAATGCCCATCGCCGTTGAACCGTACATCATAATAAACCGGCGATACGCATCCAATGCGAAGCGGCGGTTCTTGGTCTTATTTGCTAATCCTTCCAACTGATTTATCGGTTAAACCGAGATTCAGATTGTTTCCATCATACCGGGCATCGAAACCGGAGCCCCTGAGCGGACGGAAACCAAAAAGCGGATCATCGGGATCGCCGAGCGTCTTACCGGCGCATTTTTCCAATTTTGCTAAATTTTTCCTGCACAGCTTGCTTCAAACCAGCCGGATAATCTTTATTATTTGAATAATACAATCGACAAACTTCAGTGGTAATTGTAAAACCGGCGGGAACGGGTAACTTTGCGCGAGTCATCTCTGCCAAACCGGCTCCTTTGCCGCCCAACAGCTGCTTCATTTCGCCGTTGCGCTTCCGCCTTGCCATTTCAAAAGAAATAGACGTATTTTTCTTCTGCCATGATTTCCTTCCTTAACGAGAATAGATAAAATAGATTAGATACCTATCATTAGACAATGTCATTATTTTTATAGTGTACGATAGTTTATGTCAACGGCTTAATTAGGGACTTACTGGACAGAGAAGAGATGAGTATTCCCCTTGCCCTAAGCGGAACCGGTTGAGGCAAAATAGATTAACAAAAAAATACTACTAAGGAGATACCATCGAAATGGATTATTACGCATCTTATAAAAACAGTAAAGCCCCCCTCGGTGTTGAGAAAAAGAGTTGGTCAGCTACGCGCTAACGTATGGCAACAAAAAGCTGCACGGCACTTTCAAACAACCGTAAAAACGGTCAGAAAAATGGAGAAAGCGCTGGCAAGAACAGAAAGGAATGGGACTCAAGACCGGTCTAAAAACCTCAAAAAGTCCTCGCATGATGAAGATGTATTGGCAATTCAAAATAAAAGCTCTAGCAGAAAAAGCAACCGCAGATAATAAGCGCATTAACGGTTGCAATGATCAAGCGTGAGTATAGTATTCCTTATTCTGCTAAAACACTGGTCAAATATCTGAAACAATACTACAAACTACCCAGCAAAAACGCATCGAGAGCGGGATATGAGGGAGATTAAAAGTAAATATCGTGCATTTGAAAAATACAGGTATATCAGACCCTGTAAAAAGAATTGTGTAAATGGCTGAAAAGAATATACTCTATGAGGAGGAGTAAAGATGACAGCCAAGAGACAAAAAGAAAAAAGACGTAATCGACTTGATGCTCGATCAACTGGATTTTCATGGAATGACGAAAGATGAACTGACCGGCAAAGACGGACTTTTGCGGCAGCTGACAAGCCGGTTCTATGAGCGTATTTTGAATGCGGAAATGGATGAACATCTCGGCTACAAGAAGCACGACAATGCTAGGGGATCATTGTGGCAACAGCCGCAACGGGTATAGTGAAAAGACAGTGATCCTGAGACGACAATAGTACCGCTGAGATACACGTTCCCCGCGACCGCAACAGTACGTTTGAACCGCTCATTATTCCCAAACATGAGAAACGAACACCGCTTTTCAACGATCAAATTATATCGATGTACTCATACGGGATGAGCTGTCGAGACATTCAGCGGCACTTGCAGGAAGTGTATGGAGTCACCGTTTCAGCTGATCTTATTTCCCACGTAACGGAAGCAGTGATGCTGGATGCGACAGGTACGCTTCGGCGGCTCAGATTGCGCCGCCTCGGTAACCGTCACGTTTTCGTAAAACGAAAAACGATGCGTATTGTCTGCCGTTTCTCATTTCATTGCGAAACGGCTCATGCTGCAACTTCAAAGCTGATGCTTTGTTCAGATGCAGCATTGTAAGGAAAAAGAATGGCAGAATAGACCACTTGATAAATCGTATCCGATTCTTTTTGCTTGATGCCTTGCGAGTGAATTGCCGACAGGATGGCAGAACAGTCAATAAAGCGTTATATGTAGCACTGGCAATAACTTGGGAAGGTAAGAAAGAGGTACTTGGTCTATGGTTAGCGGATACGGAAGGAGCAAAATTTTGGGCAGGTGTGTTGACAGAAATAAAAACCGTGGTACCGAAGATATACTGATAAGCTTGTATGGACGGACTTACCGGATTTCCTGATGCAGTGAGAGCGGTCTTTCCTGATACCTATATACAACACTGCATTGTCCACATGGTACGCAGTTCGACAAAATTTGTTTCGTACAAAGATCTCAAGGCAGTATGTAAAGACCTAAAGAAGTATACTCAGCTATTACAGCTGATGCCGGACATGATGCATTGGAAGCATTCAGGGAAGAAGTGGAATGACAAATACCCGATGATCCAGGCGGCATGGGAGAGGAACTGGAATGAGCTCATCGAGTTTTTCAATTACCCGATGGACATACGAAAAGCTATTTACACAACAAACGCTATTGAGTCGTTGAACTTCAGTTTACGAAAAATCACACGCAATAAATCAAGTTTTCCTGATGACGATTCGATTTATAAGGTGATGTATTTGGCGATACGGAATGCGAGTAAGCGCTGGACGATGCCAGATCAGAAATTGGGCTTTAGCGGTAAATCAGTTTGCCCATACTATTTGACAAACGGGTTCCAATCTGCTAATACGTACATATCCATTTACACAATTTTTCTGACAGGCTCCATATTGATGAACGCATTATCAAAAATGAATAAGATACGTAAAAACATTGTAATCCTTTTCTGCCTCTCAATTTTATCTCCGACATTGGGACAGCAAGTTATATTTCATTTGTCAATCTATGGCTTATTCAAGTTTTTAAAAGATTCTGTACTGGTTGGCACTATTGTTTCAATTACAGAAATAGCTATGTTCTTTTTATCACCGCTGATTACAACGCTTACCAAAGGCAAAAATATAAAACCATGCTTGTCGCCTCCGACTATCTGCGGGCGGCAGTCATGACGCTGCTCTTTTCTGCTTATTGGGCATATCAATGCAGTCATTATCGTTGCTATCTTTATTCTGTTATCAACGCTGAACTGCGTTTTTGACGGCGCTAGCAATGGTGCTGTCATGAAACGCATAGGCGCAAAAAGCGATGTAGTAAAATTGAACACGTTTTTAATCCTGCTTGCAAACGCTTCTTTGCTGATCGGTCAGTATGCCGGAGGAAAACTATTTACAACGGACGGTATAAAAGAAATTCTTATTATCAATGCGATATCTTTTTATATCAGGGCTGATCAATCAATTTTTACATCGGGACTATTGCGTTCCGACCAAGCCGGTAAAAGAAACTATTATTAAAGATATCATTTCTGGAATACAAACCGTTATTCAAAATAAAACATTGACGGTATTCATCATTATGACGCTGCTGATTAATATCCACATTTACGTATTTTTATTATGGCAGGAACAATTGGAAATATTATCGGACTGATAGTTGTTTCTCTTTCCGGAGACCGAATTTTTAATCTACGGTCGCTTGCGCCGCTTTTATTGGTCATGATGTGCTGCCTACTGCATTTTATAAATAGCAGTATCATTTATGTATGCAGTGTACATGGATGTATATTTATTATTACAGGTATCCTTAATTCCTTGCTTGGCGCGTATACAATGCGTGAGATTGATGAACAATATTTAGGACAGTATTATTCAGCGTTTGGAAACTTAAATGCATTGCTGAGTCCGCTTATTACCTATACTCTCGGCTATATACTTAGGGGTATTTCTCCCGCTGCTGTATATACAAGTTCGGGATTTATCTTATTACTTCCTGTCTTGTACATACGTATGCGGATGAAAAAATTTGATAAGAAAGAGGTGAAACTATGAACGATGAAAAATATGTTGTGCAAAAAGCGGAATCTACTGATGATGATTTTTCATTTGTAGATGTTATTGCCGTTGGCGAACCGCACTGCATTAGGTCTTGCTGCTTGATTGATACAAGACCCACTTAAATGGAACTAAGATCTCTAAAATGAGCAATATGCTTTTTATAGAGGTCTTAAGGTTTTGGAAAGTTTTTATTTACTTCATGAGCATCGTTCAAATTTCGATTGGACGATGCCCTGTTTTTAGCGCGAACTTCTTATGGGCGGTCTACATTAAGTTATTTAGTTAAAATCAACAACCCCGATGCAGAACGGATTTTATGAAATACAAAACATCATGCATAATTTCTTTTGCGCCGTCCATAACTCCAGCTTTTTATCAGGGGGAAACATCCCCTGTTTTTTAAAAAGCACTACTCCTTAATTTTTCGCGATATCTTTTGCAAGCTTTTTCTTCATTGCAAAGGTTACCTTGGCGAGAAATCATAATGCGCTGTGCCTGCGGAGAACCGGCGCCGTGCGTCGGACTCCGTGCGGTAACCGACTGCGGCGCTGCCGAGGGTTAGGTTTTCGATCAAGCGGAGAATGCGTAAGCGGTTTTTCGGTAGAAACGGAGGCGACACCCTGTAGGTATTTTACAACATACGGTCCGGAGTTTGGGATCGCGCAGGTCGGATTCTGCCGGAGCGGTTACCATCAAGCCGCCTGCAATGTCTTCTGCAAGGCGTGCAATTTCATACGGGAAGCGCGTAACATTCTGCTTCACAGACATTAGCAAGCAAGAGGTCGATAAGGTAGTTACCGGATTTGGTCTTGGTTCCTTCTGCCGAACACGCGATACCGCAGCAGTACAGCGTTTCGTTCAGGTGGGTCATTTCAATCAGCTTGTCTTTAACGTGAGAAGCTTTCTGAGCGCCGTTGTAGTCTGCTGCGACAGCCGCTGCACCGATAAGAACGTCGCCGACGCCGACCTTGCATCCGCCGTAAGACTGACGGTGATATCCTGCAAAGCGTTCCACCAGCATACCGGCAAATTCAAATTCGCCATTCAGGAAGATACTGATCATTCGGAATGAATACGTTATCGAAGATAACCAACGCTTCGGTTCCGCCGTAGGTTGAATTACCGACATCGATTTCGGAACGCTTCCCAGCTTTCTGGTGTCGCAGCTCTGGCGTCCGACAATCACGAAAATACCTTTCGCATCGGTCGGGCAGGCAAAGGCTACTGCATAGTCTTTGTCATCTTCACCCATTGCGATGGTCGGCATAACGATAACTTCATGTGAGTTGATAAAACCGGTTTGGTGCGCTTTTTGCACCACGAACCACGATACCATCAGCCCTCCGCTCTACAACGTGCAGATACATATCGGGGTCAACTAGAGCGTGCGGCGCCAAAGAACGGTCGCCTTTCGGGTCGGTCATTGCGCCGTCTACGGTAAGATCCTTATCCTGAACGTGCTGGATAAACTTTTTGAAGTTTTCATGATAGTGAGTTCCGTATTTTTTTCATCGAGTTCATACGTGGTGCTGAAAACGGCATTAAACGCATCCATACCGACACAACGCTGGAAACAAGCCGCGGTTTTTGTCCGCAGAGCCGCTGCATCTTTACCTTTTTAATCAGATCTTCCGGACTCTGATGGATATGTGTGAAGCGGTTGATCTTTTTCCGGTTAAAGAAGATTTAACGGTCATTAAATCTTCGTATTCCGGCATTTGAGCCAGATCATACGTGGCCTTCACCGAGTTCAAGGAAGGGCGGAGAATCGGATTATCGACAACATTATCGACTTTCTTTCCGAACATGTAAACCTGCAAATTCAGTTTACGCATACTCTCAACATACTGTTCGCCTGTCATAAGTGCCATGTGCATACTCCTTACTTTGTTTATTTGTCTATATACTAGACGTTGTTGCTAAAGCTAAAGCAATTTCTATGCCAATATATACAGAATAAACACATCAGGCATTTTTTTACATCCCCGCAGAATATCCGCAAAATAATAGAGGCTGTTTAACCAAAGTTTTGCCGTTACACAGCTCAAATGGTTGCTCAACCGATGGTATTCTGCATTCTGCAATTTTTCATTGCTATTATCCCTGAATCATCGGTCTGATACGTTTATCCGCCTATCGGAAAACTATGCAAAATGTTCGACAAAAATTTCGCATAGAAAGGAAGAATAAACGCTCTTGTAGGTATCGGTTTTTTCGACTATCTATCGGTGAGTTTGCTGCTTTTGTACTCTGTAACCCCTGAAGTTTTACGCCGGATTATATCGATAGTGGTACATTTGATGAGCCAATCAAACAAATCGGTTTATAAATGAACCAAAATAGTGAGCCAAGCGTAAGATGTAAAAGTTAGATATAGCTTACATTTTAGAGTATTTGTACCGCTACTGGAGTATCCTGCTCAAGCTGATTCGCAATCCGCTTGAGCGGATATGATAAATAATTTCCTTGCAGAACAAGCCGGCGGGCTTGATTCGCAATCCGCTTGAGCGGAGATTGCAATATCATCTTTCAAAAATTGATTTCCGTGAATGGAGGTTGCGCGACCATTTGAACAGCGAAGAGGTTCAATTCTGGGCGAACAATCTCTACTTATTCTGAGGGCTTTTAAATCATAGTCTGATACGCTTATCCCAATATCGTTGAGGTTGGCACAAAAATTGCTTATATAGCAGTCATAACCCGCAGCGTCGAATGACTTTCGCGGTAATCATAAAGTCTTGATTTAAGAACAGGCTTTAAGGGGATTTTTATGACAGATGCGCAAATGCAATTTAAAAGCCGCTATCGTGAGTATGGCGGTGAGCAAGCGTATTAGTGAGCGGGACCGTTTAAAATTCGGTTGCCTTTTTTATTCACTATGCTTGGTCTTTTCCGGAGATGTTTCAGGCGCTCTTTATGTGTGCGACCTGTTTGGGAGCAATTCCGGTATTAACTGAAGTTCTGGGCGTCAGCTATGATGTCGCATTGTCGATGGTTATCATCAACGGCTTCTTCTATACGCTTCACGTATTGCTCGGCGACCCTGTTGTTCCGGGATGGGTTACTCCGGCAATCCCGTTGATTACCGCTTTCTTAACCAATGGTTACGTGATGGGAGCAGAGCGGACTACAGGCTATGATAGCCGTACAGATGTGTCTCGGGCTGATCTTTTGGTATTTGGTATCACCGGTTTGGGCGGTAAGATGGTGAAGGTTGTGCCAAATGCCGTTAAAGCCGGTGTTTTTGATGGGCGGTGGTATTGCGGCTGTTCTCGGTGAATTCCGAAAACAACCGGTCGTTTTGATAAATATCCCATTTTCCATTGCTGTCGGTATTGCCGTTGCGTATTTCTGTCTATTCAGTCCGATCTGGGCGGATATGCGCAGAAAAAATAAGATTATCGATACAATTGGAAAGTTCGGTATGCTGCCTGCAATTTTAATCGGCGTTATTGTCGGACCTATTGCCGGAGAGTTTGCTATTCCGCACGTACAGTGGTAGTGCTTATCAAAAGTGCCGGATTTTGCAGACATTTGGAACCAACTGTCTCCGTTTGCTATCGGTTGGTAGAGCATGAAAAATTTGAGGCAGCTGCAATCCCTGTAGCGATTGTTACCTATATTATCGCATTCGGCGACTTTGTTACTTCTGAAGCCCTTATTCACGAAGCTGATGAAGTTCGTCAGGATGAAAAAAGATTGATTTTTAATGCGAACCGCTCAAACCTCGTCAGCGGTATCCGTAACGTGGCAATGGCAGTGAGCTGTCCGTATACCCAAATGTGCGGTCCTCTTTTGGGCGGCTGTTACTGCGGCAGTTTCTCAGCGCTATAAGGAAAGTCCTAAGTCTATGGAATCAATCTATAGCGGTTTCGGCACGTTCCGCCTTTCGACCTTTGTTGCCGTTGCGCTGCTTCCGATTTCATCGCTATTACAGCCAGTTTTACCTGTTGCGCTTTCATTGACGCTCCTTGTGCAGGGGTATATTTGTACGCAACTGGCAATGAATATGTGCAAAACCAATGTTGAACGCGGTATTTGCGGCGTTATGGGCGCTGTTTTGGCAATGCGCGGCGCTGCATGGGGGTCTCGTTGTCAGGCTCATCCTGTTTGCGATGCTCTATGAGTCAAATAAAAAGCGGCTGCAAAGCAAGCTGAAAAAGGCAGAGAACTAACATTTGTTTTTACGAGCTGATAAAAAGCTTATGTTAAGCTTTTTGAAGATGCTCTCATAAAAGGTTACAGCCGGTTGCTTCCATATTGGAACTTATTTTTGAATTTGAGCTTATTGATTGGAAAAAAACCGGTGGTTTTTAGAGCAAATAATCGCCCTGAAAGTATTGCTTTCAGGGTGGTGTATATCAAAAATGGATATGATAAAAGAGGAGCCGGTACTGTACGAAGAGCTGGAAAAGATACTGGACACTTATGTGCGCCCGCTGCTGAGAACTCACGGCGGCGATATGCAAGTGGTTGATTTTACCGATGGTGTCGTTAAATTTAAAACTGCATGGACACTGTGCGGGTTGTCCCGCTGCCGACTTCACAACTGAAAATCTTATTCAAACGGAGCTGATGGAACACATGCCCGAAGTAAAGCAAGCCATTCTCATACATGAAGTGAGCCCGAGTTTATGGAATGAGGCTCAGTCTATTTTGAAACAGCGCCATGGCGGATAAGATACCGATAGGCGTGCGCTATTGCGGCGGCTGTAACAATCGGTATGACCGCGTTGCCGTTATCCGCCGCCTCGAAGCGCTGGCGCCGGAGGTTGAGTTCGTAACGGCGCAAGCAGGAACGCCGTATCCGGCTGCATTGGTAGTGGCAGGCTGCCCGACCGATTGTGCAAAGCGGGATGACATTTCCGTACCGGCAGGCTGCCTTTTTAAAATCGGCGGATGGGAAGACCCTTTTACCGGCGCGGGATTTTGTTAAAAGGTATGCGAAGAAGCGCGTGCAAAACGAGAAATTCGTTCGTTAACGCATGAACAAGTGTTGGAAAATACTGCCGCAGTCGGTCGCCGATGCTGTTTATCGATACGGTTACCGCGCTTGTTCCCGGCAAAGAGGTTAAGGCGTCTTTTACGTTACGCCTGAGTTAAGTTTGTTAAAAGGGCATTTCCCTGATAATCCGGTGTTTTCCCGGTGTGTGCGCTGTTGAAGCGATTGCGCAGGCAGCGGATATTTTTGCTGTTAACGCTCGATCGGTATGCCGGAAAAACGCCGCTCTTTATGGGAATTAAACAAGCTCATTTTTCGTAAAAATTCTTTTTGGGCGATACGCTCGAAATTTATAGTATCCTTTTGGAAGAGCGTACGGAGTTAGGCTGGGTAAGCTGTCGCGGTCAAATCTTTTCGGGCGGCGACTTTAGCTGCCGATGCTGAAATTAGTCTTGCTATGAAGTAAGGCGCACTTAATGGCGCACACAGTATATAGATGAAAGCTGTCCAACCATAGAGTTTACCGACAGCCCTGTTCATGTATTCGTGCGGAGTGTTTAATACCCGTTGTTTCTCGGCAACGCTCTGCGTTGGGGGTGTTAATTGTTGAGTTAAAGATACTGTTCAAAAATGAGTGTTTTTGGCAGCCTTTACAAGTTTTTGATATGCATTTTGCTGCTAACATAAACGTATGTCAAAACATAAAAACGTATTGAAAGGAGTATCGAGTATGTCTGATTGGAAGAAGTATTATCAGGAACACTTGACGACTGCGGCAGAGGCTGTCAAGCACATTAAGTCGGGAAACCGTGTCGTGTTCGCTCATGCGTGCGGTGAACCGTCTCACTTGGTAAATGCGATGATGGATAACGCTGCGGCATATAAAAATGTCGAGATTGTCCACATGGTTGCGATGGGCGGCGGAAGTATTGTCAGCCGGAATATGCGGAAAACTTTCGGCACAACGCGCTATTTGTCGGCGGAAGCACACGCGAAGCGGTTGCTGCAGGGCGTGCGGATTATACACCGTGTTTCTTTTCTGAAATTCCCCGGCTGTTCAGTACCACATTACCGGTTGATGTTGCAATGGTAACCGTCAGCCCGCCCGATGAGAAAGGTATGTGTTCGCTCGGTGTGTCGGTCGATTATACCCAAGAGGCGGTAAAAAAAGCGAAGGTTGTTATTGCACAGGTTAATAAAGAAATGCCGTGGACTGGTACCCGAACAGCCTCGTTTCCGTACAAGATATTGATTTTATTGTCGAACATGACGAGCCGCTCATCGAATTGCAGCCGCCCAAAATTGGCGATATCGAAAAAGCATTGGAGAACACTGCGCCTCCCTGATTCCCGACGGAGCAACGCTCCAGCTCGGTATCGGCGCAATCCCCGACGCCGTTCTGTTGTTCCTTAAAAAGGCAAAAAGGATTTAGGGTATCCACCCGAAATGTTCTCGGACGGCGTATTGGAGCTGGCAAAAGCAGGCGTTATCACCAATAAGAAAAACGCTGCATCCCGGAAAATTTATTGTTACTTTCTTAATGGGAACCAAGAAACTGTATGACTTTGTGAACCATAATCCCTGATGTTGATATGCGTCCGGTTGATTATGTAAATAATCCCTACGTTATTGCTCAAAACGATCATTTGATTTCTATCAACTCCTGCGTACAGGTAGATTTGATGGGACAGGTCGCTTCCGAAACCATTGGGTACCTAAACAGTTCTCCGGCGTCGGCGGACAGGTTGACTTTTGTGCGCGGCGCATCCGCGAGCAAGGGTGGCGTTTCGATTATGGCGATGCCGTCAACGGTAAAAAGGAAAGATTTCGAAGATTGTTCCGCTATTGGATGAAGCGCGCAGCTGTTACGACAAGCCGTAACGATGTGGACTATGTCGTTACTGAATATGGCATCGCCGCATTGAAAGGCTTGACATTAAAGCAGCGTGCGCATAATCTGATTGCATTGCGCATCCCGATTTCCGCGAAGCATTAAAAAGCTGAATTCGAAAAGCGCTTTAACTGCAAATACTAAAACGGAATATACCGACGAAATATATTCTTATGGCAGCCGCATTGATATATTTTAAGCGGTTGCTTTTCTTTCTGTACGAAATGAAATAAAATTTCGTACGTTTTTCTGGCTGGGAGGGCAACAAGAGCATTGCTCGCGTTAGGATTGAAAGGAGCGCCGGGGATGTCTCAAAAAGTTGGTTACTTTTTCGATATCCCGCGAGTTTAAAAATTAAGTCTTTATACAGCAATGACTTAATTTTAAACATCGCATCTGGATCTAGGAAACTGTCCAAAAACGAAGTTTTTGGACGAGTCCCGAGCAGTATACAAAACGGCTCCAATGAGCCGTTTTATACTGTAACCCTGAAAGCCTCGACGGTTTGCACCGCCTCGTAGAGAGTTTGAGCGGCGCAAACCGGAACGCCCAATAATTAAAAATTGATTGGAGATGAAAATGACAAATCTTGAAAAATACGATCGCATTTTTTACAAAATTTTCCGGTGAAACAAGAGGATTTACCCGGATTAAAGTACCGGGGATTGAAAAGAATGGGATTCGGTTGGGCACATGGACTTGGTTGGTCTTATCGAAGAAACGTTCGAATTAATTTCTAAGTACGCTGGATGTTTTTGGAATTTTCGACGTATGAAAAAGGCAAAAACGATCCTTGCGAAATACGGTAGAAATTTAGTGGCTGCCGTAGCGATTTCGGTTTGGACGGAACTTTAGCCGAAAGCAACTGCTATATTATATATGAACAGAACGAAAAACGCGGATGCGGAACAGCGCCGTGTGTGGTGATTGATCCGAACGATCCTGCGGGACCGCTTTCGGTGCTGGAACAACAAGGCTTGCAGCCTGAATGGATTTTTGTTAACGCATGAGCACTGCGACCATACGGCGGGATTGGAGCCGATGCGGACGCGTTTTCCCGATGCGCAGGTAATGGCGAGCGAGCAGTGTAATATCGGGATGCAGAATGCGCGGCTTAATATGTCGCGGATGATGGAGGTGTATCTCACCTTTTTCGGCAAGTCGGGCGTGTCCTATGCCCCGTTTGTGTGCCGCCCTGCAGATAAAACATATAACGAGGCTTGTACGCTGGACTGGCGCGGGCATACGTTCCGCTTTGTGTTATTGCCCGGCATACCGCAGGCAGTGTCGGTATTTTTTTCTTGATGACGATATCTTTCGGGAGATTATTTGTTGCCGGGCAGGCAGGTGATTTTTGCGACTTCCCGGCGGCAGCGAAAAAGACTACCGCGAAAGTACGGAACCTCTCTTAGCAACATTACCCGCCGGTATTCATATTTACCCCTGGTCACGGTAAGGATTATCATTATCATGACAATAGATGAATTTATACAGCTGAAACCGTATTCATTGGACGCGGATGGAAAAAGCGGCGGCGTACACCGAGTTGCTGACGGCACGGACGGTCTTTCACCGTAACTATTGAGAGCCGTATGGACGGCTATTAAAAGCCTTAGGGATTCCGGAGAAGGCTGTTTCGGCGGAGACGGTGCCGATGCTGCCGGTGTCGGTTTTTAGGGAGCTTTCGCTCAAGAGTGTTCCCGAAGAAGCGGTGTTTGAAACGCTCACCCTCATCGGGGACAAGCGGACAGCGTGTTTTCGCAGATTTATTTGGATGCGGAAACGGCGGCGAATCAGCAGCAGGTACTGTACCGGATTGTTGCCGATTTTTACCGGTGAAAAACAGAATTCCTTTATTTGGTGCTCGATACAAAAACGTTGCGGGACAGGAAGATGTTTTTCGGCACGGGGAGCCGGCATTTTGGGATTTTTCTTTTGTTGGCGTCTCGCACCTGTTATGCGCTTGATGAAAATATGGAACTGGATATTCCGGCTGTTCAAAAATTTTTCTTGCTGAGCATAGGAATGAACCAGTGCTTGCTTTCGGTTTTACCTTTATCATCTATAAGCACGTAATCCGTGTTCTTGAAGAAAAAAAGATACGCCTTGACATTCCGAACGGGATACTGATACATGGCGGCGGCTGGAAGAACCTTATTACCGAAGCGGTCTCTCCGGAAGAGTTTAAAGCACGGATAACCCGCTACGACCGGCATTGCGCGCATCAGCAACTATTACGGTATGGCGGAACAGACCGGCTGTATTTATATGGAATGCTCTGAGGGGCATCTGCACGCAAGCATTTGGTCTGACGTGCTTTTTAGGCGAGCAGAGGATTTCAGCGTGGTGGTGTCGGGGAGCAGGGATTGTACAGGTACTGTCGCCGCTGCCCGGATCGTACCCGGGCATTCGCTGTTGACTGAGGATACTGGCGTGCTGTTGGGAGAGGATGACTGTCCCTGCGGGCGGCTGGGTAGTATTTTTCCATTACCGGACGTATCCCGCGCGCGGAGGTAGGGGTTGCAGTGATACGTATGAAGGATGATACAACCATGCAGACGAAAAATCGATACTAGCATACCGCTGCAAAGCGCCGTAACAGGCAGTCAAATTGCTGATGTAAATAGCGATAATAAAGCCGCCGTAACATTGTTGGCAGGCGTTTTGCAGCCGGAAAGAATACCGTATCCTGTATTTTCACCGGAGGTTATAGCGTTCCTTGCTGCGGTATCGGCTGAAATCGGCGCATCGGAACTGCATTCCATACCGGAGATTGCCGCATTCGGTTTCTGGTGTCGCAGGGCGCATCTGAAGCCCTCGCTAAGCGCCATGCTTTACCCTTTCCGCGGCTTTTAGCGGGGGCTTGCGTTCCATATTGCGCCTTCAAATGTGCCGACGATGTTTGCCTATTCATATACAATCGGGTTGCTAGCTGGGAACGCAAACATCGTGCGGCTATCGGAGCGGGGCGGCGAAATCGGTATGATGCTCTGCGTCTGTATCGGTCGAGTACTGGAGAGACCTGAGTTTGAGGCTATAAAACGGCGGACATCGTTTATCAGCTATGGTCGGAATGACGCCGTAACCGCTGCGTATACTGCTGACTGCGATGCGCGGGTAGTGTGGGGCGGGACGAAACAATCCGCCGCATACGTGCGCTTCCGCTGCCGCCCCATGCGGTTGAGCTGGTGTTCCCCGACCGCTGGTCTTTTGCGTTGTTCAGTCAAGCGGCGTTTTCCCAAGCGGATGAAGAAAACGCTCGCCGCATGGGCACACCGGTTTTACAATGACACGTATTTGATGGATCAAAATGCCTGTGCCGCCCCGCACCTTGTCGTGGGAAAACGACGGCGGCAACTCGTCAGTTCGCCTCGCTGGTGGGAAAAAGGTTGCGGCGGAAGCTCAAGCGGCGTACCGGTTCGGCGCTTATCAAGCGGCGCGAAAATACGAGCAGTTGTGCCTTTCTGCGATGACCTTACCGGAAGAAGTTTCCGTCAAGCGCATGCGGGGAACCTTTATATGTTGCGACTTTTGGCAAAGTTGCCCGCTAATGCGGTGGAAACATTGCGCGGAACATTCGGCTTTTTTCTTTGAAACCGAAATCCGCAATAAAGATGAACTGCTGCCGCTGCTTTCGTTCAAGGTGCAGACGCTCTGCGCGGAAGCGCTATCGGCGGGAAGAACTCGCGCACTTTTTTGCGCGAGCGACGTGCGGCAGGTATCGACCGAATCGCTGCGTTGGGGCAGGCGATGGAAATGGACACGATTTGGGACGGTAAAGATTTAATCGCGGAATTATCGCGCATCATCGTTTGAGCCGGAGCTTTCGTCTTGTTCAGTTTCTGGAACACGCTCGACCATTGCGGTTAAATATTCCTGTGCAAATTCCATACTGCGTTCATCGGCAAGCTCTTCATTCGCGCTGCGCAGCTTTTTGCAAAAGACTGAAAAACGATATATGTCATCATCACCAATCCCGCCTTGGGATAGGCGTTAATATATTTTTGAATTGACTGCGGGAAAGGATCAACACAATCGTGTCTTCGGCAGCGCGTACCGTTGCGGTGCTAAGTTCATCCTCCAAAAGCGCCGACTCGCCGACCGAGGCATGATCCCGCAGTGTTGCAACGTGAACCTGCTTATTCCATTTGCCCCTGCTTTTATTACGTCAAGAGAGCCGCTCATTAAAATATACAGATCGGCACTTTATGGTGCCTTCAGCAATCAGCACCTCACCTTCATCGAATGCGCAAAGCTGGGAAAACTGTGCGAGCGCTTCAAGTTCATCTTCGGCAATGCAGGATAAAAAGACACAGCCGACAATTCATTCCGCAATAGCGGTAACGGGATTTCTACAATATTCATCTTCTCACTCCATAGGGTAATAGTACCAGACACTTTTTGAAAATATACGGCGCATCTATTAGCGCACGGCAAAAAGTGTCCTCAACGTATCAAAGATACGCCTGCGGTACTTTTTGCCCAACTCCTTGTATCTGCACCATCTATTTTCAAAAAGGCTTACACTGCAGAACCGCCACGGATGGCGGTGGTTCCATGTAGCAGCGATAGTTTTGTGCACGCACAAAACTGCTTTCCAACTGTTGTACATGGATGTACAACAGTTGAAGATGGTTCAAAATGGTCTCACAAACCTATTTATTCTGCGATATGTATTTATTTATCTGATGTAATTACCCTTCTTTATTTAGGGTTAAACTGCACAAAAATTTTTATTCAAAAATTTTTGCAGAAGCGAAAGCAACCGCTTGAAACATTTTTGGATGCAGTTGCCCTGTTATACACTCTTCTGTGTATACGCTTTTTAGCGGTATGATGCAAAAAGCTTTCTAGGAAAAAGCCGTTGATGACGGTGTTTTTACCGTAGTGGTGCAGGATATTTGCCCCGCCTTCTTCCAGCTGTTCCGACCGGATACCGAAGTTGATGGAACTGTCGGCTTCACAAAGGCTGCGATGTGATCTGCTGCACGGATCAGCTTTACCGTCAATCCCGCAGAACTCAGGCGCCGCGTATGTCGTATTCAACTCTTCGCTTGTTACGCAGCGGATTTCTCCGTTCAATGTAATGCGGTTTTTCAAATTCATCTTGAATAAAATACAGCACCTCTTCGCGGTAAAAAGTCGTCCATCAACGGGAGCAATTCCTTTGCGACGATTTCATCTTCAATATGCTTAACCACTTCGGGCAGCCGATCGGTCGCTTGCTTTACCGGAGAAATAATATCGCGGGTAACCGCTTCCGGTAGGTCGTGGAACAGCGCTGCAAAAAGTTCATCGAAAGCCGATGCGGTGCCAGCTTGAGCGTGCGGCTCATTAAAAAAACCAGTGCGGCAACAAAGTAGGAATGTCCGAGCACTGTCGTCGCTGGCACCCGCGGCGTTTGGTTCCAACGGGTTTGGAAGCGCAGTTTTTCATTTCGGTAATAAAAATAGTACGGCTGTTGTCTCGTTGCCAAAAGCTGTACGCCCTTTAAGTCCATAAAATCGGCAATATCCGTCTCCAAACATTTGTCGATTTCAGTCAGCCGGAAAGGTTCGTTCACCATGCGGATCATATCGAGCTCGCGCATGACCGAATATTTATGGGCAGCGCGCAGTACTCGAAAACTTATGTCCGCAGGATCAACCGGATCAAAGAGGTAGGCGGCAAACTCATCAAGAAAAAGCGGGTCGGTAATAATTGTCTTGTATTTATCGAGTACCCAGCGGTTGAGTTTTTTTGTATTCTTCGGGATATTCCGATCGGATAATGCGCTGTACCGGCGACTTCATATCGCAGAGAGCAATGCGCCTCAGCAGTTCAAAAGAAAGAAGATGATTAATGATCGTTAGCACACTGACCGTCTTTTCCGTTCTTTCTTCATATTTGCCGATGATAAAGCTGAGAAACATTTTTCTCTGCCGTCTTATCCATTTCGACAATATCGAAAGGGCGAACTAAATCATTCCACCCGCTGAATGGAAAAACGCTTCAAAAAGTTTACATACGATTTCTTTATTAAACATGGTTATTTCCTGTTTTTGCGCTGCTACTTTACGCCTTTTTCCGCTTCTGTAAATCTTTTTCCATCTTATCGGACCATATACCGATTTGCCGTTTTACTTCTTCCGCTGCGCTTCGTTCATTCAGCAAAATATGCATACGCCGCGTAGCTTCCAAATACTGAATGGCAATCCTGAAGTCCTCTACACTGGAAGTTGCCGTTTCGTAGCGTGCACGGTATTGGTCAGCCGCCTGCAAGAGCAGTTTTTACCAACTTAAGATGGAACATCGTACTTTCGTAGTCGGGAGAATGAGGATCAAAAACCGGTTTCTGCGCCATCTTTTTAAATCGAGGATGTTTTTAGCAACCGTTGCATATCGACCTTGAATTTCTACAAACGACCACTTCCATTTGCTGTTATCGCTGTACGCACGAATCACGAGATCTATCGCCAAACCTAATTTACGGATTAAATAAAACCGCTGTTTTTGCGGTACGTGTTCGATCTTTTGTACTTTTTCCGCATAGTCGGAAAAAGGAGCATCGATAAAGTTGGAAACAATCTCTTCGAGAGTAATAATAACTTTATATACAGCCTTTCTCGCTTCGTTGAGCAGTGTTTCGTTTTTCCGATTCAAAAATGAAACCGCTATTTGATATTGCGCCAAATAGAGCGTTACCATGTATATCAGCTCATCAACCAGCATGATTTTTTATACATACCGCCTCTCAGGGTCTTTTTGCAGTAAGTTCCGCCATTGCTTTTTCTAGCTTGAGTATTTGGTCAATTTCTTCTTGATAATAGCGGAGTTGTTCTTCGTATGTGTTTGTACCTTGTTGTGGATTATCCATATCATGTTACCCTATACTTCTTTTGATAATAACTCTTTTGCGTGAATACGTGAAGCGGCGCTCACCTCATCTCCTGCAAGCATCCGCGCAATTTCCTCAATACGATTTTCTCCGTCTATTGTTTTGGCAGACGTGCGGCTTGTATGTTCGGATTGTATCTTCAGTATCTTAATATGAGTATCAGCAGCGGCGGCAGTCACACTGCAAGGTGTGTAATGCACAGTATTTGTTTATTGGCTGATAATTCTTTCAGATGCTCCGCAACCGTACGGGCAACCTCACCGCCGATACCCGTATCTATTTCGTCAAACACAAGGGTATCCGCTTCATCAGCCGCGCTCAGGGACGGTTTTCAGCGCCAGCATGACGCGGGAGAGTTCACCTCCCGACGCTATTTTGTTGAGCGGCTTTGATCGGCTCTCCCGGATTGGTGCTGATTAAAAAAATTCCACCGAATCAAATCCGTAGAGACCGGCAGTCTGCTTGTTTCCGTTCGGTTCTGCCGCCGTAACCCGCACGGTAAATACCACCTTAGGCATACCGAGACGGGTGAGAGTGTCTTGAATCTTCCGCTGAAGCTCTCCCTTGCGGCGGCTTTTCCGCTTTTTGAGACAGGGCGGTACCGGCAGCAAAAAGTTTTGCTTCAAGCGCGGGGACTTTTTCCAGAGCGGTTTTATCCTGCTCGCTTTCGCCGAGGGAATCAACTCGGATTGTGCGGTCTCCCGATAGGTGAGGATATCCTTGATAGTTGCGCCGTATTTTTGAGCTTATTGATAAGGGAAAGCCGCTCCCTGCACCTGTTCCAGCCGATTGGGGTCAAATACGAGTTTTGAAAGATAGGAGCTGAAAAACTCGCCGATATCCCTGCATTTCGTAGTAGGCATTTTCTATTCGCTCGGCATATTCGTGAACGGCGGGATCGATAGCGGTAACGCTGTCGGAGATATGCTGTGAGTTTTTTGAGCTGCGGTACAATCGCCTTGTTCCTGCGTGCACAGGTTTTGCAGCGTTTCGACTTGTTCATACAGTTTTTCATACTGACAGAGCTTTGCTTCCTCCGCCTCAAGAGCCCTCGTCTTCGTCCGACTGTAAGCGGGCATTGTCGATTTCGTCGATGACGAATGCAAGATAGTCTGCCCGTTCGGTACGTTCTTTTTCGGAATGTCCTATTGTTTCCAGTTTTTGCTTTTTATTTCGGCGAGGCGGGTATAAAGAAGACTGAATTCTCGTACTTCGTCGAGGAGACTCGCATAGGAATCCAAGAAGCGGCGGTGTTCCGCTGTTTTTAAAAGAGATTGATGGTCATGCTGACCGTGAATATCGACTAAAAAGGAGGTGAATGCTTCAAGCTCGGCGCGGGATACTTGCGTGTCTTGAATCCAAATACCGCCGCGTCCGTTTTTCTTTCAGTGTGCGCCGTAACAGTATCCGATTGTTTTCAGGCTCTATGCCGCGCTCGTCAAGCCATGCGGCGGCTTCGGGATGGGTGTTTGCAAGGTAGAATGTACCGGACACCGCCGCTTCGGCAGCGCCCAGTGCGGATAATATCAGCAGTAACTTTTCCGCCAAGCAAAAAGCTAAGCGCTCCGATCAAAATGGATTTTCCCGCACCGGTTTCTCCTGTCAGTACATTCAAATGAGCGTTAAAATCGAGAAAGCTCGTCGATAAGCGCAATATTTTTACCGAAATGGTTTTCGAGCACATCAACCTCCGCGCTACAGTGTTACTCCTGCAACGGACTTCCAGACCACGCCAATTTTGAGCGGAGCGCTGTAAAAACGCTTCCGGCGAACAATCCCGATGAGTTTCAAACGGTGGCGGGACATCTTAATCTCTATTTTTGTCTCCTTCGCAGAGCGGAAACAACTCCCTGTCCATCTATCGATACAATAACATCTTTTTGACGATTATGCAAAACCTCAATACGCATCGTGCCGGAAGCAGGGCAATACGACCGGTCGATTTGACAGTGAAAATGCCGAGATTGGGGGTAAGAACAAAGGCGGCAACGGTAGGGTCCATAATCGGACCGCCTGAGGCTGCCGAATATGCGGTGGAACCGGTAGGGCTCGACACGATAACGCCATCCGCTCGATACACACCGAAAGAGATACCGTTAAAGGAAAGCGCGAGGTTGATGAGTTTGGCGATACCGCCGCCTGAAACAACAAACATCGTTGAGCGCATCGAGGATCCGACACACTCGCCGCTACGGTACACGGCGGTGGAAAGCATCAGCCGCTCGTGGTGTTCTGCATTTCCTGCGAGGTATTCTCCGAGCGCTTGTCTCCAGTGCGCCGGTTCAACGCCCGCAATAAAGCCGAATTCACCGAGGTTGATGGGAAATACCGGTATTAGGCGCACAGTACCGAGCCGCAAACAACACCGTACCGTCTCCTCCGAGGCTGACGGCAAAATCATACCGTTTCCGTATCGGTTTCGCAGGGAGGTAATCCGTCATATTCATAGATGTCGGCTTGAATCCCGTGTTCTTGCAAAAATAAAGAAGCTCCTTGAGATTTCCGCCGCGTGCGGTTTATAGGTTGTTAGAATGATAATGACGTTCTTTTTGCATACGTGTCCGTTATGGCAATGTTCCCAACACCTTTGCAATTTTTGCAGCATTATTCAGACCGAGCCGGGGATAGAGGGGAAAAAGGACCGTCCGTAGTAAAAGCGACGCTGCATTGATGCTTTTGTTTTCTTCTTTTAAAAAGTCCGCAATAGAGTTGGTAAAGGCAAGCTCTATCTCAATATCTTTGCGATTAACGTATTGTTTTACATCTTTCAAGCCGTTTTCCAGTATTACCGGAAAGGAATAAACTGGATTTTTCACCTTTCGAAAAATACGAGCGGCTTATGCCGTGTTTGTAAAAGTGATCGAAGATACAGCTCCTCATTTCGTCGCGCAGCTGGAGGTTTTTCCATATTTTTAAGCTGTACAAAGGCGAGAGATGCATTGATATCAGGCAAAAATCGGTTATCGGAATGGTTTCCGCGGTATTCTTTAATACTGAAGCGTTGCGCCGTTCTGCGGCAATCAGGATGCCGCCGCCGCCGCCCGGTTAAAAATATCCCGTTCTTCAAGTCCCCAGTATCGAAAAACGAACCGAATGTTCCCGCCCGTTTTTTCTCCATACAGAGCGCCGGCGCTTTGGGAAATATCCTCGATAATCGGAATCGAAAGAGCGGCGAACGCTTCCATATCGGGTACATTACCGAGTGTTTCGTGCAAGACAAGCGCTCTACCACCTTGCTTTAATCCTCTTTCAACCGCTTCAAGAGTAACTAAGCTGGTTAACGGATCGACGTCCAAGACAATCGGCGTAAATCCGTTTCGCGCCACTTCGATATACTGCCACGAAGGAGCAAGCGCCGACAACAAGACGCCCGCTTTCTCAGGGAGATCGAACATCTTCAGCGCATAAACCAATGCCATTGCCGGACTGCGCAAAGCAAGGACGCCCTCAGCCCTCATAGAGCTCACGTACCAGTTTAATGGAGTTTCTGATTCATCTCACCCGGACCAATTTTCTTCGACCATACAGGTGAGTACGGCATCCATTTCCGACCGCCGAATAGTAGAGCTATAAACAGGTATCGGCATAGTTAGAAGTCGGTCAGTTTTTGCAATTCTTTCGGATTGAATAACCCACGGATATCCAAGAGGATGAGATACCCTGAGTCTTGACGGATAACTCCGTTGATATATTCGGTACCGATACCGGTAATCATCTGGGGCGGCGGCTGAACATCTTCTTTGTCGAACCATAACGACACGTGCAATACGATCAATTACAATGCCGATCTTATATTTTTCCGATTTTTAGGATGATAAATCCTCCCAAATATTCATCGTCACCATCTAAATTCGCCTTTTTAAGATGGAACCGTTTATGCAAACTGATAATCGGTATAATTTCATTTCGTAAATGGAAAAACCTTCTGACGTAATACGGTGCATTGGGAATTTGCCGAACATCTTGAATCTTTACTATCTCTTTTTACATCCATTATATCGACACCGTAAAGCTCCTCACCGAGCTGAAAGGTAACCAGTTGAAACTGCGCATCAGTAATCGCCATATCTATCCTCCGCTAAAATTGATAACGCCGAACGTATGCGTAAAAGGATACTATAATTTTTAACTTTTTCATGCGTGCGCGGCTCAGGTCATCTCTAGGGGCAGAACAGGGTATTAGACTGTTTTTGAATCGCCCCTATTCGATAACTTTGTTGTCGGATAGGGCGTCGAGTTCACGCATCGCATTTCAAGATACCCCTGTTCAGAAAGGTCAGTTTCCGAACAGGTGTAATAGCTTTGCAGAAGAATGAAGTGCTTTTTAACTAGGGAATAACGGCAATGCACTATAGGCGTATGCCGAGTGTATACTGTTTGTTACTATGAAATGGGCACTTGTGTTATCAGTGTGGCGGAGCTGCAGGGCTTGCGTACATCGGTTTTTAAGGCGCTTGAAGAATTACATTTTCCTAAGCCCGATTGTATTGTCGGCTGTCTCGATGGGATCGATTGTCGGCGGTTTATACGCGAGCGGAAAAATCGGTACGGGAAATGGAGCCGTTTTTGAATCATCTTTTGATATTAACCGGTATATCGGTGGCGGCGGTGTGCATATTCCGCTGTTAAACACGCGCTTAACCAGATTATTCAATATGGTACGTTGATTACCCGTATGCTTTCCGGCACGGGAGCGGATTCTGGAGAAAAAGCACATAAGTTCTTTATGGAACTCTCCGGCGGCAAATCTTTTGATGACTGTACTATTCCTTTCTTTTGCAATGCTCTGATCTCGTCATGGAAAAGAAGTTGTGTTCAATTCAGGATTGTTAGCAGATGCCATAGCGAGCAAGCTCTTCTTATCCCGGGCTTTTTACTCCTGTTAAACGGCAAAATGAAATGCTGATAGATGCTTGTGTGATGGACAATACTCCTGTTTGGATTGCCCGCGAACAGGGATATAAAAATATTCTTTGCGCTGACTTTTTGGCGCCTTTGAACCGGTTACCGCTTCGGAATTGGATAGTTCGGTTGCAGTACTGATGAGGACGCTTGCTTGCACGACCGCTCATATTGCGCTTCAGCCTAATGAATATCCGACTGCGTTTATCAATTTCACCAGAAGTCGCTCTGCCCGTGATTTTTCAGCTCCCCAAAACAAATTGAGTTCGGATATCAAAAACAATGGACAACGCACATTTGTTGCGTAAACCTTTTTGCGGAAGGTATTAACGGTAAAATACAACGGGCGCTTTTTAACTCGAAAGACAAAAAGAGTACAGTGTATGATTTCTATTTTTCGCCGCCTGCGTGTTCTTGACTATCTTATTTTTTTGCTTCCGTTATTACCGTGTCTTTATGGGCGTCCTCTATACCGGTGAGAACCGTGCACAGCGGCTCGTGATCGAAACCCCCAAGCGGCAAATGGATATACCCGCTCACAGAAACGCGCACGGTAGTTGTCCCCGGTGCAATCGGCAATACTACCGTTCGTATCGAGAATAATACCGCTTTTATTTCCGACCTCCGTGCCCCAACAAAACCTGCGTGGAATGCTGCAGCACTCCAAAAACAGGCGATTGAATGCCTGTCTGCCTAACAGGGTTTTTCTGCATATTGAGGGCGGCGCCTCCGATGATATAATCCTACTGCAGAATTAGCAGGGACCGCCGGAGCATCATTCCGCTGGAGCGTTATTCCATGCTCTTTTACATAAGAAAAAGAAATTTTATATGCTTTTCGTTTAGTTTACGATAGTGAGGTATCAGGGTAACCGTATCAGAAATATTGCGGCAGTTCTAGTAGAATGGTCTCCATTATTCTGCAGGGTTGTAAAAAGAGTCTGGTGCGATTAACCCTAAGTGGAGGCATATGACGAAAAGATCTCAAACGTTTATTCCCACATTACGGGAAACCCCTGCAGAAGCAGTTGTTGTCAGTCATCAATTATTATTACGCGCCGGAATGATCCGCAGATTGGGAAACGGTCTGTTTAATTATCTGCCGCTCGGTTTGCGCGTATTCAGAAAAGTTGAAAATATCGTACGAGAGGAAATCGACGCTACCGGATGTTTTGGAGTGTAAGGCTTCGGTCGTCGCTCCGGGGAAATTTGGCAAGAGTCCAAACGGTGGTATACCATGGGCGACGGTCTTTTACGCATGAAGAACCGGCTTGGTCAAGACCTCGTTGTTAGCCCGACGAACGAAGAGTCGTTTACCGCCCTTATGCGGTATGAGCTGGATCCACAAGGATTATCCGCTTTCCGTATATCATATCAATACAAAGTACCGAGATGAAATTCGTCCTCGGTACGGGTTAATGCGCGCCCGTGAATTTACGATGAAAGATGCTTATTCTTTCCATACAAACGCAGAATGTCTTGATAAACCTACCGTGCATTCGGCGAAGCTTACGAAAAGATATTCCGCCGTTTTGGTTTAAGCATTATACGGGTTCGGGCGGATTCCGGCGCTATGGGCGGAAGCGGCTCCGAGGAATTTATGGTCGAATCCTCCATTGGGGACGACACGCTCATTCTCTGCCCGCAGTGCCGCTATTCTGCAAACGAAGAAAAAGCCGCCTGCGCACCTGATCCCTATACCGCACTCCCCCGAAACAGTGGAAAAATGCACCAGCTGCCAACTCCCGATGCCCGAACAATAGAAGAATTAGTTGCGTTCTTGCACACTTCGCCGAAAGCATTTATCAAAACCTTTAATCTATCACGTAAAAAGATTCCGAGGTTATCGACTCGGAGTTTGTCGCAGTGTGTATCCGCGGTGATTTTGAAGTAAACGAAGCAAAATTAACGGCAACGCTCAAAGCGACGGAAGTGGAACTAGCCTCCAATGCAGACGTGGGAAGATATTACGGGTACCGTGGTTGGGTTTGCAGGACCGGTCGGCTTAACTAAGGCCCCGTATTAGCTGACGAAAGTGTTATGCTGATGCACGATGCCGTTGCCGGCGCTTTTGGAAAAAGGATATGCACTATATTCATGTTGAGCCGAAACGAGATTTTTACTCCCGCTCTGGTATGCGATGTCCGCGTCGTAAAAAGCAGGAGACCTCTGTCCCCTTGTGTAAGACGCCGTTTTACAGCAAAAAAGGTAATGAGCTTGGACACATCTTCAAACTCGGTACAAAAATACACTGAAAGTATGAATATGACGTATCTTGACGAAAGCGGTCAACAGCAGTACCCTTTAATGGGGTGCTATGGTATCGGTATCGACCGTGCTCTGGCATCGATTATCGAAGAGCATCACGATGATAACGGAATTATCTGGCCGATGAGCGTTACCCCGTATCATGTCGGTATTGTACCGATACAATATGAAGGAACCATGAAGCGTTGTTGCTGACCGGCTGCACGATGAACTCACAGCTCGCGGTATTGAGGTATTGCTGGATGACCGTGTAGAACGTCCGGGGTTAAGTTCAAGGATATGGATTTAATCGGTTTGCCTATTCGTCTTGTTATCAGCGATAAGAAATTGCCTAATATTGAGTTTAAGTTCCGTTCGGATGAAGAGTCAATGAATATGCCGCTTGAGAGTGTTATCGACTATGTTGTGCAACGTGCAGAATGAATTAAAATAAGTGTCATGGAACTCTTAAGGAGAGCCCCATTATGAAAAATGGTTTTATGTTTTTGCAGGCGTTACGGATACCATTTCGTTCATACAGGTGTGTCTAACCAGCGCTACTATACGCTTGGTATTAGGACTTTGGCTAATAATTTTACCGCGCGGTTAGGGAGTTGCGTTTAAGCTGTAGAGTTCTTCTGAACAATAATACACCTGTTCGGAAACTGACCTTTCTGAACAACGAAAGTTATCGAACAGGTCTAATATATTGCCACACTGGATTCTCCTCTGAATTCAATTTTTGCTTGTTTTTGATATTCCTCTTTATACTAGTAGCGATGGAAACCAATTATTCTTGCATCAAAGTCCCCCCAGCGGCAGGACATCCTCAAGCGCTTAAACATACCATTTATCAGCATCCCGTCAGAGGCTGATGAATCTGTTGATCTCTCCCTTTCTCCCGAAAAAGCGGTGGAGCAGATTGCGTTGCGGAAGCGTTGAAGCGGTGCTCCGTTCTCCGCTAAAAATCAATACCCCGTGGATTATCTCTGCCGACACGCTCATTTTTCTAACGGTACGCCGATGGGGAAGCCCACCGATATTGACGATGCCCGTAAAATGCTGCAATCACATTCAAACGCAGCGCATACCGTTATTACCGCTATCTGTTGCTATGACGAAAACTTGCAGCATATTTCCACCAGAATTAGCAGTTCGCACGTGTTTTTTTAAGGCATTGTCAGCGGCTGAAATTGACTGGTATCTTACGACTGGAGAATGGCAGGGTGCGGCAGGAGGGTACCGCATACAGGGAACCGCAGCTTGTTTTTATTACAAAAATAGAAGCGTTCCTATAGCGGGATTGTAGGCTTGCCTATTTATGAGTTATATGATATTTTAACCGAACACGGCTACAGTTTTACGTAAAAAACAGCGGTCAGTAAATATCCTAAAAATACAGTGGGAAAGCGCTCAAAACCCTCAGTATGGTTTTTAGAACTGCCCCGAGTGTATTTTTAGAGAAATAGAGAAGGATGGGCTTACAAAGCTCGTGAAGGAGTAACCATGGCAGTAGTAAACTGCAGAAAAAAACCCGCTTTGAATCCGGTGTTCATTTTTGGACATCAGGTAAAGCGCTGGGATCCGCGAATGAAGAAATACATTTTTTTGCGGAACGGAATGGCATTCATATCATCGATTTGCAGAAAACCATCACTGCAATCCGTGAGGCGTATGACGCGGTACGGAAGACAACCGCAGCAGGAAAATCAGTCTTATTTGTCGGAACTAAAAACAAGTACAGCAAACCATTGCAAAAGAAGCTGAACGCTGCGGTATGTTCTATGTTAATAACCGTTGGCTCGGCGGTATGTTGACAAACTTTTTCTACCATTAAAAAGAGTCTTGCCCGTCTTAAGAAAATCGAAAAAATGGAAAACGACGGCACCTTTGACAGCCTTACGAAAAAGAAGTTGCCGTATTGCAAAAAGAAAAGCCAAGCTCGAAAAGAACCTCGGCGGTATCAAAGAGATGAAAGACCTCCCGGGCATCATTTTTATCATCGATACCCGCAAAGAGACGATCGCAATTAGCGAAGCCCGTCGCATGGGAATCCCTATTGTTGCAGTCGTTGATACAAACTGTAACCCCGAAGCGCATTGACTATCCAATTCCGGGGAACGACGACGCTATCCGCTCAATTTCTTTATTCACTCAGATTATTGCTAATGCTGTTATCGAAGCCGATAACGAAAGCGGCTTAAAAGATTATTGAAAATCTTCAAGATGGTGATGAAAGGATTCAGCGATTCCAATATCGATCCGTATCAAGATCGTGAAGATGAAGAGATTACCGATTATTCCAACTATACCCTTCTGGAAAAAGAACGAGCATGAAGAGGATGCGGATGAAGGGAGCAGCTCTTTAATCGATGAAGATGAGCTGTACGGCGATCGCTAGGAAATGGTAAGCTGCCGCTGAAAGGGGCGTATATGTTCGGTGGTATCGTATCACGCACAAAGATTTAAGGAGAAATGTATTATGGAAATAAAAGCATCTGATGTGAAAGCGCTGCGCGAAAAACCGGCGCCGGTATGATGGAATGTAAAAAGCCCTGCAGGAATGCAACGGCGATGCAAAAGAAGCCGAAAATTCTTAAAAAGAAAAAGGGCTCGCGCTGTTGAAAAGCGGGCAAGCCGCGCAACGAGCGAAGCTATCATCGTTGTAAAAACCGCCAATGCGAAAGCGGTAATGGCGGAATTAACCTGCGAAACCGACTTTGTCGCAAAAGAATGCTGATTTTATCGCAGTCGGCGATAAGATTGCAGAAACTGCTCTTGCAAAAAGGTTATACCGATGTTCAAAAAGAATTGAGCGATATGGTACTCGATCTTGCAACGCGTGTGCGCGAGAATATGGGCTTACGGCGCTTAACTGCCGTGCAAGCCGGCAGCGATGAATACATTGCGCATTACGTTCACTCCGACAAAAAGACCGGTGTTATCGTTAGAAAGGAAATCCGACAAGCCCGATGCGCTTGCCGATAAAGCATTTCAGGAATTTGCGTACGACTGCTGTCTTCACGCAGCGGCATTTACCCCGCTCTATGTAAAGAAAGAGGATGTTGATGCGGCATATATCGACGAACAGCTTGAAGTATTCCGCGGGCAGGTTGCCGAATTGCAAAAAGCCTGATAATGTAAAAAGAAGCGCATTGTAAAAGGAAAGTTGAGCAAGCATTTAGCCGAAATCTGCTTCCTTGAACAAGCCTTTTGTGAAAGACGACAAACTTTCCGTAGCGGCAAAGATGAAAGAAGTTGGCAAGCAGCTCGGTGCGAATATCAGCCTTTCAAAGCTCGTGCTGTGGCAGCTTGGTCAATAGAGGACGAATATGAGCGATATTCATAGTGTCTATGAAGAAAAATGAAAGTCGATTGCGGCGTTAAAAGACGATTTTAACGCCCTGAGGACAGGTCGCGCGTCGGCTTTGTTTGATAAAATACGGGTTGACAGCTGTGGGCAGCCGACGCCGCTCAATCAGGTTGCAAACCATTTCTATTCCGAAGCCCGCTTAGTGGTTATTCAGCCGTGGATAAATCATTGTTGGGAGAAATCGAAAAAGCCATTCTTAAATCGGAACTTTCGTTGAATCCCGCCAATGACGGCAAACTGATCCGCATTGCGATTCCGCCGCTGACCGAGGAGCGCCGAAAAGAACTCGCAAAACAAGCGAAAAACTTTGCCGAGCAAATGCCGCGTCGCAATCCGCAATATTCGCCGTGACGGCATCGACGAGGCAAAAAAACAGCAAAAAGAGGGTGTGTTGAGCGAGGATGCCTTAAAGGCTACTGGAAGACAAGTTCCAAAAAGCAACGGACGCGCATATTAACGATATCAATAAGCTCCTTTGCGGAAAAAGAAAAAGAGATTATGGAAGCGTTAATGACAGTGCAGCATATTGCCGTCATTATGGACGGTAACGGACGATGTACTGAGCAGCGGGATTAGCTCGTACAAAAGGACATCGAGAAGCGATTGAGGCAGCAAAAACGGATTGTCAAGGCTGCCGCCGATTTACACATACCCATATCACTCTGTATGTATTTTTCAACGGAAAAATTGGAAACGTACGGAGGAAGAGGTCGGTTTTTGATGGGGCTTATCCAACAGCACCTCCGTGCGGAACTCGCCTTTATGCTGCCAATAATATTAAAAGTCAGGCATATCGGCAACGCCGCGAGCTGCCGCGTGCCATTCAAAAAGAGATTGCCGATATAACGAAAAACAGCGCACTACACGGGGACGTCCATGCAGCTTGCTATCAACTATGGCGGTAAGGATGAGATTATCCGTGCGATAAAAAAACTGGACACGCGGCAGCTTGAAACGCTTACGGAAGATACCTTTGCGCAGTTGCTCGACACTGCCGATATTCCGCCTGCAGACCCTTGTTATCCGTACCGGCGGAGAGAAGCGGTTAAGCAATTTTTATTATGGCAAACCGCGTATGCTGAATTCTTATGGTACGGATGTTTTTGTGCACCAGATTTTACACCCTGATCATCTGATGGTAGCATTAGACGCGCTACGGTAAACGCACTCGGCGTTTCGGAAGGACCCTATGAAAAGATTATTGAACGGATAATAATGTTTGTCGTTGGCTTGCCTCTTGTCATCAGTTCGGTATATTTTTGCCGCATCAACATTTTTTGGTGTTGCATCTCGAGATATTTGTTATTACTGCAATTTCGATCATAGAAATCCGTACGCTGTTTGCCCGTAAAATTGCCGTGTATTCTACTCCAGTTGTCTTATTTGCCGGTATGCTTATCCCCTGTTGCCGCATATCTTTTTATGTGCGGTCTCGCATTGGGATGGTTGTGATCGGTATTGCGCACTCTATTTTTATCTTCTTTGTTGAAGCTTGCTATTCTTTTTCAAAGCCTTTTGAAAAAGCATTCAGCGAATGTGTTTTGCCGCCTTTATCATTTTTATCCGGGCGTTTTAGCGACATTTATTTCGCCATGACACGCTGGTCATCTGCTTCGACTATTATCGTAGTATTTTTGTTGATGGTTTTTCCTGTGATTCAGTCGCATGGCTTTTTGGTATGTTGTTCGGGAAGCGGAAACCGCGGTTTTGTACCGGCGAGTCCGAATAAAAAGCATTGCAGGTTTTATCGGCGGGCAGTTGCAGCGACTGCGGTCGGCTTTTCTTGCGTTTAAGGTGTTCCCTGCGGCTTTTTGGAAAAAGTTTTAGCGGTTCTTTAGTAACGGGATTTTTGTACCGGTTTTGCAGCCATTGTCGGCGATCTGATTGAATCTATCTTTAAGCGCTCTGCAGAGGTAAAAGATCCAGGAGCGCTCATACTCGGGCGCGGCGGCGTTCTCGATAGCGTCGATTCCCATTTTATTCGCAGCGCCGGTGTTCTATCTTTGCTATCGATTTTTCATTGGGATATAAGAGGGTATCTTTTGAAAAACCAGGTTTGTAGAGGGGCTGTCTAAAACCGAAAGCTCATCGGCTTTTTCCTGTAAGGAAATGATTTGTCATATCCGCTAAAGCGGATTGCGTAACAGTTTTTGGACAGTTTCTTAGGGCTTTTTACCATGTTAAAAATTAAGTCATTGATGTACTAAAGACTTAATTTTTAACGCGCGAGGGGCGTCGAAAAGTAACCAACTTTTTGAGACATCCCCTGCAACAGTTTAGCATCTCGAAAAATGAGACATCGGTGTGGGAGCCTCTTTACAGAGGGTGGAATAATGAAAAATTATCGTACTCGGAGCGAGCGGAACCATCGGACAAAATACCATCGATATTATACGCCGCTTCTCCGACCGTTTTGAGCTTGTCGGTGTTTCCGTGCACACAAAGACCGATGTGTTGGATTCCCTTGTGTGCAGAATTCGGCTTTTGCTCATTTTGCAATAACGGAATCGGCTACCGCTGTACGCTACGGAGAAAGAACACTGCGGTCTTGAACGGTTTCTGCCGAAACGCCCGCCGATATTGTCGTGAATGGAATTGCAGGCGCAGTTGGATTACAGGCGTCCCTCATCGCGGTTCGGACGCATCGGATTCTCGCACCTGCGAATAAAGAGAGCGTCGTGATGGCATGGTCGTTTCTAAAAAGAAGCTGAAAAGCATCATGCCCTCATTATTCCCGTCGATTCCGAGCATTCCGCTATTTATCGTTTAATACAGGCGCACGGGAGGGCGGCGGTTACACGTGTGATTATTACCGCTTCTGGCGGCTCAGTTCAGGACATGGACGCGAGAGCGTATTCAAGCGGCAACGGTGCAGGATGCGCTTTAAGCACCCGACATGGGCGATGGGCGCTAAAATCACCATCGATTCCGCCTCGCTTGCCAATAAAGCGTTGGAAGTCATCGAAGCGGTGCAGCTTTTTGATATTCCGGCGGAGCGTATTACCGTTGCCGTACATCCGTCGAGCATTGTGCATTCGATGGTGCAGCTGACCGGCGGCGAGATATATGCGCAGCTTTCTCCGCCCGATATGCGTAATCCCATTTTTGCAGCGCTCAGCCATCCAGAAGAACCGCCGCTCTATCTTGCGCCGCTCGATTTTACCAAAACCTTTTAGACCTGCACTTTGAACCGCCGCGGATAGAAGATTTCCCGATGCTTGAGCTTTGGGTTTACCGCCGCCCGTAAAAAGGCAGGATATCCGATTGCGTTCAACGCAGCTAATGAACAGGCTGTCGCGGCGTTTCTGCATGGTTCGCTTCGGTTTGCGCAATTAGCGGAGATTACGGCGCAGGTGATGCAGGAAGATTGGAGCGCCGCTCCGAAAGATATGTTGGATGTTATGCGCATTGATGAGGCTGCCCGCCGCCACGCAGACGCCTTGATAAAGTTTATTTTAGAAGAGAAGCGGGAAACGATCCGGATAAATAAATAAGAATCGCAGAAGAAGTGAGTTTGATGTCTGGTAAGACAAACTTGTTAGCCTTTTGAAAATGAGTGGTACCGGATACTAGGCGCGAACAAAAATAAAGCGCAAGCGTACTTCGTTGTACGTTGAGCATTTATTTTCTGTGTAGCAACGAAGTGAGGCGGTATGCATATTTTCAAAAGGGAGGTTGAACAGCCCTATTTATTCTGCGGGAATGTTAGAAAAAGGTCTGATGCGGTTACCCCTGCGAGGGGGTTTTATAGATGATAAAATTTTTAATCGGGTTGCCGGTACTCGGCATCGTTGTATTTATCCATGAACTGGGGCATTTCGCTGCGAAACTCTGCGGAGTGGCGGTAGAAAGCTTTTCCATCGGTGGGTACCGGTATTGCTGCGTAAACAGTTCGGCGCAACCGAGTACCGGCTGTCGGCGATTCCGCTCGGCGGCTACTGCGGCATGAAGCGGGGAAACTACGCATTTAGAGAAGCGTACGACCGCCCAGTGTTCCCAAGGAAGAAGGGAGTCTTTTGCCGCACACCCCTTTAAGCGGATACTGATTGCGTTTGCAGGCCCCTTTGCAAACCTTTTGCTTGCCGCCGCCGCGCTCGCTCTTATAAGCGCACTTGGCAGAACCTATTACACCACTGACAACCGCATCGTACCGGTATACACCTCGAACCAAGCGACCAATCGCCTGCGCGGGCGGTACCGGTTTACAGGCAGGCGATCGTATTCTCCAAATAAATGGCGAAAAAGACGGAGAACTTTAGCGATATTCAGCAGCGTATCGCGCTTCATCCTGAAGAATCGCTTACCATGCTGATTGAACGAGGCGGTGAGCAGCTCAGCATCACCATACGCCCCAGTTTGAATACGGCGCGGGGCAGGTGGGTATTTACCGATATGTCCCGCTCGAAATCGATTCTGTGCGGAGCGATTCCGCCGCCGATTTAGCGGGGTACAAGCGAGGGATCGTATTGTCGGCGTTGACGGTACAGCGCTCGATAATCAGATGGCGCTGATATTTTTTCAGTAACTATCGGCAAAAAGACCGCGCTTTTTTTCAGCTTGTCCGCGCCGGTGAGCACATTGAACTGCCGGTAAACCTTGTCCGCACGGAAAACGGTAGCGTCGATCCGGTATCAGTTGGAAGTATCTTACCGTAACTGAGAAAGGAACCGGTTTGATTGCCAGTGTACGGGCTGGTATCGTGCAAACCGGAAAACTGATACTGTTACGCTGAAAAGCCTCGGTCTGTTATTCAAAGGTGTAAGCATGACCGAAGCGGTTGTGTACCGGTACGAATAAGTTCGATGATCGGCAGTCCGACCGCGGACGGCTTTAGCGAAAAATGTGCGGGCAGGTTTTGTGAATATCGCCGAAATTGTTGCGGTAATCTGCGTCTCCTTTTTGATGAACCTCTACTCATTCCGATTTTGGACGGCGGATTAATCTTGACTGCCTTTATCGAATGTATCGTACGCAGACAAATACCGCCGCGCATCTTATATATTACACACAGTTTATCGGCATTGCCTTTATCGCCGTGCTGTTTTTCTTTTGCACTCTGGGCGGATATCGTATATATTATGAAATAAGGGATGCGCAGGATTGAGCTTGAGACCGCTACAAGGCTACAAGGATTCCCTCACGTCTTAGAAGATGCCCATCCGTTTTAAGACATCCTGAGCGGTTTTTAGGAGGACGTATGCAAAAATTACGTGTAAGTGTGATTGTTCATTTGATGTGGAATATGAAAAAACACTGATCTTGATGCTCACCCTGCCATCAAAGAAGCGATAAAGACCGGCGCGTTTTTGTCTTTTATATGTCCGTCCTGTCATTCAAAAGTTAATATCGAACTTGAAACGGAGTTCATCTGGAAGTCAAAAACAACGCTGCTCTTTGTACCCTGAAAAGAAGCGGATGGAATGTCTCGCGTTTTGCGCCGGCGCTGTCCGAATCGATGCGGAACATAATAAAAGGTAAAGACGGCATTTGTGAAAAAAGGACAAACGCCCGTTATCGGGTATCCCGAACTTGCGGATCGGATTGCCGTCCTTGATTCAGGCTTAGACCCGAGAGATTGTCGAAGCCCTCAAATTTTTTTCCTGCTTGATAATGGAAAAACATCAAAGGAAAGCGGCTTCAAATTCTTTTTGAAAAGCTCCACGATGATATCATCGAATTTCATCTGCACGGATTACGGAAAAAGAAGTCGCTGTGATGCGGATACCGCTCACGCTCTATCATTCAGTGGAGACGGATCGTAACGCAAAAACAAAAAGAGGTGTTTCAAGCCTTATGGCTCGGCCTCGTATCTTTCCTATAAAAATATTCATGCCGAAGGAGATGATCACGATGCGGCAATGTAAACGATTTTTCGCTTTTTGCTCTTGTGTCTCTGTTTTTGCAAGTGTTATAGCTCAAACAACCGGTACTATCACAACATCTCAGGAAAAACGCTGAATCGGTCGTTTCTGAAAGCGAGCAAGCCGAGCCTAATGAATCATTATCTTCTGATGAACAATCGCAGCCTGATACATCCGATAACGCTGATAGCTCGAATAAGCCGCAATCGCAAAACGATACGCCGACCAATGCCGGAAAGCAAACATCTCCCTGCTGTACAGGATAGCGCTGCCGATAAAAATACTGCCGATATGCCGGCAGCTCACCGCTCCAGCGAGGAAGATGCATTCGGGGAAGATGAATTGCTGGTGATGAAAGCCGTTCCGATGCAACGCTGCAAAAACCGGCGTAGGGAGACAAGACCCTTCCTGTAAAAAACAGCATGGAACGCTCGCGCATCTCACACCGGTTTGAAGGAGGGGTTTCTGCCATTGCCGATTCTTCCGTAACACGTTCTTTCTTTGCAGCAGGGAAAGATGGTTTTATCACGCGGTTTTTCGTATGGAACGATGAAGCCCGAAACGTGGCAGGTATCTACGATGCCGATTAAACGCATCGCGGCGCATCCTAAAAAGCACTGATTGCCGTCTATGAAACGGACGAGTTCAGTGTTCATACCATCTCTCTTTGGGATTGGCAAACAAAAAAGCAGCTGTATGCGAAACGCTTTACGAGTTCTACTCGTTTTCTCTGTCGTGGTCGGCTCAAGGGACGCACCTCTTCATCGGAACTGCATCGACGGAAGCGTATTACCGTGCTTGATATAAACGGAAATATAAAAAGTGTATCCTCGTCCGCCGGGAATCGTGCTCCTCGCAGCAACGGGTACCAAGTGAAAAAGCATTGTAACATACGGGGAGACCGGAGCGCTCGTGTATGCCGATATTGCGAAAAAGGCGATTCTCACCCAATATGAAACAGAAGATAGGCTCGAAAGCCCTGAGCTTATTAAAAACTATACGCAGATTATCGGGTATAAAAACGGGAATGTTATTGTGGTGAAGCGCGGCATCGGGCGAGATACTGGAAAATTATCCTGCTCGGTCGGCGCTCTTTGCTGGGAAAAATTACGGATAGCGTACCGGTATGGATTGAAAAAGGAGAGGCGCGCCAAACTTGGCATGTGTCGCAGGGGAATAAGAAATCCCCTGCTTTTTAGTCTTCCGCATCCCGCAGTTATAACGGCAGCTCGACACGTGGATGCAAGCGGTTGTAATCGGAACCGATGACGGCAGGTTATACCGATTAAAGCAAAACAGCGATGCGTCGATTGTACTGACTGAGTTGAATGTCGAGGCATCAGTCGATGCGTCAATTAAAATCAGCGATATATGCTAAAGCGATTCTAAAATCTATATGCTAAGCGGTTCGACGCTCTACGCCGCGGCATCTCCGGCGGATAAACCGGAACCTGTGATCCAGTCCGTTCTGGGGGAGCGGTGTACCGTATACGGCAATGGCTTTTTATTTTGGTCTGCGGAAAAAAATGCGCCGCTGTACTATGCCGAGGAAGCGACAAACACCGGCTATTCTCTATCGTCCGCGGGAGCGGCTGAATTTCTGTTTCGGTGTATAACGATACGATTGCGGTGGTGCGGGCGTTTAGCGGGCTGGTCTTACTGGATGGTAAAAAGCGGCGCTCAGTTGTTTACCTATCGTTGCCGGACTGCAAGATGCTGCTACCGGTTGACGACACGTATGTGCTTATCACCAAAAGTACAGGCGGTGTAATGCATCAGCCGCTCCTTCTTATCGATGTAAGAACCGGCGAAACCATCCCGCTTAATATGGAAGGGAATATTGCATTTTCTGCACAGGCAAACCATACAGTAAAGAATACGTTTTCTTGCTTCCGGTTAAAAACGGAGAAAGCGGCTCAAACCGATTTAATGATTATGAAGATTGATACGGCGCATCCTACTCGCAGCAGTTTTATCGCGGCGCTTTCGTATGGCGATGAAAAATTTGCAAGCCTCCCTAGCGATGACGGCGCTGCAGTGCTTACCAACCTTGGGAAAAATCAGCTGAGTTATTACGACAAAAAACGGCGATCGATTCGGCAGCTCCCACGGATTACGCCCTTTCTCGTAAAGCGCTGATGACGGATTCCTATATTGTCAGTGTAAAACTATGACGGATCCTTTCATGGTTCAACCGCCGGACGATGCAGCCGTTGCAGCATAAAAACGCTGAGCGAAAAATTGAGGGTAGCGGGAGTTTATCCTCTTTAACTGGGCGCGTGATAAGCTGCAAGAAGCGAGAAAACCTGAAAGTTTTTGAGCTTCGCCGTCAGCTAATCTGTCTGTTGGACGGCGCTGTGCGTCGTCCAACAGGCGGAGAGTTCCGCTCGCCCCGTTGAACGGACGCGCAGCGTCCGTTCAACACTCGCTTAACTCCAGTATCAGGTTTTGCCGCTGCGCGCGTCGGCAAAGTTGGCGCGAAAGTTGCATAAAGCGAGCTGCGCAGCAGCGACCGCCTCTAGCGAACTTTCGTGACAAACACATTTGTCGGGTTGAAGCCGTATTAGACGCTACTTTATTTTTCAAGTATATCCATTAATTTAGCCGGTGTTACTATAAAATATTTTTTTCTGGAAAATGTTTTTCATTCCCTGTAACCAAAAATGTATCTTTATCTCTTGTTGTCAATGTAACTGCATAAAATATTACATCTTTCGGATCCGGCATTTCTTCCTTGACTTCAACAAATATTTCTTACTTCTAAGTCCATTATTGACTATATCTTTATTAAAGCTGATACAATTTCCTCAGATACTCGAATTTTTCTCTTCTTAAAACTTCATAGTATTCTTTTACTATCTCCGAAGCGTATACCGGTACTATTTTTATTTTGAGAAAAATATTTTTAATATTTTTTTACAGTTGAGCATTTTCATTTTCGTGTTATCAATGCAGAAACCAAAACTATTTGTATCAATAACAACATATCATTTGCCGAATACTATGTTTTCTCGTTTCAGCAATTTCTGCATTTATTTTCTTCAAGCGACATTTCCGGAACATTATTGTTTTGAATACTTTTTTCGAACTTGATCATATATTTTCCATCTGGTATTTTCTTCTCGCAATTCAAACGGTAATCCTCCCACAGCAATACTTTTTCTTGATTCTTATTGCAGTCGGTAAATCTAAACCCTAAATTTTTCATATATTCTTGAAACATCTTCTTTAATTTCGGAATCGACTTTTTAGCTGTACTCATGTTGCATTTGCCATAAAAATCTCCATATCTATGTATACTTCAGTATTCTTATAGCATTATTTTTAATATACTCAAATGCTAAAAGGGAAAAGTCACGGAACTCAGTTTTTGAAAAATGATATTGCAATGTAATCATTTCTATGATGTTTTTTAGAAAAATGAGGCGCTTTTTAGTATTTTTCTGGTGATTTAGATCTCAAAACCTATGAAAAATGGCAAAACCGATTTCCGTGCCATCTCTCTTCTCTGTCCATTTGGCGCTCAATATTCCCTTTGACAATCTCGATAAAGTTTATACTAAAATGTTAATCAGTGTTTACTAATTTATTATTGGGAAATCTTTTAAAACCGTAAGTTCGTCAGATGGCTCTATAAAAAAAGTAATGATCGTACTGCAGCACGCGGATGATGAATCAGCTTCTAGAGAGGTCCCTATTGAAAGCGGTTTATACTATGAAACTTGAAGGGATGCATCTATTTTTAAAAAGATGGCAGCGTTTCAATTAAAAATATCGCTGGTTCTGGTTTACTTTCGCTGGCGGCTGTAACGGTTGCGGGGCTTATCGGCATAAAAAGCTTTAAGGTCGGCTCATCGGATGAAGAAGACTTGATCAGCGTACGGGAATTAACCAAACAGAACGATGCGCGGTTTAAGGAGCTGTTCGGCAGTAATGATTCAATCGTGCTGCTTTTTGAATCCGATGATGGGTTTAAACCGGAGACACTGCAAAGCGATTAAAGATATCGGCGCCGAACTTTTGGAAAAAGTACCATATTCGGATTCCATCACTTGATTACCGATACGGATATTACGTTGGTACTGGATGAGCGTATAGAAATCACCAATCCATTTTCGGGACGGTATTCCTTCCCGATCCCTGCCATTCATTACAAGCTGCAAAGGATTTTATCCTTCGCGTAAAGTCGATTGTCAATAAGCTCGTAACGCAGGATGCGACGGAAACATGGTTGGTGCTTTCGCTCAAAGCAACGCCGCCTGAAAAAGTCTGGAGTAAAACTCGACAAAGGCGCCTCTGTACGTTATCGGAGAAGCAGCGATTGACATCGTTACCAATCCAAAACATCAAAGCGCCGCCTATACGATAAAACCCTGCGTGGGCTTCCATATACTGAAACAGAAGAGAAAGCAGTGATGAGATCCGAGACGACAAAAAGCGTGGGCTTGAGCTTGTGTATGATTATCTTGCTTATTGTGTTTACAAGATCGCTGCGCGGAACGATTGTGCCGCTGTTCGCAACTTTCTTCGCATTACCACAGTACTCGGCATAATGGGCTTTTTGCATATTGTGGGAAAACCCGGAAATGATGTCGGTTCCGATTGTGCTTGCAATGGCGCTTTCTGGTTGGTTACTCAATTCACCTCGTCAATCTATTTAAAACTAGTTTTTGTGTCATCGGTAAACGCAAAGAAGCCGTAATCGATTCACTTGAAAAATACTGGCTTACTCGCTTTTACAGTCGTTACTACCGTTGTTTCTGGTTTTGTCGTTTTTAACAACTGACCTAAGCTCATGCGCTGGATGGGAGCTACGAGCGCCGCGATGGTGTTTGCGTGTATTTCTACGTGAGCATCCTCATTCCTATTTTAAATGAGTTTTGGGAAAGATAATAAGGTCGGTAAAAATGTGAAAGTACTATACTGCAAAAGATCCTGCGTGTACTCGAAAAATTAGACGCACGGTTTGAACGCTTTGGGTACATCGTTATCAAAAGGCATAAAGCGATCATTGCTGCATTTACTCTTATTACTGCAGCGTGTATTCCTGCGCTATTCAGAATTGATGTCAATATGGACCCTTTAAATTTATGGGATTGCGTATTCCGTATATTAAACGTCTCTATGACATTACGCAGTCGCAGCTTGGTTCTTATTTTAACTACAATATTATGCTTACCTTTTGATGAAGATGATGCAATTAAAAATCCTGAAGTACTCAAAAACTCGACACATTGAGTACGCTTATCGGAACCTTTAGGCTGACGAAATTGAATAACGGTGTACCAAAAATCTTTTCGATTTTGGATGTGGTCAAAGAGATGAATCAAACGATGCACTCTGATGATCCTGCGTTTTACACGATTCCTGATGATGAAGAGTTGCTTGCACAGTTGTTGTTCTTTGTACGAAATTTCAGGCGGACAAACATCGCGTTGGGTGGATGAAGAGTTCCGCACGCTCCGTATGGCGATCGATGTTGCCTCGTATGATGCGAACGAACTTGCAGCAAATATGCAAAACCATCGAGCAAACACGCGCGGAACTATTCCTGCAGGCAGACTGTTATTTAATCGGATCCGCCGTGCAATTTGCAGAATTGAACAATAAAATCGTATTCGGTGAACTCTATTCTTTTTAACTTCGCTCGTTGCGATTGCAATTTTGATGATACTCGTATTCGGCAGTGTGAAAATGGGACTGATCGGGCTTATTCCAAATATCTTTCCGCCATCGTCATCGGGGCGATTATGGGGTATCTGGGAATTTCGCTGGATATGATGACGATGGCAATTATGCCGATGATTCTCGGTATTGCTGTAGACGACACTATTCATTTTACCAATCACACCAAGCATCTTTTTGACAAAGAAAAAGTCGTACGACCGCGCAATCTTTCAAAAACATTTTATTCCATTGGAAAAACGCTTGCGATGACAACAATTATTTTGTCTGCAACATTTTTAGTGTATCTTACTGTAAGATTGATGCGATTTTACGTCCCCGGTGTATTGGCTGCGGTCGGTCTTTTGTCCGCGCTCGCCGCCGACTATTTGATGACGCCGGTATTGATTTACATCAGCAAAACCCGTTTGGAAAAAGAGGAGAAATAATAGTAGTGAAACAACAAGGCATTTGATTGCGCTAACCGTATTGTACAGCGACACTGTAAGCCTTGCATTTGCACAAGAGTTGACAGGTAAAGAGATTATGCAAAAGGTTGATAAACGCGAAAAAGCTGCAACTGATTCCTTTTACGATGCGGATGACGCTCATCAATTCCGGTGGTAAAAAGCGGGTTCGCGAAGTTACGGCGTATTCAAAGCGATTACGGTAGCGAGAAAAACGGTAATGATGTTCATGCTGCTCGCTGATGTAAAAAGGCGTCGGTTATCTTTCTTTTTCATATAATGATGCATCAAAAAAAGCGATGACCGCTGGCTCTATATGCCTGCGCTCAAAAAGCAAAGCGTGCATTTCCGGCTCTTCAAGCCGAAGATTATTTTATGAATACCGACTTTACCTATGATGATATAAGTGGACAATGCTTGATGACTAGCACGCATACATTGCTTGCGGAAGAAACGGTGGACGGGAAAAACTGCTGGAAGATTGAATCTGTTCCGGTACAAAATCGATGTACTCAAAATATGTTTCGTGGATCGATAAGGAATCGTTGGTGCAGGTAAAGGCAGAATTTTCATGACGAACAGGGAACGCTGTTGAAAGCGCTGACGGTAAGCGGCATCGAGAAAAAAGACGGCTTTTGGACTGCTGGGCAAAATGGAAATGAATAACTTACAAAAACAAGCACACAACTGTTATCGAAACGCTGTGCTACGAGTTCAACAAAAAAATATCCCTGATGCGTATTTTTAGGGTGAACTCTCTCGAAGAAGCGCAAAATAGTATCCTTTTGAAATATACGGGCATCTCACGACGTCATACGGCAAAAAGCGTCCTCAACGTATCAAAGATACGCCTGCGGTACTTTTACCGTATTCCTTGTATCTACACCGATCTATTTCAAAAGGCGCTGGCGGGACGGTTTTACTAAGCCGCTACTGAAAAATCCTCAACGTAGAGGGCATTTACCTCCGAACGCATTATCAATGGTACGGGAGTGGATGAGTATTCATCAAAAACTCTTTTACATATATGGGAAACACAGGAGTTTAAATCGCTTCCTCCGCTTGAATAAGGAGACGCTGTATGTTTCATAAGATTAGAGCAGTTCATACTTTGTCTGATTATCGCTATATATTCAGTTTTCGGAAGCGTCTAACAAAGATATATGATGTCAAACCACTTTTTTTACTAAATGGGCAGCTTTAAAACGATTGGAGAATGAGCCTGAATTATTTAACGATGTAGCGAGTTGATACAGGCGGTTACGGTATTGTTTGGAATGATGAGCTTGATTTATCGTGTGACGAATTATATGAGAATGGAAAAACAATAAAAACTCCGTTCGACGGATTGATTGCGATGAGCGATGCAACGTTGCTTTGGGGCTTACATGAAAGTACACTGAGAAAAGCGATTGCTTTTACGGTAAGCTTGTCAACGGAATCGATGCCTGCAAATATGGTAAACAGTGGGTTATTTCTGCAGAAGCTATGAAGCGGGAATACGGACAACCGATAAATTGATAGGATACTGCTATCGAAAAGTAAGGAGTGTAAAGTAAAAAGCCGTACAAATGGCACGGTTTTTATTTACTCAAGTTTGCTCAAACGCAAACTTCAGAGATTATCTGCACGTTCTCACTTCGTTGCGAACGTGCGTAAAAAGTCAATCAAAAATTGATACTTTCTTCTTGACTTTTTATGGGAGTAATGACGATATGAACACAAGACAAAAATACAGACAATCATTTTGTCAGGGGCTATTGGTTGTGCACTGTTTTTTTGTACGGATGTTTCCGTGCAGTGCGCAGAATGTAGCGGCTACAAAACGGAAAGGCAGGAATAGTTCAAGCAGCTGATGCCTCCTCCGGTAGTGAAGCCGCATATCAAGCAAACTGATTCATCCTCCAGAGATGAAGTTTCGTCTCAAGCAAATGACAATTTAGGAGATGATGAATTTTCCGACGATGCAGAAGATGACAGTATAAAGCCGGTATTCACGATAAGCGGTAAAATTGAAACGCTGCACGGTGTCCGCTGGAACGGCGCTAAAAATCTCGAATACGGAGCTTCGCGTTCTATCGCACAGCTAAAAAGGTGAGGTCTCTGCCGGTTCTTCTTATGCAGTTATTTCCGCCGCAGCCGAATACAATTACCGTAACCCCGCGCGTACCGGTTTCCGGTTAAATGAAGCGTATTATCGCTATTCTGGTGAGATATGGGATATCAGTGTCGGGCGGCAAGTTATTGTATGGGGACAGGCGGACGGCTTTAAGCTCACGGATGTGTTAGTGCGCGGGACAGCTCGGAGTTTATCGCCTTTAGCGGCGATGATGCGCGGCTCCCGTCGGACAGCATCCGCCCTGCGTTTTCACGATCTGTTTACGTTTGAAGCGGTTGCAGTCCGTTTTTACACCGAATAAACTGCCGCGCTTCGGCTTTTGAAAAACGGTGCAAAAATAACCTCTACTATATCGACACACCCTGATTTTTTACGATACCAAAAACTTCGCTCGGCTCCATTCCAATTCAGTACACAAAGACGGAAAGCGAAAAGCCCAAGATGTTTACCGACACCGAAGTTGCCGCCCGTTTTTTTCGTTCTTTTTACCCGGCATCGATTTTTCCGTTTCTGGCTTTTACGGCTGGGATAAAAATCTCGTTTTGTAAAAAGCGGGTATGCGAAATTAAACGCAATGAACTTACCTGAACAGTTTTTTATTACGCTTAATCAGGAATATTACCGTATAAAAATGATTGGCATTGACGCAGCAATTCCTGCAGGAGAGGTAACAATCAGGTTGGAAACTGCATCGGTAGGCGATCGCTATTTTGAACCGAAAAATCAAAATCCTATTCAAGGGGTACCCGGTTCGGGTGCTATACCGCTCACCTTTAACCCCGCACTACAAAAACATCAGCTGCTGATGCTTGCAGGTATTGACTGGATCAAGAGTTCGTGGACGCTGAGCGCTCAGTATTTCGAAGACCTCATTCTCAATCATAAAAACGATATAGAGCGACCGATGCACAAGGGCTTTGTCAGCCCTCAGTGTAAGTAAAACATTCTTGCGCGATACGCTGAAACTTTCGGCTAGCGGCGTTATCGATATAAACTACGGCAGTACATCCAGTACCTATTCGGTTAGCTATGCAATCACCGATAATATCAATGTTGCACTCGGCGGGGATGTGTACACCAAAGGCTATGATGGCAAGGGCGACTTTGCAGCCTTACACAAAAATAAGCGCTATATGGTTGAAAGGACGTTTATTTTCAGCCGCTGAATGGCGCGTTCATCAAGCAACTATACATCCTTGTACATTGCTTTGATGGCGAATTCTGGCTCGCCAAAATATCGCTACTGTTATAACCACCGCCATCCTCAGGCGGTAGTGAACGTCGAGTTTGCAAAATGCAAACATCGCGGATTCTCTGCACTTTTTCATTTCATTGCAAAAGTGCAAAATCATCAATCCTCGACTTTTTGATAAAATCTGCGGTTGTCAAATTTATCGGTTTTTGTTTATCATCTATAGATGAGGGGCGTACTATGAAACATACCGGTCTTTTTCCCTGCACGCTGAAAAAGAAATGTCAAAAACAAAAATCAACAACCCCCGGCGCAGAGCGTTGCCGAGAAACGGCGGGTATTAAACCTCCGCACGAGTGAAACGTATACCCATTACCGCAGCGCTGAGCCTTGCTGCAGTGTTTTTATTCGCTGCTGTGAGCCTTTACCGGATGCGCCGATAAGCGACAAACGGCTGCGGACAGCGGGACGGAGGAATTCGTTACGGCGATTTCTCCGACCAATGTCGGAGCGCTTGACCTCATTGCCGTCAGCTTTTGCCTGCGATATTATCTGCGAGCCGGAACAGGCTTTTGCAGTTTTCTCCCCGTCAAGCGGGGACATGGGAACCCAAGACGGCAAAACGGTTGTGTTTACGCCAACCGCCCCTATCTTTCCAACCGTAAAATCATCTTATCCGCAGACTGTGCAAAGCTGTTCGGGAAAGAAACGGCGCAGGGAATATACCGCCATGTGTTTTTAGCCGACACGCCTTCCTATGAGGTCGCGCTGGATGCCTTAACGCTCAATCAAAATGAGGATGCGTATTCGCTCAGCGGCAGTATCACTACGGACATCCCCTGTTACCGCAGACACTATTCGGCACTGTGTTTCGGCAAAATCAGGGGCTTTTGGGGAGGCTCTTGCACAATGCAATGGGAACAGGGTTCGTCGAAAAAGGTGTGGAAATTTTTATCAAAAATATCGGTATAAAAACAGGCTCGGAGCTTATCGGTTTCGTGGCAGGGCGAAGCTCGGTTTGTCGAAAACAGGATGCGGCATTTGCAGGCACAAAATCATTCGATATTCCGGCAAAAGATGAATTTTCCATCATCGATATCAATACTTCAAAAAGAATACTATACTGGTGAGTTTTTTTCAGGACTGCTCGATTCTTCTCAGGATATACAGGATTTTATTTTCGACACATAATGAGTACGGCGCACGGAGCGATGATGTCAATATATCCGTCAGAGGTAACGTACTGACAATTTATGACGATTCAAATTGGAAAAATATTAGGACTATCCGCATTTCAAACGGATCAAAAAGCTCGAACGGTATCTACCTTGCCGCAGCGCGGACTATCACGCTTTCGGATACTGGGAATTGCCGTCCATACGTTTTATAACTGACGGAACTATTTTTGCCATCCTCGCAGGGGACGGTGCTGCTGATCGAGACACGGAACGTGAGTGGTCTTTTAATACAAGCTTTTGCGATTTACGATCATAACATCGTTCAATTCTTGCAGGTCAACGAATTGGACGGAACCGATGAACTGTACCGTGTAGGCGAGCCGGTGTGGACTCAAAATGTTTCATTCGATTGGGACGATTCAATGCAGAATAAATACATTCCGCGCGGAATTGATGTGTCGGCGCTTACCAAAAAATATCCGCAAGGGATGTTTCAGATACGCATCTCATTCAGAAAAAGAATATCAAATACCGTATTCCCTCCGATGCCGATGAAGCCTTTGCCTCGCCGCCGCAGCCGCCCGATATGATCGAAGTAGATTTGTCGCCCCATGAAAAAAAGTTTTTGGAATTATTGGGAAGATTTGGATTATGATGAGCGGAATACCTATTGGTCAAATAAAAACAACCCCTATCATCCTGCTTTTTTTATATTCCGCGTTTTAACAGTAAGAATTTGATAAAGCGGAATATTCTTATCTCGGATGTTGGTATTATGGCGAAAAAAACAACGAGCGGGAAACTCTACATCACCGTTGCCGACATCAAAACAGCGCAACCTATCAGCGGAGCAGACATTACCTGCTATTCGTATGTTGGTTCTAAAAACGCAGGGCTCAAGTCGGACAAAAAAACGGCTCCGCAGTTCTCGAAGACGCCTCCAAGGCAGTGTTCATCGCAGCAAGCTATAAAGGGACAGACTTCATATTTGAAAATTGGAGCCGGAACGGGATTGAGCGTCAGCCATTTTGAAACCGGCGGCGAAAAACGTAGGCGGCGTAAAGGGATTCATTTACGGAGAGCGCGGCGTATGGCGACCGGGTGATCCGCTCTATCTTACCTTTGTGCTGCAGGATTTACAGAAAACCCTCCCCCGCGGATATTCCAGTCTCTTTTGAACTTTCCGATCCGCTGGGGCGGGTAACGGAGTCGCGTCTCCTAACCCACTCGGTAAACGGCTTTTATCCGGTGGAAACAAAAACCGCCGCAGGTGCAGTAACCGGTTTATGGCGGTAAAGGTAAAAATCGGCGGGCAGGAATGGACACGACCTTTGCGTATTGAAACGGTCGTACCAAATCGTCTATCGGTTACATTAGAACCGGAGAAAAATGCTAACCAGCGGTACGAATAAGTTTACGCTTTCAGGGGCATGGCTGCATGGAGCGCCAACACCCCATTACAATGCGGATGTTGCTGTGTTCTTTACCGCGGCGCCGGATAATTTCGGTTATGCTGATTTTAGCTTTACCAATCCGGCAATCGAAATGAAATTGGAACGCTCAACTATCTGGGGAAGGATCTTTTAGACGGATCCTCCAAGGCACATTTTACCAAACAGTTCACCATCGGCGCGGATGATCCTGTACCGGGAAAACTACAGGCGCATTTTGTCAGCCGCATCTTTGAACCGTCGGGCGCTTTTTCTACCGCACAAAGCGCTTTCTCGTATTCGCCCTATAGCCGCTATGTCGGTTTACGGCTGCCGAAAGGTGATGCCGCACGAGGAATGCTTTTAACCGATGTTCAGCATACCGCCGATGTACTGCTGATCGATGAGAACGGAAAACCGGTTTCTTCCGCGGAACTTTCGTATACGATTCATAAATTGGATTGGAAATGGTGGTGGGGAAAAAGATGCCTTTACCGATGCAACGTATGTCTCAAGCAACTCATCGTATGAAATTGTACGCGACTCGGTAACAGTGACAAACGGAAAGGGGAGCTTTCAGTTTGAAATAAAAATACCCTCTCATGGGGACGTTACCTCGTTACGGTCTCCGATGGACTGCACGGACACAGTGCGGCAAAAATCGTGTATATTGACTGGTACGGGATGGGCGGGGCGTGCGCAAGAAAAACGGTTCGGGTAGCGCAACGATGGTTACGCTCATTACCGACAAACGGCAGTATAGCACGGGTGAAACCGCTTCCATTTCGTTTGCCTCAAGCGCCGGAAACCGAGCCCTCGTTACGGTAGAAAAGAACGGCGAAATTCTCAAACAGGATTGGCTTGAAACCGCTAAAAGATACCACGGTGTATAAACTGAAATTGACGGAAGCAATGTCGCCGAACGTGTACGTGCATATCACGGTATTGCAGCAACACTTGCAAACGGCGAACAGTTTGCCGATCCGCCTTTACGGTATCGTACCGGTGATGGTCGATAATCCCGCTACCAAACTCAATCCGGTGATTACCGCTCCGGCAGTCTATGCGCCCAACGAAAAAGCGGTTGTCTCCGTATCCGAACAAAACGGAAAACCAATGACATTCACGCTGGCTGTGGTTGATGAAGGGCTTTTGGGGTTAACGAACTATCACGGACCGGAGCTGAGACGCGAATTCTATAAGAAAGAAGCATCGCAGCTTTCGAGCTGGGATTTATATAAGTATATTATGAACGCTTACAGCGGAAAGCTTGAAACGTTGCTTGCAATCGGCGGTTCCGAAGACATCATCGATAACCGTGATCGGAACAGCAATCGATTTAAAGCCGGTGGTGCAATACCTCGGTCCCTTTACGATTGCCGCCGGTGAAAAGAAGCAGCTTTCGTTCGATATGCCTGAATATGTCGGCGCTGTGCGGGCGATTGCGGTTGCAGGCTTTAACGGCGCTTACGGTATTGCGGAAAAGACCGTTCCCGTAAAGGCAGACTTTATGATACAGGCAGCGCTTCCCCGCACACTCGGCATCGATGAGCGTATTGAAGTACCTGTTACCGTATTTAACGGAACGGATTCCGTGCAAAACGCAAAAATCACCTTGAATACAAAAAGGTGCCATTCCGTCTTTCACCGGCGAAAAAATTCGTCAAAGTCCCTGCATCTTCGGATATGACTGTTACGTTCACAGTAAAAACAGAAGCCGCCGGTATTGCCGATTTTACTGCCGCAGTAAAATCGGATAAAGGTTTTGCGCAGTCAGTAACGCCGGTAGCAGTACAGGCGCGGGGTATTCCCGTAACCTACCGCACTCCGTTTACGTTGGAAACGCTTCTGGAGAAAACGATTGTGAGCGTACAAAAGTCCGGGAGAAGTCAGTTCGACAACACTGTCGTTGGAGCTTTCCTCCATACCGACGCTCAACTTGGCGAGTCGCCTCGACTACCTGATTCGATATCCGCATGGGTGCATCAGAACAGATTACCTCCGGCGGCTTCCCGCAGCTCTACCTTGCAGACTTTTGCACAGCTGTCGCCGCAGGAAAAGACGCGCATTCAAAAACATATCCAGTCGGTTATCGAGCGCTATCCTCAGTATCAAACCGCATCAGGGAGCCTTTGCATACCGTATGGTAATGGCACGCCTTCCGCATGGGGTTCAAGCTATGCGCTTCACTTTTTAACGGAGGCGCAGAAACAGGGCTATGCAGTGCCGGATTCGATTAAAAGCCCTTGACCTCATGGCTCGCTTCCTCTGCGGCTGAGTGGGAATCCTATAATGAGGATTCGGCTGAAATACAGGCGTATCGACTCTTCTCGCTTGCGCTTGCAGGCAGTCCGAATATCGGCGCGATGAACCGATTGAAAAATGAACGCCTTGATACCTCCGCCGCGCTGCTGCTGGCGGCTGCGTATTCTTTGACGGGTAGGGACGACACGGCGGAAGATGTCTTTGCAGATGCGCTCAGCACACTAACGGCAAAAACGCCGTATCGGTACACTGGTGGCTCTTTCGGTTCGTCCACTCGCGTGCAAGCGCTCTATTTGATGGTATGTATACTGTTGCATGATGAGCTCAAGGCAGCGAAAGCCGCCCGCGAGGTTGCAGCCGTGCTTTCCTCCGATGATTGGTGCAGTACGCGAAACCGCATGGTTACTCTTCTCACTGTTACCCTACTACAAAAACCGTGAAACCGCCTCATGTGCAGCTATGCCGTTGCAGCGAACGGAACAGCGCGGCATGGACAGCTTAAAAACGCTTCGATTATCGAAACCTTGCCTGCGGGAAGCGGAGAACCAACAGACTATCGAAGTAACGAACACCGGAAAAAGCGATCCTCTACGGCGTTTTAATCGCAGAGGTATGTCTATACCGGGAACAGAGCAGCGCCAGAATGAAAATATCGTTCTTGATGTGTGGTACACCGATTCTGACGGAGATAGAATTTCTCCAGCCGATTTAAAAGTCGGCGATTCATTTGTTATCACTCTACGTGTAGATAACCGTATGTCAAAAAAGATCGAAAATATCGCACTGACTTTCCCCATCCCGACGTGTTGGGAAATCAGCAATGATCGGATAGCTTTGGACAGCAGCCACGGCTCGGATTCTTTCGCTTACCAAGACATCAGGGACGACGTTGTGTATACCTACTTCGATCTGCCCCGTAATGATTCGGTAACGTACAAGCTCTATGCGACGGTTGCCTATAAAGGGGATTACTTTATACCCGCTATTCATACGCAAGCGATGTACGATAATTCGATTAGGGCGGTATATCCGGGTCTCAAAGTGTCCTTTTGAAAATATGCATACCGTCTACGGCGTTGCTACACAAAAATAAATGCTCGACGTACAGGAAGTACGTCGAGCATTTATTTTGTTCGCGCCTGTATCCGGTACCACTATTTTCAAAAGCGCTGGGGAATGCACCGTCTATTTCAAAAACGGACATGGATGTCTGTGGTTCTACGCTAGCAGCGATGTTTTTGCAACGCAAAAACTCGCGTCAGAAATGATACACGGATGTACACTTCTGGACGAGTCTATTTCAAAAAGGCTTACGTGTTCGCGCCTTGTAATTGCAGAACGGACAAGGATGTCCGTGAAATTGAGCAGCAGTGAGTTTGCCCCGCAAACTCGACGTTGAACAGTAACTCTGTATCAGAAAAACACTAAAAGATAGGGTAAAACGCTCATTTTTGGGCGTTTTTCAGTACATTTTTAACTCGTTATCTTACACTTTTATCTTACAAAATAAATGTGTCTCTAACTATCTTTATACTAAAGCTATGAATGCGTTCTTGTCAAGCATTATTTTTACAATTTTTGTCTTTTTGATGATTTTTTTATCGATTTTTATGCCTTTTTATATCGTTTTTTGCAAATCATTTGCATATACCTTTATCGTTAGGCGTATACATTGCCGTTCAAAAATGTGGAAAAGATGTTTTTAAGGTCGCTGCTTTATGCTCGTTTTACGATGTCAGCGTATCAAAAACAATGACTGCCTTGTATTTGAGTTGCTCCATTTCAGGCGTGTAGTGATCGGCATAGTGTCGTACCTCAGCAATACAGTCATGACGGGTTAGAAATTTGAGATCTTCTTCCGAAAAAGCCCGCCAGTCGTAAAAAGGTCGCAAACGTGTGCCTATAGCTGTGCAGTGTCAAATTAGCTCTTGCAAACTTGAGCTTTTTCATAGTAGCAATAAAATTTTTTTACGGATTGCTGCATAGCTTATTGGTATGCTACTCTTTTTGGGCAGAGAAAAAGATAAACGCATCCTGTTTTGTCTTTCAGCGGGTGTTTTTCGAGATACGCTAATAGCTTTGCGGCAAGATTATCAGAAATAGGAATTGTGTCGCTGCGTTCCGTTTTTGTGCATTTAATCCGGTTTCCAGCACGGCAATAGTTTCTGTCAACATTGAGCGCGTAGCCGTCTGAATTTTTTTAATAAAATCTTGCATCTGAAGGGCTTTGTATTTCTCCAATGCGGCAACCGGTTTTTAAACAGCACTTCATTGATAAGCCAATTTATTTGAGAGCCGAACGGATTATGCTCACCATTGAAAAAGTTGTCGGATTTCCTCTTTTGTAAAAGTAGCTTTTTCTGCCTCTTTCTTCGCTTTTTCGCGTGGACTTTGATTCCCTCGTTATCTGCTGTGAAATATCTCGCGCATAATGAGGTTATTGCGATACGCAAAACGAAGGGCTTGAATACAGATGGAGTAGTATTTGTGCATGGTGTTTTTCTTTAGCTTACCAGCCCCTTTAATTGCACCGAGCATTGTATCAATTTTTCGTGCCGGTTATTTCGGTAAGCAAGCAAGGAAAATACTTCTCATATTTTTGATGCTAGGGTTGTATGATGGTAAAACCGCTCAGGATTTGGCGAGTTGCGCCTGTCCGTATCTTTGCCCTTAATGAAAGGACTTTCCTCATAATTCCAGTAAAGAAGAATGTAGTCATAAAAGGTAAGGGTTGAAAGCCTGCTCAATAGTGGCTTAACCTCTTCCGGCGCATCTTCATACGCTGCCGCTGATATGGAATAAGGTTGCGGTGTGTTTTTGTTGAAAGAAACAGTTTGTACGCTCTGCACGATGGTATCAATAGCAGTTTGCGTATAGGCGGTTATTTTTGCTCATCGAGAGCGCTTCATCTGATAATCCGCTGCGTCCATCATGACTATTGCTGGGCTTATACGATACGGCGCCGGTCTTGTCATATTCAGTCCAGCATCTGCTGGCAAAACGTGTTGCTTCATTTCTATCCCTTGAGCCAGTGCTTTTTGCAGTCATATAGTTACCAGTCTCTTTGTTCTTTAATTGAACGTTTATTTTTCAGCCGCTAAAATAGCGCGGCTGAAAACACTGCGAGTTTGCTTTTCGGCAAACATCGCTGATTGACGATGTGCGCGTGTCGCAGCAAGAATGCAACAGTTTCCAAAGTTGACACTTTGTTCAACTGTTGCATTTTAAAGGAACATAAAAAAATTCCATCAATGCCGTTTCTCGGATAAATACCTCAAGGCTGTCCTGTTGCGCTTCATAAAAAGATACCTCCTCAACTGATAAGATTTCTGCTTATGGTCATTTTCGGCGACAGGGGAGGGATTCTTTATGGAATAGTCAATAGTAGTGCAGTGCCTAAATACCCCAAATGTATTTAAGCAGCACCTTTTTAGATGCTGTCTTTTTCCCGGTATATTACAGGCGGCAAACCGTCCGGGATTTACAGTCGTCACACGCTTCGTATTGTAATAAGCGAACGTGTACCGCCAAACACGGAACTCAGTTTTTGAAAAAAATGATATTGCGATTTAACCATTTCTATGACGTTTTTAGAAAAATGAGGGTGCTTTTTAGTAGTTTCCCGGTGATTTTGGTCGGAAAACCTATGAAAATGGCAAAAACTGGGTTCCGTGAGTTCTTCTGTCTTCATGCAGCAGATTTCCCCGTGCCATTGCACGCCTTATCGTCGATAATGAACGCTTGATCCCGCGCTGCTCAAGCGCTATCTGCATACGCATGGCACCGTAGTTTTTGTTTTTCCTCATCCTCATCAAAAGAATTTTTATGTATTTGAGCGAGCAACTTCGCCATGCTTTTCACCTTTTTCCTGTTCCGCTTCCATTTATAAAAACCGCTTTTCACTGACCGGAAGAACAGCGCACATCATCCGTGCTGAAAAATTTCTTTTCATCGGCACGGCAGTGGATGTAAACGAACATATCTCCGTTTTCTATTTCTTCCGGTCTTGAACGAAAAACCGAGTGCATCCCTGAGAATCTCATTCGCATTTTTTAAGCTCGGCTATTTCTTTTTGAGCCTGCTGTTCTCTTTGTAAATGTCAGCATCTGTACTTTTTCTCTCTTTGTTTTTCTTTACCCGCTGCTTTCTCCAGCCTGCCAATGTTCCTTAAAATGCAACAGTTGAGAGAATATCAATTCTCGAAGACTGTTGCATTCAGTCTAGGAACGCGCACACGTCAAGCCGCGAGTTTGCTTTTTGCGAACTCGCTGTTTTTTTCAAGCATTTCCATTGTACCGCTTAAAAAATAAACCTTCCGTAGTTCACGTTAAGCTGTTCACGTACTTTCTTAACTCCGATGTCGTCCGATAGCTTCAATGCCTCTACTTTTGAAATTTTGATCGTACCCTTTTCATTGCCTTTCCTCCTCTCTTTTTCGGCAATTTTGGCACTGCACTTTTATTATATCACTCCATTGCCGTTTCATGCATTTTTTAGTGGAAACTTTGAGCTATTCCTTTGGTAAAGATTATTTTTCAAAAGGCGCTTGCGATGGGTATCGTTGCGTCGTTACAGTGCCAAAGATATGGATGTGGAGCGAGCGGTTGAGGTAAGCGCGTTACCTATGCTTTCCCGCTTTCCAGTAACTCATTCTAAACATACCGCATTGCTCAAAGCCGAGCTTTTTCGTATACGCGGCGGGCGGCTGTGTTGACGGTTTTAACGAAGGCGCAAATCCGTGCGCTTCTACGCTATGGGTATTGATAATATGCGCAACAGCGGCGGCTGCTAATCCTTTGTTCCGGTATTCGGGCAGGGGTGTGAACGCCGCCGATTTGGAACCAATGAAGCCCCTGCGCATTGGTTCCTGCCTTTGCAACAATGCGCCCGCCTACTGAAAGCTTGTAGATGTATTCGTTTTTAAGATGAGCGCGCAACGACGGTTTACAGACGGCGGGATTTATCGAGGTGGTCTTTGAGAGCAACTTCGGTGTTTTTCATAATCAAGCTGGAGCGGGAGGAGTTCTGCAAGATCGTTTTCCGTTGCGCGCTCAATCGACAGCGCGGCACTTCGCATGGACTGTACGGTTACAGCATTGAGCTTTGATTGCGCCGCTTTAAAAATGCATCTGCACAAGGTTTGGTATGCCGCATCAGGGAGTAATTGACGGCGGCGTCGAGCCGAACTGGTGTATGTTGCGCAGCGGCAGTTTCTGCAATGATCCGTTCAAAAAGGCGTGTGTGCTCGCCGATGCCCGCAACGGCATGGAGTTCCGTATAGGGAAAGCCTTGACAGGGGAAAGTTTTGCCTCATCGCCCAAAAGCCAAGACCGTTTTTCAGGAAGTTCCGTATCGATACAGTGGAGCAAAAAGTCCACTACGTGCTGAATAGTAAGACCCCGCAGCAGCGTTTTTGCTGTTGCGGATACGTATGCCGTTGCGGGCAGGCGCAGACAGCCGCCGCCTTTTTTTATACCGTGCGGTGTATGCCGGATACAGACAAAGCGCGCAGCTGCGCTGCAAGATCGATGCAGCGGTATTCGTGCTTTTTGCACGATACGCAGCCGCGTCATAGATGGTCTCAGGGGTCAGCAGTTCAAAACAGTAGTGCATACCGGTTAAATGCCGCGGCTGCTGCGGCTTTGTCCTGCCTACCGATACTGCGACCGCTGCCTAAGAGTTCCGTCGCGAGGGCATCCTCTGCGCGTAGTTGTCCGAATCCTGCAAGTTCGGGGTAGGGCGGATGTAATAACAGAACGGCAGCGTCCGCTCCGGCTGTGCGGGAGCGGTAAGCGACTGCGGCGTCGCTTCGGGCGAAGTCGGCTGGGCAGCGGCAGTCATAGGCGCCTCAGATAGGGCGGTAGTATCTGGCGCTGCATTGTCATCGGAGGGAAGTTCAGGATTGTGTTCCCGCATAGTTTGTACCCATCCGTCGGGGGCGGACGGCGGCGGCTCTTCTTCGGAGAGGCAAAAGAACACGCCGGTAAATACACCGGGATGTTCCGTACAAAAGTGCGCAGCTAAATCGGTATAGATTCGCTTCCCGCATATAAAAATATCCGCTTATTACGTCCGTAGCGCGCAACCGTTTTTCGAGAAACTCAGCAAAGAACGCAGCTGTCTGTGGGTCATCTTCTTTTGCTAAATACCGTTGCTCTTTTTCCGACGAGGTGCAGCAATTTTTGGTAGAGCTCGGTACGGGGAATAATGCCACGTGGTTTAAGCCTCGTAATTTCAGCAACGGTATAGCGCTTGATCCGCCAGAAGAGCGGCAAGCGTTTCAGGCTGCCCGAGTAGGGGAAGACCTCAGCAATAATCACCAGCGCTCTTTTATCGGCGCCGCCTTGCCGCTCAATCAATAATCCTTCGATAGGATTACGCGGGGCGGATAGAGTAGAGCGGAATGGAAGAATCAGATGAAGCTGAATCGACAGTTTGTTCGACGCTATTGTTACCGGTATCGGCAGCAGTTCTATCGGTCAATTCGATCAGAGCGGACGGTCAGCGGATGTTCGGTTCTGATATGCGCTTCCGGTGCATATCTGAATGCGCAATAGTAACTCCGCAAAAAGACACAATAACACAACACGCAGTATCATCGATGCGATGCCGTAAAAATCGTTGAGCACTCCTTGGAAAAATGCAATCAGACGGATTACTTCTGAAAGGCAGATAATCAGCACAAATATAATGACGATAAAAAGGGAGAGGACAATGCCTTGTCCGATGAGAATACAGATACAGACAAAAAGGCTCAGAAAAGGTAGAATAGGAACCGCGTGCCTTTTTAAGCTTTTTGAAAACAGGCGCAGATAATACCGGCAGTAAGAGGAGCAAAAACGACAAAGCTCAGCAGTAATAGAATCGGTCATGTTTTTCCTTTTGAAATACAGGAATCTTCAAAAACACCATCATTTTGAGAGATTCCGTTTATATGCAATCATGATTCTGCTAATATGCAGTTATAATATGTAGTCATATTGAGGAGATTGAAGCGATTGAATACATCACCAACGTCAAACATCCCAGATCGGACTTCGGTACCCGGAGCTTCCGCTTTCGAAATTCAATTTACTATACCGGAATCGAAAATCGCGGCATTAAAAACACAGGCGCCGCATACGCCAATCGTCGGGCAGCTCCGCGCTGTTTCCGCAGTTGGAACTCGGCTTTACACGTATTCCGGACGACGGCTACAACATTTTTATTATGGGGCGCCGGGAACAGGTCGCCGGACGGTTCTCTCTTCGCTGCTCAAGGACTATAAACCAAATACCGCCGGCGTACAAGATATGTGCGTATGCGCATAACTACCGGCATCCGTCGGAACCAGTTGCGCTGTTTTTTCCGGCGGGGGCGGGCAAGAAATTTCAGCACAGCCTTAAAAATGCGGTTGAAGCAATCTATAAACAGGCGCTGCAGATTGAAAAAGTCGGAGGATTTTTGTCGGCTCAGATTATGTCGGCGGTAGACAGCGACGAAAAATTCTTTGCTTGCAAATTTTGAAGTGACGATGCTGTCGCGGGAGTTTAAACTCTTGCAGCTGAAAGATGACTCAATCAATCCGTCGATTTGATTCCGCTCATTAAAGGGAAAGAGGTTCCGTTCGAGGGAGCTGCAGCTACAGGTAGCGCGGAAAAAGTTTTCGAGCAAGCGCTCAACGATTTGCGCGAAACATATTATCGTTCGCTTGATGAGATGGCTGACCTTTTTGCGCTGTTGCGAAAAATCGCACGGAGGCGGAAGAAAAGCTCAAGCAGCTCTATATCGATTTACTCAAAACCGATCATCGCGGCGGAACTTGAAAAGCCTCGGACTCTATTGAATAGCTATCCTGCCGAAACCGATACGCAGAAAAACACAATGAAAAGATTGCGTCTTTTTAACCAAGACCGAGGCGGATTTGATCGCCCGTGCCGTGATGTATGCAGCGCCCTTTAAATCTCCGCGGCACAAGAAGTCGTTTTGGGCGCTATGCACTCAATTTGATTTGTGAAAATATCGATGATACCTCCTACGTTATCGACGAGAACCAGCGAGCTTTTCCAATCTCTTCGGGACGATTGGAGGACACGGCGATGAAGAGGACGGGCTGCTGAACGGGCATTTACGGCTGCGCGGAGGATCGGTACATCGCGCTTTCGGCGGCTTTGGTGCTGAGGGCTAAAGACCTTTTGGAAGAAGAAGATTCGTGGGTGTATCTGAGACGGGTGTTGCAGTCAGGGCAGGTTACCATACAGCTGCCGCGCTTCCGGTACGCATAGATCCTTCGCTGTTAAAACCTGAGCCGATTCCTGCGCAGCTAAAGGTTATCATCATTGGCGGTGAGTATTCCTACGGATTTTTGTATCAAAGAGGATCCCGACTTTTATAAGCTCTTTTAAGGTGTGTGCAGAATTCGATTCGGTGATGCCGCTGACGGATGAAAAACTTAGCTGCCGTGTTAGCGCTCATCGAAACCTTTGTGAAGGAGCGGCATTCGCTGCCGTTTAGCGATTCTGGCTATGCGAAACTGCTCGGTTATGCAGTTGAACTTTCGGAAAGCCGCCATTTAATCTCCGCGCAGTTTACCAAAGCTCGCGGATTTTTGTTGCAGAGGCAAATTACACGGCAAAGGCGGTCAGCTCTGACTGTATTACCGATGAGACCATCACCAAAACCATTGAGCGGAGGCATTACCTTGCAGCCTGCCCGAAGAAAAATTTGCTGAGATGGGTGCAGCTCAAGGAGATTTTAATTGATGCCTCCGGTACCGCAGTCGGAAAGATCAACGGGCTTGCGGTTGAAGAGCGGGGCTTTCATACTTTCGGCATACCGGTGAGCGTTACGGCGCAAGCCTCTCCCGGCACTGCGGGGATTATCAATATTGAGCGGAGGCGGGGCTTTCCGGCGAAATTTACGATAAGGCGCACCTCATCATCAGTTCGATTCTTCGACAAAAATACGCGCCAGATTTTCCGCTGTCGATTTCCGCTGCAATCTGTTTTGAGCAGTCCTATGGTCTGATCGACGGAGACTCCGCTTCCTGCGCCGAGTTTTTGCGCTTCTTTCTGCAATCGGAAAGATACCGCTTGAGGCAGGATATTGCAGTAACCGGCAGCTAAATCAGCTGGGGATGGTGCAGCCGGTAGGCGGTATTTCGGAAAAATTACCGGTTTTTGACACCCTGTACGATACTCGGACTGAGTGGTACTCAAGGGTGATGATTCCAAAGCAGAATAAAAACAATCTTTTTTTACCGGAACGGGTTGTCAAAGCAATCGCAGAAAAGCGGTTTAGAATATGGGCTGTTGGACATATCGATGAAGGGATCGAGCTCTTGAGCGGTATGGATACGGCTGCCGTAACCGTGCGTGTGTTCTGCCGCACTGCGGGACTTTGCAGAAACGGTGAGGGATTTTTCGGAAATAACGGCACAGGGGCACTGTGCAAAGAGTAGCAGGGATGTCGAAAAAGTAACCAACTTTTTGGGACATCCCCGTATGATAAGGAATCGTTGATAGGCAATCACTCAATCAAATCAATCAATCAATCAATCAATCAATCAATCAATCAATCAATCAATCAATCAATCAATCAATCAATCAATCAATCAATCAATCAATCAATCAATCAATCAATCAATCAATCAATAGCGCCGCCGCCCGGTGTTAATCAACGCCTACATTTTAATAACGATTTTACACTCGACTGGCATGATCCCGATGGAAGCAACTGACGGCTACCAGCTTAAAGTGGATTGGCAAAGATTATGCTCGGCTACAAAAGTGGAACCGCTCCTACCACGGTAATCATTCCCGATGCGGCACACAACAGTAAAACTGAAAAACAAACAGAGCGGTAATATTTTTACCGGCGACAATCTTGAAGTACTCAAACATTTACAAAATGCATACCGGAACAGTGTAGATATGATTTACATCGATCCGCCGTATAACACCGGTAAAGGAATTTGTCTATAATGATACATTTGATTTTAGCGATGAAAAAATTAAAAATATGCTTGGGCTTACCGATACCGAAATAAAACGGCTGCATAGTATAAACGGTGAAAGCTCCCATTCCGCATGGCTTACCTTTATGTATCCTCGCCTAAAACTTGCGCGGACGCTTTTAAAAGATTCGGGCGTTATGTTTATCAGTATCGACGATAACGAACAAGCCAACCTCAAACTGCTGTGCGATGAGATTTTCGGGGAGGGAAATTTTGTCAATAATTTTATTTGAGCAAACCAAAAAGCTGCACAGGGTATGACAACAGAAAATATGGTAGTCAATAATCATGAGTATATTCTTGTCTATGCCAAAGATCATTCAATGTTTTAGATTTATAGGGAAAGAAAGGGATGCGAATAATGGCTTTTTCTAGCAGACAATGACCCTCGTGGTTTATGGAAACGACAATATTTACAACGATTGGGACAAGGTCTCCCTGTACGAACTATTGTGGATCCTAAAAATGGAAATACCTTTTCATTTGAAACACCTTATACGCAAGAAAAACTTAATAATTGGATTTTAGATAATAGAATTATTTTTCCCTGAAACGACAGAAAATTATCCCAGCAAGAAAAGAATTTCTTAATGAGTATGAACATTTTGCAACAATTGGTTACTTCGTTAGGATTGTATGCGACAAAATCAACAACAGAACAACTGTATAATCTATTTGATGGAAAGAAAAATCTTTGACAATCCTAAACCAAATACATTGATACATGATATATTAAAATATACATTAGGTGAAAATAAATCTTCGCTCATCCTTGACTTTTTGCAGGCAGTGGGACTACCGCTCATGCGGTTATGCAGCTGAATGCCGAAGACGGCGGAAACCGCAGATGGATACTGTGCAATATTGATGAACCGACACCCAGCTGATAGTGAGGCGCGCAAAGCTGGTTACACAACGATTGATGCAATTACCGTGGAGCGCATCAAAAGGGCTGCAGAACACATTGGGGATGCAAGCGGTTTTAAAACACTATTCTGTAAAAGAACCTGCAGAACAAACACTCAATAAAATCAGGCATTTGATCCGGAGCAAAAATGTGTTGATACCTGATGATATGGTTGCTGCAATGGGCGGCGCAGAAGTCATTTTATATACGTGGATGGTTGCTGACGGTTATAAACTCGACTCTACCATGCAGGAAAAATGATTGCAGGATATACTGCGTATTATGATACTAATGCAATGGTGTATCTCATTCATCAAGGCTGGGGTAAAGAGCAAACGAAAAACTCTCTTAAATCTTATAGGCACCAATCAGCTCAATGTGCGGACGATTATTTGTTACGGTTATTCGTTTACTTTTAGAGTATGCAGGGAGCTCGAAATAAATGTACAGCAGAGTTTGAATAATCAAGTTGTAATAGAAAAGAGATACTAACCATGAATATACATTTAGAAGCGCTACAACATCAGCGGGATGCGTTAAATGCCGTTTTAAATAACTTTCTGCGCTTGCAGCTATGCAAAGCCCGATATGCTAATCCGGTATTACAAAAATGCTGATGAGGAAGACTGCGACCGATAGAGAACAGTCTTTTTATCGATATTAAAAATGGAAACAGGAACGGAAAAACGTATGTGTATACACGTGCAATGTATGAGCTGCATCAAAAATACGGGCTGTACAAATTTATTATTGTGGTACCGTCTTTAGCCATAAAAAGAAGGGACAAAAATTTTATCCAAAAGCGATTATGCGCGGCAGCACTTCAGCATTTTTCCTAACAAAAATTGGATTGCAAACCGTCAGTGCAGGTGATTTTACTACCAAAAAGGGAAAGCGTAAAAATATTCCGGTAGCGCTTATGCAATTTTGTGAAGCAACCAAGAATGAAAAATACTATTCAATGTTTGCTGCTGAGCGATAAAGGCTTTTTAGACGCGCTGATAGCGCGTTGTTCAAAAGATGATTATGACCAGACATTATTCGGCGGTTATGCGTGTCCTATCGATGCCATTAAAAATACCTTACCCATACTGATCATTGATGAACCGCATCGGCTCAAACGCGACAGTAAATCATACGCAAATATTATGGAAAAAAATAAGTCCGCAGGTTATTATCAGATTTGGAGCAACCTTTCCTGAGCATACAAAACAGGAAAGGGTACAAGTTCAGATTATCAAAAAGATTTTTACCGCGGCACACGCAATTTGATTTAGGGGCTGTGGAAGCATTTAATCAAGATTTGGTAAAGGGCGTTGATGTTCAGTTTCCTCATTTACCGGAAAATGCAGCGGATCGATATCGGGTAAAAAGTGTTACCGGTAAGGAATTGGTTCTCAGTAAGAACAATAAAGAATGGCTGGTAAAGCTCGGAAAAACTTAGAGTATGACCGGCGGTAGATTTGGAAGGTGATGTTAGATATGATGGAAACAAACAATTATCAACCGGTTTTGGAACTCGCTGTAGGTATGGAGCTTATTGAAGGTGTGTTTAGCAATGCATATCAGGAATTGCTGTTGCAGCAAGCTGTAGATGCGCACTTTGAAACGGAAATAAAAAATTTCCATCGCAATGGTTACTAAAGTAAAAACGCATACATTATTTTTATCGACAGCATTACCAGTTACCGTGAAAAACGGGTGGCTCAAATGTACATTTGAGAAATTACTCAAAAAGCAAAAGCTTGATGCGTTATTAGCGGAATATAGAAGCAGGGGACTACCATGATTGTTTAGCGGCAACATATAGGAGTATCTCATAGCGGATATTTTTGCTCGAGATTGGGGGAACCTGATGAGAGCGCCGTGGCTGAGGAGCGTGAGGATATTCTGCATAAAGAGCGGACGCTATCGTTCAAAAAAAGCGAATGGTGAGTGGAATATCCGGCGTTTTTCTTTTTCTAAATGGACGCTTCGTGGAGGTTGGGATAATCCGAGATGTTTTTACCATCTATGAAAATTACGGACAAGCGGAAGCGAAACAAAGCAAAAATACAAGAAGTAGGGACGCGGACTTCGGCTGCCGGTAGATGAAAAGGAAATAGATTATCGAATGAAAGCATCGAAACTGAACTTTATTATCGGATGGGATGAAAAAGATTTTGCCGAAAAAAATTGATTGGAGAAATTAACCGTGATGCAAAGATCGTTTTTGAATAAAGAACTATTGACACCGGAGATGATTACAATTATTTGTAGAGTCGAAATATAAACCCAGAGTCTTTGCTTGAGCAGCTTGATGTCGCAGAAATTGTCAATCGGGCAAAATGCGTTTAAGGACAGCGGATATGAAAAACTCCTTGCCCTGTATCCTGAGCTTTTGCAAACCCAGATTAAAAACGGAAAAGATTACATCGCCATTAATCACAGAAAAGCAAAAAGAAAAATAAAACTGCGTACCAATAATTGGAAAAAGATAGCAGAGTTTTTGGCAAGAGGTTTCAAAAACGCTATATAACTTTCGTTCAGAACGGATTGATACGGGTATTGTCAGCGATTTGTTTGGGCAAGTATTGCGGACGGACGGTGTATTTGATGACAACAAAGCGGTAATGGTAACCGTTAAAGGAACGAGAAAAACTGCGGACAGAAAAATCATGCTGGAAGAAAAACGCTGACAATAGCAACCAATCATCCTTTGGGAAAGATACCCTATAACGAATTTGTAGAAAAGCTTGCACAGAGGACGGCACTTCCGGTACAGATACTTCATACGCAGCTATAGAGAAGCGCTGCGCGAACATTGCTGCTGCGGGACTTGATACAGCTGCCGTGAACGCTCAACTAAACCAAAACTCACTTGATTATTGCGCTATGGTGTCAAAAAATTTGTAGAAACCTTTGCCGCAAAAATATACGTACGATGCTTTACATTTTACAGCGGAGACAGCTATTTTTGCAAAACAGCAGCTTTGTAAGTGAGTTGCCCGCCGGATATGTTGGCAATTTCGAGGCGGCGGATATTGCAGAACGACCCCCGAAATTTATATGAGACGCCTCTTTTTATGACAGCGAACAGCCTGAGCATACTATCTTAAAAATAAGTCCGCCGCAGAAAATCACCGTATTTGGTAAAATCCCGCGTAGAGCGATTAAAGGTGCCGACCTACACCGGCGGAAGCACCACGCCCGATTTTGTATATGCCGTTGAAACCGAAGCGCATAAAAATCTCTATATATTGTTGGAGACAAAGGCTCAAGATATGCGCGGAGCAGAAAAACTGGCAGTGAGAGATGCCACGAAGACTATTTGCAATCGTGCAGAATGTCCAGTGGCATTTGATAACGGATGCGGATGAGGTGCGTAGGTTACTGAGCCGGATTCTAACGGGTCTTTTCTCTTCTATTGACGCGCCCTCTATAAAAATCGATAATCGTGCATGGGTTTGAATCTTGCATAGTTTTATCAGAAAAGGATTAAGAGGTGTCATAGAATATTATTGGAATAAAACTCCGTGCCAATCTTTCGGGCGTTGCCTTTATACTCAGTTTATGCAGTGCTGTTTTTGCAGCAGTTTTTATGCCATCATTGCTGTACAATCGTTATCCATGCGCTTGATGCTATCATTTTGCTTCTTATTATTACAGAAACGATTTTGCCAATCTGGCACGAAAAATATATTCAGCAGTATTTTTCGGAAAAAATATCGGGCTCTATGTCAGCACTTTCCTGTTTTGTGTTGCCTTTATCGTTTTTAAGATAAAAGATCAGGCTTATCCCTACCTCGCCGGAACTTATTCTGATGTTTGCGCTAGTAAAAATATCTTTTTGTTTGGTAAAATCATCAAGAATACGGCGGAAAGCGCAGGGGAACGGAGCGGGTGATGTTAAACCCTGCCGGAACGCTATTGGTTTCTGTTTTTATGGTGATTATCACCGGAGCCTTTTTGCTGATGCTCCTGCGGCAACGCCCGGTACCGAGCATCTTGATTTTTAGCGGCGCTTTTACTGCCACTTCGGCGGTGTGCGTAGCCGGACTGAGCGTAATCAATGTCTGCAACGGATCTTACTGTGGTCGGTAGGTGATTTTGATTTTACTCGTGCAGATTGGCGGGTTAGGCATTATGGTGTTCTCCTTTTTCGGTATGCTCGCTTTTAGACGCAAGCTATCTATAGCGGAAAAATTGACGGTTTCCTATATGGTGAGCGAAGATGATATGTCCGGATTATTTAAAACGTTGCGGGTGATTATTTTTTCAACCTTTCTTGTTGAAGCTATCAGCGCGTGTTTTTGTTTCTCGGCTTTTCCCGTACCATGGGAGTATCGCTCAAAACGCTTCAGTTCGCAGCCTTTCACGCGGTGTCGGCATTTTGTAATGCCGGTTTTGCCTTATTTCCCAATAGTCTTGAGTCCTTTACAGGGGACCCTATTATCAGCCTTACGATTAGCTTTACGATTATCCTCGGCGGCATCGGTTTTGCAGTGATGTATGATGTGGTGCGTAAACTAAAAACCGGCGTACACAATACGCTTCAAGAGACCGCGTTTTTGCTTCCATTAAATACGCAGATCGTACTTGCAATGACCGCCATGATGCTTTTTATTTCTTTTGCTGCGTTTTTATCTTTTTGGAGCATACACACGCTATGAAGGATTTTTCACTTCGCGAACAATATCTCGGCGCTTTTTTCAAGCCGTTACGCTGCGGACTGCCGGCTTTTTCAACGATGTCCTTTGCCTCGCTGACAGAATGCAACCTTGCTAGATGATGATCTTTGTGATGTTTTGTAGGCGGCGCTTCCGGCAGTACCGCCGGCGGTATTAAAGCTCAATACTGTTGCGGTGGTCTATGCATTCTTCCGTTCATTCTTAAAAATGATCGGACAGTCATTATCAAAAATGTCGATACCCGATGAGCAGGTTAAAAAGCTTTTTTTGATTCTCGGTTTCGGTTTAACGATTGTCTCTGCCGCCATATTTATATTGACGGTAACCGAATCGCTGCCGTTTTTACCGATGGCGTTTGAAACAGTTTCCGCCTTTGCAACGGTTGGGCTTTCTACGGGTATTACTGCACAATTTAGCGTTGTCGGGCAGCTGATACTAATCTTCCCTTATGTTTATCGGCAGAGTTGGTCCGCTTACGATCCTCACCGCTGCTGGAAAGCGCACAGTGATACTATCGAATATCCGTGCGGCGCTATTTCAATCGGGTAAGGGAATGGTTTGAAGATGCGGATGCATGGGCGAGGTCAATAGCGAGTAAAAGAATCATAAGAAACGTAAAGGATTATATTTACTCAAAAAGGACAAAGAGGACTTGTCCGTGCGCTGTTCAGCCGATTAGGGGGTATTCCTTTTTATTAGGTTTGCAGGGTTTTTATCCTGTTGAGTATTCTCTATTGGTTTAAGGAAATCTTTCCATATTACTCTATCGCGCAATCGGTCTTCGTCGTTGTAATGGTGCTGTATTTACTGAATACCGAGATTGATCCTACCGCAAAAATTACGTGGCTGGTTATCATCATGTTGTTACCAGCATTCGGTTCTTTATTATTGTGGTATACTCAAAGCGATCTAGGAAACCGGTTGGCGCGGAAACGGCTCAATCATTTTTGCGTTGACGCAGAATAGTCTTCCCTCAGGATCTCAGGTTGTTGATAATCTTTCGGCACAAGATAGGGGAGCGGCAGCCCTTGCTCAGTATATGCGCCATACCGGATGTCATCCAGTGTTTCATCAAACTGAGGTAACGTATTTTCCTTCGGCAAAGCTAAATGGAAAGAAATGCTCATTCAACTTAAGCGGGCAAAGCATTTTTATCTTTTTGGAGTATTTTATTATAGAAGAAGGTTTGATGTGGGGAAGCATTTTGGAAATATTAGCGCAAAAAGCAAATGAGGAGTAGATGTCCGCGTCATGTATGATGGAACATGAATTTTCTACGCTGCCATGATTATCCAAACCGCCTCAAAAGATTAGGTATTAAATGTCAGGATATTCGGGCGGCTTACGCCGTTTCTTTCAACATATTATAATTATCAGGATCATCGTAAAATTCTGGTTATTGACGGTAAGGTTGCATTTAACGGCGGCGTGAATTTGGCGGATGAATATATCAATGTTGTCAACAAATACGGCTATTGAAAGATGCGGCTGTAATGCTCAAGGCGCTGCGGTTAGAGAGCTTTACGTTGATGTTTTTGCAGCTCTGGAGTGTGTACGAAAAAGAATGGAACTTTGATGCATTTTTACAGGCGCCTGTTAAAAGATATGCCGGTTTCCGCCGCCGGTTTTGTTATTCCCTATGGAGACAGCCCCGTCGATGAACATAAAGTCGGAGAGTGTGTCTATATGGATATGCTCAATCGAGCGCAGCGGTATGTACATATTATGTCGCCGTATCTGATTTTGGACGGTGAAATGGAAACAATGTTGAAGTTTGCGGCACAACGCGGTGTGGATGTTACCCTGATTTTGCCGGGGATCCCTGATAAAAAAGCGCCGTATGCATTGGCAAAAACACACTATGCTTCTTTGCTTGCTTCGGGCGTGCGGATATATGAATATACGCCGGGCTTTGTGCATGCAAAAGTGTTTGTATGTGATGATCGGAAGCTGTTGTCGGTACCATCAATTTGGATTACCGCAGTTTATATCATCATTTTTGAATGCGCTACCCTATTTATACGGCGTTGACTGTATTGAAGATATTGAAGCGGATTTTTCAATCCGTATTAAAAACAGTGCCGCCCCGTAACGGCAGAAACTATCCGGCATGAAAAAAATGGACGGTAAAAGTTTCCGGCATTGTTCTTAAAGCTATTGCACCATTGATGTAAAGGAGAATACGATGGATGTACAACGAAATTTTTGCGGTTATCGGATTAGGGTGAATTCGGTATCAGGATTTGTGAAATGCTGGTTGAAGGCGGCGCCTCGGTCGTTGCATTTGATCATGAAGCGCAGGCTGTCGATCGTGTAAAAATTGTTCCGGCTGCAATGGTGATCGATACCACTGACGAAAATGCGCTTAGAAGGCGCCGCTCGACGATATCGATGTTGCCATTGTGGCAATTGGTGATAATAAAAGAAGCAAGCATCTTAACAACGACGCTGTTAAAGGAACGGGAAATTCCCTATATTGTCGCGCGGGCGGTTTCTCCGTTACATGCGATTGTGTTAAAGCGAGTCGGCGCGAGCAGAGTATTAAAAGATAGAAGAAGAATCAGCCGCCCGTATCGCCAACGAATTGATTAACCCCTGAAGCGCTCAATGCGCTTTCCGTAATCGAGGGATACGGAATATGTGAAGTAAAGGTGCCAAAGTTTTTATCGGGAAAACACTCGCGCAAGTTGCGCTTAAAAGAAAAATTCAATATAACATTGATTACGATTGTTCGGCTTGAACTTGATATCGATACGGTCGGTAATCCTTTGAATCGCGAAGTAATGTATGAACCGGATGATAATCTTGAATTGCAAACAGGCGATAAACTATTTGTTTTCGGCAGTATCGATTGCTGAATTTAGAAATGTCTAAAGAGTGAGGGGGCGTTCATGGTTATTATCGGAAAAAGAAATTGATTGGCGCGATGGTCTTTTTCATTTTGCACTTATTTTTAGCAACTGCAGTGTGGGGCTATAACGTCGGAATACACAGTTCTCTTAAAAGTGATTCAGAACTCGTGTTGTTTTTCGGGTTTATCGGAGCGGGATTGGAGCTTTGCTTATTAATCGCAATGTTAATCTATGCAAAGAGAAAAAAAGAACGACTTTTTAATGGTTAGCAAAAGGCTATTCAGCTGAAACGGCGTATTATCGGATTCTCGTGCAAAAAGTTGGGAAACTTTAGGGTGTTGCACTGCAGGAATGCTCTTGATGATGCATATCAAATTACTGCACAAAAAGCTTTAAAGATTGCAGGATTAAACGGTCTTGTTGATGAACTTTTAGTGATAATCGACCGTCCGCTTCTGGTGGTAAGCTTTGACTGGAAAGTATCTCATTTTTCTGCGAAAGCGCAGGAGAAAACAGGATGCAAGCAAGGTGATGCGCTTGCAGATATTGCACCCGTATTAGCATCAAAGAAGCGATTCAGAATACTGCACATTCTCGTACGGCTGTGCAGCAAGATACGCATATCGTATGTATGCCGGTGTTCTCGGTTACCGGTGTCTTGTCATTCTTTTTGGTTGATTTATCCGATCAGCCGATTGTGAGCAAGGTAATGGAAAACGTCAGGCATTTAATACAAAAACGGATACCGAAAACAGAAAAAGCCGTTTTTCAAATTCTTCCAAAAAGGGCGTGAGTAACGTAGGGTAGACGCATCAGATACTATGAAACGGCTTGATTTTATAAACGATATATGATGTACTAACGATGAGTTTTAACTGATAATACGTTCATTTTTAAAGCTACCTGAATGTCGAACGATTAGTAATGAAGGATTCTCATGAAAAATACCCGTTCCGCTATTTTTAAACGTCAAAATCTTATTTTGCAAAAGTTGAATAGTAATGGATCCATTCTTATAGAAGAGATTGCACGAGAATTACACGTTTCTCCGCTTACGGTACGGAGAGATATAGACGAATTTCGTGCAAAAAGGGCTCGCTTACAGCGATTTTTCGGCAGGGCATCGCTTGTCAATCGTCCGTTACGTGCCGATCCTGCCGGTTCCGATATCAATTCATTAAAAAGAAACAAAAAGCATTTGATTGCGCGTGCTGCAGCCGCATTGGTGCGAGAAGGGAAACAATCCTCATTAACAGTAGTACGACGGCATTCTATATGTTTCCGCTGCTTGCCGATAGGGCGCATCACGGTCATAACCAACAATGCGAATGCGTTGCAATTTGTTGATAATTCAAGATTTGAATTGGTGTTTACCGGCGGAGAAATCAATGCCTATAAAGCATTCTATGGTGGGGACATTTTCAATCAAACGTTAAAAAGATACGAGCGAACACCTGTTTTTATCGGTGTAAGCGGTATTAGTGAGTCTGGGACGCTCAGTACCGCCGTATTGCAAGAAACCACCGTCAATATTGCAATGATGAATCAAGCGAATAACGCGGTGGTTATTCTTGCCGACAGTTCAAAAATAGGCTTGCAACATAATTTTGATATAGGTTCCGTCAACATAGCGACGCATATCATTACCGATTCTGGTGTTACTAAAGAGCAGCTTGAGATGCTCCGCCAGTATTCCGCACAGGTGCTATGTGCGGACGAACCGGCGGCTTCGCATACGGAAGAACGCTAATCGAAAACATCCTACGGCACGTTGCTCGAAGCGCCGTCTGTCCGCTACTTGAGTTTTTTCATTTTTTGACTGATCAGGTTCTCCTATGTACTTGAAATACCGGAACTTTTTCCACTTATATTCTTCTCACTGCACACACAGTAAATTTTCTCATGATTGTGTTCATCTATGACCGGGCGCGGACAGACGGAGAAGTATTTTATCTTTTTCATCAAATAAATACACCTTAAAACATTCATAATATGCTATTTTTGTTGACAAATGAAAATTTTTAATCGTACAATATTTTTATAAGAACATAAAAAGAGTGTTATAAGAATGAACTATCCTTATTTGTTCATATCATTCTTTAAAAGAGGAGTAGCGATGAGTAAAATAGATGAGATTACACGTGAATCATGGATTTTTGGAAACATTTCCTGAATGGGGTACGTGGTTGAATGAGGAAATTGAAGCGGAAGAAGTTGCGCCGCATTCAGTTGCAATGTGGTGGCTCGGCTGTGTCGGGATTTGGTTTGAGAACACCGGGCGGCTGCAATCTTGCTGTAGACTTGTGGAGTGGGAATGGTAAACGAACGCACGGGGATAACAAGATGAAGCCTGGTCATCAAATGGCGAATATGGCAGGCGTGCGTATGATGCAGCCGAACTTGCGCGCAGTACCGTTCGTTATCGATCCGTTTGCCGTAAGCGTGTTGATGCGGTCTTGGCTACCCATTATCACCAAGATCATATGGATCCGAATTTTTGCGGCGCGTGTCGTAAAAGCGGTATGAAAACTGTTGATGTGAACGGAAAGGAAATACCGGTACCGTTTATCGGTCCAAAAATCAGTAGAATATTGGCTCAAATGGGGCGTTCCAGCCGAGCAATGTATTACAGTTCGTCCCGGTGATACCATTAAAATCAAAGATACGGAAAATAGTTGTACTGGATTCTTTTGACCGGACGTGTTTGGTTACGACAGACGATACCAGCGGAAGCGTGAGGAGTTAACCGGTAAATGTCCGAATGATATGGACGAAAAAGGCGGTCAACTATCTGATTAAAACGCCGGGCGGTAACATCTACCATTCAGGTGACTCTCATTATTCCATTTATTTTGCAAAAGCATGGTAAAGATCATACGATAGATGTTGCATTTTGGCGCCTTTGGAGAAAATCCAGTAGGAATTGCCGATAAGATGACATCCGTTGATATTTTGCGAATGGCAGAAGCCCTCCGTTGTAAAGTCGTCATTCCGGTACACCATGATGTGTGGACAAACTTTATGGCAGATACGAATGAAATAAATGTACTGTACGAAATGAAAAAACCACGGCTTGATTATCAATTCCATCCGTTCATTTGGGAAGTAGGCGGGAAGTATGTGTATCCGCAAGACAAGGATAAGCGGATGTATCACCACCGACGTGGTTTTGAAGATTGTTTTGAACACCCGCAGAATATTCCATTCCGTTCATTACTGTAAAGGATTCCGTATGCAGGTAACAAAAACGATTGATATGCTGGAAAAATGCTACGCCGTTGCACCGCTTCGGTATGACGGAAAAGACTACGTACTGATCGCGGCGGAGAAGCAGAACGACTGCCGCCTCTATGATTTTTGATGGGAACAAAATCGGTACGGTGTGGCATGGTACAGGTGGAACGATGAGTATTGTACCGCTGGAGCGGTACTGATGGCGCTTTTTAGCGACTCATCGATTTTTATTCTCCGAACGATTCAGCTGAAGCTTCGATTATTCTTGCCATACCGCAGAAAAAAACAAGTATCAGATGACGCTGTGCAAGGAATAGAGGCGGCGAGATCCGTTAGAGTGGAAAAATTCACACGCTCCTGCACCTGCCGTTTTTTTGCACCGTTTCGATATTTTTGGAACGGAACGGCATTCGCTATCTGATTATGTGCACTATTAAGTCTCAGCACCGGCATAAGGACGACTGGTCTTCTGGGGAAGGTCTATGCGGGTATTCTTCCTGCCGATGTAGAAGCCGAGCAAACCGGCGGACATAGCTTCGGAATCCGGGTAATTCATGAAGGTTTAGTAAAAAAATCACGGATTTACGAAAGATGTGCATAATGGCATTGAAACGGCGGTTGTGTGTGCAGAAAATGGCGTATTCCGACTGACACCGCCTGAGCAGGCGAACGGCGAATGGTTGGTGGAGCAGTTATTGGCTACACCCGCTTCCGATGCTGTCTTTGCAGATTTAAATGGAGACGGAATAAAGGGTTACTCGTTATTTCTCCTTTCCATGGGGACGTTATTACCATTTATGAGTATGCAGGCGGTGTATATCGGAAAGCGTATACGTATCCCGAAGCGGCGAATTTTGCACGTGCTATTACTGCCGGAACGGTGTATGGCAGGGGAATATATCTTTATCGGGCACCGTGGAAGGAACGCAGCGTCTGCTTGCCTTTTACTATGACCAGCAAAAAAGACGTATGCCGTTACTATTTTTGGATGAAAATGCCGGTGCAGCAAATGCACGGCTTTTTAAAAGAGAGGCTTTTTTAGCGGTAACAAATCGTGAAAAATGAAATAGCTTTCTATACATTCACAGAAGGCTCTACTTAGGACGGGCTTTCGGAGAAAAAGGGGTATGCTATGGAAATAGTACTTTCGATTTGGTCGTTTTTCAGAATAATATTCTCGACAAAACCGGCGTTTTCGTTGGACTCATCGTCTTTGTAGGTTACATACTGCTAAAAAGCCGGTGTATGACGCCTTGGCAGGTTTTATCAAGGCAACCGTCGGCTATATGATTTTAAACGTAGCCGCAGGCGGTTTTAGTGAGGGAATTTCCGCCCGATCCTTGCGGGGCTTAATCAGCGATTTCAGTTGAATGCAGCAGTTATCGATCCGTATTTTTGGACAAGCTGCGGCGCAGGCTGCGGTTGAAAATATCGGGCGCTCGTTTACCTTAATGGTACAAGTGTTGCTTGTGGCATTTCTCTGGAATTTGCTGCTTGTTATTTTCAGAAAACTAACTAAAGTACGCACGGTTTTTATCACTGGTCATATTATGGTACAACAATCATCGACCGCGCTCTGGATGGTGTTGTTCTGCTTCCCGTCATTGCATGATACAGGTGTTGTCGCAATGCTTGGGTTACTTTTGGGCACCTATTGGGCAGTCGCTTCGAATATGACGGTTAGGTATGCACAGGAATTGACTGGCAGCGGCGGTTTTTGCTGTTGGGCATCAGCAAATGTTTGGCGTGTGGGCAGTTGATAAATTAGCATCTAAAATAGGCGGAAAAAGCAAAAAGTTAGAAGATATTACCTTACCGGGCTTCCTTTCTATTTTTAACGAAAATATTGTTGCTACGTCGGTTCTTATGACGCTGTTCTTCGGCGGTATTATAACGATTTTTAGGACAAGACTTAATGCATGAGTTGGACAAAAGGCTTTTCTGGTAAACAGAGTTTTTGTCTTCTATATTATAGAAAAATCTTTTACCTTTGCCGTCTACCTCCAGATATTACAGCTCGGTGTCCGATTGTTCGTCGGCGAATTGACGGAGTCGTTTCAAGGTATTTCTGAAAAACTCCTCCCGGGTTCAATGCCTGCTATCGACTGTGCAGCCACCTATGGGTTCAGTCATCCGAATGCGATAACACTCGGCTTCTTATTCGGCGCACTTGGACAATTTATTGCAATCATAGGACTTATTATATTCAAAAGTCCGATATTCATTATTACCGGATTTGTGCCCGTCTTTTTCGATAATGCGACCTTTTGCGGTTTTTGCAAATAAAGAGGGCGGTATTAAGGCTGCTTTTATTCTGCCGTTCTGTTCGGGACTCCTGCAAGTGCTTGGCGGTGCATTTGCCGCATTCTATTTTTGGTCTGGGAAAATTTGGCGGATGGCACGGTAACTGACTGGGATACCGTATGGTAGGTTTTCGGCGTATTGATGAACGGACTGCAGTATATCGGTGTTGGTATCTGTATTGTCTTCTTGTTAGCGATTCCTCAGCTACAATATTATTTTGGTTCATATAGAAAAAGAAAAATATTTTAAAGTTGCAGAGGATTACGCGTCTGTTGCCGGCGACGGGCGGTGTGGGGTATTAGTACAGGCTCGATTGTCGCGATGCTTTAACCGAGATTACATACATTTAAAACTGGGCATCTTTTAGAACCTAAGGCTATAGCTTTTTTAGAAGATGCCGTATCAGCAAAAGCTGAAAATGAGTTTTTGTTACGTTTTTACATTGTTATGACTTATCAAAAACCATCATAACGAAATCTAAGGGAACCTCGAAAAACTACCTCGAAAAACTGAAAAATTTTAGAGATTCCAAGTGCTAAACATTGCTTTACTATCTGTGTTAGTAAAGAGAGCGCTGATTTTTTTTGCAGAAAAAGCGTTCAGCTTTTATTTTTTTAGCAGTCCCCATACAAGGGAGGAAGTACATATATGTTGAAAATTGTCGTTGCCTGCGGATCCGGTATGGGATCCAGCCAAATCATTAAAATAGAAGGTATCAAAAGGTGTTAAAAATTGAATATTGCTGCTGATATTCACCACACCAATATTGCTGAAGCAAAAAACGTCTGCCCATACCTATCAGGCTATTATCTGCCCTGAAAATCTTGCAGATACTTTTGCAGCTGCACAGGAAAAAGGGTACCGCTGTTATCGCATTGAAGAATCTCCTTGATGAAAAAGAGATCGAACGGAAAATCGGCGAAGCAGGGCTTGCCGCTGTATCCGGATAGGAGCGCTTGAGATGGTACTAAAGATTTTATTTTGCAAAACGGAACCTTTGCGCTGCAGGAGACAGCGTTTAACTGGGAAGAGGCGGTAAGACTGGGGGTTGAACTGCTTTGCAAAGCGGGTGTTGCAGAACCAAGATACTACGATGCGATTGTTCGCACAACTGATGAGCTCGGTCCGTATTATGTTATCGCTCCCGGTATTGCTATGCCGCATGCACGACCTGAGTTAGGTGCAAATAATACTGGTTTTGCGCTTGTTACCCTTAAAAAGCCGGTAACATTCGGGCATGAAGATAACGATCCCGTTGATGTTATTCTTTGCATTTGCGCGCGTACTGCACATGATTTAAATAGAGCAGGTTATTATGGAAGCGGTTTCACTGTTTGACAATGAAGCAGGGGATGCAAAAACTTCGGACAATTACAACAGAAGCAGAGCTGCGGGAAATTTTTAGAGAAGCCGAACGACTTGCGGAATAGTACAAAGGAGATTCCACACGTATGAAAGAAATAACAATTACCGTCAAAAATCCTACCGGTTTGCACACGCGACCCGGGACGGAATTCGTACAGCGATGCAAAGGCGTTTCAATCAGATATTTTTTTATTCAGGAAGGGTGAAAAAGAAAGCAAATGGCAAAAGCATCATTAAGGTGATGAAAATTGGTATCTCATGCGGAGATACGATTACGCTTACTGCTTCAGGGGAAGATGAAGAGCAGGCGGTGCAAGCGCTGGCAGCCTATATCGATGCGTTGAAAGAATAGTGTACAACTGTCATTCATTGCATAACGACTGCCGAAGAGATTGCCGTGTTAGCAGTACGCATCGCATTGGATGCGATGTGCGGGAGTAGGGATGCGTTAGGGCATATAAAAAGTTTTCCCGCATTTTTGAAAATGCGGAAAAAGCACAACGGAATGACGGTTGGGCATCTCGATGACATCGGAAAAGTTCAGGCGGCGGTCTGCCGTGAGCGCAGCGAACGGTTGTTTTGCACCGCGGCTGCGCGTGTCGCTGTACGCTTAAGATCGCGGTGGAGAGATGCCCGATGATATTCGGCATTCCGCCGTTCGGAGCGAAAGCGGGCTTGTAATACGCCGCCCGCCCGTACAGGAACACCGGCGGGGCGGGAACGCTAAAAATAAAGGAAACACAAAGAGGAAACAAAAGGAAGAAGCTATGCTTGAAACATTGAAAAAAAGCAGTATATGAAGCAAACATGGATTTGCAGCGATATGGATTGATTACATTTACATGGGAAATGCCAGCGGCATTGATCGTGAACGAGGTCTCTTTGTGATTAAGCCGTCGGGGGTCGCGTGAAAAGCTGACACCCGATATGATGGTGATTGTTGATTTACAAGGTAATACGGTAGAAGCGCCCTATAATCCTTCTTCTGATATGAAAACTCATCTGGTTTTGTATAATTCGTTTTGATAAGATAGGCGGGGTTGTTCACACACACAGTACATGGGCAACGAGCTGAGGCTCAGTCTGGACGTAATATTCCATGCTACGGTACTACTCACGCTGATTATTTTTACGGGGCAATTCCATGCTTACGCAATTTGACAGAGCAAAGAGATTGATGAGGATTATGAGTACAATACGGGCGTTTTGATTGCTGAGTATTTTTGCCCGGATGGAAAGGGCGCACTCATGCCGAGCTGGCGTGTGAGCGCTATCTTTCGATGCCCGGTGTTTTGTGTAAGAATCATGGGCTAGTTTACATGGGGGACTTCGCCTGCTCAAGCGGTATACCATGCGGTGGTACTGGAACGGATTGCCGAAATGGCTGCCCGCAGCGAAATGCTGAACTCGCAGATTTCTGAGGCTCCGGATGTGCTACAAGATAAACATTATTTACGCAAGCATGGGCTTCATGCGTATTACGAGGCAGACAGAGGTGTAATGTGCGAAACTATTCGCTTGGGTTATATGAAAAAGCGCTCCCTGCGGCGCTTTCGTACCGCGAAAAACTGTTGACGGCAGCGGAATGTGGATTTGATTTTATAGAATTGAGTATTGATGAAAGCGATGAAAAGCTAAAACGGCTTTGAATGGAATCGTGACGATCGGAAGCAACTGTGCGAAACGATGTTTGATACGGGAATGTTTTTCCGAAGTATTTGCTTGAGCGGACACCGAAAATATCCGCTGGGCAGTTTGAACGAAAAAACCCGTATGCGTGGTATGGATATCTTTGAAAAGAGCGGTTGAGCTTGCTTCCGATCTCGGCATCCGGATTATTCAGCTTGCAGGCTATGATGTGTATTACGAACAAAGGCGATGAAAGAACGAGAAAACTGTTTTTAGAGCAGTTGATCGATGCCGTTCATTTTGCAGGGCAAAAGCAAGGGGTAATGCTGGGATTTGAGACAATGGAAACGCCGTTTTATGGATACCGTTGCGAAAGCTATGGCGTATGTCCGCGCTGCGGATTCCCCGTATCTCGGTGTATATCCCGATTTGGGCAATTTAACAAATGCTGCAGCGCTGTACGGAACAACGGTACACGAAGATTTAGAAAGCGGGTATGGGCATCTTATTGCGATGCACCTTAAAGAAACAATCCCTGGTCACTATCGTGAGGTACCATTTTGGAACGAGGCGTGTCGATTTTACTGCCGGTATTGCAACAGCATGGCGTTTGGGTGTCCGCCGCTTTTGTTACCGAATTATGGGATACCGGATCAGGCGATTGGCGCGGTGCGGTTATACAGGCGAATACCATGATGCGTCGGATACTGGATGCGCAACCGTGAGGGGTTTTATTCAAGAAAGAATATCTGATATACTAGTGGAATAAGGAATACAACCGCTTAAAATATTTATGGACGGTTGCCTTAGGGACACTATGAAACAGCTTGATTTTTATAAACGGGAAAAAGAAAAACGGCGATTGGGCTTATGAGCGGAACGTCTGTTGACGGTATCGATGCGGCGTTGCTGACTATTACCGACAGCGGTATGGATACGCGCATTACGGGCGGGCTTTTTCTTACTGTGCCTTACTCACAGAAAGTACGGCAGCGACTGTTGGCGCTTGCTTCCGGTTCTTTCGAGGCAGCGAGGAATTGAGCGCTATGAATGTTTATCTTGGAGGGATTGTTGGCGGACGCTTGCTTTGCCGTATGCGAAAAAGCAGAAGTTGATATCAGTACGGTTGATTTTATCGGTTCGCATGGGCATACGGTTTTCATGCGCCGAATGAGCAGCGCTACTTCGACAAGGATATTAAAAAGTACGCTGCAAATCGGCGAAGCGGCGGTTATCGCAGAAAGAACCGGATGCGTTACCGTTGCCGATTTCCGTGTTCGAGATGTAGCGGCGGGCGGGGCTGGAGCGCCGCTTGTTCCGTTTAGCGAGTATCTGTTATATCGGGAAAACGGTACGGTAATCGGCTTTGCAGAATATCGGCGGTATCGGCAATATCACACTTTTACCTGCGGATGATGATATTGGTGGTATTATCGCCTTGATACCGGTCGGGCAATATGCTGATAGACGGTTTAATGCGGCTTATTACCGGCGGTACGCAAAAATTATGATGAAGACGGTAAATGTGCCGCTGCCGGTGTCGTCGATTTAACCTTGTTCAATTTTTCTCAAAGCAGATCCTTATGTGCAATTAAAACCGCCTAAGACCACCGGTGAGAGCATTATTCCGAAACGTTTATACAAATGTTGTACGATAAAGGAACATCATGCAACTGCCGCCTGAAACAGTGTGAGAACGGCGACCTATTATACTGCGTATTCAATCGCGTACTCGATCAAAAGCATTTGGACTGCCGATTCCGCAAAAGCTGATAGTCGGCGGAGGCGGCTGCAGAAATCCCGTCATCTTGGATCATCTGCGGCAGCTACTGCCTGAATGTTCTGTACTGACCAATGAGGGATATCGGTAAAAATAGTGATTCAAAAAGAAGCCTGTGCTTTCGCCGTACTTGCGAACGAAGCGCTCTGCGGCAACACGAATAATGTCCCGTCTGCGACAGGTGCGAAAAAGTTTGTCGTGATGGGGAAAGATTAGTATGTAAAGAGGTGGTATAAAGTTCTAAAAGGTAAAATATCTGTCTTTATCTAAGCTGGTATCTTACCCTGAAATCTTGTAAAAATAGACCTATGGCACGAAGCAAGTATGGAGCAACGCCGTGGGGCGCATGGTTTTTGAGGATGATCGAAAGTTATGACGGCGACGGGCGGGTATCGCGAGGCAAAAGTTATGCAAATACCGGCAAGGTAGATTCCCTCGTTATTACCGGCAATAAAGTTGCAGCCCGCGTCGCTGGGGCATTATGACCCGTGGTACTATATTTCGCTTACCTTTCCCTGTATTTCTGAATCGAGATCGAAAAATTGGAAAAATCTTAGCGCAGCATCCCGCCGACTTTTATCGCGTTGGGAAGCGGTACAATGACGGAACGCCTTGTAGCGCTCTTTGAGGCAAAAGGATATACGATTTATTCCCCGCCGCTGGAGCCTTATCGAAAGCGATTGCTCCTGTCCCGACTCAGCCTCTCTGTGTAAACACATCGCCGCGGTGCTGTATATTCTGGCAAAAGAAATTGACCACGATCCGCGGCTCCTCTTTCCAACTTGCGGGAATCGATCTTGCCGAATTGCGAGAAAAGATACTGCCCGCTGCACGGGATGCGTTAGCCGAACGGACTAAAGCCCGCTACACGAGATACGCCCTGCCGTATCGGATCAGGGAAACATCACTGGCGGATGATGGAGCGGATTCTGTAATGGGTGTTGTACCGGCGGCAGATACTGCGGCGCTTAACATACCGAATGGTGATACGGTTGCTGCAGGTGGGGCAATAACGGGTCAAGTATCCGATACAGCGCTTGCCACACCGGTAACCGATAATGCTCCAGTTGCAGGATCGCAAAAAGCGCGTCAGTCCGGCACAGCGGGTACGGCGGCTCAAGCTCCCGCCGCAATACTCTGTCAGAATCTGAGTTCGAGCATCCGGTACCGTTATCTCTGCGCCGCACCGATGAACCGGCACAGGACGTACCGGCGGAGCTGCCTCGCTTCCCGCTTGAAGAATCGTTTTTACCGCTCATTTCCGCGTTGCTTCCGCCGCTTACCCCATTTTATGATGATGACTTGGTTGCTGCGTTTAAAGAGCTGTACCATAAGCTGATTGTCCGACAGAACAAAGCATTTGAGTTGACTCTTGAACAGCGGATTGCTGTTTTAATGAAAATCCGGTACGGGAAGCGCATCGGTGGCAACGCTGTGCGGTTCAAGCCGCCTGTTGTATACGCCGGTTCGCCTCGATACGGCACAGCTGCCGAGAGGGAAAGCGACACGTGCTCCCGCTTTCCCCTTGCAGAAAGAGCGGCGTTGCAGCTCCGTGTGCGGCTTCCAAACGGTACGGAGGCGGCGCTCACCCTCGTGCAAGCGCTTCACCTCCTGCGCGGCGTTACTCCGGCAGCGGATTCTCCAGACGGTATAAAGGCGGCATATACGGTACTCACGCTCGGCGAGCGGCTCATCGCCGAGTCTGCGCTACTGCCGGCGGTATACCTTGAGCCGGTCACGCGGAACCTTACGATAGTTTGGAAGCCGCTGACTTCGGCGCAGGTCGTCTCTGCTGCAATCGATCACTGTGCGCGTTTTATAACCGAATCATTTTTTCCTCAAGTAAAGCTCTGGGGCAAAACGGTATTGCGCCGAACTACTGTTGACGGCGTTTCTCACCGAATACGTGCACACAACCGATTTTTATGCCCGCCGGCATTCATCGTACGGAACTGGAAATTGCCGCGCTCTTTTTCCAAGAGCCGCTATCAACACAAAGGCGCCGGGGATGCGCCAGCTCCCGCATCGATTACCCGCTGGCTTGCAGCCCTCTATTACGACAGCAACAGCCTCCGCTTCCGGCTCATCTTGCAGAAGCCAAAAAAATCCGACTTTCAGATTTCCGCCGAGGTCTGCCACAGCGAAGAAAACAAACAATCGGTTTGTGCCGTTTTCTCGTATCGCCAACTCTGTACAGCTGAAAGCAAAACGGTAGAGTTCGCGATTGCGCTTTCCGCCTATCTTCCAAAAGTTAACAGAGATGATCGGGCAAAAGTCGGTTCCGCTTACTCAGGAAGAAACGGCGGTGTTTTTGCGGACAGCAGCTCCCCTCCTCTCCCGTTTTGGGATAGAAGTCGTACTGCCAAAGACGCTGCAGCGGGCGTTAAAACCGCGGGCGGTGTTCAGCTAAAAACAAAAAGGAGCTGGCACCGTACAGTCCTACCTCAGCCTTGAGAACCTTATGGACTATGACCGCGGCATTATGCTCGGCGATACCGTAATCAGCGCTAAAAGAATTCCGCGCACTGATGAAGCAGAGCAACGGTTTAGTCAAATTCAACGACCGCTATATTCTGGTTGATCCCGAACATACGGCGCACCTCCTCGAAACACTGCAGCACGAAAAACCCGGCATCAACGAAGTTATTCAAGGCGCGCTGACCGGAGATACCGTCATGGAGGACGGCGCCCCGCTTTCTTATTCGCTCTTTCGAAACGGATGCCGCGGTACCGCAAAGCCTTGCACGCAACGCTTCGGTACCGTATCAGGAAAAAGGGTTTCAGTGGCTCTATTCTACCATTAAAAAGCGGCTTCGGCTGTCTGTTGGGGGATGATATGGGGCTCAGCAAAACGCTGCAAGTTATCGCCCTCATTCTCAAATTGAAAGAACAAGGCTTTTGAGCATAGCGGCATCCTTATCGCGGCTCCGGCGAGTCTTTTGCCGAACTGGGAACATGAGGCTGCACACCTTTGCGCCGTCGCTGCGCTGCACCATCTTGCACGGACAGGGGCGACGGTTTTTCCCGCAACATCGGATATTCACATAACAACCTATCAGACCCTCCAGCGGGATGTAAAAAGAAACTTGCGGAGAAGACCTTTGACTGTCTCATTATCGACGAAGCGCAGGCTATCAAAAATACGCAGACCAAAAACGCCCAAGCGCTCAGGCTCGATGCAGGCACAGTCCCGCATCGCGATGACCGGTACGCCAGTAGAAAACAGCCTTGAGGATATGCGCGCCTTGTTCGATTTTATCATTCCGGGCTATCTCGGCTCTGCGGAAACGCTTCCGTAAAAATGGCGCATACCCATCGAGCTGCACGGCGATACGGAAACTGCGGAATCTTTCCAAAAATCACCGCGCCGTTTTTACTCCGCCGCCTTAAAAACCGATCCTGCCGTTATTTCTGACCTACCGGAAAAAGTGATTACGCCGCAATACTGCCGCCTGACGCCGGAGCAAACCGCACTGTACGAAAGCCTTGTTGACACGCAGCTGAAAAGCGTATTAAAAGCGAAAGACAGCATTCAGCGGAATGCGCTGGTACTAAAATTGCTGACCGCCTTAAAGCAGGTGTGCAATCATCCCCATGTCTATGACGAAAGTTTTCAGACTGACACGGCGCTTTCCGGAAAAACCGCCGCGCTGATGCAGCTGCTGGGCGAAATCTTGGACGCCGGCGAAAAACGCTGATTTTAGCCAATACACGCAAACGCTCTTTTTTTATTGCAAACGCTGATCAAAGAGCAATTCGGCGACACCCGCTCCTCTTGCACGGACAGATGCCGCTTACTGCACGGAAAGCGGCAGTTGAATCGTTCCAAACTGATCCAGCGCAGCGCATCTTTCTTATTTCGCTCAAGGCAGGCGGCACCGGTTTGAACCTTACCGCCGCGACCCGCGTTATCCACTTTGACCTCTGGTATAACCCCGCGATAGAAGATCAGGCAACCGACCGCGCATTTTAGAATCGGGCAGCGCAACACCGTATTTGTGTCCCGTTTTATCTGCGCTGGTACCTTTGAAGAAAAATCGATGAGATGATTCAAAAAGAAGCGGCATATTTCGCAGATGACCTTGAGCGGCGGCGAATCGTGGATCGGCAAGATGAGCAATGAAGAACTTGCCGAGTTGTTTGAGTAAAGAACCGCAACACACTTAAGCGTTTTAGGAGACGCCTTGGTGTAAGCAGTTCACATGGAACGGTATAGTCTAAAAAGAGCAAGCGAGGAGATAATCATTTGAATGAGTTACGATAAGAATGCGGTGAAAAAAGCCGTCAAAGAGCATTACGAAAATCTGGCGCAGGAAGCCTTTTCCGTACATGGTGAGGCTGAAAAGATAACGACTTCGATGAGGCTATGCCGCACAGGATTTGACCGGCATTCCGAAAGAGTGAGCCTCGGGCTCGGCTGTGGAAATCCGCAAAGAGCTGCCAAGCCCCGCTTAAAGCGAAAACCATCCTTGACTTAGGATGCGGAAGAGGGACTTGACTGCTTTATAGCGTCAAAAGCTGTCGGTAAAAACGGAAAAGTTTTTCGGGCTGGACAGCTCAAAAACTATGATCAACCGCGCCTCGGAAATTGCCGTAAAAACGGGTTTACTAATGCGAATTTATACTTGGCGAAATTGAACATATTCCGCTTTCCGATAGTTCCTCGATCTCATCGCATGAGTAATTGCGTGATAAATTTGTCAACGGATAAATATGGAGTGTATTCAGAGCTTTACCGCTGTCTTCGCAAAGGCGGAAGAGTCGCGATTTCCGACATCACTTTAAAAGGCTGCTTTGCCACACGAATGGACCTCTGATCCCGATATGGTAAAAAAACGTGAGTGGGTGGAGCTTGGTCTGCGGAGCAGATAAAAGACACCTTTGAAAAATCGGCTTTATCAACATAATCATACGTTCAAAAAGACGTTTTCAGACGAATACGCAAAAGAAATGGGGACACGGCAGCAATAAAAACCTATATCCAAAGCAGCCTCATTTTACGCAGAAAAATAAATGTTATATCCTTTCGTTTCCGGAACGCGCTTCGGCGCAGCTTCCATCGCTAACCTTTGGATAGGAAACATACGCTCCATGCCCTAGAGTTTGGGCAGAAAGTCTTTGTAGACGCCGGGCGTAGAGCCGTCAATTAAAACAGCGCCGACGGTTTTTTGATAAAAAGGCTTCGGGACCGACTCCTCCGATAATGGCATAGGCATACCGCTCGTTGCGTAGGGGCATGGAGCGATGCAAGCAGCAGCGCTTTGCCGATACCTTTCCCTGTTCATCTTCACACTACCTTTGTAGGGGTAAAAAGTCAGGCGCGGTTGCATTATAGCACGCATAACCGAGTATGTTCTGCCCGCGGGTAGCGATAAAGCAGCTCACTGGTATGCGGGAAAAGCAGGTATCGCATTCGCCTGCGGCGCTTAAAGTGGAATGTTCTTTTACCCATTCAACAATTCAGGAACTTATCGGGTGCCATCGCGCGCCGGATATGCACATCGTATTTCCGTTGCAATTCCGTATAAAGCTCTTCTGCCGGAGGCAGCTGGAGACAAGTTCACCAACATATCAGCCATAATTTTTCCTTTCTCCCATCAGATGGAAACGAACGCTTCATTCAAAGCTGCGTTACAGGACAATTATTCAGACGAGCCCAACGCAATGCATTATTGAGACGAGCTTGATAATTTTTGCCTACGCTTTGCAGCCAATCTAAATTATCAAGGTCTATACGCATTGTAATCACTTTCTGAGGCGGCTTCAATACTTAAAAATACCCCCGTTGCAAAAATCTTCTTCTGTCAGTTCGGGTGCGTCTTTCAAATTAATTTCATCATAAGATTTCCCATTCGCCTCACATTTAGCGATAAAGTCTTCTAATGTGCTCATAATACATCTCCCGTTCTTTTGGTGTAGCATCGCGAGCTGTAATCAAGTGAATACGTTCCTCATCGGTAAAACTTACCTGTAAAACAAGAAATTTATCAGCTAAATTTCCAAGTCCGAAATATCTTGTCTGTGTGTCTGTGAGAATGTTTTTCGATCATACATTTCAAAGAAAAACGGGTCATTAAAAACAGGCTCAATTTCCTTGAAGGAATAACCGTGATTTATTACATTTGCAGCATCTTTTTTTGACCGCCATTCAAAACGCCCGTCTATGATTAACTCGCCTTTTTTAAATCTTTTCCTTTGTCTTCCGGCATTCTTGATCATCCTGTTATATTTTAAATTATATAAATACAATCTGTCAATATAAATCATTAAAAGATAGTTCAATATTATCTTCGGGATAGCAACGCTGAAATGCCGCTTCCGGTTTAGCATTCGTTTTGAGCATCTCAATTATACAGGATAGCGCTGCGTTGCTGTATTCATAGAGCAGCGAGTACGCAGACGGTATCGGGCAGGCAGCCGAGGTCGTAGGGGATTGCGCAGTGCAACCGCGATCATCGGTTTATGCAGGCGGACAAGGGCTTGGATCAATTTGAGCTGCCCCTGTTTTACGTGTCCGTTATAGCTCGCTGCGGCGATACCGGTCGCCGATTCCGCCTGCGCAACGATTCGCGCGATTTCCGCTTCGTCAGGGTCGATCAGGGTATCGATACCCGTGCCGCCAAATGCAGTTTGCATGGATTGTGCAAAGCTGATTGGATTATCGACGTCGTTCGACACATTGGTAACAATGAACGGCTGCGGACCGGTAAAAACGGGTTGCTGCCGAGGTTGGGAAATCCGCTTTCGGGGAGATGATAGCCCGTCAGCGTTTTGCGCCGGAGACGCGCAATAGTTTTTCGATATTCTTCCATCGTTTTTCTGGCAGCGGCTGTGCGGGCTTGAATTGCTTTTTAAGCTGATAATCTTTTCGGCTGCCTGTTCGATGGTTGCAAAAGAAATCCGCTGTTCCGCACAGGCGCGCGTTACCGTTTCGATGGCGGCGCAGGCGGTCGGTATGGTGTGGGAGATAAAAATAAGTTCGATACCTGCATTGATTGCCGCCAGCAGCTTTCCGCGGTACCAAAGTACGTTTGCATTGCGCTTCATCTCCCATGCAGTCGCTGATAACTAACCCGTTAAATCCGAGCGCTTCTTTTAATACACCGGTTACGATCTTTTTTTGAGATGGTCGCAGGGAATTGTTCATCGATGGCGGGAAATAGAATATGCGAGATGGTAACCGCGGGAAAGCAGTCCCGTTTTAATGACGTGCGCAAAGGGCGCCATTTCCATTTGTTCCAGTTCCGCTCTTGGTTTTACGGACGGTCGGTAACGTGAGGTGCGAATCGACTGATGTGTCGCCGTGCCCGGGAAAATGCTTTGCGGCGCTGAGCACTCCTCCTGCGGTAAGTCCCCGTACCATCTGAAGCCCGTAGCAGTAGAGCAAGCGCAGGATCATCTCCGTAGCTGCGTACCCCGATAACCGGATTATGCGGATTAGAATTGACATCCAGCACGGGCGCTAAGTCGAAGTTGACGCCGTGGGCATGGAGAATTTCTCCTGTGATTTTACCGGCGGTGTGAGGCATTCATTTCATCGCCGGTTGCCGCCAGCGCCATTGCGCCCGGTACGTTATAGTAGTCTTCAGCAAGCCGTGAAACAGCGCCGCCTCTGGCAGTCAGTGTGATAAAGGCAGGGTATCCAGTTTCAGCAGTAACCAAGGCTTGTATATCTGCGCAGAGCGTCTTGAGCTGCGCGAGGGCTGGTAATGTTATGCTTAAAGAGGATGACATTACCGACCTTGTATTTTTTACCAATGCGATAAAGTCTTCCGGCATTTCCGTTCCCGGAAAACCGCATACAAACATCTGTCCGATATATTCAGTTAACCTTGTGCTGTTCATAGCCGCTCCTATTCCTACGAGTAGATAAAAATGATCCGATACGCCGATAAAAAGATTCCGCTCTTTTTCAAATAGGGCGGCACACTTCGGCTGCGGAAGCGGCTGTCCGCAATAGGCTGTCTCCGGCGAGCCGATCTATCGATGCCGAAAAGTTTCCGTCCGTGCCGGGTTGCTCTCGAATAGGGCAAAAACCGGAAATCATCGGCGTAGAGCGGTTTTTAGTGCAAACAAAAGCGTTATACCAGTTTTAACCGGCTCGAAAGTTCGGCAGTCGGTAATAAAAAGCTGTACGCCGCGGCATGGTATCCTAGCATATTTGGAGGCTGGAAGGAGTAAAATGGGCGGGTAAAAATGCACCCCGCGCAGCCCCTGCCGCATTCATCGTATCGGCAAGTTTTTTCCCCATCGATGTACGGAGCGCCGATAAGGGTAAACGGATTTGCCGTACCTCTGCCCTCAGATACATCAGTACCCTCAAACAGCGCGGTACCCGGATAGGCGAGTGTGTTTTCAAAGTGCGGCAGGTTGGGGGAGGGCGGTATCCACACGACCAGTTTCGATAAAGAGCATATCGCGGCGCCAGTGTTCCATCGGTACAATATGCAGCGGGCAGCGCAGCTGTTCCTCTGTGTGTACCATGCGTGCAAGTTCGGCGGCGGTTAAGCCGTAGCGAATGCAAAGCGGGTACATACCGACAAAACTTTCGAAGTCTTTTACGATATTGCGCTTCCGTTTTAATGCCGCCGAGCGGGTTAGGTCGATCAAGTACGATAAAATCCTTACCATGTACCGACGCTGCCCGCATTGCGAGTATCAATGTAGAAAATGTAGGTATAAAACCGGACGCCGGCATCTTGAATGTCGTAGACTAAGGTGTCGATATCGGTAAGCATAGCAGGGCTTAAAAATCTTGCCCGTCCTCGCGGTAAAGGCTGTAGAGCGGAATACCGGAAACCGATGCAGTTTCTCCTCCCCACACTGCGCCGGCGTCTTCACAGCTGTAAAGCCCGTGCTCCGGTGCGAAGAGGGCGCGTACCGCATACCGTTCGGCAAGTATCTTCCACGACGGGATAAAAATCTTTAGAAAGACCGGACAGCGAGGTAATAACGCCGAGCTTTTTCCCCTAAAGAGAGAGTCGAAATCACCTACTCGGTCTATTCCGTTTAATACCATGATAAAACAGTAACACAGAGCAAAAACCGGATACGCTACTGCTTGGCTTTAATGCCGAGTTTTTCCGCAGCGCGGTCATAATCAATTTTTGCAAGTTTATAGTAATCGGGCGGTAAGTGCATAGCCATCGGTCCTTCGTATTGCGCAATGATCTTTTCGAGTATGGTATACGCATCTTTCCATTGGCGCCGTTTGATATGCAGGGTGTGCAATTTCATATTGAGCGGCGATACAGGCGCTCTCATCGTCGGCAAAAACGCTTCAGTATGGTCTCATAATAGACACGTGCAGCGCGGTAGTTACCCGCATCGAAGCTTCTTGCGCTTTTTGCGTTAAATCCGCTGCGTTTGCATCTTCCGGTATGTCGGATTCTTTTGGGTACCGTCATGCACGAAAAAGACTGAATATCATAATGATGCACCACAAAGAGGCGATATTTTTTTAGCTTCATATATAAACTCCTATACATTGTGCTAGTCGCGTAGAATCGTAATTTCGACTCGGCGATTTTTGCCTTATTTTCTGCCGTATCGCTGGGAGCAATCGGGCGGGTTGCTCCATAACCGGCAGTTTGCATTCTACTTGCTTCAATACCTCGTTTTGCAAGTTCTTCTGCAATCTTATCAGCTCGTTGCAATGAAAGTATTTTTTTCAGACTCAGGTCGGTTGGAGATCAGCAGTATGTCCTTCGATTAAGAAGTGCGTATTGGGACCGACTTTTTTCAGCGCTTCGGCGATTACGTCAAGGCGTCCTGTTTCGTCGGGGAGGATTTCGGGTGAGTCAGCTACGAACCGGATATCGTACATAGTAATTTTTGATAATATTTTTTTGGCGCTTTGACAACAACGCTTTCCGGTTCGCGGTCTAAGAAGAATTTTTCTATATCGCGGTACATAAAGTAGAACTGTTCATCTACGAGCGGATACGCCGGAGAAACCTGCAAGGTGTCTTTATCACATACAATAACAATCTTTCCTTGACGGAGCAGTTCGATATTTTTCTGCAAGGATACGTTCCGCATCTTCGTTGCTGATAATCGGGTCGGTGCGGTTATCGCCGAACACGCCGCGCGCAATAATTCTTAATGGCTCGGTACCGATTCTGTCCCGATAGTTGCTTTCATCAAGTGTTCCGGTATATAAAAACAATGCCCTGTTTTTGCCTGTGCGGGGTCTACGATGTTCTTTTCGTAAATCAAATTCATGTTTTTATTCCAGATTTTCGGAAATAGACACGGATTGAGCTGTTCAGCTGAATACTCGCCATGTACGGGGAGTTGTCCACGAGCATCAATTAAAAATACCGGTATATACCTTGCTCGCTGTGCCGAGAGGAAAAAAGACGGGGTATATGGTGCATTGTGTTTTGACAAAGAGGTTCGCAAGTCCTTGTAAAGGATTTTTGATGATAGACAATAGCCGTTTGTAATTCTTGAGAGAGAATAGGCGCCGTGCTGGTTCCATTACTGATAACGGTATTGATATCGGTGAAGGAAATTTTTTCTTCTGCAAGATAGTTCCCAATCCGGTGAGAAGAATCCACCAATACGGAAAGATAGGCATTCTTTAACAGGGAAGAACGGTTCTGTTGGATAAGTCGTATTGCCGCATTTCTATCAGTCGGCAGGTACAGTCCGCTTTTGTTTTAAATCTATCGTGATTTTTGAATCTACTTGAGCGGTTTCCCAGTTTTGTACTGTCTGGGATTCCATGCTTGACGGATAGCCATAACAAAAGAGCGATGCAAATAAAACAAAAAAACCGTAAGGGAGAGTGAATATTTCATAGATACGTCCTCGTTACAGTATCGGCACTTTTAGGGTGTTCCCTAACTTCAGGACACTATTTACCGACAGATTATTTTTCTGGGCTAACTGTTCAACTGAAACAGAGTATTTCAGCGCAAGCGACCACAGCGTGTCGCCCCTGCCGGATGGTATGGGTACCATCAAAAATTTCCTGCCTGTGCGCTACTTTTTGCCCGAATAGGTTCCGACCGACTTTAATGCAGGGATTAAAATAGTCTTTCCGATTTTTTTAGCGTTTCCGGTTTAAGACGCTTCGTTGTAGTTCAAAAATGCTTTGAATGCTGACTCCATAGTGGTTTGCGAGCGCATAGAGCGTGTCGCCCGATTTTATCCGGTATTGATAATACTTTATCAGCAGTTTATCCGATTGGCTCAGTACGCTTGCGCCGCTTCCGTATAGGCTGACGGGATGCGCAGCTGGTATTTGATGCTCGGCGGCGTGATAAAGTAGCGGAGCGAGGGTTGAGTTTTCTAATCGCTTCGGATTCAAGACCCAGCTCTTCCGCAAGTAACCGCACGTCGATTGCACGTTTAATTTCGATGGTGGATGTCGACTGGTGGTCTTCGGTCTTTCCCCAATCGATGTTGAGCTCTTCGCTACGGGAAAGGATTTCTGCAATAGCAGGAATTTCGGCACATAGTACAGGGTTTCCTTTTTAGATACCCAGTGCTCCGCAAGGTACCAGTAATCCGCCTTGCCGGCTTTTTGATTGCTGTCCGTATAGTACCAACCCCGCTGTTATAGGCTGCGAGCGCAGCAGTACCAGTCATTAAATTGGCTGTAGTTCCATTTGAGTTTTTACCGCAGCGACACTCGCTTTCCATGGATCCCGCCGTTCATCCACCCAATCATCGATATGGATATTAAACCCGCCGACACTATTCCTCATAAACTGCCAAATCCCGACGGCTCCAGATTTTGACGTTGCTACTTCAAAAAGCCCGATTCGATGACGGGCAAAACAGCAGTTCGGCGGGCATATTTTTCGACGCCAGCAGCTCGATGATGAAATCGCGGTACGGAGCGGAACGCTTCATAATAGATGAAAGATAGCTGTAGCCGTCGGTACACATATATTGCTTGCGGAACTTTTTCAACTAACGGATGATCGTGAGGAATAAGCGTGTTATGTAAGAATGCGTTGCTTTGAAAGCTGCGGAGCTGCTGCTGACTCGATAATTCCATATCCGAAGCCGGAGGTTGCGATTGGACATTTGCAGAGAGCGGGGAGATACAGAGCGCCCCTGCGATGATCCCTGCGTAGAAGTACCTTATATGCAGTTTTTGTTGGTAAAACGTATATGCATCTTCACAGTTTTTCTCCATAATAGATGCCTGCCCATTCCCAATCTACCGTGGATTGCCGGATCGGCAGGAAAATTGATTTTTCTAAAGTAGAGGTACCATGTACGGATATACTGATTCCAACCGGAAGTCCTGAGATACGCTTCGTAAGGGGTTGAGGACGGATCCAACTCGGAGGCAATACTGATAGCGCTGCCATACATAAAACCTTTAGATTGGTATCGGGCTGCTGTTGCGTATCGGATAACTCCTGTTTCCACGACATTGCGAAGAAGTTAACCTTTGAGCGGCACCGTTCCAAGGTCGCATAGTCGCGCGCACGGATGGTAGTTTTGATAGTCTTGACAAGGTCATCCAGCGTATTGAACGTCCAGCTTTTTGCTCGAAGCATTATAGTCAACAATCTTACGCGCATATCCGTAGCTGTCGGGAATGCCCGGAATGATAACATCAAACCGATGTAAATTTAAAAATTGCGTGTAGGCTTGGATTGCAAGCTGCCATTCCCCTTGTTTTTCATACGCCTGTGCGAGCATAAAAATATGCTTGCGCAGGATCGAACTGATCATAAAAATCGGCTAAAAGTCGTGAGTAATACACAATCGATTTTCTAGCGGTACCGACAAGCTCTATCAGATTTTTAAGCAGAGCAGTGGATTGGCTGCCCGTTCACCACCATATCGGGATAATTTTTGTACGATATATTCAAAGTAATACGCAGCGATAGCATCTTCTTGGGCTTCGCGATAGGCTGCAGCAAGCCGTAAAAAGAAAGTAGGCATTGTACGGATTGTCCGGTTCTTCGTCAATAACGGATTGCAGGAATACTGCCAGTGATTTTATTTTATGCGCAGCTTGTAGATGAGACGTAATTTTTGTCGATAAGGGCGAACCGTATGTGAGCGTCTTGTTCTTTTTCCAATAGCGCAACTAACATTTTCTGCTCTTCGCGGTGCTCCCGTAAGCCAGTATAGAGATAACCGACCCGATCCTGAGCGCAGGAACAGCATAAAACTCCGGTACAAAGCGCGGCGCAGACAAGCAGGTACTTTTAAACTGTATCACGGGGGCATACTATCACAGCGCTTGCATATTGACAAGACTCCGGTAGATCGCAATTCTTTTACAAAAAAACAGGCTTGCGAAGATACAAAAAAACCGGCTTATACTAAGCAAATATGCGGTTCTTTGATAGGTTTTTTTCCGCTGGGTAAAGAGTATCAAATATATGCGTTGGTTGGCGGCAACGGTACAGGAAAGAGTTTTTAGGGCACGATTAGTCGCGCAAAAAAATACCGGATTGATTTAATTATCGATGACGGATTGGTGATCAAAGGCGATAAAAATACTTGCGGGCATTCTGCAAAGCGTGAAAAAAACTTTTTGGCAGCGGTAAAAACGGTACCGTCTTTGACGATAAACAACATCGGGATGAGGCAGCTAAGGTACTCCATCAATTTAGTCGTAAAAAGTGCTGATTCTTGGTACATCGGATAAGATGGTGAATAAAATTGCGACACGATTGCAAATTCCGCCGCCGCAAAAATTATCCGTATTGAAGATATTGCAACGAGGGAAGAAATTGAAACTGCTATCAGAAGCCGCCGTGTCGAAGCGCAAACACGTTATTCCTGTTCCCTCCGTCGAAGTGAAACGAAACTATCCGCAGATATTTTATGATAAAATCCGGTTGCTGTTCCGAAACGCCCACGCAGGTTACTTAAAAGAAGAGAAACCCTCTTTGAAAAAAATCGGTTGTGCGTCCTGAATTTTCAAAGGTATATCCTGCACAGGTTTCCGACACCGCATTAAAAGAAATGGTGATACAATATGCGGCGCAGTATGACAGTGCGATCCTTATTAAGAAAAATTACGGTTCAAACCGAAGATAGCGGTTATAGGGTTATTATGATGGTTGATATGCCGGCAGGACCTGATTTAACGAGCAGAATATTAGCCTTAAAAAGATTTTTATTATCAAAAATATCGAGCGGTATTCTGGAATATTTATCGAAGACTTTAATATCGTATTGAATCAGACGATCGATGTACAAATGGAGGTCTAGTGTGGCACGAACACTTATCCCTTTATGGCAAAATTGGCAATTTGCAGAAAACTTACAGAACAGTATATACAACCCTGATTGTGATGAAACGCATTTTTACTCAAGTGCAGCTCCCTCATACGGTAAAAAGAGGTGCCGTATCACTATTTTGATGAGAAAAATATATCAATTTTTCTTCTTGTTATCGAAAAATTTTCTGTCTCCTCTCAATTGCAGGGAATGCGCCTTTTTGTCGACTTTTGATGGAGTGATGTGTTACGCAAAAGTCTTTGTGAATGGACACTGCGTTTCGGCGAGCATACAGGCGGATATGTTCCGTTTTCGTAGAAATTACTCAACAAGTTGAGTATGGCGATGAAGAACGGAACGTGCTGGCGGTATATGTCGATTCGACGGAACGAGCTGACATTCCTCCGTTTGGCGGTGCGGTGGACTATCTTTGCTACGGTGGTATTTACCGCGATGTTACCTTACGTGCGGTACCCCAGTGTCATATTGAATCGATGTATGCGCATCCGCTGTCCGCTTTGAGCGCAGAAAAAAGTCTCGCGGTTGATGTTGTGATTGCGCACGGCGAACGGACGGATAAATCCATCGATATTTCGGTCGCACTCTTCGATTCCAGAAATCGAAAAACGGGCGGAGCTGAGCCGGATCCTTACCGTATCGGATACCGCTCTTTCTCTTTCGATGATACTGGATGAATTGACGGGATTAAAACTGTGGACGCTTGAAAAACCGGAGTTGTATCGCGTCGAAGTTTCGTTACTCGAAGACGGGTTTGTCTCCGACTCCGTATCGAGCCGTATCGGCTTCCGCACGGTCGAGTTTACGCCAGAAGGTTTTTTCTTAAACGGCAAGCCGCTCAAGCTGCGCGGTTTAAATCGCCATCAATCTTTTTCCCTACGTTGGCTATGCAATGCCGGAGCGGGTTCAGCGGAAGGATGCTGATATCCTGAAATACGAGCTCGGCGTCACTATTGTGCGTACTTCGCATTACCCGCAGTCGCCGTATTTTTAGATCGCTGTGATGAGATCGGTCTACTGGTATTTGAAGAGATGCCCGGTTGGCAGCATATTGGCAATTCAGCATGGCAGGATATCAGCTGCGAAAGTCTTAAAAAGATGATTATCAGAGACCGAAATCATCCTTCTATTATACTGTGGGGCGTACGCATCAATGAATCGCCCGATTGCGCTGCTTTTTATCAGCGTACCAATGCGATTGCGCATGAACTTGACCCATATCGGCAGACCGGCGGCGTTCGTTGCATTGAAAACAGCGAATTTTTGAAGATGTATATACGATGAACGATTTTATCTACGGTTCGCACGGCTTGCCCTGCCGGCAATGCAGCGGGTTCTGCGCGGGCGCTTCGCTCTCAGTGTGAGGTTACAGGACTCTCCGAGTTGGTGCCGTATCTGGTAACCGAGTTTGGCAGCCACATCTATCCTGCAAAGCGTTTTGATCAGGAAGAGCGCTTGGTTGAGCACGCAAAGCTTCACCTGCGGTACAGAATGCCGCAGCCCTCGATCCACACAAATGCGGCGCAATCGGCTGGTGTGCGTTTGATTATAATACCCATGCGAATTTTGGTTCAGGCGACCGTATTTGCTACCACGGCGTGATGGATATGTTCCGCATTCCTAAGTTCGCTGCGGGCGTGTATGCAAGCCAGTTGGCTGCGGAAGTACGGCCGGTGTTGGAACCGTTAACCCGCTATACCGTCGGCGACCGTGCAGTCGGCGGAATTGCGCCGCTTATTATCTGTACGAATTGTACGGCAGTCCGGCTGACCATCGGTACAAAAGATGTAGGGCTGTTCTATCCCGCAGTTGACCGCTATCCCGGAATTGCGCATCCGCCGGTTATTATCGAAAACCTGCCAAGCGTGTGGGGCGGCGGATGGGACGATGCCGTATTTACCGGCTACTATAACGGCAAAGAATGCATTACCCGCCGGTTTGCCGCAAATCCCGTTGCAACACAGTTGACGCTTACCGCCGATGAGACCAAATTGAGAGCGGATATCCCCTGATGCTGTCCGTTTTGTGGTACGGCTTCTTGATCAAGTAGGGAACGAATTGCCCTATAGTTCCGAAGTCGTACAGATTAAGCTGAAAGGTCCTGCAAAATTATCGGCTGCAGCAGTTCGCTCTCATCGGCGGCGCCTGCGGCTTTTGGATTAAAACGCTCGGAAAGATTGGTTCAGTAAAAGTTTCCGCGCAAACCGGCGCATTGCAGAGCGAGGTTGTTTCAATCCGCATCCGATGAGGAGCAAAGCGGTAGGATTGATATTCTCTCAACTGTTGCATTTTTAAGGTGGGTTTATTTTGAGTGGCACAAATGGTACCGCTTTAAAAACACGTCGAGTTTGCTCAAGGGCAAACATCGCGGATTGATGCGTGCGCGTTCTGCGCACTAATGCACAGTCCTCGAGAATTGACATTCTCTCAGCTGTTGCATTTTTAAGGTGGGTTTATTTTAAAGCGGCACAAATGGTACCGCTTGAAAACACGTCGAGTTTGCGTAGCGCAAACATCGCGGATTGACGCGTGCGCGTTCCGCGCACTAATGCACAGTCTTCGAGAATTGACATTCTCTCAACTGTTGCATTTTACAGGTGGTTTATTTTAAGCGGCACAAATGGTACTGCTTTAAAAACACGTCGAGTTTGCTCAAGGGCAAACTCGCTCGTGGTATGCCATCTTTCTTTTTGTCCGAAGAGTTGACAGTATTATAGTATAGATATAATATCTTCCAGAAGCGCGCCGCAAAGTTTTTAAGACAGACGGAATGTATCTTAAAAGCTCTTAGCAAAAGCGCTACCTAAGGAGAATTTTATGAAAAACAAGAAAAATTTTACAGCTGTCTTGCTTTTTAGCATTAGCCGTGTTAGTTTTTCATCTTTTTGCTTGCAACATGAATACTGATGCTGCCAAAGCAAATGAAGAAGCTTTCGAAATGAATACTGCACAACAAGCGCGTTATGAGGCTTGTATAGCCCATCTTAAACTCGCGGCTGAGCTCGGTGAAATTGATGCAGCTCAGGTACGGACACTTTTTCTACTGATCAGGCGGCTGCGAGTGCATTAAACTTCCAAATTGTGGATACAAAGGATGGTACGCCTATTGCAGCGTATGCTAGCGAAGAAGTCTTAAAAGCGCGCTTTGTACCCAAGAAAAAGTAGCAAGTCCAGCAGCTCGTTAGACACGTTTCCCCATTGGAAAGCGCCGCTCCGGTGGGGGATTTTTGTTGCATAGTTCAAATTTTACACAAGTTCTGCCGTGTACCAATCCTTGATTGTACGCTTGTTACGTGTTTTTGTAATACCCTGTACACTCTGTCTTGCGGCATTGTTAAAGTGCGTAACTTTTACGTGATGTAATGCGGGTAATTGCGTAATCTATAAAAAAACGGTTACACTGAGCTAATCGCAGTATCTGTACGAGGTCTCTCGTTTTTAGAGGAGTTCTACAGATATTCAGAGGTTAATTATCACTAATTGATGAGATTTATTATTAGAGGAGGCTTAATTATGGATAATAACGCCATTCTTGCCGCTGCAAAAGCAGTATATGGCAGAAGAAAATGACCCTACCTTTGTAAAAGAGTGGAAGTGCTTATTGCCGAACATAATGAAAAAGAGCTGTTTGACCGCTTTTACCGAACCTTGAATTTGAACGGGCGGCTTACGCGGCATTATCGGCGGCGGCACTAACCGTATGAACCCCACGGTCATTAAAAAAGCAACACAGGGACTTGCCGACTATATTATAGAAACATTTCCGGAAAAAGCAAAACGCGGCGCTTTAAAAGCTGTTATTGCCCATGATTCGCGCCGCTATTCGGATGTATTTGCAGAAGCGACCGCGCTTATCTTTGCAGCAAACGGCTTTACCGTGTACCTCTTTTTCAGCGCTCCGTCCGACGCCGGAGCTATCCTATGCAATTCGGCAGCTCGGCTGCGACACTGGTGTTGTGGTAACCGCCTCCCACAATCCTCCTCAGTATAATGGATACAAAGCCTACTGGAATGACGGCGCTCAGGTTATTCCCCCGCATGACAGCGGAATTATCGACAGGGTAAATGCGGTTACAACCGTTAAAATGATGAGCCGTGATGAGGCGCTCAAAGCAGGAAAAACTCATCCTCATCGATAAAGAGATTGATGAAAAATACTGGGCGAATGTAAAAGCGAAGCTGCACCGCGGCGATCTTATTAAAGAGATGTCCAAATCGGTAAAAATTGTTTACACCCCGCTGCATGGCACGGGCGCAATGCACGTCGAAAAAGTGCTTGGCGATATGGGCTTTACGATTTTGACTGTACCGGAGCAGCGCAAGCCGGATGGAAACTTTCCGACGGTCAGCTATCCGAATCCCGAAGACCCAGCAGCATTAAAAATGGCGATTGCATTGGCGGAAAAGAAGGAGCCGACATTCTGATGGCTACCGACCCTGATGCTGACCGTTTTGCTTCGGCAGTAAAAAGACAAAAACGGAAAAATGCGCCTTATTACCGGAAACCAGATGGGAGCGCTCTTTACAGACTCACCTCTGCCTGACGGCAAAAAGAATTCGGTGTTATGCCAGAAAAACCGGCTATTGTGCGTTCTATCGTAACCTCGCATCTATGCGACCGCATTGCAAAAAGGGTACGGAGTTGAATCCTTTGAATGTTTAACGGGATTTAAATGGATTTGCAACGAGGCGGATAAAATTTCCAAGAAGCGGCTATCACTATATCTACGGTTTTTGAAGAAAGCTACGGCTATAATTTCGGAATGGAAATCCGTGATAAAGACGGTATCGCTGCCTCTGCCATCTGTGCCGAAATGGCGCTGTATTGGCGTAAACAGGGAAGAGCTTGCTCGAGCGTTTAGATGAACTTTTTACATAGTATGGATGTTTCTGCGAAACAACCATCAATAAGGTATTCCTGGGTGCGGAAGGCGTAGAAATTATGAAAAATATGATGAAAAAAACTCCGCACTTCTGCATTAAAGGATATTGCCGGTGTAAAGGTGCTGACTATCCGCGATATTGATCAATCATGTTCCTATAATCCGCTCACTCCCCGATAAAAAGAAGCGGTGCATCTTCCAGTCAGCAATGTGCTCCAGTATTATCTTGAAGATGGAACGATTATCAGTGTTCGCCCAAGCGGTACCGAGCCCAAGATCAAGTTTTTATATCATCCATCCGCAGCCGGTGCAGGAGAGTAATGTTGCTGCGGCACAGGCAAAAGCGGAACAGCAGGTCAAAATGTTTGCAAAAGCGCTGGATACCCTTGCTTAATGACAAGCTATGATTGACTAGCTGCCGTGTATGACACGGCAGTTTTTGTTGCATTTGACACGGAAACAACCGGACTCGACCCTGCATCGGGGCGTATCGTCGAAATTGGGGCGGTAAAGTTCGACAGGCGCGGTATCATTGCTCGGTACAATGTGCTTATCAATCCCGAAATGCCGATGCCGGAAGAGGCGGGCAAGGTAAACGGTATCACCGATGCGATGCTGAAAGATAAGCCCTTGATTGCCGCCGTTTTTCCGGACTTTTTCGATTTTATCGGTACCGGTGTTTTAGTTGCGCACAATGCGCCGTTCGATATCAACTATGTGAATGCGGAGTTAAAGCGACTGAAGAAACTTTCGCTGACGAATAAGGTTGTCGATACACGGATTTTTGCTAAAGAAGTATACACAGGGCTTTTCCAGCTATGCGCTCAGGATCTTGCGGTGCAGCTTGGTATAACCGCCTTGGAAGCGCATCGTGCAGAAGATGATGCCCGCGTTTGTATGGAACTTTTTGAAAAGATTTTAAATAGATTTTTAAAAAAACAATCCTGAGCTAGTGGAAAAATCCGTGCGGAAACGGATGCTGCCAGCTTGTTAGTCCCCGAAACGGAGCAAAAAGAAAAGGATTATTCACGGAGTTTATTTTGATACCTCACCAAAAACGAGAAACCACCTCAATTACGAACCCTTTTAGGGCGCCCGTGTATTATTATGCACGTACCGATTCCGCATTGCAGGCTGCCCGCGAATGTCTTGCGGAAGGTTGTCCCGACGGCACCTTTATCTACGCCGGTTATCAAACGGCGGGGCGCGGTCGTATCGCCGGTCGGCAATGGCTTTTCCCCTGCAGGAGAAAATCTACTTGGCACTCTTATTCTAAGCAGCCTGCTTCTACCGATTTTACACTGCGGATAGGGCTTGCCGTCAGTTTAACACTTGATTCTTTTTGCCGTCGGCTGTGCGCACTGCTGTAAAATGGTACCGAATGATATCTTAATTAACGGCAAAAACTGCGGGCATCCTATGCGAAAGCGCAGGCGGCTGTCTTCTTGCCGGTATCGGTATCAACCTGCTTCAAACAGCTTTTTTGCGCAGCATCGAGTACACGGCAACCTCGCTCGCAATGATCATCGGTGTCGATAAGTGTCCCTCGTTTGAGGTATTTATTCCTGTACTGCTTACTCAAATACAGGAATGTCTTACCCGCGGTGATTGAATGAAGAAATCAGCCGTCGGCTCTGGAAGCGTGGTTCTGCGGTACGTTTTTATGCGTGGACAGCAGGAAGATGATATTATCGAGGGTATCCTTACCGGCATCGCGCCGGACGGCGCTTTGTGCATCACGGAAGCGGATACGGAACGCCGGTATTATTCAGGCGAACTTATCTACAGATGTTGTTGTTAAGCATACGCTCAATAAGGGATGCGCAGAAAATCAACACCCCGACGCAAGTGTTGCGGGGATTAAACCCTCTGCACGAATAACCAGCGTTTTTGAGTGATGCCCTAATTCCCTCGTTGCACTTATAGATAATAACGAGATTCCGTTCCGCATCATAAAAGGGTGTTTGTACCGGTATTACGCGATAGCTTGGTTTATAAGCGCCCAATGCCTGCATCTCTTCTTCAAGAGCGGTGCGTTTTTCCCTTGTAGCCGCTAAGATACCGGTACTGCGGATCCGCTTTTGCAGGGTAGTAAGCATTGCGCGGTCAAGTGGGCGAAATGCACGGAATACGGCAATGTCGAAAATAATCGGCGGGGGATTTTCTCGCTTCGGATTCCAGCACGACGGTATTGGTAAGCCCCAGCATGGCTTGTCACATTTTTCCAAAACAGCGCATCGTTTATGCATCCGCTCTATCAGCGTAAACCTGCACATACGGATATCTTGAGCAAAAACAGGCACGCAAGCGGGATGCCCGGCAGCCCCTGCCCCTGAACCGATATCCGCGATAGTAAACGTACTTTTTGTTTTTGATGTGAATCGATTCGCTGGGCTAATACTTCCCACGGTGAAAGACTGTCAAGGATATGTTTGATAATCAGCTCTTGAGTGTCTTTGTACCTTTATCAAATTAAAGGCGGCATTAAATGTTTCAAGTTCGCAAATATATCGCGTTAACAGTATCTCATCAGATCTGCCCGTGTTGGTCTTCAATATGTAATGCAGCTAATCCCGCTTGTAATAGCTCCGTATTTTTGTGTATTCATTATAAAAGTGCGCTCCCGAATCCCATCAAATATCGTCAAATATATCGGAAGCTGCGTCAAAATGCAACAATTGAGATATATCATAGACGGTAGGATATAATCAATAAGAGAGGAAAAAATGGCTCGAAGTATTCATTGTACGACTAAAGGTGTGTTTCGTAATAAATCAAGAAAGGAAATAAATGAAATGTGCGATATGGAAAATCCTGATTATCAAGTAATTGAATTATGCAAAAAGCGCGGTATAAAGAAACGGTACGAAACAACAGAAAAATTGAAAAACTAAAAAAACTTACATCAGTACATTGCTGATAGCTGATTATTGAACAGCAAAGATGATGAAAATTTCTATTTTTGTAGCGGTCTCTTTATTTTTGAGAGGCTTGTTAGTATATAAATTCTACCAGTTCCGTCCGTTCTTTTTGGCGCCGGTTTTTTTCTGCAGGATATCCCAGCGCGACAAAGCCGCATATCAGGTGATTGTGCGGAATATGGAAAGAGTCGAGTACCGTTCTGATTTCGGGTTTATCGCATATATCTCGCAGTTGATTAATCCATACTGCACCCAACCCAAGGGACTCCGCAGCCAAATACGTATTTTCGATTGCGCACGACGAGTCGCATTGACCATAGATATCGTCCGCTGCAAAGCTGATTAAGAGAATCGCATCACAATCATAGATGCGGTAATCGCTGCGGCTTAACTCTTTTGCGATTGCTTGTGCAAGGCGCTGGATTTTTTCTCGACTATGGATAACGGTAAATTTTTCGCGCTTGTCTGTTTTTTGCCGGTCGGCGCAGCTTTTGCACAATCGGTAATTAGTTTGAGTTTTTCGTCTTCAATTCTTTGATCGGTAAATTTGCGGATGCTTACGCGCGTTAAAAATCGCATTGATAACTTCATTCACGATGGAACTCCTTACTCTCCATTCTATACTACTTATACCATAAAGGCAAAGGCTTTGTTATACAAGACCTATTCGATAACTTCCGTTTTTCGAGCAGGTCGCCTGAGTTTACGCATCGCGCAAATAGCACTTTTAAAATTCAGCAGCCGAACAAAATGTCAATTTTGGAGGATGTTGAATTGGTGCGCGGAACGCGCACACGTCAATAAGCGAGTTTGCATTTTGCAAACTCGACGTGTTTTTCAGCCGCAGTATTTCAGCGGCTGAAAATAAAACCTACTTTAAAATTCAGCAGCCGAACAAAATGTCAATTTTTGGAGGATGTTGAATGTGCGCGGAACGCGCACACGTCAATAAGCGATGGGGATGTCTCAAAAGTTGGTTACTTTTTCGACATACCTCGCGAGTTTAAAAATTAAGTCTTTATACAGTAATGACTTACTTTTAAAACATCGCATCTAAATCTCAGGAAACCGTCCAAAAACTTCAGTTTTTGGACAGCCCCTCGGCGTTCACTACCGCCTGAGGATGGCGGTGGTTATAGCAGTAGCGATATTTTGGCTTGAGCCAAAATTCACTATCAAACAATGTACAAGGGTGTATATTGTTTGATAAACGCAGTTTTTCAGCCGCCGCTATTCACTGATAATGCCGATATTGCTAGCAACGCGGATATGAATATTCCAGCAGCTTGTGGGGGCTGCAATACGCTGTTTTCCGTTTTTCTTTTATAACTAACGAACTTGAACTGCCACCGTCCAGTTGGAGCGCGTCGTCAACGCCCTAAATTTTGCATCAGCATGGCGGTTTCTTCAGCGAAAGGGCTTCGCTGTTTCGTTCGCTTGCTCCTTCTTACTACTACGGCAAAGAGGGTTTTTTTCCGTTATCGGCAAGCCCCACAGCAGTCCGTGAATCGCGGCGCTGGTTTTTTGGGGCACTATGCTCCCATTCCGAAGAATTGTCCAAAAGCCGCCAACTGCATGACGGACATCCGCTGATAGGTCTTCTTCCGTTTGGGAATCGATAATGCGGGCGGTTTTATCTTCATAAAAAGCAGTGCGCCGCAGTGTTCATTCGGCATACTCATACGTTGGAAGTCCGTAATATGAATGCCGATGATGGTACGGTACATACTGAAAAAGCGAAGATGTTTTTGAACGGAGCGGCATTGAAGCGCAACGATTGTATTGTGACGCAGGGCAAAAATCCCATGTTGTTTCACCACGGATACAGCCTCGGTTGTTTGTAAAGAGAGCTGGCTCCGAGGTTACAATGGAGACTGCCGGATTACTTAAATCTATTTTTACGACATGGATGATAAGAGAGACTGCGAATCGTATATATCGGCAGCTATAATACCTGGAGATAGAGGTCGCCAGCGTAGTTCTGCCTGCGTAACGGATTGATACGCCGTATCAGGGTGGGGTGCAGTCGGTAGTGCATCCCTGACAAGAACCAAAGGCAATACAGCATGAAAAACGCTGGAAATATCGGAAGCCGCGATCCGGTCAGGCTTTTTGTACTGCGCTTGTCTCCATATCGATTGGAGAAGCATCTGGTATTTTTTTGAAACATATAGTGAGTATATCACAAAAGAGAATAAATGACAAAACCTCCGTTCACGGTGGACAGAGAAGAGAGATGAGCACCCCTTGCCTAAGCGGAACCGGTTAGGCAAAAATAGATTAAGCAAAAATACTACTAAGGAGATACCATCGAAATGGATTATTACGCATCTTATAAAAAAACAGTAAAGACCCCTCGTTGTTGAAAAAGAGTTGCTCAGCTACGCGCTAACGTATGGCAACAAAAAGCTGCACGGCATCTTTCAAACAACCGTAAAAACGGTTAGAAAATGGAGAAAGCGCTGGCAAGAGGGAGTGGGGCTTAAAGACTTGTCTAAAAACCTGAAAAAGTCCGCGCATGATGAAGATGTATTGGCAATTCAAAATAAAAGCTCTAGCTGAAAAAGACAACTGCAGATAATAAACGTATTAACGGAGTAATGATTAAACGTGAGTATGGCATTCCTTACTCCCCTCAAGACGGTTGTCAAATATTTAAAAACAATACTATAAACTGCCAAGCAAAAACACACCGAGATCAGAACTGTCGCAGATGGAATAGTCTCAAAAACACTCTTTACTAAAAATTATTGAATATTCCTTTACTCATAAAACTATTCCCGTCGGGGCTAAGACCCTATCAAAGCGATGTGGAAACTTCTCATCGGCTTATCGAAGATGAATTTTTACGCCCTGCCGGTATTTTTTCAGCGCTCAAGACTTTTTGAAACAAGCGCATCAGTACCAAAACCACTTTAACTTTACTCGGTTTAATACCTATAAAAACGGTTCGCCCGTGCAGCTTTTTACAACAGGCTGCCCCTCTCATTAACCGCGATGTTTTGAATTTTAAAACCGGTTCTGGTTGACACGTTCTTTCATTTGTATAAAAAAATGAATTTAGATTGCTTGCCTCTTAGTACGGGGATACCATCTCTTCATATCCCAACCTCCGTTCACGGGTTCTTGACAATCTATCATAATTTTTCTATAGTAAAGGACAAAATTTTTCATGAGGAGGCTTGAGGTATGGCTGGTGCAAGTAAAAACTCCCGTACTGCTGTCGCTACGCAGAAGTTTAGCTGTCCGTGCGGTGGTGAAGTTGTATTAAAAACAATGGTTGAAAACGGAAAAATAAAGAACATCGCCGAATGTGCAAAATGTCATCGTATTGAACGCCGACCTAAAGATTTTAAATAATCTTATCAGATACACCGAAGTGGAAGCTGCCGCCGGATTTACCGTACGGCAGCCTTTTTATACCTTTCCCGATGAGTAAATTTTGATGGATGATGCACGATAGGGAATCTCTAAAAAAATTTGAGTTTTTTTAGAGGGTTCTTTCTATATTCAAATCAATGACACTCAAAAACTACAGCTCGCCTTGAATAAGCAACTTGAAATCGTTATACTAAGAAAATGACAGATTTATTTCCTATCACTATTATTTTTCCTCAAAATTAAACAACCGTTCCATACGGCTGAGGTTGATATATTCTAATTCGAAATAAAATCTATATTGTAAAGTAAGGAAGAGATTATGAGCAAAGAATTTTTACCCCTATGATACGATCCGTAACAACGGGTTCCGTTTGGCGCGCCGAATTTGGGAAGACGGTTTTATTCCTGATGTGATATATGTTTCACTGCGGGGTGGCTCATCTTTAGGAAATGCCATTCATGAATGGTTCAAGCTCGTGAATAAAGATGTGAAGCCTATTTTGTATGCCGCTGTTGTTGCTCATTCTTATTCCGATGCTAATCAGCAGTCTAAGATGATGATTGACGGATGGACATATTCTCCCGAGCATCTACGGAGCGGCGATAAAATATTGTTGGTCGATGATATTTTTGATAGCGGCGCTACAATCAATTATCTTGTATCGGCTTTTCTGGAAAAAGGTATTCCGCGGCGTGATATAAAAATTGCTGTGCATGATTATAAAGTATTCCATAATAGAGAGAGTAGCGAACCTATTCAGCCTGATTACTGGTGCAGAAAGCACGATATCCATGCCGATAAAGACAGCCGCTGGATTCATTATATGAGCCATGAATTGACCGGTTTAACTCCTGAGGAACTTGAAAAACACTACTATGCGCAATATCCCGAACTACGTGAAGTTTTTAAGGGTGTTTTTATAAGAAATCGATGTATTGGAAGAGCAAGCTGTTATTTTGTTTTTTTGCTTATTTCCTCTTTTCTCTTTCCCTTTTTGCTGTCGAGAGTGGATTGGCTTTTTATGTAGATGCTGGTGCAGAAGCATCCGCGGCAGACGGAACAGTCGATAATCCGTTCGTGTCTTTTTGAACAGGCTGTTGCGGTAGCGCATGACCGAATAATCAGGCAGGAAGTCTCGGTAAAAACGGGAAGCCGGCGCCGGTCTCCGTTTTTCTTCGTTCCGATGTATATGTTGAAGAAGCGGTATTTCTTACTGTTCCGATTAAGATAATCGGTGAAAATACTTCGATACTTACATTTGGAGAAAATGCTGGTTTTGTCGTTGAGCGAACATCGTTGGATATAAAAGCGATGTTCGATACAACGGTCGGAACAGTTTTACGGAACCGCGTATCGTTCCTGTCTTATATGGTTCTCACGCTTCCATTACGTTGAATAAGGTTTCAATTACCGTCAACGAGGGGGCGATGTCGTGATACTGCGAGATAGCCGCATGAGCTGTATCGGTACGTCTTTTTACCTCAGAACAAAGTGCACAGGCTGTGTTAGTGAATGCTAAGAATAGTACCGTGTCTGCGGTGCGCAGTACTTTTTTCGGCGTCGGGATTAATGGTTTTATGTTTCGATTTTTATTAAAACGCAGTGTACGCTGACCGATACCGTTTGTAATCTTTCCGCGCTTTATACCGGAAGACTGATCAATCTTACCGGCTCAACCGTAAAAATGCGGAAATTGCAGTGTTCGTATACTCTCCTTATTTGAAATGATGGATGCGGCTATTATTGCCTGATGCTGTGTTCAAAGCTGAAATACCGAAATCGGTGGAATTAACCGGATTTACAGAAGTGCTTATCCGCCGATAACGCAGACGCATGAAAGTATGCTGAATGATACGGGGAAACTAACAGAATGGGAAAAAAATGCTCGATGTTGTTTTGCGGTATTGATGAAGCGGGAGGGAGCGTTGGCAGGTCCCGTATATGCTGCCGCGGTTATTTTTGCCCGATTCTTTCGATGTTTCCCTATTGGATGATTCAAAAAAACTGTCTCCCTAAACGTAGGAAATCGCGCGGGCAGCTATTCTTGATGGTGCGCTGTATTGGCAAATTGCATCGATTCCTCCTGAACAGATAGATAAAATCAATATTTTACAAGCAACGCTTGCTGCAATGAAAGAAGCGTTTGAGACTTTATTTGCACGGTATAGATACGATAATGCGAATACGGCAGCCGGTATTGAACGGAATTTGATCGGTTATTGTTGACGGTAATCAATTACCTGATATCGGCGGCAACGTTACGCTTATTGCGGAGCCTAAGGCTGATGGACGGTATCCGTGTGTGATGGCGGCTTCTATTCTGGCGAAAACCGAACGAGATTATTGTATGATAGAATATCATAAACGATATCCGCTATACCGATACGATTTGCATAAGGGCTATGGCACACAGTTACACCCGGTCTCTTTATCGAGTTATATGGGGCTTCACCAATCCAGCGGCATAGTTTTAAGTTTAAAAGTGTTCCGCCTCATCTTACAGCTGATTATCGATAAGGCGATAACTTCAGATTGTAGGATATTCTCAGCTTTTTCTATTATGCTTTCGCCTGTTCGGAGGTTGAGACATTTTTAGCTTCGCCGACGGTCTCTGTAAATTTTTCTGAAGTCTGCTTTTGAGAGAGGACAACCTCGGTTTTTTGATACCGCACAATGTAGAATACAAGGTTTAAGTATAATATAAGTAGTACCGTAATGATAATTACTTCGGGAGAAATAACCACATTCTTTATTAGGGTAAAAAGTTGTGAGAAGCTCATAATAAAGGCATCGGCAAAAATATGGATAACTTAAGTTTTTGATTGTTTCTCAAAAATTTTCACATTAACGAAAGAAAAAGCACCGGAACGGAAATGTCCCGATGCTGAAAACTGCGTTGCTCACTCTAAGAAAAAGCGATGAGCAAAGATTACTGCAAAAAATCTCAAGCCTATCGGCTTGTTCTGTAAGGAAAACATTTATCATATCCGCTAATGCGGATTGCGAATCAGTGTTTAGGGGTTTTCCTTAATTCTATTGCTTTTTTAACATCTTCGCAGATATTTGCTTCCGTCTCTGTATCGAAAAACGCGCTTTTTCCATATTTGGTACAAAGTGAAGCGCTTCGCCACTCCCGCTTCGACGGTGCTGAATGTACGGGCACAACCCGCTGGTGCTGTGACGCCAAATAGAGATGGGTCTCCGCTCCGAGCGGTTCTTTAACGGTTATCTTCAGTGTCATGCTGTTTTTAGCTTCATCGCTTTCAGCAACAAGCTGTAAATCTTCAGGTCGAATACCGAAAAATACATTTTTACCGACATACTTTTTTAAGTGTTTTTTTGCTGATCTTCGGTAGGTTGTAAGACGAAGCTACCTTCATCGATAACAATACTGCCGCCTTTGTCTATTACCTTAACAGTTAAGAAGTTCATAGGCGGAGAACCGATGAAGCCTGCTACGAATTTATTGACGGGATGATTGTAGAGATAGAGCGGTGAGCCGATTTGCTGTACTTTTCCGTCTTTCATAACAACGATTTTTATCGCCCATCGTCATCGCTTCAACCTGATCGTGGGTAACGTAGATCATCGTTGCTTTTTAAGCGGTTGCAGCAGGTCGGAAATTTCGGCACGCATCTGAACACGGAGCTTTGCGTCGAGGTTGGAAAGCGGTTCGTCAAATAAGAATACTTTTGGATTACGGACAATGGCGCGACCTACTGCAACACGCTGACGCTGTCCGCCCGAAAGCGCTTTCGGTTTGCGGTCAAGCAGCTTTTCAATGTCGAGAATGCGAGCTGCTTCATGCACGCGGCGTTCAATTTCTTGTTTATCGACTTTTACGTATTTTTTTAATCCGAATGCCATATTATCATAGACGGTCATGTGCGGATACAGTGCATAGTTTTTGGAAAACCATTGCGATGTTGCGGTCTTTCGGCGGAACATCGTTCATGCGTTCGCCGTCTATGTATAAGTCGCCTTCTGCTGATTTCTTCAAGCCCTGCTACCATACGGAGCGTCGTCGATTTACCGCAACCGGACGGTCCGGACGAATACAACAAATTCCTGATCTTCAATAACGATATTGGCATTTTTCTACTGCACGGACGTTTCCATCGTAAACCTTGCCGATACCTTTTTAATTCAACTTTTGCCATTACTACCTCCTAAAAATTATCCTATAAAAAGAAAGTATATCGCCAAATTCCCCGTCTGTCAAACAAAAATTGTCTGGTATGTTTGCTTTTATAGATTGTATAGATTGTATAGATTGTATAGATTGTATAGATTGCAATGCGGAGTATTGACAAAGATTTTCTTTTACGTTATAGTCATCCAGTATTTTTATGGCGGTATAGCTCAGTTGGCAGAGCAAAACGGCTCATATCCGTTAGGTCACAGGTTCAAGCCCCTATTGCCGCTATCTTTTTTAAAAAGACACTCGTTCAGAGTGTCTTTTTGTAAATGAAAGCTCAGAAAAACCAGAGAGTACATCTGATCTGCTCAAAATTTCCATTTAATTTTCAAAAGCTCGCTTATTTCATTCATTTAACTCATTCAACGGTAAATACAACCGATACCTCTTCATCGCCGCAGCGGACAACAAGCCGGTGCTCGCCTTTTTCCAGCGGAAGAGTGCCCGTAAAAGGGCGGTTCAAGATAATCGGGAGGCGATTATCGTAGATGATATGTACGGTGTCTTCCGTGCCGCCGGTACTTGATTGGGACACCGGTTCCGCGGTAACGGGGATTGCTGACAAAAATGACTGCCGTTTGCCGGTCGTATGAGGGTGAGCGTATTGTGCGGCTGCCCGATTGAGCCGTGCCGTGTGATGTTCGCAAACCAGCGCCGGTATTCTTCGGGGTAGACGGTAACCGTACGCCCGTTTTCCGTCCGATGCCATGTACATCTGCCGCTTTCCTGTTCTCTGTACCTGCTGCGTGCATTGTATATAGCTGATTTAGTGGAACTTTGATTACTTAGCAGATATTCTTGCACGGTATTGGGACAGGCGGAACCGGCGAGCATTCCCGAAAGGGCGCAAATGGATTCGCGGCGCCAGTGTTCCGGTTCTGCAAAGGCATTTACCGGCGCCGAAAGACCATCCGTGAGGGGCTGGCTGTAGCCGGATGAGTAAGCGCCGCGCGATGCTGCGGGAGCGGAGCTCTCGTTTTCCCCTATAACGGTGTCTCCTGCAAAATTTCCCATCCAGATACCGACCGTAAAGGCGGATGAGGAGGCGAGGGCGATAAGGCTTTGGAAATTGATTTGCCGTGCCTGTCTTGAATATGGCAGGGAAGGATGCCTTTAGAGGCGAAGAGAAACCAAACCCCTTTGCCCTCGCTGCGGAATCTGAAAAGGATTGAGCAGATGAGCGTGCGGTGTCTGCGCTGAAAACCTGTCTCGGTGAGGAAAAAGCCGTCGGCAGTGCTCCCGTCCGTAAAAGAACGCAGCGGAAAGAGTACGCCGTCGCGGGGAAAAACACTGAACGCGCGTACCAGTTCGTAGAGAGGAACCGGTACGCTGCCGAGTGCAAGCGACAGTTTTACATCCGAGCTTTCCGTATTGATAGACTGGAAATCCGAGTTCCTCTAACGTGCGCAAATAGGGTTTCGATGCCGATTTCGTTGAGGAGATAAACGGCAGGGGATGTTGAGGCTGGAGGCAGGCAACCCGTAAGCGGACGGGACCGTTAAAACCGGTTATTAAAGTTGCGCGGGATATATGCCCTTCTTTTCCGAACTGTATCGGAATATCTGGCAAGACATCCGACGGCTTCCATCCTTGTTCCAATGCGAGCGCGTATAAAAACGGTTTGGAACTGCTTCCGCTCTGATTCAACGCGGTAACGCCGTCGATTTTGCCATTGCTTTCATCATCAAAAATAAGAATTGGAGCCGACCCACGCAAGGATATTTCCGGTTGCGTTTTCGATAACGAGAACAGCGCCGTTGTGTATGCGCGCTTGAGGATTGTTTTTTTCAACTGAGCGCGGAGGGAGTAGTTCCGCCCTGAGCGGTTAAGGCACTGTCTGCGGTTAAATACCAGTCGGGAGGCAATGCTTGAGGTGCTGCTTTGGGGATGCCGATACGGGTTGGTGCGCAGTCTGTGTTTGACTGTTCCACTGTGGGGATTACTTTCCTGCGTAATTTTGGGACTGTATTCCAGCTGGTGCTGAGTACCATCTTGCGGAACTTCAGGTTGTGGGTAAAAATCGCCCTGCTTTATACCGCCGTACAAGGTATTCGATGTAATGAGGCATTTCAGCGGGTATTCAAAGCGGCGTGCAGTACGGGCTGCCCTGCAGCAGGCGGTCTGTAAGCGAGGTGTCTTGCTGTCCGTCCTGCTCTCCGATTTCTTGCATAAATATGGAGCGGTAGAGCGCGGCTGCTTTTTTTGGCACAGGCTTCGGGATATTCAAGCGGGTTGTAACCGGCGGGGCGGCGTGGGATAACCGCGAGGCAGCAGAGCTGTTCCGCAGTCAGTTCCGAAAGCGGTAGGAAAAAATTCTTTTGCTGCCGAGGTAATGCCTCTGGTTTGGAACCCAAACGGAGCTGTTAAGATAGAGTTCAAGAATAGCCTGTTTAGAAAGCCTCCGCTCAATCCGGAGCGCGTTTCGAGCTTCGCGGAGCTTTTGCAAAAATGTGCGCCTTTTGCCGGAACGACGAGGCGGGCAAGCTGCATCGTAACGGTAGACGCGCCGCTGACCCGCTTCCCGCTGCTAATATTTTGATAAGCCGCCCGTGCAATAGCCGCAACATCGATACCGTGGTGGAGAAAAAATCCTTGTCTTCTGCAGCAAGAAAGATGCGGACTGCATCGGGCGGTATCGATGCATACGCCGTAAACTCGCGTCGGATACCGTCCTCCAGTGCGAGAATTTGAATGAGGTTGCCGCCTCGGTCATAGATGCGGGTACTCCAATCCCGCTGCATAAAAGCGTCCAGCTCCGGAAATGGAAAAAGAGCGAAAGCCAGCCGCCGGTACAGAGTACAATCAGCAACGCCGCCGTTCCATACAGTAACTGTTTTTTAGATAATTTGCGCGTATTACTCTGCCGTATTTTCATAACTGTTTATAGTCGGCACAATGGGTTGTATGAACGATACTGATGTCATACCCATACTGCTATATTCGTCAAAGGTCTTGGTCATCATTTACTTATCGGAGCAGTTCTTTTTGAAAAGGTCATGTAATGTTTCGGGCAATTTTTACGCTTAAATCTCCATCCAATTTTGTTTCTTTTCTGTCGTAGCAAAAATACCGTTTACCCTCATCTTCAACATCGCTTACTTGCGTGAAAATTGAAGCGCTCAAGCCTTTTTTCCATCGCCGGATATACATCGGTTTCATAGAGGTTCCGAATACCGTCGTTTAAAGATTGCCTATCTTTTGAAGATTTTATAACCGTATAAAATATCGGAGGAGGTATGACCGTCCACGGCTAAGCTGAACCCTCCGAATTCGGTTAGCGCTAAAAATCCGATTCAACGGATCGGGTTTCGGGCGGAAAGACTTAAAAATAAAATGTGATAGCTATGGAAATCTCCTGCACCTTGATCAAAAATAGCCGCTTGCATGCGATCGATGAGCCTCGTGATCTTTTTATGGACGTATTCCGCCATCGAGGCTGCTTTCGAATTGTCCCTCATCCTTCATTAAAGAGGAACCCATACCGAAAGGCTTACCGTGTTGTACAGTAAATCGATGGTACGTTCGGCATCGCGTAAAAATATGTTTCGACCCTTTTCGCTGTTGCGTCCGTGGAGGGCATAGCGGTTTTTCGTATCGTTAAAATTGAAGCCGAGCCACGGCGCATATTGAACGACCAACGGTTTATACGGACCGCCGCCGCTGACAAAAATCCTGCCAGACAAGCATTCCGAGTCTATCGCAATGGTAGTACCAGCGGAGGGGTTCTATTTTAATGTGCTTCCTCAGCATATTAAACCCCATATCTTTCAGTTTTTTTAATTTCCCAAATCATCGCCTCGTCGGAGCGCGGCGTATACATTCCGTCGCTCCAATAACCCTGATCCAAGAGCCCGTGATGAAAGATCGGCGCTCCGTTTAGACTGAGAACGGGACCGTGTTTGCCGTTGATGATTCCGAATTCCCGCACGCCGAAGTATGAAGTTACCGTATCCTCTCCTGCACGGATTTCCCACATCATAGAGAAAAAGGATGTTCGGGACTCCAACTCTTAAAATCGGCAGGCATTTTTATCCGCAGCGGATTGGTTGTGAGCGTGTCTTCCGCAATTACAGAACCGGAGTCAAATATTTTAACCTGTATATCATCATTACGTTTAACATATACATCATCAGGGTGATGCGAAGAGTTGACATGGTTTCCGCCGCCATCGGATCCGGTAACAAAAACCGAAATTTCAACTTCACCGGTTTGATGATGAGGCGTTATGGTGAGCTTTTCGATATGAGTGTCGGGAACTTTTTTCGCACCATACGGTTTGCCAAATACCGCTCTGCCCTGTGTACCAAATCTCTCCTCGGTTTAAGGTTTGCTTTACCGTAGTACCTCATCACCGGTATCGGTATCGTCGGTAACTGCAATGATGATTTCCGTTGTATCATCATTTAAAAATTGCTGATATCAAAAGAGAACTACCAGTATCCTCCCGAATGGGAACCTACTTTCTACTGTTGACATAGACGGTACAGTGTTGATCTCACCGCTCCGAAAATGTAACAGGATCCGCTCCTCCGGTTTTGCATTGTTCAAAATTGAATGTTCTGCGGTACCACAGCGTTTCCCCGGAAGCAACTGCCGCTGTACATTTGACAGGATTGTTTCTGGAGAGAACGGTACGATTATTTCTCCGTCCCATGCTTCGGGTATCTTTTTATCAGCGGTTATTGCGTACTGCCATGCTCCGTTTTAAGCACTGCCACTCTTTTCCGCGCCAACTGAGGACGGGGATAATCGTTTAAGGGCTTTCGCTTGTCGAGCGTTTCACCCCATGGTGTGAGTAAAGGTTTGATTGGTTTGTTTTTCTCATATTATTGTCTCGATGGTACGATACCGTTTCTGCGCCGGTTATACATTTTCGATGCGAAAAAGCGGGAAAAAGCGCCGTTACTGCTAGAATTGCTCTCTCACAGATAGATGGATTCTGCTCTAAGTTAATTTCCTATTTTTCTGCATAAAATCAATAATACCTAATAACTGTAAAAAAATTTTTAAAAACAGCATTGTTTTTAGAAGCTGCGCAAGAATATCAGAATGGAAATTTTTCACGATAATAAATGTCAGAAATTACATGAAATATATTAAAAGGCGGTTTCTGATCCTGCGGGGCGTTTATCTTTTCTAAATATTTTTTTCATATTTTTGCATCATTTCAGGCGTTGCGATAGAAAAAAATGATATGTTTAAGCTCGGAAATATTCATTGTAATCTCCTTTTTAAAATCGTGCTTTGAGGGTAATAGATAGGCATCTTTTAAAAATCTAACCTTAGTTTGTAAAAGATGCCCATCTCCCCATCACCATCACTTAATCACATACAGCACTCCGCCGCTTCGTCCGAAGATTTCATTTTCGTACATACACTCGGCGGTTGCGGGCGGGCAGGGGAACATGCCGCGGCGCGCTGCACGGAACTTAAAGCGTACTGTGGTGCCTCCTTTCTCCCAACTATTCCAGAAATACTGCACTTCGTTATCGTATATCTGCTGCTTACTTGCATCTCGCCAATCAGTCCACGACTCCTCCGCATCTTCTTCATCGTAGTCATTTGATGCAGAGGTAACAAAAAGCTGCGTCTACAATTTCCGCGCCTGACGGAATGGGCGCCCGCAATGCGACAAACGTATAGTCTTTTTCCCGACGAGAGGCGGATTGCCATTTCGTAGGTTTTGCCGCTTTCGAGGGTGATAACCGCGCTATTCTCCGAATCCGGCATTACGATGGTATCTGCGGCGATGTCGCGGATGGTACAGGAAACGCCGAGCCCTTCGTCGCGCGGTTGTTGACGCTCCTGCGGCAGTGCATACGCGAGCGAGTACCGTGTAGTAGAGCTGCCCGTACCGGTTTTGGTAAAGCTGAGCGGCAGTAGGGTGTCTCGTTTTGCCTCTGACACCGGCTGTTCTTTAAAGGAGAATCGCTGAACGGCAGGGTTTTGCTGCCGCTCCCCTTAAACGTCGCGGTGAAGAGCTCTTTTGCCGGATAGCGCCGCTGCCGCAGTGAAATTGGTAGCATCAAGCTGTGCATATTGAATATATTCGTACACCGCCTCTAAAAACGTGAGCGGTGATTGCTGTATTTTGCCAATATCCACCCTTTTGACGTTGCAGCAGGGTGTACAGCACTGCCCGCACCGCATCCTCGCGGCTATGGTCGGGTGCCGCTTTTACCAAGCTCTGCAGAATGAGCGCCAAGTCGAGGGAATCGAGGGAAAGGTCGTTCACATACCAGAAGCGGTAGCCCTGCGGCGGCGGCACGGCGAGCGATACGCTGCGGGTGGTAAAGCGGCAAGCGTTTATAATCCGTTCCATACACTTTTGCCGCCTTTGCTGCATCTCCGCTCGGTTCCGCTGCGTGTAGGTTAAGCTCAGCAATGCAAGGGCGGCAAGATCATTCGGCTGCGCAGTGTAATCTTCTAGCTGAGGAATGACCCGCGCTTGAATTGCCGCCAAAATGCTGTCGTCAAAACCGGCGCCGTTCATTGCCAGTACAAAGGAGGCATAGGCTTGTGGGCTACGGCGAGACGCGTTCCTATTTGCACGCAGCTGCGAGCGGATATAGTCGGTTAGTTGTTTAGTATTGACGGCAATATCATCTCGGCTATATCCGCGTTGCAGTGCGGTGGCACAGATATGCGCAATCCGTAAACTAACATAGAAGTCCGTACCCTCAACCGCCCTACCAATAGGAGCCGCCTCTGGACGTTTGTTCCCGCGCCCATGCTGCCATCGTTTTTGACGGTGTGTCGGACATTTGGCACTTTGCTTTTAAGCGAGAATACATCGATATAGTCTTCAAAAAGGACGAGCGGTAGTATGCGGGCGGACTGCTGTTCCATGCAAAGGAAAGGATAGTCAAATACATAATTGATAGCCGACGACAGCGCACCAAGTCCGCTTGAATCCAGCGTCAAACTGAGCGAGCCGGTATTTTCATCTGCCATAGACGGAATGATGAGCCCTTCGGCGGCTTCGCGTTCATCTTTTGCGATAGCGCCGGTTGCCGTTACGGTTTCAAAGACAAAGGGACGTTCAATAACGAGCGGCTGTATTAGGTTTTTCTTTTGAGCGCATCGGAAGAAAACGGTAAATACCGCCTCTATCGTACCCGCCTTTACCGCTGCAATATCAAAGTAGACCGCCGCCTGCTGTCCGCCTGCAACGGTAACCGTATGCGTTGTTTCCCCGTCGATAAAGGCGTTGTCTGTCGCGGTGCGCTTGCCGGAAGCGTCGGGCGTACCGTCCCGTGTCTGAGCGGCACGAACCGAGGCTCCCTACCGTAATGGTGTGAGCGCGGGTGTCCACGTTAGAGATGAGGACGCCGCATTCTGCCGTATCCCGTTCGCGGAGGCGGCGGGGCATAACCGGCAGGATGTTGACGGTGTTCTGCACGGTTATTTCTTCTTCGTGCAGAGCAAAAAGGTCGGTATGCGCCCCGACGGCAGTGAGCCGGTAGCTGGTCAGCGTATCCGGCAGTCTAAAGGTTGCCGTTACTTTTTCCATTTGCATCTGTCTTGAGGATGGGGATGAACACCGCGGTCGGGTTAAAGTCGCTGCGTTCCGTTTCATCGTCGCCTTTGCCGCCGCCCGAATCGCCGCCTGCAAGCGTTTTCGCTTCCTGTACAACAGGATTCATCAGCCACGCGCGGGAATCTCCGCCGATGACGCCGAGCTGGAAATTATCGGGATTATAGAAAAAGTTGAGCGGGCTCAGGTACATGATAATCTATTAAATCGAGGACGCCGCGGTCTACGGCAAGCAGGGTTAATTCAGCATTTGCTAACGGCTTACCGCCTCTTGTCGCTGTCAACGTAACGGTTGCTTCCTCTCCGGGTTTTGTACACGGACTTATCCGCGGCGAGGCTGACGGAGAATGCTTTGACGCGGGCATTAACAAAAACCGGCGTCATACCAAAAATGCCTTTCGGCTTATCAAGGTCAAGTTCACCATGCTTGTGCTGCGGCTCCTTTGTCCGTACCGAATATGACGACACCGCGACATACACCACGGGAATATAGTTGCTCGCAATGGGGATTTCAAAACCTGCGTATTCCCGTCGAGCTCGCGGATTTCTTCCGTAAAAATACCTTCTGCGCTCTACCGTAATGAGGTATCTTCCGCAGGGAGTGGGCTTTGCATCAAAATATGGGCGGTGTCGCCGGGGTTGTAGCAGCGACCGATCGGGCGTTAGGGCGTACTGCGTCTTCATAATCGCGATCCCAAAAGCTCGCCCCCGATCCGGTAACATAGAAGCGGTAATCGGTTTTAAAGGTACGACCTGCGGTATCGGTTCCGCTCATGCTCAGAATGTATGAACCGGCATTTTTCGGCGTTACCTGCACCGATCCCTTTGCAGCGGATTTCACAGTTGTCGTATACTCGGTGATGTTTTTCTTTTTCGTAGCTTGAGTAAACGCTGCCGCCCGAACCGCGTTCCTGTACGAGTTTCCAGTCTTCCCGAATCAGCTCAACGGTAAAATCGTTCGCAGCGGGTTTGGTGTCGCCAAGCGGATTGCCATCGGGGGAGGCGAGGATGAATGGGAAGGTGAGTTTTTGCCCTTTGCGCAAAGCCGGTAAGATTTTCAGGTCGTGCAAGCCCAATATAGAGCGCTGCCGGATGTACCATAACGGTATTCCGTGCGGAAATTTGTTGATTGCTCATATCAGTTATCGAAACTTCTGCACTGTACCGATAGGGGAGACCGATAATGCCTTCCGAAGCCGCCGCTTGGCAGGAAAGTTCCGCGGTGCCCGTATTTGACAGGGTTCCGGAAAACGATGCAAACCTGATCAATACCGCAACCGTCTACTCCGAAGCGATAGCCTTTAATGCCGGATGTTGCGGGCTGAAAGACGTTCCTTGGCGCATCCAGTTGCCGCTGTATACAGCCTTGCTGAGTCCTCCGCCGGAAAGGTACGAGGCGGATACCGCCGCTTTGATAGTATCTCCCATAATAACCGGCTGCTGCGGCATCGCGACTGCCGCCTGAAATTTCAGCTTTTCAAAATACGCGACGGTAATAGGATACGCCTGCGCTTGGCTATTGCTATCATCATCGCTCCGTCGGTAGGTCAGGCTGTAGGAGCCGGGCGCTAAATCTTCGCAAATCGAATGAACCCCAAAACTGCTCGAATCGCTGCACGCGCTTTCCCTGTGTTGCGATTTCGACTTCATCTCCTTCCGATGAATATCCTGATAACGTAATGAGGTATTGCCCTGCGTATGGCGTGAAGGTACTGAATGTTTGTGTGCGGTCGATGCCTCTGAACGAAACCGTTTCTCCCGGTTTATAGAGTCCTCTGTCCGAAAAAGGAACGTCCGATGGTGTATGACCGCAACTTCCTGCGTGATAGTAGGCTGCGGAAATATCGAAACGCCACGGACTGTGGGTATGCGGATAGAACACGGCGCGATCCCCGTCTTTTTCTACAAACACGGCGACATAATTTTTGCATTGCTAAAAAGCCGAGGCTTTTGCTTCCGTAGGGCAGGATAGCAAGCCCCTGCTTTATCAGTTACGCCGGACGCAAAGGGATGCGCTCTGCTTCGGGGCTGACCGCTTCATCCTACTCGGTTTCAGCATCGTACAGGTATACCGAAGCGCCTTCTCACAGGTTCTCCCGTTGATAGTTTAGAAACCAGCACAACAGTTTTATTGAGTGCGGAGCGGACGGTAATGCCGAGGTCTGTTACCTGTACGGTCGAGGTACTGCGGCTGACGCGCGGCTTTTTATCTCGTGCCGAATAGGAGGAAGGCGTTATTTCCGAATCGATGCAGACAAAGCCCCTTGCCGTTTTTAAGGTAGGGGTCAAGGTCGGCGAGTTCAAACAGCCGTTTATTCCGCACGGAGGCATCCAAGGTCTTTGCCTTTTGAATGGTCATAAGCGTTTCCCCTGCGCGCAGATCGCTGGGTTGTCAGTTTTGCGACTGCATAGCTCGATGGGGAAAGAATATTTTGATATTCAAAGAGTGTATGTGGCGGATACGCCGCTTCCAGCATCAGATACCCCATATCGGTATAGCGCACAAAACTTTGGGTGCATCGGGAACGGTAACTGTATAGGATGCGGTGGAGGCAATCGCTCACCGTGGTATCCTTTATGCCGTTTTGCACGGCAACGGTGTATGTTCTTGAGGAGAAATCGGTAAACCGTGAATCAGTACGGTTGAATAGTATAATTCTGCATTGTACACTTCGATGTTTTTCATCGAATGCAAGCGCCGGTTTTTATGGAAATATTGCTGACGATGGTCTTTTTGATCCACTGGATGGGAGAACTGAAGTTCTATCGGGTTTTGTATAGCCGTAGTCGCTGTAGATACACCGTTGCGCTCTTGCTGGTAAAGGGTTTGCTGCATGGTATTGCGCCGTGGTGAGAGTCCGTCCGGACGCTGTGCCGCGATGGTAACCGTTGCATTGAAAGGGATTTTGCCGTCAATGTTCACCAATACATTGAAGTCGTTTTCCCTCTGAGGCGGGCAACGGTATAACGGTAGGGAACCGCTTGTTTTCCTGCTTCCCTGTACTGATACGGAAAGAATTGATTGCAGTGCGGTGAGCGGTACCGGATAATTGAAGCTCAGCTGCACATCGTTTGCCGCTTCCGGAATGAGGTTATTGGTGTCGATTGGTATCCACCGCTCGGAATTTTTCCGCAGCGTATAACCCGGCTGGGAATAGGTGATGCGGAGCGCTTCGCTGGTAACGGTGAACTGTCTTTTGCCTCTTTATTTGTTTTCCGTTGAGCGCCTCGTACGCTGTCGTTAACGGCGATTGTGTATTTCGCTCCGGGTTTAAGGCTTTCTTCAGGTTCAAAACGCAGCAGGTACCGCGAGCCGTACCAGCGGAATACGCCTTTTACGGCAGGACTGATTGAAAGGACGGAGATTTCTCCGGTTTGCTGAGGGCGCCGATTGCTTTCACCGCAGCGAGAACACGACATACAGGACGGGGAGGTTACTGCAGCGGGATCTTACCTTTTACCCTCAATCGGCAACCGTAAGCGCTCCGCTTTGCGGAAGCGTCTATGGCGCCGGCTTGCGGCTCGGCTGCTATTCCGCTGGAGCTTGCCGTTTGAGCGCCGGTCTCTGCTGTTACTTTGAGGCGTGTGGAGGTTTTGTATGCCGTAAACGCCCGCACCCCTGGAATAACCGAAACATCTTTTGCCGATGTTTGTGGCGCAGGCGCTTTAACGCCGGTATTTTTGAGGTCTGTTCGGGTTCAGGCGTTTTCTATCGCATACTGCGGCAAAAACTGCTTTTCAAAAGTCCGACATATTCGGATCATCGTACTTGCGCTGCGTTTGTTCTGCAGCTTCGCAATATACGCTTTTTGCGCCGCATCGCCTGAACGTGAACCTTTGCCGCAGCCGGCGATCAGGGCTGCAATGGTTATGATTATCAAAAACAATACCGAACTTTTTCATCGCTCTTTCAACTCCATTCAATAGGGAACCTCTCAAAACCTTGAGTTTTTAGAAGATGCCCAATAGTATGACAATTTATGGTAATAGCGGGAACAGCTCAATATGTGAGTGTGTCGATGCGTTCCATCTATAAGGATACCAGCATGAGCATACAAAAATGCTCTTTCTATTATACAAGAGCTGTAGGGGAATATACAACACGGAATGTTAGGGGTATCAGGGCAACATCGCTCTTATTCACGAGGAATACTTCCATGTTAGAAAGTCGGGAATATGAAACATTGGCATGGAGGTAGAATGAGACCGGCGGGATTCGAACCCGCCACCTACTGCTTAGAAGCGCAGTTGCTCTATCCAAATGAGCTACGATCTCAAAATCCGGTCATTTGCTAACGCAAACATGATGTAATCGATACTATAGGAACGAAAAAGTCAACCTGTCGTGCAAATGCAACACGGAAATTATAAATTGCAAGAGGTATTGTCTCAAAAAGAGATCTTTATGATACTTTTCAGATACTGTTGATTGGCAGTTTCATAGTTAAATGGTTTTCTAGGATAGTTGTTGATCCACCTCAGCCGGTGAAAGTCCCCTCATCTATTATGTTGTAGACCGTTTTTGCACAAAGGCTTACTGAAAAGTCAACCCTTGAGCTTTTTATTTCTCCTATTTTTGTGCTACTATCAACTGGTTCATCTGTCTTTCCTATTATCTTTGATATTCTCATTTCACAGTATAATGGTTTTCGGTTTAGGTGAACCGTTTTTACCCTTTTGTGGGCATTATATTTTATAATCTCACCATGTATCAGGCTTTTTTTAACAACCTACGGAAAATTGACACTATTCGACCAAAACTGCCAAGGATAGCTATTCGGCTGAACAGCCCCATTATTCTGCGGTTGTTAAAAAAACCGTCTGATGATTGTCCGAGAGGCGTTTATGCAAAAATCCCACTGAAAAATATTTTCTGGTCCCTGCTTTCGATTATAATAGAACGGAACCCTGCGTTATACACGAAACTGCGCAATGGGCGGTTGTGTATAAGCCGCCGCATCTTCCCTACTGCGCCGCCCGAGTGGATGAACGCGAGACGCTGGTCTATTGGTTTTTGCATCATGCGGGGGAAAAATATGCCATCCAGTACCATGCAGCTTGATGCGCTACCCGATGGTATGCCGTTTGATGGGCAGCCTGATGATAGGCAGTTTGATGTGCTGCCCGATACTCTGCAGACAGCGGCGCAGGTGCGCGGCAAAAAGCGATTGAGGTGGGGCTTTGCACCGGCTCGATACGGATACGCGGGGACTGGTGCTGTTCGCAAAGGAACAGGCGGTATAGGATTTTCTGGCTGATCGGCAGGAAGCGGGGCAGATCATAAAACCTCATTGCGCGTTTTGTGGAAACCAACCACCCTCGACAGGGACATCATTAAAAAGCCGTAACAAGTCAGTTTAGAAATTTTACCCTGGCGCAAAGCGGGTCGCGCCAGTTTTTTCCCGGCTCGCGGCATTACAAAAAGAAGCGGCGGCAGTACACGACGGTTATCGAATCAATCGAGATGCTGCCGTCCCAGTCGGCGCTTCGGGTACGCTGTCGCCCTGCCCCGCGGCTATCGGCATCGCGTACGCGCGCATCTCGCTGCGGCTGGCTTTTCCCATTGTAGGAGACCCTCTCTATGCGCCGCAGGGAGCGGAAGCTGCGCCGATGGGTTTGCAGCTCCATGCGGTTAGCATTGAGTTCCCTGACCCCTGAAAAATCCTCAGCGGAACATATGCGTTGCGCTTCCGCCGCCAGATAGAATGAACCCGTAATTAACAGCGGGCGCCTTCGGCAAGGCTTTGGGTAAAGGCGCTGTCAAAACAGCGTTAAAATCTTCGCTCGCTTCCATCACAATCGTATCTCGTATGCCCGAAAAACTTGCGTAAACGCGCCGACGGTTTTTCTAAATCGTCCTTTTTGAAATGCCCCCCGGCACGGTAAGGTAGATGTACGCAATAGTATCGCAGAAAAATCGGCGCAAAACCGGCGGGATCTTTGTCGGCTGCGCAGGCAAAAGACCAGTATGGGCTTTGTCTTTGATGATTCAGCGGATACGGATGGAACAGCGGAATGTTCAGGTACACTACCCTGTATAAGGAACCGGAGTTTCTGATACGGACGGCGCGCCAGAGCTATTGTCAAGGAGCGAAAAACGTGTCTGCGCAGGCTTGTAGCGTTATTATGGGTATGCGCGCCATCGATGACAATGAGCGGCTTTGGTACGTACAGCTGGAAGCGCGCAAGGAGCCATGCTTTTGAAAGACCTCGTTCGATGACGTCTTCCGTCATATCGGGAAAGCGGTATGAAAAAGCGGCAGCGGCGAGCGCAGCATTTTCTGCCCGCACAGGCGTAAAAAGCGGGAGTATGGGTGTGGAGCGGACTTTGTTAAAAGAGCGCCAACCGGATGCATGGCGGAAAAAGCTGATGGTAACTTCGCGCCCTGCGGTGTCAGCCGGTGTTCGATTGTTTTCGATACAGTCGGGGAGATAGTAGAACGGCGCATTGAGCCCTTTTGCCCGTTCTCTGAACACCCCAAGTGCGGAAGCGTTGCTGGCGCGCGAAAAAGACGGGAACACCGGTTTTAATGATTCCCGCTTTTTCCGCCGCGATGAGTGGAATGGTCGCGCCGAGGTATTCACAGTGTTCCAGCTCGATTGGCGTTAGCACGATGATTTCCGGCTGCACAATGTTGGTAGCATCGCCTGCCTCCCATGCCGGTTTCAAACACTGCCCAGTCGAGCTGCCCCTGTCGAAACAGTACAAAAAGCGGTCAGTGTTACCAGTTCAAACCAGCTCGGCTGCGGCTCTCCCTCCCTGCCCGATATGCGGCATCATACCATCTTGTACCGAGCGGGAAGTTTGAGGTAGGCTGCGATCGCTAAAAGCAGCCGTTTTCCGTTATCCGCTCGCGGAAGTCGTTGACGTGGGAGAGGTGAGAGCCCTGTCTTTATCAACCAGCTTTGGTGAGCAAGGCGGAAAGCATTGCCGCAACTGAACCCTTTCCCTTTGGAACCGGCAATGTATTGTCTTATATGCCGTTTGCGGATTGGAAAAGAGCGCGGCATAGTATCTAATCACCTCAGTGAAAACTCTTTTCGTATGCGGTCGTTTTTCAAAGTTGATAAAGCCGTCAAGCCATCGATAAAAATCGCTCATATTTTCTATAGGGCGCCTGAGCTGGTGCATTGATTGTATATTGCATAGGATTGCCTCCAGTTTTGCAGAAATGTCAGGTTGAAGCGGGGGAGATGATTACAGTCGAAACGATGTTGAACAGACGCTGTACATCTGTTCAACGGGTGTTTTAATTTTTAACGATACATAGCCGTTATTATCGATGATTCTTTGACCTTTCAGGAGAAAAGAATCCAATCTATCAACCTTTTGACATTTACATTTTTGTTATCCTTTTCTGTAAATAGCATGTGAAGAGAGAGGATAGCGACCATTTTGTATATTTTTCTTTTGTCGGCGCGATCCCCATTTAACGAAATCATTTTTACATTCGCATTTTTGTGTTATTCCTTCTACATAATAACGAAATGAGTAACCAATAGGACTTCCCAAAAAAAACCCAACGGATTTGATTTTTGTCTTTTTCTCCATTCATAAATTTTAAGAATGCGGTTTGACTGCCACTTCCTTCTTTTTCTTTGCCATGCTGTAATTAAAGTATTGGTTCCACCAACCTCTTTCCAATTTTTGAATTTTACCGGAATATATTTCCTTTTTATTTGTTCAATTGATAAGTCATCGATAGGATTCGTTATATTCTCAATAAACACAAATGCTTCCAAGCCAATTGGAACAAACGCTAATTCGACATTATTTTTGTTTTTGCATACACTAGTTGCTCTTTTTGAAGGTGAGGCACAAAAATGATATCTGCAACGCCATCAGCAACAGCTTTGTAAGCGCCTCTCGTGTTTCTGCATTTGAACTTTGCTTTCTAGTGAAATTTTTCACCGTCGAAAGAAACTGAGCTTTTCAGCATACGTTGCAGATGCAATCGCAGAAAAGACTGGATACAGCGCACTTGCTCCATCAAGCACAGGAATGTTGTCATCTATTTGAAAATTTGATTTTACATAATTTATTTTTGAGTTCTTCTCAAATGGAAGATACTCTTTAAATCAATTGAAAGCGGTGCAATTTCGTTACTCCCAGCTACAACAGATATCATGCCAGAGTTTCTATGTAAAAATATTAAATGTTATTCCTGAATATAAAAGCCATGTCATTCCCAATAGAGAAATAATAATAAAACATACAATAATAATTTTCTTCATATTACATCCCATTAATTGCAATTGACATTATGATGAAAAATATAAATCCACCAATAATCACAATCCACGCTCCAATAACTATGGCACAAATTATAATTTCTTTTTTAAGGCTTTTTCTTTTTTTCAATATTTTCTTTGTTTGTCCCTACAAAATTGTATTATAGCAGTTATCAGCCACAGTAATGCTACAATAGGGAAGACTCAAAAATTAAAAATTCCATTTATTTTCTCCATGTTCCCGTGTTCTAGTGCGAGCATTCATCTAACGGCGGCGGATAAGCGTAAGAAGCGAGAAAGCCGTTAGGCTTTTTGATCTTCGCCGTCAGCTTATCCGCCGCCCGTTGAATTCAGATGATGTTTTGCCGACGCGGAGCGTAAGGCAAAGTTGGCGCGAAAGTTGCAAAAAGAAAGCAGCGTCAGTAGCGACCACTCAAGCAACTTTCGTGATAAAAATAAAATGTCAGATTGAAACCGTATTATGTGCTTATTTCCATTTCTTGTAAAGCTGTTTTATAAAAAGAATAAAATTTTCTACCTTATAAGAACTATATATATTTTTCAAAGTAATGAATACTTTTAATATATCCATCCCTTGTCAAATCCTTTAATTTTGTTTGCGCTTTGAACATTTGTTATAAATATCTCAAAACTCCCAACTAAAAATTTTTGAATATCGTTGCTTTTTATTTTTCTTTATGTGTTTTTCATTCTTATATAATTTCAATGCTTTATTAGTAAGTTCTTCATCATCAAGTAGAAGTATTGAGATAAAATTTATTAAATCAATATCTTCACTAATTAATTTCTTGAATTCTTTGCCTTTTTACTTTTTAAGTAAAACAATTCTTGTAGGCATCTGAAGTCAGCAGAGGATTCTTTTTGTAATATTCACTCATAAAAGTTAGCTTTCCCAAATATTTGTAATTACTGGTGCTTCGTTTTTGCAAATGCTAAAATTGCACTTTTTCTTTTTATATAGAAAAATCAGAGTATAAATATTCTGAAAATTTTTTTCCAAAAATCAATTTCTTCCAATTTGGAATCTATATATTTAAAATCTTTGTCTTTAATATTCAGAGTTACGTATAAATCAGTTAGAAATAGTATAATATTTGAAAAATATATTTATTTTCAGTATTTTGATCTCATATTGATTAAATTATATAAATCAAACGGTAAGTTCAGAATCTCATCTTCAGAAAAATAATTATAGAATTCTCTGCTGTCATATAATCCATTTGAAAAACTTTGATAAAATTCATTTATTTTTATTGTTCCTACGCGCCCCAATGCAGGCATCCATCACTATTGTTTAAGCCGACTAGACCGCTTGTCTGCGTTGTCGGTCTTGAAAACTGTGTTATGTGTTCTTCCATACTTTCTAAAGTTTTTATTCCATAAGCAACTTCGTAGCTAAATTTACAGGAACAGCATTGCCTATCATTTTATAAGCATTGTCTGTATCTGTGTAAATGAATTTAAAATCATCGGGAAAAGCCTTGACCCTAGTGCAACTTCGTACTGTCATTCTACGATATAAATTTTCTTTTACCAGGAATAAATTGGCATTTATTCAATCCAACTTTTTCCATTTTTGGAGCTTGAGGATGAATCTGACATTAGTGACCAGAAGCCTGAACTGTGAAAGCTTGCTCATCCCAAGATTTTACACGATTCCTGACTCATGAAAATTGGAGAATATGCACCTATAAAATATTCATTATTATTTATAGCTTTCGGATTATGTTTATTTCAGTGGCAGAGTAGAACAGCAGTATCTTTTAAATCCCAAATAATATCTTTTTAATGTAATTTTTATCTTCGTCTTTTCTGTTGAACCTTTCGGGAATATAAAATTTACATTTAAATCTTCTCTAAAACCAATATAGAAAAACTCTTTTTCTTTCCTGTGCTACACCATAATCTTTTGCATTAACTAAAGTGAGCGAAACATCATAGCCACATTCTTTAAACATTTTTCAAAAATATTCTGCACAGCCTCTAGGGTGTCTGTTTGCAAGCATTCCACTTACATTTTCAGCCAAGAAAAAATTTAGGCGTTTTTATCTTTGAGAATTCGTATGTACTACAAAAATAATTTTTCCGCGAGCATCATTTATTCCACGCAAAAGTGCCGGCTTCTGACCAAGACTGACACGGCTGGTCCTCCAATAATTCCATCAATTTCATCTGGAAAAATCCTGATTCTTTTTATGTTTCTAATGTCGCCTTCAATAAGTTTTTGTTTTTAGGATGATTTATTCAAAAGTTTCCCCAAATTGTTTTATCGAATCTCATTCGCATTGAATTTCAAAACCAGCTTGCTCAAATCCCAAATCAAGACCGCCACATCCACTAAAAAAAGACTAATTACTTTCATCTTATGTCTCGATTTCAAAAAGTGATGAGTTTGGCTTCTAAGCTGAGCTGGATTGTTTGGGTTTTTTTATATGTACATCTTGAATCTTAAGTTTATTGTTTGTTTTTACGAGCTCATATAATTCTGACGTATTTTCAAAAGAGCTCAAACTTATCGGTGTTTATAATGCACATAAAATTAAATTTATTGTTTTGATTGCATTGATAAACATATTTTGAAAAACAGTAAAAAGGATTTTTCTATGCCCCACATTCCACGAATTCTTAAATATGTAATTCCAAGTGGATCAACTCTGTTTACATGACCTAATTCTTTACTTTCTGTAAACTCAACATCAGTAATTGATCCTATTCCATTTTTGATTGTAGTTTTAATATTTTCGTAAGTTTCTTTATTTGCACAGTAATCTCTCACCATAGACAAAAAGCCAATGATTCAAGATTATTACCTTTACAACGCCAACGGCATAAATCATATCTTTTACAGTCCAATTTTTCACATTCTCGACACTCTTTATCATCGGACTGACGGCAAACAGTTTTGCTTTTTGGATAACTTGAATTTAAAAAGCTAATGCAGAATTTTTATTTTCGATTTTCTTTACTTCAATAGCATCTCCCCAGTGAAGCATACTGTCGGGCGGATTATTTTGATTTCTAAATATGAGAATGTAGTAGAAATTGCAGCATTTCGTACCTGTTCATCTTCAATATCTACTGTATTTGCAAAAAGGTCTTTTTATATATTCTTCTAAGGCTTCGCCCATATTATTAATCGATTATGGCTACTACCTTTTCTAATCAATTCAATTTTTAGGATTTTTCTACTAAATTTATAATTGCTGAAATGATATTATTCATACAAAGTCCTCGGCATTAGTTTTGATCAGTATGATACCTAGAATTGTGATTTTTTTCTACTACACCAAAAAAGCGCCCCAGTGCGGGCATCCATCCACTATTTTTGGGATTGGTTTGAACCGCTTTGTTTGTTCATGATGTTCGCTAATACTGTACGATACAGCGCTTCGGTTTCTTTATTAAAACAGACATGATACACGATCATATTCGTCTTGGTGTCCGCTAAGTAGGTATACACAGTAGAGAGCAATGGTTGCGGCGTCTTGCATAGGATAGCCGTATACCCGGCGCTGATACAGGGAAAGGCAATGGTTTTACAGTGAAAGTCTCGAGCGAGTATGAGCGAGTTGCGGTAGCAATGTGCGAGCAGTTCAGGCTCCCCATGCGTACCATCTTGGTATACTTCGTCCTGGCGTATGGATAACATACTCGGCGGGGAGCTGATACCCGCGTGTAATTTTTGCCTGACCTGTTTTAGCACCCTTTGAGCGCACGGCATTCTTCCAATAATTCCGGGACCAGCGGCACGGTGAATAGCGCCGTCAACCCCTCCGCCGCCGAGTAGGGTGGTATTTGCCGCGTTCACTAATTGCATCTACTTTTAGGTGTCGTTATATCTGCACAGATTATTTTGATATTCATAACTTCCCTAACAGAACAAGCCAATTTCTTCTAACAGAACAAGCCGCTCGCACAGCTTTAGTGATTTTTGGCGGTTTATCCGATTTTTGAATTAAAAAAACCGGCAGCCTGTTGCTTGTCGTCGAGATATAGACTGCCGGTTCTGGATTATAAAATAGTTAGTCGTCCCAGCCGACACTAATAGTGGTAGAGCCGGGACCATATTCTTCGCGTATAGGCTTGGCTATATCTTGCCGGTTTTTACTTGCTTCAGTATCTGATGCAATGTGGGCATACACTGCCTGTAACCGATTATCCGAAGTGTCGGCTGCGACAGCCGTAGGAGCGGTTACCGTTCCTGTTTGATTCAAGGTGCTGAATTCGCCGGATGCAACCATTTGCGGTATTCCCTGCCCCAGTACCCGATTCAAATTGAACGGCTCCATGGTCTACGAGTAAGTTATGCCCGTCAAATTCAAAATCCGGTACCGCGTACGGAAGCTGTGGCAGTCGGACTTTTAACCTTAAACTCCACTTTTTCACCTTCTTTCGGGTAACCTCAGCCTTAACCCGTCCTGCCATCAAAAACATCTGCGTTTTTTGTGGTTCCTTCTGGATTTTACCAGTTCTTCAAGCGATAAAGCGGGTAACGGGTTTTACCGTCAGCACTGCCGATTCCGTTTTAAGAATAGCGGTACTTTTTGAAAGCCCGTTGCAATAAGAGAACCTGCTGGCAACACATCGCCTGTTTTTGCCGACCTCCATTCCTTTCCGGGCAATTTATATTCAACCTTGCCTGCAATTTCCGTAACCGTTGCCGTCAATGCCTCGGCGGCTAATGAGGAAATGCTCTGCGATGCAAAAAGTATCAAAAATTCCTAATGATCTTTTCATTATATTCTCCTAAAATGAATACGAAGGAGTCCCTCCCACCTGACGTGTTAGTACGCTCCAAGCGCTTATGTTCGTATACTCCTAGAGCTTAATGGTAAATGCCAACTCAGCCAGCCATCGCACCGTATATGACTGAATAACGTTTTTATTTGGTATAAATACGCCGCCTGTAAATGATACATCAAAATCATTATGGAATTGATACGCTACTTTTGCCGATAATTCTGATCCCTGTAAACGGGCGCACTTGCGGTATTCGGCGAGGTCAGTAGTATATATGATAATTCCGTTAAAAGACCTTGTATAGGGCGGACGCTTACAGTTAATCCTCCGGTAAGCAGTATCACTGAACGATCCAAACGCGCCGTCAGCGACAACGGTCTGTTTCGTATCCGTAATAGGTGTAAATTGATGCATCGACCCTGTACCGTCATAGTCTCCCGCAGCCCAGTTAAGCTTACCGGTTACCGTAAAATAGTGCCAGTTGGGATTAAAATATTGCACTGCAAGTCCCGATGCAAGCGAGTAAGTAAATTTTGAAGCTTCTCTCAATTGGAGGGCTATCCAGTATTGCCAATTAATATTTCTGCCTATCCGTCCATGAATATACGGCATGAAGTATTGCGTGTGTGTCCTTCTGGTTAGCTCCAGTAAATCAAATTGAGCAAGGACATCGAAAACCTATGGTATGTGCAGGAATAACTCTTGGAAAGAGGCTGGAAAAGAAGCATGAACTAACCGCTGTGGGGCAAGCACCGTACTGGTGTTCTTCAGACGGTCAATATCATCCCAATCTATTTTTGATTTTTGCATCGGTTTTATAGGTAAGTCCCGTATAGCCGAGCGCAAAAGCAACATCAGTGTTCTTGATGGTGATACCGATTTTGCCTCCGTCAAATAAACCGTTCAAAATTTTATATGAATAGTCGTTGAATGAGGTACGACCGACTGCCCATCGTAAACCGATTGTGATTATTGGTCGTGATTAAAAGATTTTATTGCCCGACCAATCCGTCCTTTTCAGTCTGGGCTGCTTGGGCAAGCGGAAGTAATTGAGCCGTTCCCTTAGGGTTTAATAGAAAAGAGACCCGAAAAACGGGCTTCACCGGAAATATATATCGATGAAAAGCCCCAACAGGAATTCAACGAATACTTCCGCCGCGTTTGCTTGCGATATATTAAAAAGTATCATTTGTACCGTTTGAGATCGGTGATATTAGAAAGGTTGACGCCGAAATCCAACGCGGCAGCATACATGGTAATACCGCCCGCTATCATAAGAAAGGTTAGTATACGCTTCATTGTTCACCGCCTTGTGCCGCATCGATGCGACCGAGTATCTGGAGCATTGCGGCGCCCGTCATCGGCGCGTCAGGGTTGTTATTATCTTGGATAACTGCGAGGTACCGCAGCTCACGATATGCATACCGCGGACACGGGTAGATGCGGTACATTAAACCACCTTTCATATTGAAAGCTTTCATTAATAAAAAGGCATAGGTCTTGATCGGTATAACATCTCCTGCGGTAACCGAGTCTCGTATCACATTTGTATGTTCGCTTTTGTAGTGCTCAAAAGCTGTTTCAAAATCAAGCTTGTCAGAGTTGTCATTCAAGGCTGTCTGTATCAGATATGCAGCCTGACCGAAAGTTGTTTTTCGGTCTCTAAATTGTATCGACTTTTTCTGCTGCTTGACCGAGTAATGCCGCTGTGGTAAACAAAATCGCTGCAACAATACATAAAGTTTGTTTCATCTCTTCCTCCCTTTTTATTATATGAAAAATAATATTTTTAACATCTTCCCATTGTATAACTCACGTACATATCATACTATAGATTTAATAGGGAGTAAAGAGTGAAGAAAAACATCTTGGTCTTCAATTGTTATACCGTGCATTATCGGATTACTGACTGCGGGACTTTATCTGTTTCCGCTTTTGGACAGGCGTTGAAAAATCGGCTCTCATGATTTCTTTTTAGGATTAAAGTCCGATGTTAAAGAAGATTCTTCTATCGTGCTGCTGGATATTGATGATGTATCCATCGAAAAAGTCGGCTTATATCCAGTGACTCGCAATACGATTGCAAAAAGGCTTGGAAGCGCTGATGCAGATTGGTGCGGAATATGCTGTTTTCGATATTGAGTATATCGATAAAAGTCCGATGAGTGTGGATTTTACCTATTTGAACGGTACGTTACAGTCTGAATTTTCCGCTTCTTTTGAAGAGATCGGCGCAAATGTACAGGATATTTTTGCAGCGCTTGCCAATAACCAAATTACGTTGCCGGAAGCGGGCGTATATGGAAAAAGAATTGGTGGATTTGATCGATCAATCGCGGGATACGCTCTACCAGCATACAAAGCAGGTTGCAATAGAGAATGACAGCTATTTAGGACAGGCTATAGAGGCTATTCGGTTCGTCGTTTATTACGGTGAATATGCAGGATGATCCTCCGAGCGAGGGAACGGAAGATTTATATGCAATGGCAGAGGAGCGATTTGTCTATCCTAAACTCAAAGTGAATGCTCCTTTATCGGACGAGCGACACAGTGCGTTGGTGCCGATACCGGAAATTAGCCGTATGGCAGCGGGTGCGGGTTTTACGAATGTGCATATCGACAGCGACGGTGTGAGGCGGCGTATTCGGTTGACGGATAATATCGGCGGCACGGTGTTTGATGCAGCTTGCCTTTTTCTCCGTTGTTGCGAAAGTTGGGGGCTCCCAAGTTGTTATCGATAAACACCGCGTTACATTGACCGGCGCCGTATATGGAGGTAAAGCGGAAAATATTTCAATTCCGCTTGATGCAAGCGGAATGATGCTGATCCGCTGCTGAAAAAGAACTATCAAAACAGTTTTACGCATATTCCTTTCTATCTTCTCATTGATTATGCTGAAAGCGGAGAAAAGACGGCAAGTACTTTACGCCTGTTACGGGCGAACCAAAGGGTGGAACCTCGGTCGCTACGCGCCCATCGATACGTGTATGCAACTATGGGCGGAAAGCGAAGAACTGCGCCGCGCGGCGCTTGAGATCGGGTGCAATGCAAGATAAAGATGCATGGCTCGCCTCCGTGCAAACCTATTGGGATACGGTAAAAAGCTTTTTGACGCGGACTATGGTGCATCAGTCGCGCTCTTGTTTGACGAGGCAAAAACAGACCGGTCGCTCTGAAGATGCGGCGCTCTACGATCAGGTAAAAGCTGATTTTGAAACGCTGTATGCAAACGCTTCCGCAGCCTATACCCGGCATACTGAGCTTGAAACGGCGCTTGCCGGTAAACTTAAAAATGCTTTTTGTATTATCGGGTGGTCGAGTACCGGTACAACCGATATCGGTGTTAACCCCTTTCATAGCGAATACGTGAATGTCGGTACCACGCTGCGGTTGCCAATACAATTTTACAGCGGGATTTCTTACGGCAAGCGCCGGTATGGGTGTCAGCGCTGCTGGCAATTATTTTTCGTTCGCCATCATTTTTATCATCCGTCCGTTTAGCACCCCTCATTCAGATTATTGCAGGGGTTGCGCTGTCTGCTCGTGGTGTTGGTTGCGAATCACCCTCATATTCAGTTTTACGGTGTGTATATCTTTATCATTTCGCCGGTGTTGGCGCTCTTTGTATCGTTTTTAACGTACTCGATGGTATCGTTCATCATCAGCGAGCGTGAAAAGAGTTTTTCTGCGCAAAGCGTTTGGAACATATCTTTCCGGTGATGTTATCAATGAGATAATAGAAGATCCTCCCATGTTGAAGCTCGGCGGGCAGAAAAAAATGGATTACTGCAATGTTTACCGATGTCAAGGGTTTTTCCACGATAAGCGAAGCGCTCGATGCGGAGCAGTTGGTTAGCTATTGAATATCTATCTTTCTGGCATGAGCGATATTATCTTAGAACAGCGCGGCACCATCGACAAATACGAAGGAGATGCCATTATCTCGTTCTTCGGCGCTCCGGTGGACTATCAAGACCATGCCCGCCTCGCGTGCCGTGCGGCAGTGCTGATGCACCGGAAAGAGGTTGAGCTGAACGGACTTTTTACGCGCGAAGGCATGAGTCCCAATCCGCTTTTTAACCCGCATCGGGATTAACACCGGCGATATGGTCGTTGGGAAACATGGGTACGGAGCGGAAGATGGACTACACGATTATGGGCAATGCCGTCAACCTCGCCGCCCGTTTGGAAGGCGTAAACAAGCAGTACGGCTCATGGCTTTTAATTTCCGATATGACAAAAACGAAATCGGCGACGAGTTTATTACCCGCCGGTTTGACCGTGCGCGTTGTCGGCATCAATACGCCGGTACAGCTCTGGGAGCTGGTAGAATTAAAGGAGGCTGTCGATGTGGCAACGCTCGACTTTTTACGCCGCTTTGAGGAAGCCCATTGCGTGTTCGACCGGCGGGATTGGAAAGAAGCCTTTCAGCTCTTTAAGGCGCTTTGCGAGGAGCGTCCGGATGACGGTCCCTCCGATGCCTATCTGCGTAAATGCGAGGCATTTGTCCAAAAGCCCCTGCCGACAACTGGGACGGCGTTTTTCAGCCTGACCCAAAAAGTAGGATAGGATAGCAGCTGCATCAGCGAGTAAATCAGGGGCTGTCCAAAAACTTCAGTTTTTGGACAGTTTCCTAGATTTAGATGCGATGTTTAAAATTAAGTCATTACTGTATAAAGACTTAATTTTTAAACTCGCGGGATGTCGAAAAAGTAACCAACTTTTGAGACATCCCCGTATCGATGAGCAGTGCACACGGAAGTACACTGTTCAACAGCGCCGTCCATGGCAGGGAGGATAAATCAGTCTAATACGTTTATGCGTTTGCCCCCGACCGTAATAACCGTGTCGGCGATATTGAGCGTTGACTTACGGTGCGAAACCAGTACAACGGTTTTTTCCGGCGCCGGATTCTTTCAGCGATTTAAGGATGATGCGTTCGTTCAGAGCATCCAGATTACTGGTAGGCTCATCGAGGAGGAGGAACGGCGCGTCGTGCAAAAATGCGCGGGCAAGTCCGATACGCTGCTTTTCTCCGCCGGAGAGGGTATCTCAAGCTCCCCGACCGGCGTATAGTAGCCATCAGGAAGGGTAGTTATAAAGTCGTGAATGGAGGCTTTTTTTGCCGCAGCGATAACCGCTTCCTCCGGCGCATCTAACTTGCCGATTTTGATATTGTCGGCAATGGTACCCTTAAAGAGTTGGCTTTCCTGCGTAACGAACGATTCCATTGCGCGTAACGCTTCGGTTGGGATGGTTTTTATGTCCTCCCCAGAGATGCATATCGCGCCTTTTTGCACTTCCCAAAACCGCATCAGAAGTTTTAACAGGGTGGACTTACCCGATCCGCTGGGACCGTGTATGCCGGTAATTGTATCCTTTTGAATGACGGCGCTGTAATTGTGCAATATCTGTTCGTTACCGTAGCTAAAATCAATATGATTGGCTGTCGCTCCTTCAAATGAACGCAGCTTTTCCGTCCGAGGGGACTTCTTCTACGAGCGGCTGTTCTTCCAATAGGCTTAAGATACGCTCGCCGCTTGCCAGCGTTTGATGTAAGTTATTGGAAAGCTGCGCCAGCGCAAGCACAGGACCGAAAAGAGGCGCTCGCGCCGAGCGTTATTCCCACGGCGGCGGCAAAGTCGAGGCTTCCCTGTCGGAACAATATAATGGAAAGAAAACAGCTGAGCAAAGGTAAAAAAACAGGGATGGCGGTATTCGTTTGCAATACGCTGCCGCGCTTCTTGCTCGCTGAGATACGCGCCGCCGTTACCGAGGTGTTCAGAGCGCCGCCGAAGCTCGGCGCGGATGCGCTCCCCTGCGCCGTATTGGATACTTTCCTCCAAGCCGCGTAGGGACTCAAGGACAAAAACTGTTCAAATTTCCGAATTCTGTTCTAAAGGCAAGCCCCTGCTCGCTTGTCCGCTTGCCGTTGCGCAGGGAATTATCACGCCGACTGTAATATAGCCTGCAAGTGCGAGCGGTACCGCAATAAGACTGCGGCTACCGAGGGAAGATCAGCATACACAGGAGGTCAGCGCTGCGATAATAATGGGAGAAATGGTATGCGCATAAAATACTTCCAAAAGTTCGATATCGGTGGTAATCAGCGTGATCAAATTTCCTTTGTCTTTGCGTCTAAGTTTGGCAGGAGCGAGCTTCCGTAATACGCTGAATACCTTGTGCCGGATAATCGCCAAAAGCTTAAACGCAATAAAATGATTGCAGTATTGCTCTCCGTAGCGAAGCGCTCCCCGCAGAACTGCAAGGATGATCACTATCACAACGATATGCTGAAAGCTGAATCCCATAAAGGGCGCACCGACCGGTAGATGGGTTTGGAGCGCTGCGATAATTGCTTCGCCGCCGAGGATGGTGATAAAGATCGCGCATAAAAAGCCGAGCACGCCTGCGGTAATTGCAATCAGCATAACGGGGAGGAGCGGACGAACGAGGGTAATCAACGAGCCCATAATGGTAAAGGGCGCTTCTTCGTGTCGGTGTAGTCATTTATTGCTCCTCCTGTGCTGTTTGGCTCGACGCGGCGCTTCCGTACCGTTCCAGCTCATACTGGCTTTTGTATAGTGCGCAGTAACGGCCGTTTAATGCCATCAATTCGCTATGGGCGCCCTTTTCCGTAATTTTCCCGTGTTCCATAAAGTAGATGCAGTCCGCCTCTACGCTGTTTGCCAGTCGGTGCGAAATGAGCAGCACTGTCTTAGTCTGTTTCAGCTCGTGGATAACCTGCAATATCCGCTCTTCGCTTTCGATATCGATATTGGAAGTCGCTTCGTCAAAGATATAGACGGGGCTATCGAAAAGGAGGGCGCGTGCCAATGCAAGCCGCTGGCGCTGCCCTCCGGAAAAAGTTCGAGCCGCGCTTCCTGCAGCTCGGTATCCAAGCCCCTTTGCATATCCAAAAATCAGCGAGGTTTACTTTTTTTAAGCGCCGCAGTCATCTCTTCTGCGGAAGCATCCGGCTTTCCCAGTCGTAGGTTATCCCCAACGATTCCCTTAAAAAGATAGGCATTGTGTTTTACAACGGTAATATGCTGCATAATACAGCTTTCATCGATAGTTTTCAGCTCGTCTGCACCGAACAGGATGCGCCCTGTATAGTTTTTGTGCTTACCTGAAAGAAGCGCGGCAATCGTGCTTTTGCCGCATCCTGATTCTCCGGCAAGGGCGATAAAAAGAACCGTGCGGGATGGTCAGGTTGATGTCCGTAAGGATGGAGCGCTGTTCGGTATAGGAGAACGAAAGGCTTTTGGACGCTGATAGCGGCGGCGTTGTCGATGGTTCCGCGCGCTTCCGCAGGTTCGGGTAAATCAAGAATGTAGAACAGTTTATCAGAAGCAGCCATGCCGTTCATCGCGATATGGAAAAAGAGCCGAGCAGCCGCAGCGGGATAAAAACTCTGCCGCTAAGAGGATGATACTGAATGCCGCCGCGAGCGAAATCGTTCCCTGCAGCAAATTGATATGCTGCGGTGATGATGCCTGCGGCTGCGCCGCCATAGGCAACGACATCCATAACGGTAATGGAATTGAGCTGCATACTGAGCACTTTCATCGTGATGCGCCGGAAGTGTTCCGCTTCTTTGTCCATCTCCTCGGCTTTTGCCGTATCAGCCTGATATATTTTTCAGTGTCGTCAGCCCCTGCAAATTTTCCAAAAAACTGTCGCCGAGCCCTGCATAGGCACCCCAGTATTTACTGAGCAGCCGCTTGGCGATTTTTGCACGGCGACGATGGAAAGCGGTATCAGGGGAACACAGCAGAGGAGAATGAGCGCCGCTTTGAAGCTGACCGGCGCCAGTACCGCAAAAAGGGTGAGCGGCGCCAGCGAGACTGTCAGAAAAACTGCGGCAGGTATCTCCCAAAAGTATACTTCAAGCTGTTCGACGCCCTCAGCGGCAAGCTGTACCACTTCTGACGTAGCGATGCTGTCCCGATAGGATGCGCCCAGTTTTCAGCAGTTTTGCGTGAGGGGCGTCTCGCAAGGTGGTTTTGACATCTTTGCCGGCAAGAAAGGCAGCGCGGGTTGCATAGTTTGTTGCAATCGCCCGCACTACGAGCGCCGCGATAAAAACAGCGCCTGCCGTCATCATCTCCTGTGTAGAAATCCTACTCTAAGCAGCGCTTCCAAAAGGCGCCCGATAAAAAAACACTGCGGCAATCTGCGACACAAGGGCAATCCACTGCCATAAAACGGTTAAAATAGACAAAGCGCTTTGAATGCGTCAAAAGGTAATCAATCTTTTTCTTTATCATAGCGGTATCCTTATTAAAAACAATTAAACTTTTGGTATAATCCGCTGAGAGTGCGTCCGCTTCGAGGTCAATCCCGCGCAGGGCGGTAATCCGTACCCGAACCAGACTGCCGGCAGTTATCGGCTGTCGCTTCGGTGTCTTTTTGCGCTTGAGAAAAGTTGACAACCACAGCGCCGTCTACTTCTGGCGCTTGGAACCATGCCCGACCGAGCGCAATACAGCATTGTGCGGTTTCTTCTTCATTGTTTTGCTCTTGAGGAATAATCTCTTCGATAAGGACATCCGTTTCCAATCCGCAAAAAGCGGCGAGTTTTTGCTCGGTAATCTTTAATTGCAGTTCGTTCAGGGCTGTCTTGCGCTGCTCGGCAATTTTTGCCGGTATCTGCTTTTTCATATCAGTGCCTTAGTTCCTTCTTCCCTGCGAATAGGCAAATGCTCCTGACCATAAGCTCTAGTGCTGCCTGTAAAAGGCTGCCGTCCGTTCAAAATCTTCCTGTGTTTCTCCCGGAAAGCCTGTTAAAAAGGTGGTACGGATAACCGCTTCCCCGCATAGGGCTTTTTCGCTGCGCGAAAAGCTGCGCGGATGTTTTTCTATCAACTTCAGATAGGTTTCGGCAGATCCGCAACGGTTCATCGCACGGATAATCGGATCGGAACCCTGACTGAAAGGGGATGTCAAAATAGGGTGAAAGCGGGTATCGGCAGTCATAATCGGCAAAATATCCGGTGGAAAATGATCGGGGTGGATGTAGAGTAGCCGGACGTTGAATTTTCCTTCAATACCGGAAATCGCTTGTAAGAGTTGTGCCAATCCCGAAAGCCCTTGTTTTGTTATGAGTCGGCAATGCGGGTAGTCCCTTGTTAAATCGGCTGCTAAGCTTGTCGAGAGGTGGCGAAGCTTCATACACTGCAAGGTCTTGCCCAATGAGGTTGAATTCTTTATATCCTTGCCGTACAAAAATTCCGTATTTCGCTGACAATACTGTTAATCGGGCGACTCCTCACCGAGCCGCGTATCAGCGGTATCGCACAAAATGAGCAGTAATTATCGCAACGCTTTCGGTAATCTTGATAAAGGCGGAACGGGGAAAGTTGAGTAGTTCGGGGCGCGCACCGCAGCATACGCCTTCCTGCGCCGGTTTAAGAAACGGACGGCTATGTTCAGTGTTTTGTAACGCGGAAAGATACTCGACAGGAGTAGTTTCGGCAATAGTCTTTTACCGTCGACTACCGGCGCACGCACCTTTGTCAACGATGGGTGTTCGGGCTGAAGTTTTTGCTGAGCCGGAAACAGCCGGTCTATGAGAATGGGAAGTTGAGACAAATCTCCGTTACCGAAAAACGCATCAGCTTCTTCAAAGTCGGTTTGAAAAAAATATCGCCATATCGTTCTGCCAAGCAACCTGCCAACAAAATTTTTGCCTGAGGGTAGGCTGTCCGGGCGGTGATAACGGCTTCAATCGATTCCGCTTTGCAGGTTCGATAAAGCCGCACGAATTGACAATGATGAGATCGGCTTTTTCCGGTTCGGCGGTTTTCTGCCAACCATTATCGGTTAAGATGCCAATAAGTAACTCTCCGTCTACTTGATTTTTAGCGCATCCATGCTGATCAAAGAAAAAACGCTTAGTCAACTTCCATTACCACAAATTTAAAGCGTCCGGATTCATCATCTTTGATCCATTTTAAATCCTTAACGATGACTTCACCCGGGCGGCTGACTTCTATATCGATGGTTTTTCCGCCCGCAATGATCTGCATTTTTTACGGCGTTTCCATTTTGATGCCCATATACGGATACCGTTATTTGCTTGCACCGTCAGCTGTTCCGATTTTTGATAGTACCGCTCGTCGCGGTTGGTTTTGTCCTGTTCGTAGCGGAAAAGGCAATAGCTTCTGAAAGTTGCATTTAAGGTTACCGGATATGCCGAACCGGCATCGAACAGAACCTTATATTTTGCAGATTCGGGCTGCGATCCTTGATCGGGAATTTTTATTGTTGATGCTTCTGCGGAAGCCGGTTCCGAAAAACCCTGCGGTGAGTATTTCCACCAATGCACCGCTTCGATTCATCGGACGTATCGATATCTTCGACGGAAATTTTTCACATCGGCGGTAACATCGCCATTCAGATCAAGTACAAGACTTTTGACCTAATGCAATGATTTGTGTTCCAATATCCGTTGCCAGATACAGTTCGGGAGCCGTTTTTTTCAACTTTTTATTTGATAATCTTTTCCATTGATGGGAACTGTAATCGTATCGCCCCTGAAAGAGCCTTTTTCAAAGACTTCTTTAGAAAGCGTATGGGAAGCTTTCTCCTTCTTCTCGATAATTTCCGTTTGGTTGACTGGTTGTACCGGTTTATTTTTTATCGCCGTACCGATTTTTGCAATTACTGTCCTGCCGGCGAAAAAGACTGCTATTAAAAAGAAGCAATACTCCCAGCCCGATAAATACGCTGCGAGGCACGGTAAACGATTTTTGAGGGATAAGCGTTTCCGGCGGAACTGCCGTTTCTTGTATTTTTCGCCTGTTTATACAATGCAACACATTCATTAGGATTTAAGCTCAAATATTCCGCATAATTGCGTAAAAATCCGATAACGTACGGCTCTCCGGGAAAGACCTCATACATACCGGTTTTCAAGCGCCTCTAAATAGCGGCGGGCAATATTTGTTTCCCGCGAAGCCTGTTCAAGCCCTATCTGTTTTTCATTCCGTGCTTTTTTCTAATACATTGCCTATATCTTGCATCTATTCCTTCCTGTATTGGTCCGGGTAATCGGTCTATTATTCTTCAAATAGAAAATTGTTCATCATATCCGCATTCGGCGGTATATCGTATAAAAAGCGGGAGTCCGGAATTCCCGTATTCAAGCGATAGTATGAAAAATCGAATGTGATCTTGCTGCCCGAAATAGGCCTATGCTTCAATTCGTCTGATGAGCTTGGTTCCAGGCGAAACAAAGCAGCCTAATATTCCTAAAAGTTTCCGACGCCGACCGTCTGTTGAGAGCAAGTATTACGACTTGCTCCGAAGCACCTTTCTTCCAATGGCTGAGGCGTAGCTCCCGTTTCATACGCAATGGTGTATGAGCGTTTTAACAGCGATAAACCCTTGAGGAGTGGCAAAGGTTAGCAGTGCCTGCAGAGGAGTCTTTTTCTATTGTTTGGTTTAACACCATCCGATAGGAGGGAACATAAATGGTCAATGTGTCTCCGGTGAAAAAGAATGACCTGCTCTTTCGGTTTGGTGAAGTCAATGCGCAGTCGATTTGGGCGCTTAAAGTAGACGGTCGCCTCCATTGTTTGAACCTTTGAGCCGGAGCCGGTTGAAACGGTGAGATTGGCTGCGTAATCGGAGAGCGCGCCGTATTGCTCCGGACATTTCGGCAAAAATACGCTCGCGGTTGTGATGGATTGACAAAATGCTGTTATATAAAAAGCCGAATATAACGGCAACAAAAATGATTGTTTTTCATTCAATTAGTAAAAGCAGAAATAGGCAAGAAAGTCAATATTTGTAAAATTCCTCTGGAATCTTACTTGCCGTGTTATGAAATAAGTTGTTTTATTATAATGATTTATTCGTTTTTGTTGTTTAATGCCCGCTGTTTTTCGGCAAGGATCTGCGAACGTCGCATCCCGATATTTTTACCGGATGCGGCACACTGCTACCAGATGCTTGTGCGACTGGGGAGATGCGTTTTCGAGTGCGGCAGCATTGAACGATTTGATAAAAAGCGGTATTATTGGACGAACACTTTAACGGATTTCAGTGTATCTTGAGTGCCGCCGCGGTGAGCAAAAAGCCTTGTATACCGATTGTAAGCTCAATCTGCAAATTAACTGGGATATCCCAACTGAGATATCCTATTGTCAAGGTAATAGGTAGTATCATGGACGATATTGTAAATATATATACGCAAGCATTTCTGCTACTTGATCCAAAAATGCTGTATAATAGATTGTTCTTATTTTTGGTGAAACATACAGGAAGTGGTGAAGCGTATATTTGAAAAATATAAAAATATTGAATACAGCGCTCTTATTATATACGTTTAAATCAAAAATATCATGTTCTTCATAAAATATTCCGCACGGACATAGTTTATGTATATCCGTATAAAAATGTCAATCAATTAGAGGATGTGTTGAAAGATTGTAGGGTAAAATTAAAAATGATTTTAATACTCAGGCGCTTAATATCGGGACCTATGCAAGTAGCTATCGATTGAACAAGATAATGATATATATCAAGAGTATAAAGAGATACTCAATACTGTGAGTATGAAAAACAATCTTATGATTATCAATAAAAATAACGACATTATTTGGAATACATCCAATATAATGATAGAGGCAATGAGTGAAAGAAATAAATTTTTAATCAATGAATGGAACACAAAGAAAAGCATGATCGATATTGAACTATTTAAGAAAGAATTTATGCAGCTATTAACTATTATGTTTACGGTAATGCAAAAGACTGTACCGTAAAATAAACCCTGTTCGGAAACGACCTTCTGAACAGGCTATCTTGAAATGCGATGTTCTAAAACCGCACTATTTGTGCGATGTGTGAACTGAGCGACCTAGTCGAAAACGAAAGTTTCCGACTAGGTCTAATATAAAAAGGCTGTGTAAAACAGCTTTGTCGAAAACCATAAAACGGAGAAAAATATGTTTTTCGCACATTGTAAAAACTGCTTAAATCGCTCAATACGAATTCGCATCCGGGGAAATCGCTCATGCCGTTGCAATCGGGGTACTTCTCGGTTTTATGCCGAAGAATAATGTGCTGTGGTATCTGCTGTTTGTGTTTTTTTCTTTTTGTGCGTATGAACAGGGGAGCCTTTTTACTCACGATACTGATTGCAAGTTTGCTCGCTCAGTTTTTTTGATCCACTGTTCGATTCGATAGGCTACGCCGTGTTGACCTTTTTCGCCTTGAAGCCTACCTATGCCGCTTTGCTCGACGTTCCTTTTGTAGCCTTTACGAAATTCAACAACACGATAGTTGCCGGCTCTATTGCATTCAGTCTGATAGTGTATATTCCCGTATATATTGTGACAAGGGTGTTCATTAAATCGTGGCGTACGTATCTTGCGCCGGCGCTTGCATCGGAGTAAATTCGTGCAGGCTCTTTATCACGTACCCTTTGTCGCGAAAATTACCAGCTTTTTACTGAGGTATAAATATGGCATCAGAACAAAAGAAGATACCTTTCAAAAAACTTCCGTGGATGTTTAAAAAGGCATATACGGAAAAGTCGCTCGAAAAGAAACTGCTTAAAAAACTCTATATACGGCAGACCGCGAATTTGTTGCGGCGCAGTTTTCCGCCGACGAAAGTGATACTGCTAAATTGCGGATTCACCGTACCGAATACGACGAAAAAGATTTTAGGCGCTTAAAGGTTTTAAGCAAACAGATAAAGCGACAAAAAGGACGCGTAAACCTCGTGCCGCTTGCCGCTGTTGCAGCTGTTGTTGTCGGGATTGTGCTTGCCGTTCTTATGTTTAAAGATCCGCTTGCAAAGCGCGCTTTAACGGTGGGCTTGCAAAAATTACGGGTGCAAAGGTTGATATTGCTTCGGTTCATGTCGGCATCTTGGATGCATCGGTTACCGTGCGCGGTCTTGCCGCTGCCGATAAAAATGCACCGATGAAAAAAATATTTTTGAAGCGCAAAAATTCAGCTCGATTTTTAATTTAACGCAGCTGTTAAAAAGCGCTTTGTATGCCAAAAATCTCGAAGTATCCGGTATGGCTTTCGGAACCGATCGCAAAACATCGGGTGAGCTTCCGGGAGCCGCAAAAAGCAAGCGATAAAGGCATCGGCGACAGTAAAATAGCGTTACTTATCAAAGAGCGTCAAAAAGATGCGCTTGAACAAGGCAAAAATCGTTTCGTCGATGTTTGAAAGTTTCAAATCCGCAAAAGTTTTTGGACAACGCGCTCAAGCAGCTGCAAACACCCGCTGCGGCGCAAAAAGCACAGGATACGGTTGCTCAAATTATAGCCGTGTGGGAAAAAGCGCCCTGCGGAACTGGAGACTGCCGTAAACGATTTTAGAAAAAGTTCGGAAAAAGTTATCGGGCGCGATTATCAGGCAATTAAAGATGTTACAGAATTGAAAACGGTCTTGGAAGAACTTAATGCTGTGATAAAAGACGGTCAAAAACTGGAAACATTGAGCGACACGACAGTTAAGGATTTGCAAAAAGACGGTAAGGCTGTTCAGCTTGCGGCAAAAGGAAGCTTTTAACGCGGTCAAAAAGATACCGATTTTGTTACCGGCGAAATCAATAAAATCCGCTCGTTTACGGTTGCCGATGGGAAAAATATTTTTGCACAAAACCGTGAAAAGCCGCCGCATACAGTGCTCTGGGAAATATTATCCGTATGCGGAAAAAGCCTTTAATGCTGCAATCAATTTGAACAAAGAATCAAATAACAAGCCTGCAAAAACAGAAGACACCGCAAGTAGTTCGGCGGCTGCCGGTAGAACGATCCAATATCGTGCCGACATATATCCGTCGTTTTTAATTCAGCAAATGCTTGCAAATGGAACGGGTTTTGAGGGGCGCATAAGGGATATTTCAAACGATCCTGACCGCTGGGGAAAGCCCGTGTCGTTTAGCGCTCATTTTGATGAAAGCGCCTTTTTCGAAAGTAAGCGTACGCACAGTGGAGAAGCGTCTTATAAATATCGGAGAAAAAGCTCAACTATCCCTTACTGAAAATGCAATATACCGGAAGCGGTTATAATGCTTCGTTTAATCCTCTCGGCGTTACAGGCAATCGGCGCTTCCGTACTCGACATCGCCGGCGTTCCATCCTTTGAAGGCAGGGCAAAAATACAGGCTGGGATACAGGCTGAGCGCGACGGACAGGTCGGTATCGATGCGGATTTTAACTTCGACGAAGTGCGCCTTACCGCTGCGTCATTCGAACCTGATTTTATTTCACGCATTTACAACGCGTCGCTTGCGGCAATTAAAAATATGCGGTTTAAAATTAAAGCGGAGTTTTCGCAGACTGACTTAAATATGGATGTTGCAAACCGACGCGGACAAGATTTTTATTGCTGCACTGCAAACAGGGAATTAACAAGGAACTTTCGGCTATAAAGCAAAAAGCGCTTTAAAGAGGCTCAAGCTGAATTGGAAAAATACACCGGCACCCCTAAAACGAAATGTTGGGCGACTTTGGCAGTATTGAAACAATCGTGATGAATCAAAAACAAGCTGTCGATATGCTGCAAAAACTGGAAGAAAGTAAAGTCGAGGTTATAAAACGCATAGAGCAAGCAGGCAAAGATGCGTTGAAAGATGCGGCAGGCAGCGCACCGAAAAGCTTGTTCGGTTGGTAAAATAATGGGGAGCGGCTCCCAGCGTGTTTTTAAATTTCTGAGAAAACGCTGATGCGATTTCAGGAGAGCAAAAAGGCGCGCCGGTTTTTACACAGGCGAGATTAAGGTGCAGGCATCATTGTAATCAGCTGCGGCAGCGCTTGCTAGCCAATTCCGACGGAATATGCTATAGTAGTCTGAGGTATGCTTGAACTGAAAACCGATTATCATAAAAAGAAGAAGACGGCAAGAACGATGTCTATTATACTCTGACGTGGACGGCTTTAACACGTGCGGACAAATATAAGATCACAACTTCCGTTCCCGCAATCGCCGGTATGTACGAGCTGTACTATATGGATGCGCATAAACGGCTCAATTTGCTGGCAATTACGCTACGCGTGGTATGGAGGATTGCGGAGTAATTTGCGGCAGGCGGTCGATCCGTATCATACCTCATGATCTTGCGATGCGTACACTCCTTGAAGAATCGCCGTTGTACTACCGATATTCCTGTTCGGATTCTTTTCGGAGATCTTTTTGGATACTGTGGTTTTTGCATAATGTGTATTTTTCCCTGATGATGTGCGCGCAGCACTCGCAACGGTATCGAAAAAATACAAGAACAGGCTCCCGATAAAATATATTGGTTGGATTAATATATGAGTAAACTTACAAAAAGAGCTCGGCGCATATATCGCGCTTTTTGTTGCAGCAATATTTTTGGGGAACGACCTTTGTCGCCATCAGCAGTACGATGACTATTTTTCCCCGCTTTTTGGTCTTTTCTGCGGTGCGCAATCGGCGGTGTGGTGTTGTTGCTGGTTTTTATCAAGCGGTTAAAACACTTTTTCTCGTTCGTACGCTATTGTGTGTGCCTTTCTAGGGCTTTCTTATGACTATCGGATATTTGATGCAAAATTTTTCGATTGCAGCAGGGTGTCCTCCGGGACGGTGCGGTTTCTTGGTTGCAACCTATTGCGTTATCACGCCATTTTATTGCATGGTTTGTATGGAAGCGAAAACCGAATATCTATCATATTGTTGCGGCAGTGCTCTGTTTGGTCGGCATCGGCTTTTATTTCAATGCCGGATCTTCTGAAAACTTCCAATGTTGGTTTTCAAAATCTCGGTGATTTACTCGCACTGATAGGCAGTGTGGTTTTTGCCGCTTATCTTGTGTACCTTGGGCGGTATGTCGATACCATGGATCCGATTTTGCTTACAATCGGAAATCTTCTTTTCGGTGTCATCTATGCAGGCTTATACACCTATTTTTTTGAAGACAGTACTAAAATCGTCTGGAATGGACAGTCCGTTTTTTGCCGCTCTTTATTTAGGCGTTATTTGTATGTCGCTGACCAATATACTACAGGCGATCGGTCAACAGGAAATTGTTTCTTCAACTGCTGCGCTCATCTTCTCCTTGAATCAGTATTCGGCATTATTATCGCTGTTCTGTTTTGGCATGAGAAAGTAACCGCTTCACTCTTTGATAGGCTGTACTTTCGTTTTTGTCGCTATTGTCATTTCTGAAACCAAGCTGGGATTCCTTAAAAAAGTTAAGCAGTAATGTATTCAGAAAAATTTTTATCACAGATAAAAGATACACAATGCAATGACCGATAGCGAATGGAAATCTTTTTCTCTTTAGGACTGATTTTAAGGAGATGTGCCGGCAATGGCTTAACCGTTGCGGGTATGAATATGCCGCACCTGAGACCGGCGCTTCATCTGTGCAAAAATCGGTCGGGCAGGGAGCGTTGCATCTATTACAGCAAGCTGCGGCAACAGAAAATCACATCCCGCTATATTCACTGGAAACGCCCATCGTATATAATCATAATTTGGATGAAGTGCACGCCACAGATACCATAAAGCTGATTATCATTAGCGATAACCCCGGTAAAAACGAGCAGTTGCATAAAAATCAACGCTATCTCGTCGGGCAGGCGGGCAAGGTTGCGGAAGGTTTTTTCTGCCGCCATCCGGAACTCGCGATCGATTTTAGGCGGGATGTTATCATCCTCAACAAAAACTCCGGTGCATACGGCAAAGACCAAGGAACTCAATTATCTGGTAAAGCATGGCGGCGAACAATTCCGCGGTCTTTTGAAGAAACGCAAGAATGGCTTGCTGCCCGTACTGCCGCCTTACAGAAAACATTCAACTGTCCGCTCTGGCTGGTAGGCTACGGTGAGCTGAGGAAGAAAGCTCTTTTTACCGCGTATGCGGAAGAATTGTGGCGGCGCTACGGCGGAAAGCCCGATGCGCCGGTGTATGTATTTCAGCATTTTTCGATGAATTGCTTTTGCGATTGATTTTAAAATTGAGCGATGCGCATACATCCACGGAAGAAAATCTTCGTGCAATCGGTCTGCTGCACCGCAAAGAAGTGTTGGGATGGTGATGATGAGCTTAGGGCAAAACACAGCAAATTCTTTTTCATAATATCCCTGCAGAATAGATAGGCTGTTTAGCCTTTCCTTTTTGAAAATAGAAGGACTACTATTATGAGGATAGAATGATGCTGAAAGGGTATAGCGTAAGGAAAGCTGAGCAAGGGGATGTAGCGGCAATTATGCAGGTTGAACGGCAGAGTTTTGAAGCAGCTATTGTTGAGGATGAACGGGTGTTTGCCGAGCGTATCGCCTTTGCGCTCGATTGCAATTATGTTCTGGTTAAAACCGATACGCAATCGGTGTGCGGTTACTTTACCGCTGAACTGTGGGACTCAGGCGCGATGGGCGCGGATGCATTTGCTTTAGGGCATTCGGTGCGGGAACGCCATCTGCCCGCAGGGCACAGCGCTGTATATTTCTTCCTTTGCATTGCTGCCGGCAGTGCGCGGGCAGGGTATGGCTGAAACCTTTTTGCCACCGCTCTAGAACGCATCCGCGCCGCCTTTCCGCAGCTTGAACGGATTATTTTGCTCGTACACGAAGATTGGCGTAAAGCTATCACTATTTACGAAAAACCAAGGGTTTATGCGCACACAGGTGTTAGAGCGGTTTGCAGGGTTCGGGGACAAGCGTGCATTTATCTACGAAAAACGGTGTAAGAGGCTTCACTGCATACGTAGACTTGATAGGCAATGGGCTGCTTACTTATCAACGTTCAGATTCTGTTATTCCGTATGTCATATTCTGATAGGCGGATGAGGTTGAAGAGCTGATCTCATTTCGCTGTAACTGCATAATAACGGCAGAATAACGCTAGAACCAAGGTTTTTTTCTCTATAGATCGGAATAATAGATGGGAACCTCTCGGAATTTCAGTTTTTCAAAGATGCCCATGTATCATTTGATTTAAAAATGTGAGTTATTGTAAAGAAAGGACTTATTTATATATCTTTGCAATAGGCATTTACAGGGCATGATCTTATCAATGCCGTCAGGCTGTTAAAAAAATCCAATATATTCTTTTTTGGCACATATCTTGCTATGACAAACCTACACAGCGTTTCATTCCGCCGCATAGTATCGGGGAACGAAACGATCGGACTTAAGGTTACGCCTCATGGAGGAACGTATGCAAGAGAATATCGTTGAAGCGATCTTGGAGGATTTTTCACAGCAGGATACACAAAAAGCCGTAGATACGTTATTTCAGTATTTGTATTTTTAATCTCGGGGAATTCGGGCTCTATTGTGCGAGCGAGGATATGCGCAGTGATTTCTTGCTGGCTTTATCCTAAGTTGGATGATATTATTGCCGGCTATAATCCTGATAGATCAATATTCCTCTACGTATTTGCGGATGACGCTAACCCTATAGTTGGAAACTTTTTGAAACGGAATCGTGAACAGGCAACGTATGACTCTATCGCTCAAGATGATCAGCAGCGGCTGGTTCAAACACGGCAGGAAGAACAGGATGGGTTACAAAATGTATGAACTGTATGCAGCAAGTCCCTCCTCCCTCGTATACGGTATCGCCGGAGAAAGCCAAGTCCATACAGGGAACGATCAGATGGGAGCGAAAACGAAAAAGATGTCTATAGGCGGTATTTTTCTTGAACTACTGTAAATCGTGCTTTTATATTGACGAACATTTGCTGCAAACGGTTTCAGGACATTTGGAAATACCGGTAGGGACAGTGAGGCGTCTCATTGAGGAAACAAAAGAGTTAACCGACAAACGGGATGCCGTTTATAGCGAGTGGGCAGCTAAGCGGGATTTTTACTATGTGCGGTATAAGAGTGCGACGCTCCAGCTGCATAAAGTTGATGAGGCGCATCTGTCCGTTATCAAGCGTTTGAGAAACCGCCAAGCATACAGTTATGCCCGGTGGCAGGGATACTTGAAGCGTATAAACGAATACACGCGGGGACCAAGTAATCGCGTTTTGGCAAAACAGTTGGGGCTTTCCCGTACAACGGTGAACAAGGATCTTGCCGAGCTTAAAAAAGCGTGTTATGGTAAACAATGCACATCTACTTAGCAAGCGGCAATCGGCATAAACAGGAAGAATTCGCCGCTATCTTGGAAGAGCATCGCATCAGTCTCCCTGCGGAGGCCGGTATCCGCTTTGATCCGGAAGAAACAGGATCGACTTTTTTAGAAAATGCGCTCTTGAAAGCCCGCGTGTTATACGAACAGGTACGGTGTCCGGTGATTGCTGATGATTCGGGACTCTGTATTGATGCGCTTGGCGGTAAGCCCGGCATCTATTCAGCTCGTTATGGTATGAAAGACGGCGTATTGCTGGATGCAGCGGAGCGGAACCAGCTGGTGCTGCACCAAATGGAAGCGTATCGAGCATCGCAGCTGCCGCTTCGTCTGCTGTATTGCGGTGATGCTGGACGCACATCGCTTTTTTACGGTGCAAGAAACGTGCGAGGGCGTAATCACCACATCGGAGCGCGGAGACCACGGCTTTGGTTACGACCCGATTGTGTATCTTCCGGAGATCGGCAAAACGGTTGCGGAATTAACGGCGCACGAAAAAAACGAGCGCTCCCATCGCGGAAAAAGCCGGACGGCTTGTTGCTCAATTTTTGCGGACTCTTTCGTAACGGATGTTACCGAGCGCTAAAAAGTATGCTATAATTGTCTTACTATGAATCTTTGATCGTTTCCTACCCGCCGTCTTCGGGCAAAAACAAGCGTTATCCTCAAGACAATTGATGCGCTGCGCACACAAGGGAATCCGTGCCGGTGTGGTTAAATTTGACTGCCTGTATACCGACGACGATATTCTCTACGAGAAAGCCGGTATTCCCGTTCAAAAAAGGGATTTCCGGCTCGCTCTGCCCCGATCACTTCTTTGTTTCCAATATCGAAGAGGTGGTACAATGGGGTGTCAAAGAAAAATTTGACCTTTTGATAACGGAGTCCGCAGGTTTGTGCAACCGCTGTTCTCCCTATATCAAGAATATCCTTGGTATCTGCGTTATCGATAATCTTTCGGGTATCAATACGCCGAAAAAATTGGTCCGCTTTTAAAGGCTGCGGATATCGTCGTCATCACAAAAGGCGATATTGTGTCGCAGGCTGAGCGCGAAGTGTTTTGCGCCCGTGTCAATACGGTTAATCCGCGAGCAGTTATCATGCAGGTAAACGGGCTGACAGGGCAGGGCGCCTTTGAACTGAGCACGCTGTTATTCAGCCACGATAAAGATATTTCGACAGTGCAGGGAATGGAACTTCGCTTCCCGATGCCAGCTGCACTGTGCTCCTATTGCTTAGGGAAACGCGGGTCGGCGAAAATTTCCAGATGGGCAACATCCGCAAGATGAAGATAGCCGAGTCGCAGACACCGTAGGAAGCCGCTCACACCTGTTCGGTGGGATCGATCCCTACGACATCTTACGATGTATTTTTATGGGGAGTATTGATATGGGAGACACTATGAGCGCAGACGCCGCTTTTTGAAACGCACGGCGCTGCCGAAAAGAAAGCGGCGCTTTCAAAAACGATAGAAACGCTCCTTGCGGAGTATCCATTTATTGAAGATTTTTTATAGAAAATAGATTGACGGAGCTGCGCATTCTTGACAATACGCAGCGCACGTTTTAAAAGCCTTTTTACAAGACCTTTCCGAAGAGCAGTGCGAAGAGTGCGCGCTTGATAGAGAAACGCTTGCGCCTGCGCTCTTTGAATACATTATCCAAATGGAACGCTTCTTGAATGGAGATGATGTGCGGAGTGTTCGCAGTCTTACCATACTCCCCGGCACGGATAAATCCGGTACGGTGGAAAATTTTACCGACCTTGTATTGTACCCGTCTCAGATTATTTCGATTGTCGAGCTCGACCGGTTCGGGTAAGTCGAGACTGCTTTGCCGACATCGAATGGACGGCGCAACACGATACTCCGACCGGCAGAACCATTTTAATCAACGGCGAGCCGCCCGATAAAGCCATCCGCTTTTTCTATTAACAACAAATTGGTCGCGCAGCTTTCGCAAAATATGAACTTTGTGATGGATCTTTCTGTGCGGGAGTTTATCGAACTGCATGCAGAAAGCAGGATGGTCGAAGACAAAGAAGGCGCCGTCCAGCGGATTATCGAGGCAGCCAATAAGCTCGCAGGGGAGCAATTCCGGCTTGATACTCGATTACCGCACTCAGCGGCGGGCAGTCCAGGGCGCCTCATGATTGCCGACACCGCTATTTTTAAGTTCATCTCCGATTGTATTGATAGACGAGATTGAAAATGCTGGAATCGACCGGAAAAAGGCTTTTGCAGCTTTTAGTATCGAATGATAAAATCGTGCTAATGACGCACCCACGATCCGGCGCTCGCACTGTATGCCGATAAGCGAATCGTCATTAAAAACGGCGGCATCCATGCGGTAATCGAAACCTCTGCCCAAGAAAAACAGATTCTAACAGAGCTGGAAGCAATGGATACGAAAATCCAGACCATGCGCGTTAAGCTGCGCGCAGGGGAGCGGTTGTGATCTCCTGTTCAACTATTGGAACCGCTAAAAACCTTGAGTTTTTAAAAATGCCCTATTGTATAAGTATACAAGGAAAAAACGAATAGCTATACGAGGAATAGACTAATCGCCACAAAATTTATATACTGTATGCTGTCTGCATAAAATCAGTCATAGAAATAGAGTAACCGGTATGGATATCGACTTATTACGCAGCCGAAGCCAATGAGAGAGGAGACAGACATATGGAAAATAAACTCAAGAAGACGCGCTTTTCGTTAAGAAAAATTACTGTTGGTTTTTGGGATATTGATTTTGGGGTCTTCCACCGTCGGGGGTGTGCTTGCGATTATGATTGCGCGTAAAGCCGTAACGGAAAGACTTGAAGCGCATTTAATGGATAAAGCGGTTGATGTTGCAGAGATTATTGACGGGAGAATGCAAGCGACGCTGCAATTTGTTGAAGGAGTTGCTCGGCTGCCTTCCCTCAGTGATGCTTCTCTTCATACGCTGAGAAAGCGCGGACTCTTGTGCATCAGGCGGATTATAACGAACGAGTTGATTATTTTGGCATCATCGATTTAAAGGGAAACTACTACGGGGTAGATGGCGGTACGTCGCTGTATGTCGGCGACAGAGATTATTTTTATCGGCGCTATCAGGGAAAAGACTTTGTAGCGGAACCGCTTATGTCCCGCGTTTCAAATACAATGCGGATTATCTATGCCGTTCCTATTATCGGCGAAAAACAATAAAAATTGTCGGCGTTTTGTCTGCATCGGTACGAGCAGAGGTTTTTATCGGAAGTAATTCAAGATATTGTGTTTGATAAAAGAGGCTATTGTTATATCCTTGGTTTAACTGGAAAATACCATTGCGGATAGGGATGAGCGTTTTGTCCAAGATCAATACAATTCCGCTGAGGAAGCAAAACTAGATCCGTCTATAATGCCGCTTGCATCTTTTGAGCAACAGGCTTTGCAGGCGCAAAAAAACGGGATTGGATATTATAATGACGATGGTGTTTCTGTTATATCTTCTTATAGTAAGAGTAAGTTATCAGGATGGACGGTGATCGTAACCGCTCCATACCATGATCCGATGACTTCTGTCAATGAAATGACTTTTATGATGGGGCTTGTTACGGCGCTTGTTTTTTTGTTGCTGCATTGGCGGTGGTCTCACGCGGTTGCGCGCAGTATTGTAAAGCCGGTTCAAAACCTCGTTACAGCGCTTAAGGACATTGCCCAAGGTGAAGGTGATTTAACGGTTCGGATGGCGGTAAACGGTAATGACGAAGTAACGGATTTATCGGAATACTTTAATCAAACAATAGAAAAAATCCGTGTCGCAATACAGTCTATCGGCGCTGGCAGTACTACGATGGAAGAGATCGGTACTGAGCTTGCTGCGAATATGTCCGAAACGGCAAGTTCAATCAATGAGATTAGTGCGAATATAGACGGTGTTAAGCAGCAAGTTTTAACCCAAGCTGCGAGCGTTACCGAAACTGCCTCCACCGTAGAGGAAATTATCCGTACCATCAAGCAGTTGAGTAGCAGCATCGAAAACGCAGTCGGCGAGTGTCGCCCAGTCATCCTCATCAGTTGAGGAAATGGTTGCGAATATTAGCTCAATCAGCCAAACCCTCAATAAGTCCGATACGATCGTCAAAGACTTGGTATCTGCAACGGGGGATGGAAAAGCGACGCTGGTTACATCGAATACGGTAACACAAAAATAGCGGAAGAATCTGGTAGTTTGATGGAAGCATCGAGCGTTATTCAGCATATTGCCTCGCAAAACAAACTTGCTTGCAATGAACGCTGCGATTGAAGCTGCCCACGCAGGGGAAGCTGGCAAAGGATTTGCCGTTGTCGCCGATGAAATCCGTAAATTGGCGGAAGATTCTGCCCCTGCAAGGAAAGGCGATTACCAAGACACTCAAAATATTGAGTAGCGAAATCGAAACGCTTTCACAGTCTTCTAAAAACGGTAGAAGGAAAATTCAATGCGATTTTTACCCCTTGCCGCTCAAGTAAAAAGAGATGAGTGATGTGCTGACGGAAGCAATGCGCGAACAGGCGAATGGCAGCAGTGAAGTACTGAGTGCAATCAAGGACATCAATACTTGTAACGACGGAAGTTCAGTTCGGTGCGGAAGAAAATGTTGAAAGGTGGTGAAGCGTGTCGCGGAGGAAATGCGTAAATGGATGATCTCACGCGTATTATTACTAACAGTATGAACGAGATGGCTTTCGGTGCAGCACAGATTAACAACGCTGTGCAGGAAGTAAACGAAATTACTCAAAAGAATACGCAAAGTATTAAGAATTTGGCGCTGGAAGTCGGTACCAAAGTGAACTGATGAAAGAAAGGGTGTCTACGGTAAAGACCGAACATAACGCCTGCGTCGTGGCTGTTGATTTTTAAGGAGGCAAAGGGATGATTTATACAGTAACGGTGAACCCATCGCTCGATTATATTGTAGGCATACCTCATTTTGTGTCCGGCGTCATTAACCGAACGGAGAGTGAAACAATAAACGCCGGCGGCAAGGGCATCAATGTGTCGATTATGCTGCATCACCTGGCTTTTGAATCGATTGCATTGGGCTTTTATTGCTGGTTTTACCGGTGAGCAGATTAGCGCCCAGCTCACCGCGCAGGGAATTGCTTCCGAATTTACACCGGTGCTGCACGGTTTTTCCCGCATCAATGTCAAAATTAAGGGCGAGGTTGAAACTGAAATCAACGGTCAGGGGCCGGCTATTACGGATAGCGATCTTCACCATCTATTTGAAAAACTGGATCGGCTTGGCGATGATGACATCCTCGTGTTGTCGGGGAGCATTCCCGCTTCTGTTCCGCAAACGCTCTATCGCGATATTATGGTACGTTTTCGCAACCGTAAAACGAAAAATTATTGTTGATGCAACGCGCGATCTACTCAAAAATGTGCTGGACTGCAGTCCGTTTTTAATTAAAACCGAATAATGATGAGCTTGGGGAGCTGTTCGGTGAGCTTGCAGACGCAGGAAGCTGTAATTCCCTATGCAAAAAAAGCTGCAATCAATGGGTGCGCGGAATGTGCTTGTTTCGATGGCTGGTAAGGGCGCTGTTTTTTGCAGCGGAGACGGGCGAAGTCTACCAAAGTGATGCGCCGAAAAGGCAAAAAGGTAAATTCGGTTGGCGCAGGAGACTCAATGGTGGCGGGGCTTTTCTTGCCGGCTTCTTTAAAACCGGCTCGTATACGGAGGCGTTCAAGATGGGATTATGCGCAGGCTCTGCCAGCGCTTTCTCGAACATGTAGCGGATCGGCACGCCGTTGAATCTTTGCGTGCCGCTCACCATTTCTCGTTTTAGCTGCCGTAACTGCATCTCCGTTGCATAGAACGTGGGTTATTATGTAGACAGACAGAGCGCGGGTTATTATGGTTAGTATGCCATCCATAGAAAGAAAAATGAATGATAGGCGTGCGTTTCATCTGCGCTGGGTACTGCGCAGGATGAGAGTTTGTAGTAGAGTAACAATTTAATGAGTAGCCGTGCGCGCGTTCAGCGTATAAAATAATTTCTTGAGGAGAACTCTATGAAAATTCGAAATTTGCTTAATCCTAAAAAGCATCAGGCTTAACAGTTCTGCGGCAAGTAAAGACGAAGTCTTGCGTGAACTGGTAGATTTGATGGCTGCAGGTGGCAATATAGGCGACAAACAAACCTATCTGAACGGTGTTCGTGCGCGTGAACAGGAAGCGTCCACCGCAGTCGGCGACGGCGTTGCGATTCCGCACTGTAGAAGCGAAGCTGTTGTTCGCGCGGGGCTTGCGGCAATGACCATTCCGGCAGGCGTTGACTATGATGCGCCCGATGGCGAAAAAGTAACCCTCATCTTTTTGATTGCCGCGCCTGCGACGGGCGGGGATGTGCATATCGAAGCGCTGAGCAAACTTTCTACGATGCTGCTCAATGAGGACTTTACAAAAAAACTTGCTGGCGGCAAAAACGTTGAAGAATTCCTTGCAGTCGTTGATGCGGCGGAAACGGAAAAAGATGCTGTTTCTGCGAAAAATACCGCGCAAAACAACTGCGCAGGCAGCGACTCCTGTCACAATGCACATTTTAGCAGTAACTGCTCTGTCCAACGGGCATTGCACACACGTATATGGCAGCGGAAACGCTTGAAAAACCGCAAAGCAATGCGGCGTTGCGATAAAGGTTGAAACGCGCGGCGCTTCCGGCGTAAAAACGAATTGACGGCGGCGGACATCGCCAATGCAGATTGTATTATTGTTGCTGCGGATACCACGTGCTCCGCTTGAACGCTTTGACGGAAAGCCGCTGATACAGTGCAAGGTCGGCGATGGTATCAACAAGGCGCAGAGCTTTGATTCAAGGTGCGCTGGACGGAAAATATGCGGTGTACCATGCGGAAAGCAATGGCGCCTCCGCTGCTGCGCTCCCTACCGATGGTAAAGAGAGTGTTGCGCATACGATATACAAACATTTGATGAATGGTGTTTCGTACATGCTGCCGATTGTTGTCGGCGGCGGTATTTTAATTGCGATTGCATTCTTAATCGATGGTCTTTTAGTAGATTTAAATTCCTTCCCTTTGAGCAGCGCTCTTCGTTTGGTTCAATCACCGCTGCGGCACGGCTGTTTATGACAATCGGCGGCGCGCGTTCGGCTTTTATGCTGCCTATTCTTGCAGGATTTATTGCAATGAGCATTGCCGACCGTCCGGGTCTTGCAGCGGGATTAGTCGGCGGCTATCTTGCCTCGCAAGGAAGGAGCGGTTTTATCGGCGCACTGATTGCGGGCTTTGCGGCGGGATATATCGTTCTCTTTTTGAAAAAGGCGTTTATCAAACTGCCGAAAGCGCTCGACGGACTTAAGCCCATCCTTTTTTCCCGCTGTTTGGCATTGCGGTAACGGGCATTGTTATGCAATTCATCGTTGAACCGCCGATCGGCGCGCTCAATACCATGTGTAACACGGCACTTGCAAGTATGTCCGGAACGGGCAGTGTCGTTTTGGGTCTCATTCTCGGAGGGATGATGGCGGTCGATATGGGCGTACCCAGTCAACAAGGCTGCATACGTGTTCGGAACTGCCTCCATTGCAGCGGGAAACTACAATATTATGGCGGCAGTGATGATTGGCGGTATGGTTCCCCGCTTGCGCTTGCGCTGTCTGCGCTGCTATTCAAAAGTAAGTATACGCAAGCCGAACGCAAAGCCGCGCCTGCCAACATTGTTATGGGGGCTTTCGTTTATCACGGAGGGGGCAATTCCCTTCGCAGCGTCAGACCCGTTGCACGTTTTGCCGTGCTGTATTGTCGGTTCTGCACTGGCAGGCGGCATTTCGATGGCAGCGCACTGCACACTGATGGCTCCCCACGGCGGCATTTTTTTGTCTTTCCGGTTGTTGAGAATCCGTTTTTATACCTTGTGGCGCTGGTTGCTGGATCGCTTGTAGCCGCATTGCTGCTTGATTCACAAAAGAAAAAGTCCAGCCGTAACGGAAAAATCCAACGGTAACACGAGAACGGCGCTGAGATATTTTACCGTACAGGCTTGCGCTATTTTCCGAGTTTGGGCAGCTTCCGCGCTGATAAAATAGTGTGTATAAAATAGCGTATATCACATGGTATATATGAAACAATATGCATACAACAGCGCATATAAAAACACTTTGGAGGAAATATGAAAACATTCAATTATACAATTACTGATCCTGTTGGGATGCATGTTCGCCCAGCCGGAAAGCTCGTTGCGCTTGCGAAAACCTTTTACCAGTTCCATAAGCCTCAGCGGGAATGGAAAAACATACCGACTGCAAACGCATGATTGCCTTTGACGAGCCTCGGTATTAAAACACAATGACACTATCGAGGTAAAGATTGAAGGTGCAGACGAAGAGGCTGCGGCAGCTGCGATTCAAACTTTCCTTTCGGAAAACCTGTAGGGAGAGCGGCGGCTTCCGGTGATTGTGCTGCCGGAGATGCAAGAATCTCCACAAAAGTACGTCTGTCGGAGCTGATCGGTAGCATTAAACCTGTTCGGAAACTTCTGTTTCTGAACAGGTTTATTCCTATTGCGGCGAATCGGAAGCGCCTGCCTACTCTACATCGGGTTCGTATCTATTTTATATCAGGCTCGTATCTGTTTCACAGATTATCAGCCGTACTGATTATTTGTTTCGGTGCGGTAAAAAAAGAAGCGTTGCAATCGCGTGCTGCGGGTATCGACGCATGAGGAGTGTTACTATGACGGTTATACAGGGAACAATTGCTGCCGAAGCGGATTGCCGCAGCAAAAAGCGTATGTGCTGGAAAGCGAGCATCTCAACGGGAATCGAATTGCGATTACAGCGGATAGGGGTACACACAGAACAAACCGCTTTTTGCTGCGGCATTGCAAAAGACCGTTGCGGAAATAGAGCGGCTGAAAAACAAAGGCATATACCGATGGGGCAGAGGAGCAAGGCGATATTTTTCTCTGCGTATTTGGAAATTGTCGGCGATGAATCGTTGAGCGAGGACGTGTGCCGCTGCATCGAAGAAAAAGCTCGTGTCGGTCAATACCGCGCTGATGGATGTGTGCAACGCATACGCAGCCGATATGGCGGCATTGGACGATCCGTATATGCAAGCGCGTGCGGATGACTTTCGGCAAATCTTTTCGGATGATTGCCGAAATGCACAGCGGCGGCGGTGAAAGGCGGAACGCAACCATCCACTACGGAAAAATTTTTATCTTGGTGGGAAAAGAGATCGGTCCTGCGGACACCGCGCGCGATTGACCGGCGGCTTTTGAAAGGGTATTGTTGTGGAAAACGGCAGCCGGACATCGCACGCTGCAATTATTTGCCGCGCCAGTGGAATACCCATGCTTTCCGGTATTCAGTACCAAGATGCGCATATCACAACTGGGGTTCCGTTAATCATCGACGGTGAGCTCGGAACGCTGGTAGTTGCGCCTGATGAGGCAACTGCGCAGGATTATGCGGAGAAAAGCAGGGAGCTGGAGCAGACGCGTGTGCGCCTGAATCAATGGCGCGGCAAACAGGCGTGTACGGCGGATGGTGTTACCATTTCGGTGATGGCAAATGCGGGGTACTCTCCGATATTGATGCAGTGCTTGAGAACAATGCAGAGGGCATTGGACTCTTTCGGACAGAATTTTTGTTTATGGAAAATCCCGACCGGCTGCCCAATGAGCAGGAACAGTTTGAAGCATATAAAACGGTGTTGACGAGGATGGGCAACAAGCCGGTTGTCTTTCGAACGCTGGACGCAGGGGGAGATAAAAAAATATCAGCGCATTGGGGATACCGAAAGAGGAAAATCCGTTTCTTGGATGGCGAGCAATTCGGTATTGTCTTAAAACACCTGAGGTGTTTCGGGTGCAGCTGCGCGCGTTGGTACGGGCAAGCGTCTTTTGGGAATGAGCGCATTATGCTGCCGATGATCAGCAGTGAACAGGAATTGCTACAGGCGAGAAAAATTGCTGGATTCGGTCTATGAGGAGCTGAAAGCGCGGGTGAAGGACCCTTTCCCACGATCCCGCTCGGTATTATGATTGAAACGCCAGCGGCAGCGCTGACTGCAGCAACGCTTGCCCGGTCTGCGGATTTTTCAGCATCGGCAGTAATGATTTAACGCAGTATACGGTTGCGGTTGACCGCGGGAATGAGTATGTCGCGGATTTATATGATGAATTGCACCCTGCGGTATTAACGCTGATACGACAGACCGTAGCCGCTGCCGCCGATGCGGGGATTGGGGTGCATATTTGTGGAGAAATGGCAGGTGATACGCGGTGTGTAGAAGCGTTGCTGCAGGCAGGCCTGCGCGAGCTGAGCATGAGCGCGAACCGCATACCGCATATAAAAGAATTTTTGTCCGAACTGCGTATTGGGGAACCGCTAAAACATCAATCCTATTGGATTGTTCTGTAAAAATAATATATCGGTCGGCGCTTGTTTGTCAAATGCTTTGGCATTATACGACCTTTGACAATCCTCCGACTTTACATTTCTTAAACAATAGCCGGTAGCTTTTTAGAAAAGATATAGCGATAAAGAACTCTGCAGAGCTTTTATCGCTATCTTGTATCACTATGTTAAAAAGAAGTAAAGGTTATCGCAGAGAACTGCGTTCAACCATGAAGCAGGGAGCTTCAATAAAGCCAAGCGGAAACGGTCAAAAACGTACTATTGAGCAGTGCCCTATCATTGATCTATTAAAAATTCAACTTTAGGCGCAGTTGCAGCTTGCTCATCAGCCTTAAAATATGCCTTTTCTCTAAAGCCGAACATATTGGCAAGGAAAGCTTGCGGGAAACGCCTAATCTGTAGATTATACGTCTGTACTGCTTCATTAAAAACGCTTCCGCTCCACCGCAATGCGGTTTTCGGTTCCTTCAAGCTGACTTTGTAAGTCGCGGAAGTTTTCATTTGCTTTCAATTCTGGATAATTTTCTGCAACAGCAAAGCAGCCTCTGCAATGCGCCGCCTAACTCACTCTGTGCTTTTTGGAACTTTTTCAAATGATTCCGGATTATTTAATACTTCGTCTGAAACATTGATAACGCCGCCCGCTTTGGAGCGCATTTCCGCAATTTCGGTAAAGACTTTTTCCTCATGAGTGGCGTAGCCTTTTACAGTATTCACAAGGTTAGGGATTAAATCAAAACGGCGCTGGTACACATTTTCTACCTGACCCCCATGCCGCTTTTTACATTTTCATCTACTGTTACCATCGAATTATACGAACTGGTTACGCAACCGTACAACGAAAAATAATGAACGCAATAATGCCGATAACGATCAAAACCTGTTTTTTTAATCCTTTGCTCATAGCTGAATACTCCTATCAAAAAGTAAAAATATTGTTAGACATACTGATGTATGCTCGGGGGATTGAGGACACAGTATAGAGCATTTGGCGAAAAACAACGTGTCGCAGTTCATAAAGCAGTTGTAGTCAAGTTTAATCCTTCACACATCACATTACATGCAATCCTATAGAATGTCTTTATCATTAAATATTTTATTTAACGTTCTTTTATATGAATTGATTAAATGTTTTTCTAATCATTCGTTTTGCTTTTATCGGGATCGCTCTTTTTAATTGCTTCTGCAATAGCAAGATGCTCATGAAATACTGTTTGTGCATCGATCGAATTATTGTATACGGATTTATTTTTCAAACCGGAGATAGTTATCCAAAATCAATTCCGTTTCCCTATAAAGCCATTTATTGTTTGTTGCTTTTGCGATTGCTCTGTGAAATGTATGATCCAATCGATAAAGTTTTTATTCCGTCTCTTGTTTCAAGTTGAGCTTCAAGATTCTGTAAGCAGTCAAAAAAATATCTTTTTACACTCTGATCATTTGCCCGTGTTGCCGCAAGATATGCATTGTTCTGCTCCGTCAAGAGCCGTATTTCTAAAAATATCTTTCGCATTTCATCGGTAACCGGAACGACTTTTACGCCTCTACCTCGTGCAAAAGTAACATACCCTTCTTTTTTGTAATTCCAACAATGCTTCCCGTACAGGCGTTCTACTGATACCGAGCTCTTCGCATATTTCATCTTGCGAGTATATGGCTCCGACTCTAAACCGGTTAAATAAAACAGCATCTTTTATAAGCTCATATACCTGTTCTTTGTAGGTTAACGTTTTTGACAACTACACCGCCTATCAAAGACTCTTTTTATCAGACATACAATCTCCTTTTCGGAATTTTCTTACTGTTTCTCTATTTCTCTATTGATTTGGCTATCTACGTTGAACTTAGATTGACAATTGCGGTACGGAATAACTCTTCTTCTTTTTGCCGCAGGATCAACGCCTTTTGCACGCATGGATTGTGCGACCGCTTCTACCGTTTCGGCAGCTCGCTTCCGATCATATCCCATATTGATAAGAGCCGTGATGATATCCTCAAACTCCGATTTTTGTGCCGTTTCCGCTCGTCCTGTGTCGTGCAATCCGGTGAGTTGTCCTTTCAACGCAAGCACCATCTTTTGCGCTGTTTTTCTTTCCAATGCCGGGAATGCTTTGCAGTCGTGCAACATCTCCTGCTTCAAGAGCTGCTTCCAGCGCTGCGCCGTCAAGACCGGAAAGAATTTTTGAGCGCTTGTTTCGGACCAATTCCGTCAACTTTTGTTAAGTCCAAAAAGGCTCCGCTCCGCCGGTGTTAAAAACCGAACAGCCTCATCTGATCTTCCCGATGATAGAGCCATGTATACGCCTTTACCGTATTCCCCGCAGTTCCGAATCGCTCTGCACTCAGCGTAGATACAAAAATTTCCCATTCAATGCCGTGCGTTTCTATATGATGGACTCTGCCGTTTTACCGGTCAGTATTCCGCTAATGCTGTTAAACATAGGTTTCTCCTTTCGCAAATTAAATGTACGGAATCCGTAAGCAAAGATCACTCCTAAAAAAACATTATCGTTTAGTGTTTTTATTGGTATATAATCCGAGTTTTTACAGGTTTCCGCTATTTCTGAAAAATTTCACGGAAGAGGCTCCTTTGGTGATTTCCGTAACAAGCTGCGCAAACTCGTTGCAATAGTCCAGCGGAATTGCACCGTTCAGTATAACCGTTTGTGCAAATCCATTTTTGTGCAAAAGTTAATCGGCAGGTGTGCGATGGCGCGGAGCAGCGGATTATAATCCTCATAGCGGCATTCGCAGGTGAACTTTGCTTTTTGAATAAGCGGCACCGTGTGTACTTTGGCGAGCGCCTCTTTTGTCACGGTAGAATACGCTTTTACCAAGCCGCCTGTTCCCAATAGAGTGCCTCCCGAACCAGCGGGTAACGGTTACCAGTATATTGGTAATACTGCTTCCTTTTAAAACAGCAAGCACCGGCTGCCCTGCCGTACCCGCCGGTTCTCCGTCGTCGCTACAGCCGAGCATCGCACCCGTTTCGCCGACAACAAAGGCGTGTACTACGTGTCGAGCATCGCGGTATTGCTCTTTTGTCGCTTTAGAGTTTCTTTTGCCGCCTGCGCATTGTTCGTGTAAAACACCTCGGCGCGAAATACCGATTTTTTTACGATCATTTCTGCTGCGGCAACCGGCGCTGCGGAGTTTACGCATTGAGCGACGTGTTCCGCGTCCCGGCAAAGTACTAACATCCGGCATCGCCTTTGTGAGTCTCTGCGCCGGTTGCTATTTTCGGTAGGCAGCCGTGACGGAGCTGTGCGGCACGGAGCGTATTACGCAGTACCATCGCCACAGTTAGAGTCGAGCGCCGCCGGGTACCGGGGTAATCCAGCCGGCTTGCCTAGCGACGCTTTCAAAGTCAACATCGCCAGTCAGCCTGCTGCCTTTGGGCGCGAGCGGATCGGGAACGCGGTTAATCCCTACGTCGATAACTGCGGCGCCTTTTTTTATCATGCCTCCAGTGATGAGCGCCGAATGCCCCGCTGCCGCAATCAAAATATCAGCCTGCCGCGTTATTGTCGCAAGGTCTTTTCGTTTTACTGTGGCAGATCGTAACCGTTGCGTCTGCCGCAGTGAGTAGGGCAGCGAGGGGCTTCCCAACAATGGTAGACCGACCGACAATAACCGCATGGGCGCCGCTGATCGGTATAGCGTATTTTTGCAGCGCGTACATAATTCCCTGCGGCGTGCAGGGGATAAATCCATGGTTGCCGGTTAGCAGTCGCCCCAAATTTTCGGGTGTAAAAGCCGTCGATGTCTTTCTCCGGATCGAGCGGCGCCAGTATCCGCCTGCTATCCAGCGGATAGGGGCAGGGGAGCTGAATCAGAATACCGTCAACCGTACCATCAGTATTCAGAGTTTGCACACAATGCCAATTCCTGCTCGCTGATTGTTGCGGAGTACGGAATAATCCTGCTCTGCATCCCTGCTTTTTCCAGCGCCCGCACCTTTGTATTGATGTACACTTGTGAGGCGGGATCGCTACCCGATGAAACAATCGCAAGGCAGGGGCGCGGATGGTCTTTACAATATGCGGTATTTTCTTGCGTTACCGCTTGGGCTAATTCTTCGGCTAATTTTTTACCGTCTATAATCTGTGCCATAATCAACTTATCTATTAAACCTGTTCGGAAACCCCATTTCTGAACAGATAACCTTTGAAATGTGATGTTCTCAATTGTGCTATTTGTGTGATTGAGAACTCATCGACCCTGCTCGACAAACGAAGTTATCGAACAGGGATATTGTAGTATATTAAAAATCGCTTTGGGAATATCAAGCGCATTGTATGCCGGTCTTTTTCTGGTATACTGAGCCAGTTATGAGTTGTGTTGTATTTACCGGTGGCGGTACCGGAGGGCATATCTTTCCCGGTATTGCCGTTGCTGAAGTGTCTAAAAAGAAACTGGCATACCGATTGTCTGGATCGGTTCTAACAACGGTACTGATCGATCCTATGTAGGCAGTGCGAATATCCCTTTTTACGGAATACCGGCAGGAAAGCTGCGCCGATATTTCAGTTTTGAAAACCTCATCGATGCGTTTAAAATTATCGGAGGTTTTTTTGCATCGTTGATTATCCTTATACGGCTAAAGCCCAGCTTTGTGTTTTCTAAGGGCGGTTTTTGTCTCGGTGCCGCCATGCGCTGCGGCGCGGTGCCTCAAGATTCCAGTCATCACGCATGAATGTGATTTTTCTCCCGGACTTGCCACAAAAATCAATACCCGATTTGCCGCTCACATTTTTGTTTCATACGCAAAAACAACGAGTTTTTTTCCAAATGCCGTGCAGCGTAACATTACCGTTACGGGAAATCCTGTTAGGATGCGTTTTTATGAAGCCAATGCGGATGCAGGCAAGGCATTCATTCAATATATCGGCGATAAACCAATTCTATTCATACAAGGGGGGAGCCTTGGCGCACTCCAGATCAATGTACTGGTAGAGCAAACGATTCTATTTCTTGCAGAGTCTTTTTGTGGTGCATCAAACCGGCGCTCAGCACCGTGCGCAAGGAGATCGGATTAAAAACGGCTAAAAGACGAACGTCCTGATTTGAGCGCTTACTATAAACCGTTCCCCTTTTATCGTGGAGCAAATGCCGGATGTCCTCGCTGCAGCCGATCTTGTGATGTCGCGCGCGGGGCGAATACTATCTGGGAAGCTGCTGCAGCAGGGAAACCAATGCTGTTATTACCACTCGAAAAGGGCAGCAGCCGCGGCGATCAAATCGAAAATGCGCAGTTTTTACCGAACAAGGGGCGGCAATCACCCTTTCTGGTAAAGATACGACACCGGACGCGCTTTGCGGTGTATTGACGCGGCTTTTAAAAAAATCCTGAAGAGCTAAAAGCTATGGCTCAAGCATCCGCAGCTCTTGCCGATGAAAAACCCGCAGTTAAAATCGCACATCTTTTACAACAATGGATAACGGAATGAGCATAAGTATACTTGATATGGTGTTATTGATTATCAGCATTATTGTCATCATTAAAGTTACCGTTCGCGGCTTTGTTGATGAGTTTTTCAATGGCAGCTTTTTGCTTTGCTGTTGCCGCAGCGTTTTGGTTTTTATCATCCGCTTTCTTTGCACACAAAAGTAAACGGACTTTTCTCCAACGCTCATGCAGCTTATAGCTTTTTTTATGATATTCATCGTTGTTTTTATTGCCGTTAAACTGTTACAAATGCTGATTTCCGCCGTTTTCAATAATGAAATTTTAAAAGCCCTCGACCATGCGCTCGGCTTTTTAGGTTTATTTGAGGCATATATCGTCCTTATTATTATAGTAGCGCTTTTTACAGTTGCAGCCATTTTTTTAATATCGACGCGCTGATTGCCCGTAGTGTTGTTGTACGAATACTGCTGCCGCTTCCTGTAGACAGCGATAATGTCTTACAAATAATCAGAAACGGTATTTAAGGTACAAAAGTACTATGGAACCGTACTGAAAAATATTTGAACGGTCTCTTGCCGCTTATGCGAAATTTTTGTCTAAAATTTCGCACATCATTTTTGAGAAAGGCAAACGTATCAGACGAATAAATATAAAGCAAAAAAATTAGAAGGTTAGGTAAGCGCTTAAACCGCAAAGAGCTTCAATTCTGCTTGAACGGTCTCCTAATTTTACGGGGAGATTAAAAATGGTCTGATACGATTGCCCTGAGAGAGGGTATATGTTTGAAAAATGTCCTCGGACAGCCGGTGATTGAGTTGCTGAGCGATGAGTTGGAGCAGAGCAAAGTACCGCCGGCATTGCTCTTTGCGGGACCGGAGGCAAGCGGTAAACTCACCGCTGCATTGGAAACAGCGCGCATCCTTTCTTGTACGAAAAACGGTAACTGGACGTGTGATGCGAATCCTGCAAACGGCATAAAGATTTATCTGCAAGCGATCTTTTAATCCTTGGAACACGGGACGCTGTGCTTGAAACAAAGGCTGCGGCTCATGCGCTCTGTACTGCAAAGACCGCCGCTGCATGGTATCTTTTTATTCGCGCCGTTCGCAAACTTACCTCCCGATTTGATCCCCGTCTATGGGATACCGATGAGCCTCGTTTTTGTTAAAGCGGCGCCGATTCTTACTGACATAGAGGAAGCATTATCTGAGCTTATCGGTCAATATGGTACAATAGAAACCATATCAGAAGAAGAAGTCAAAAACTGGAAAAAGCAGACTGAAAAATCACAGAGCTTTGCCAAAAACTGCAAGAAGATTGTATGTATGATACGCTCCCCGTTAATCAGGTACGGAAAGCCTCTGCATGGGTACGGTTAATGCCCACTGGTAAGGTACTTATCATTGAAAAATGCTGATAAAATGCAGGGAATCTGCTCGAAATGCATTTTTAAAAAAATATTGGAAGAGCCACCCGAATATGCTGTTTTTTTATTTTAACCACAACGCGCCGCGCAGCTATTATCCCTACTGTTTTATCCCGTGTGCGTACTCTATCTGTTTATCGAACGAGCCGCCGCACATCAGCAAGCCGTAATCGAACGGGTATTCCGTGACCATCACTTTTGCACAACCCTACAACCATCGCAACCGATCCGTATTGTTTCGTACTTACAGAGTTTTTTTGCCGGTTGCTCCCGAACATTTTCGGGAAGCTGCTGCAATCTTTTTGGGAATATTGCTTGAATAGGGGAGAGCTGCAAAAAAACGTCGTTTACGACTCTTGCCAAAAATACTTACCGCTTATCGTGATGAACATCCGGTCGCTTATGAACGCTTCGATTACGGCGGTACTGAAAACGTTGAATAACTGCAAACTGCGACGAATATATGTACTTTTCTTAGAAGCAGTGATTTCTTTTTTTACAGGAGAGTATTCATACCGGAGTATGTACACCGCAAGAGTTGGAACGCTATGCCGCTATCTCTCGTTTTGTTCTCAATGCGATGCAATCGGTAGAGATTTTTAACGGTACCCCTCAGGCAGCGCTGGAAACACTAAGCCAACAGATTGCTTTTGCCTAGAGAGAATTATCGAAAGACTTTGTGCGAAATTTAATTTAAATTTCGCACAATAAGTTGATTACAACCCGAAAGTATTTGCCGGATTTGCACTGGCATAAAAAAATGTAACGGTGCCTTGTCTTCTTCAAAAACGCCTTTGAGCTGCTTTAGCTTCTTCAACCAATGCAGGGGTATCCTTAATGACTGTCGTAAATGCATTCAGATCTGCAAGTTTCTTATTGATAATCAATTCCGATTTTTCCTGCAAGTCCCTGCAACCGGCACGCAAGGTTAATACCATAACCGACGTAATCTCGATATTTTAAGGCAGATGCTTCCGCAGAAATTTCATACTTGTATACCTTTTTCCATCACCAACGCGCCGCCAAGTCCTAATTCGGGATAAGGACGAAAAAAAGCTCTTCAGCGAGGAATTCGGTATAGGTCTGAAACACCATGATGGCTTCACCTAATGTTGTCGGAGTTGTGTCATCCCAGATAACCAATGCCCCGTCTCCGAGGAGCTTATAATAGGAACATCCGTATCCGAATTGATTTACACAAGACAAAAAGTTGGATGTAAACGAGGTAATGAGCGAAAATACCGCCTCTTCATCATGTGAACAGAGAAAATTGCTGAATCCGCGTACGTCAACACAAAGGATAAGCGCATGCGGTTTTACATCACCAACATAGACGTTATCGAATATATCGACAGGCATCTTTTTTTAATCCAGCAAGAGTTGAAGCATCTAGCTCAACGGATCCGTTTTTAGTATTAGAAAAATACCAGGTTATTAAGTGATACTGTATCCATTTGCCTACAGTCTATCATATTTTTCTTTAAAAAGGCAAGGTAGAAACATCCGGTTTTGTTGTTTTGCCGCTTGAATATTTTTCCCATTCCCCGCATACTCAATCGATCTTGAGGAGGAAGCGTATGCGTCGATTAACCGCTTTCATATTTCCTATTCTTTTTTTCCTGTTGTGTCATCGCCGCTTCTGTACAAACCAATGACGATCGAACCGGTCAAGACGATACCGCTTCATCTGCAAATAATAACACTTCTTCAACGCGAATATTCCCTCCTACGCCGCCGCTTGTACTGACCTTTGCCGGCGATCTTATGGCTCATAACATAAACTTTAATATGAAGATGTATGATTTAATATACAAAGATGTTGAAAAAAATATTACATGATGATGATTTAAGCTTTGTAAACATCGAAACACCGGTATGCGATGCGCTGCCGTTTTCAACATATCCCAACTTTAATGTACATACGTCTTACTTACGCGCCGCCGTTCAAGCCGGTTTTTGATGTATTGAGTTTTGCAAATAACCATACAAACGATCACGGGCGAACTGGTATTGACGGGACGCTGACCGCAGTACGGACCGTTCAACAGGAACGGCGCATTGCCGATATGCTGCCTCCATTCTTGATATTTTCCGGCTTTAAAGGATTCCGAAAATGAGCGTATCACGTATAACACCATTTTTTATAAAGGCTGGAATATTCTCTTTTTGTTCCATTACCGAGATTTTTGAATTCTTATGATTCATCAAAGAATCGGCTGTATTACAGCGCCCCGACAAAAACAGGGGAGGGAGGCGCTTCTTTCAACTATTAAAGAGGCGCGGAACACATACCCTTGCGATATATTTGTTTTGGCGCTCCATCTCAATGAACCTGAGTATGGACGCACTGTTTCCGAAGCAAAAAAGCGTGGTTTTAAAACAGCTTGGAGAAGCGGGTGTTGATATTATATGGGCTCATCATCCTCATGTGATGCAATCGTGGGAGACCATTACAGTGGAACGTCCGGTAGCGGTATCTGCTGCTCCAGTCGGAACACCAGCCGCTCAAATAACCGCCACTACCAAGAGAAAGACCAAAATCGAAGCGCCCACTCACGTTCAGACGTCTGAGAATATGTCTGATGATGATATGCTTGCTATGGAAAAAAATAGTTTTGTCAGAACAATGCAAGGTTTTTTTGTATGTATTCCATGGGAAATTTTATTTCAGGGCAGCGTTGGAATACGCGATACGATGATCCTTCATTTTACAGGGAATATACGGGGGACGCCGTGTTGCTGCAAGTAACGTGTACACGGAACGAAGCGGGTAGGGCAGACTTTTTCGATTTTTACCCTTGCTTATAACACAATATAACGAACCGGCTTATCCGGTTGTCAAGCGTTTTACACAGGAGTGGATCAATACGCTCAACGAAAAAGAAAAAAAGTATTTTTACAAAAACGGTTTGAGCTTATGCAGGGCTATCTTCCACTGCAACGTGAAAAAGAATGAGGTATGCGTGAGCAGTCTCGTTTTCCATAGGGTAACTGCCATGGGAGCAGTGGGAACACCCATCTTTAACGTGGGTATTATGCAGACATTATTCGTTCCGCGTCTTGGAAAACAAAGCGGGTGCATTCACTGATAAACTCAAGGTTGACGGTCGCGACAGGTCCGTTGCGTTGTTTTGCGACGATGAGTTCGGTGTCGGGGCTTTCGCGTTTTTCTCTGTGTAAAAACATAACGACATCGGCATCCTGTTCAATCGCACCGGATTCCCGCAAATTGGCAAGCGTCGGTGCGGTTCCTTCCAGCATCGCGACCGACCCTGTGATAGTGCTATAACCGGAATATTGAGTTCGCGTGCGAGGCTTTTTAGTGATTGAGAAATTTCTGCAAAACGTTCATGACGCGGGATAGCATTGTTTTCCGAAGCAATTAAACCGAGGTAATCGATAAAAATAATTTTTACCCCTTCCTGCAAACAGAGCTGACGCGCCATTGCCCGTAAATCGAGCAGCTTCATATTCGGCATATCGACGATGTAGAGTGGTGCATCATAGAGCCTGCCCGCCGCATCTTGTAGTTTTTGAAAATCGGATGTCTGTAAGTTGCCGGAACGAATTTTAGAAGAAGAGACCCGCGATTCCAAAGAGAATAACCGGTGTATCAACTGCATATTAGACATTTCGAGCGAAAAAGAACGCAACCGGTATTTTTTTGTTACCGAAATATAGTCGGCAATGGTAAGCGCCAGCGCTGTTTTTTCCGATTGAAGGGCGCGCTCCAATGATAATGAGTTCAGAATTTTGGAAGCCGCTGGTAAGGCTATCCAAAAATTCAAAACCGGAGGGAATCCCTGAAAACTCATCGCGGTGTTTTGCGCGCGCTTCAATAATTTCGATTGCTTCAAGAATAAGATCTTTGGGCGTATGAAAGGTTGCCGATTGCCCCGCATCAGTTAAATCGAAGATATTTTTTTCTGCGCCTGTTCCAACACGGAAGAGTAGGCAATCGTTTGGTCAAAGACATCGGCATAAATCTGATGTGAAACTCTCAGAAGCGATCGGCGGATAGCGGCGTCGAGGACGATTTTTGCATAATAGGCGACATTTGCAGCGCTTGGGACGGTATCAGTAAGCGAAGCAATATACGCTGTACCGCCGACTGAATCAAGCAATCCTGCTTGCCGCAGATGTTCGCTGATAACGAGGAGGTCAACTCGTTGTCCTCCATTATAGAGATCGATAACAGCCTGAAAGATTTTTTTGATGGGCAATTGTATAAAAACTTTCTGCACGGATATACTGCAAAAACCGTTCCGATAGCGTCTGAGTCAGGAGAATAGCTCCCAGTACGGCTTTGCTCCGCCTCCGGATTATTCGGCGGGATTTTTATCTTTTAAAGTAGAAAGCTGTTTTATCATATCCGACATTGTGTTTTTCCCCAATAGTTTTTTTATCGCTGCTCTAAAAAAGAAAAAGAGAAGCCCTAATAGAACTTCTCTTTTATAATGCGTGATGTAACCGTTTCCTCTCTATAATAACGATAAAAAGAAGCCGGTTACTCTTGTGTTTCGGTAGGCGCTTCTGCTTTTACTTCTTCTTGGGAGGCTTCGGCTTGAACACTTTCCGTTGCTGCGGCTGAGCTTCGGCGTCAGTTTCTTCTTGACGGCGGCGCGAGCGTTTTTTTCCGGTTTTGCTTCAGCTGTTTTTCGGCTTCAGGCTGAGCTTCTACCACGATGGGGAGTACCGCAACAGCCGCTTCATAGAGTTTTAGCGTCGCGTTGTAATGCCCCACGCTCTTAAAGGTAAGACCGGGCAGTTCAATCCGTTTCCGTTCGATTTCAAATCCGAGTTTCTGCAACTCGTCGGAAACCGTTTGGTTGGTAACGGCGCCATACAGCTTCCCATTGGGACCTGCTGGCATTACGATGGTAAGCGTCAGCGCTTCAAGCCGTTCTTTTCAAACCGGCTGCATTTTGCCGCTTAACAGCCTTGCGCTGTTCTATCTCTTCCTTGCGGCTTTCAAAAATGGGCAAGGGTAAAAGAATTGCATGGAACGGCTAAATTCCGCGGAAAAAGGTAATTACGCGCATATCCCTTGGCAACATCCTTAATATCGCCCTCTTCACCGAGGTGTTTTACATCTTCATTCAAAATTACTTTCATTTCAAGCTCCTCATAAGCGGGGATGAAAAGTTGATTACTTTTGAGACATCCCCATAATCATAAAAAGACAGCCGACTTGTATTCCAGGAGTTGGAAGCTGTCGGCAGCGCATTCAACCGCCCCTAAAACCACCAGTTTTTGGGAGAAATAACGGTTAGCCTACAATGTGCTATTAGTCTACAACGTAGGGAAGTAATGCAAGTGCGCGAGCACGCTTAATTTCGAGTGCGAGCTTACGCTGGTGCTTTGCACAGGTGCCGGTAATACGGCGCGGTAAAATCTTTCCACGTTCGGTAATAAAACGCCGCAAGGAATCGGGGTCTTTATAATCGATCTTTGCTTTCTGCGCACAGAAGCGGCAAACCTTTTGCGGAAAAACGCTTTTCCTTTTTTTATTCCCTTGGCGTTCATCTCCGCCGCCTTCTGCGGGGATTTTCCTGTGTATTTGTATCTACTTCAGCGGTATTCAGTGTTTCATCTGCCATGTTCAGTTCTCCTTAAAATGGAATATTGTCATAATTAGGGTTATCAAAATCGGCTTCATAACCGTCATTTGGCGGCGGTGCACTTTGCCGAGCCTGATATGCCGAAGGGCATTTGATCGCTGATATGTTTTCCCCGATTGCCGTTATTCATCTGCTGGTACCGCTTCCGGAACCGCCTCCCTAAAAGCTGAAGATTATTTGCGATAATTTCCACTTTACTGCGGGATTGCCCATCCTGTTCCCATCGGTTTTTGTCGAAGTTCGCCTTCAACAGCGACCTGCTTTCCTTTTACAAGGTATTGATTAAGCGCTTCGCCCTGTCTGCCCCAAAGTACGATGTCAAAATAGTTTGCTTCTTCAACCCATTCTTCACCGTTTTTTCCGCCGCCGGTTAATTGCAATCGAAAACTTGCATACCGCAGCTCCCCCTTGGGTATATTTTTAATTCTGCATCACGGGTAAGTCTACCGACAAGTACGACGTGGTTTATATCTGCCATCAATGTCCCCCTGAATTATTCATCAATTTTGATAAATAAAAAAAGTCAAAAGGTTTTGATTGAGCTTAAACTTTCGATCAATTTCGATGATCTTATCCGGTTCGGCATGGATATTGAACAATACATAGCGACCTTTTTGTTCTTTTTTTGATTTCATACGTTAATTCGCGGTCTCCGAACGGGTCTTCGGAATCAATTTGGACGCTGAAGTCTCCCAGAACGGTTCTGGCTTCTTCAATCCCCTGCTTGAACTGCGCTTCCTCAATAGGAAAAACAGTCATCAATTCATACTTTCTCATGTGACCTCCTGATGGCTAGTAGCCCCTGTATTTACTACGGGATGGAGTGTTTGTCGAGTTTGTACACCTCGAAAATAGCATTGCAACTCTTTTATGTTATTTATCGAATAGTAGACTATAAACAATAATAAAGAGGTGCAAAAGCATATATTTCAGTATAATATAAAAAGACTTATTCAGTCAATGCCGCAATTTCTCAATTATAAAAATACTCTCAATTTCTATTATTTATTCTGAGCATCATATATTGCAAAAAAATCTGATGCATTTATTCTGACTTTTTCGAATATCCGGCTTGTCTATATTGTTTTTGGGTATGTTATGGCGTATAATATAGAGAACCTCCACTACCTCTATCGCGGATTGTGTAACGGTTTTTGGGACAGTTTCCTGAGGTTTAGGTGCAATTTTCAGAGGTTTTCAAGAGTAAAAGATGAGGCAACGGCAGTTATGAATCAGAATGATGATAAGAACAAAAAGGATCCAGAATGAGACAGAGATCCCTTTAATTTTTAAGTTGAGTCCTGAACCGTCCAATAATCCCAACAATAAAGGATCAAAAAGAATCCGCGATTACCTTTATCGCGATTATTGCAGGCGTGTTCATAGCGCTGTTGATTGCAAATCAGTTTTTGATGAAGCAAGATGCAAACATTATTCCTTTTTCGGAATTTAAAGACCGTGTTGCATCGGGCGAAATTGTCAAAGTAATTATGGGACCGACATACTTTATCGGACAAACGAAAACACAATCAAGCGCCGCACAACCGCGGAGTTCCTTACCGTTTTTACCGGCAGCGGATACGGGGGATGCATATCAAAACGGTTGGCATCTATTCGGAATCGTTTTTACAGCTGCTTGATGAGCACAATGTCATCTATCTCGTGCGTCCAAAAAGAAAATAACTTACTTGTCGATTTTTGATACAATGGATACCGCCGTTCGGTTTTATCTTCCTTCTTTGGCATTTTGTCATGAAGCGCTTCACCTCAAACCTCGGCGGTCTTGGCGGCAGTATTTTTTACCAGCGGACAAGCGCGATCCGCAGCTGTCGAGGAAGGAAAGTTACCACGCGCTTTAGCGATGTTGCCGGTGTGGATGAGGCAAAGAAGAATTAGTTGAAGTCGTCGACTTTTTAAAATATCCCTCAAAAATATACCGAAATAGGCGGCAAAAATACCGCGCGGCGTCTTATTGGTTGGTCCGCCCGGAACCGGTAAGACCTTACTTGCGCGCGCCGTCGCTGGGGAATCCGGTGTTCCGTTCTTTAGAATCAGCGGTTCGGACTTTGTAGAGATGTTTGTCGGCGTCGGCGCTTCCCGCGTACGAGACCTTTTAAGCAAGCGCGAGAAAAAGCTCCCTGTATTATTTTTTTATCGATGAGCTGGACGCTATCGGTAAATCCCGCTTAAAATTCCATGCATTCAAACGACGAGCGCGAACAAACGCTCAACCAGCTTCTGGTAGAGATGGACGGATTTGATAACAGCACGGGGCTGATTTTGCTTGCAGTACTACCAACCGTACCGGATGTTCTCGATCCTGCGCTCCTGCGACCCGGACGCTTTGACCGGCAGGTCGCGGTTGACCAGTCCTGATATGAAAGGGAGAGCAAATCCTCAAGATACACGCTAAGAATGTAAAAGCTGTCGAGTGGAATTGATCTGAGCGATACCGCGCGGATAACAAGCGGTTTTTCCGGCGCCGATCTCGCAAATGTGATTAACGAGGCAGCTTTTGCTCGCAGTACGCGGCGGGCGTAAAGAAGTTATTGCAGAAGACCTGAACGAGGCGGTGGAAAAAGCCATCGCAGGTCTACAGAAAAAGAGTAGAGTTATCAAGGGAAAAAGAGCGGGAAATCGTCGCATATCACGAAACAGGGCACGCAATAACCGCCGCTTTTACCGAAGGAGCGGATAAAGTTCATAAAGTTTCTATTATACCGCGCGGTATTGCAGCGCTCGGCTATACCTTAAACATCCCTGAAGAAGACCGCTTCTTGAGTACCGAAAAGGAGCTTCTTGCAGAGGTTGACTGTCTCCCTTGGCGGGCGCGCTGCAGAATTTGTGCAGTTTGGCGTTATTTCTACCGGCGCCTCAAGCGACCTATCGCGCGCTACCGATATTATCCGCAGCATGATAACCGACTACGGTATGAGCGAGCGCTTTGAAAAACGTTGCGCTTTCAAAACGAGGCAGCGGCTATGGGGCAGGGGATCCACAACTCGTACGTGAATACTCCGAAACAACGCAGCAATATATCGACGAAGAAATTGCGCGCATCATGGAAGAACGGTATACGGTAGTTGTCAATCGGTTAAAAAGAAAAAAGCCGCTGCTGGAGTATATCGCAAAGCGTCTGCTTGAAAAAGAAAACAATCGATAAACAAGAGTTTGAAGATATTATCAAAGCGGAATCTCAGTTACCGCGTCCGCCCGCCCTCGAAGCAGCGGGAAACAGTATTGCCTACTGCGCATAAACCTGATGAATCTGAAGCGTCTACCGCTGCCGACAATAGTACCGATTCAACTATCAAGCCGCAAGAATAGGCGTCCTCCCTATGAATAATCATACTCCGAACTCTGCGTCAGAGTATGGTTATTTTTATCTGAAATTCTGCATTGATGCTTCCATAATCGGCAAAAAAATAGTATACAATAAATACTGTTTTTAGTAAGGATGAGCCGTGAATATCTCAAAAAGAAATGTGCATTTATGCTTTTGCGTGCAGCTTTCCATCTCCTATGTGCAGCAACTTGAGAAAAATGATAATGCCTCGCTGTATAAAAGCCTTTTTTTCTGGTATTCAAGCAGAGGAAAAACTCCCGTTAACTATTTTTGCAGTACGGCAGTTTTTGGAGTGGCAAAAGGGAAGCGTCAAGCCTATTCCATGCTGCTAAACAATATGCTTTCCCGTAAACAAATTGAACTGTTAAGCGGGGGCTACTACCAGCCCTATTTATCACTGCTGCCGTACTCCGATGTTATCGGTCAAATTGAAATGATGACTGCCGCTATCCGCACCCATTTTGAAAAGCGTACCGCGGTCTTTTTTAACCGCTTCTGCGTGGACTCCATCGCTCATTACGCCGTTTGTCCGGTGCGGTATGGAATATTGCCTCCTTGATTATCGCTTATTTCCCGTAGGAGAAGATCGGAATGGACAATATATACCTTTTTTTCTCCTGCGATTGTTGAAGATAAAGGGAAAAAAACAATTACCGTATTTCCGTATATTCCCGACGATCCCTGATTTTACCACCCGTACTCCGCAAGAATTTTTATGAAAAATTGACGGCTGAGGCTTCTTCCGCTGCGGGTTCCATGTATCTTCTGTTCTTACCGATTAAAACCTATATAAAATGCCTCGAAAAATAAAGACGGCTCAACATGGTTTTCTGCCTTTGTGGAGTTGTGTAATCAACCTGAATCGGTTATACAGCTTACCCATACGGCTGACTTGATAAAACAACGGCAGCCGCATCCGCCTTTATACATTGCTCCCAATACTATTATCTGCGATTCCCCGACAGGAGATGCAACAAAAACGCGCCGTTACCCTGCAACACGATGCTTTTAGCATTTATTCTAAAAATGATGTATGTCAATATGTTGGCAAACGGTATGAAAGGCGATAAGGCGCGTAAAAATACGCCTTGCAGGAACTATGGAAAGCGCAAAACTCCGAGCTTTTTGTCCTTGACTCCTGTACTGCCGAATATCATAATGAATTACGCCGTATCGCATACCGAAAATTGCTTGTAGCCGAAAAACAGACGCGGCTTCCGGGTATATTTACCAGAGGTCTTACTCGATACGATATTGATATGGATGGACTGAAGGAGTTTTTATCGCAACGTACAACGCTGAATATGTATGTACATCATCAAGGTGGAAAAAATTTTTGAATGTGATGTATTTTTCTGCCTATAAAAATTATTCAGATATGCCGTTTCGACATTCCGGTATGTTTATCGACTATCTTCTCTCTGAGACAGCCTTTACAGCGTCTCAAGGAAGCGTCAGCTCGATGCGCTTACCGCGGTATTTTCCGCTAACACCTATCAGGAGACCGAAATTAACACCATTCGATCGGAGCTGAAATTGTCCACTGCCGGCTTTATTTGATTCCAGTATTGAACAGCCCGTTTCTCTGCGTAAACAATATACCTTTTTTCTCCGAAGGAACACAGGTTCAATACATCTTAAAAAAACGATAGTCCTTTTAATCTTTCCGCGCACTTTGTTGTTGAAATCGATATCGCATTAAAAGAAACTGATGCCATTGCGCCCTCGCTATCGCTCTATGATTGTGAAGAAAATCAAAAAAAGAGCGCAGTATTACGACCGATGTATTTAACAAAGTTTCATGGATACAGCTTGAAGACCCTGAAGGAAAGATACAATTTACAATGGAAGCAAATGAAGTACCCGGGCTGATTATTGTTCCCGTTTACGGTATTTGCAAAAGAGAGATGCAAGCCGCTGAACAGACAATCTGTGGTGTTCGGATGTTCTTTTTATTGGAAAACCGATTTAAATCCAAAACTATGAAACTGAAAAATGCTCTTTTTGAAGATAAAAAAACAGAAAACCATCGCGAGCGTACTGCCGCAGCACCAGCCGCACTCACCGATTAAATGTTTCTGCTGCAACACAATTGCTTATGATGCCTGTACCGCAATCGTTTTCATTTTCCACATCACAGGGGTGTACATCTGTATACTGTTTAGATACCGTCCAGCTGCCGCAGCTTTCGGTAGAGAAGGGAGAGTCAACGCATTGTATGTATGCGATGAACATACGCTCCCGCTTTTGCGAAAGGCGCAGCATTTTTTTCCGATCAAGTGCCGCTCGTAGTCTTGCCGGCAGGGTGATGAAGCAAAAAAACTTAGATACGCTTGCCCTATATTGCCGAAAAAAAGCTGCCGAGTGCGAACTTGACCGGCAAGCCTGCTTTTATCGCATTCGGCGGCGGCGTAGTATGCGACATAACAGCTCTTGCAGCTTCGCTCATACGCGCGGCGTACGCTGCATCCTCGTACCGACAACCGTACTCGCGATGGCTGACGCAAGTATCGGAGGTAAAACCGCTGTTAATCTTGCCGGTTATAAAAAAACCTACTGGGGACATTCTACGCCGCCTCATCGGTGATACTCTGTTTTCCGCTGCTCCGTTCCTTGCCGGAAACCGAATACCGATCGGGGCTTGCGGAAATACTGAAAACCGCTGTTCTCTACGATGCGGAACTCTATCAGATGTTCTTAACCCAGCATGATGAGATTACCCGCAGAGAAAGCGCTTGCCTTTCAAAGCTCATTTTCCGCGCTGCAAGGGCTAAGGCGCAGGTTGTCGAGCGGGATTTTTACCGAACAAGGCGAGCGAGCGTTTTTAAATTTCGGGCATACCTTTGCCCATGCGCTCGAAAGTTTCACTCATTTTTCAGTATCACACGGGGATGCTGTTGCGTGGGGGATGTCCCGCGCCTTAGCCGTTGGACTTCGCTTGCATCTCACCAATAAACGTTACGCTGAATCCCTTTATAACTATTCTTAACTGTTATGGATGGTGTACAATGCCTGTATATTTTTAGTATACAGATTAAGACTGATTCTTTTTGCTGATGAGATTATTGCACGAATGAAAAAAAGGATATCGAGGCGGTAGGATTCGGCTTGTTCTTCAGGAAGATTTGCTTAAAAACACAGATACGAGAAGTCGAAATTTCTACCATACGGGAGGTGCTACAATGATATACTTGGATTGGGCTGCATCGGCAATTCCTTATGCTGATGAGATCGAGGCAGCGTATCGGGAGGCAACGGCTGTATTTGCAAACCCTTCAGCACAGCATCAATTTGGAAAAACGCGCGGGATATGCTGGAAAATGCCCGCAGCCGTTGCGCCGCAGTGCTCGCTGTTCCCGCCGAAACCCTTTATTTTACCTCCGGCGCTTCCGAATCAAATAGTCTCGTGTTGCTTTCATTATTAACCCGTCCGACAGCTGGAAGCCTTGTTATCAGTAGCATCGAGCATCCGTCAGTACGGGAACAGGCTCGTGTATTGGAGCACTGCGGCTGGACGGTTTTAACCGTCCCCTCCGATACGCACGGTTGTATTACCCCGATGCAGTGCTGCGTACCGTGCGTGAAGATACCGTGCTGGTTGCCATTATGGGCGTCAACAATGAGTTTGGAGCCATTCAGCCAATTCGGAAAATCGCACAGGCTTTGCAAGCGCACCGCGCGGAAAAACGCCCTGTGCATTTTCATGTTGATATGGTACAGTCGATCGGTAAATTACCGGTGGCAGAACTTGGTCTTGCCAATGTGCATTCCGCATCGATGAGCGCGCATAAGATCGGAGGGCCGCGCGGCATCGGGCTTCTATATTTAAAACAGCCCTTGAACTCCGGTATCCGCGGCGGCTCGCAGGAGCGCAATATCCGACCCGGAACAGAAAACCTTGCAGGAGCCTGTGCGCTTGCACGCTGCCTCGAAAAGACTTACACGGACTTTCAGCAAACATTTGAGCGGGGAGGGGAGTTGTCTCGTTTTTTGATCGAAGCGCTTCGCCAGATTCCCGAATGTTCGATTATCCCTGCCGTCAGAGCATTAGCCGAACCATTGGTATCGGCGCCTGCTTCATCTGTCGCTTTTAAACCTTCCCTCACATTTTCGCCGTGGATTCTACAAGTAAGCTTTAAAAATGTTCCGGCAGAAATAATGACCAGATGCCTTTCGGATCGAGGAATTTTTGTATCAGCAGGATCAGCATGCTCTTCAAAGAAAAAGGTACGCCCGATACTTGCGGCAATCGCTGTCAGCCCTGAAATTGCTCAAAATGCCATACGGATTTCCATCGGGCATAGCACAGAAAAAGCGATTTGGAACAGTTCGTATCTGCGGTGAAAGACATTATCAAAGATTTTAATTAGTACTATTAAGTATGATTGTTGCTTAGTATGATATAGTATACCGATTAGTATAATAATTCATACAAGAAAAATTATTGGTATAACCGAAAGGGATAAGAGGGTTTCTAACAAAATGAATTCCGATATATTGCTGTCTCATTTTAAGCCGAATACGCTTTCCGCTGATGCATCCGATACGCTTAATGTTGCCGGCGCTGTATTGAACACTGCCGGTGCTGCGCTTAACACCGCTGGCGCTCCTGTAGTCGAAAGCGATAACAGCAATGCTAAAACTACTAATCCTACAGACCTGCGAGCGAGACCATCGGCGGGTAAAACGCGCAAAAGTGCTCGGCTTTTGTATGGGGGTACGAAGCGGCGGTAGAAGCGGTGTACCGCGCGCTCGCTGATTATCCCGATAAAACCGTGTATACATATGGTCCGCTCATTCATAATCCGGTAACGATGCAGCTTTTTAGAGTCGAAAGGAGTGCGCATTGTAAATCCCGACAAAGCGTTAAAACCTCAAATAACGCCCCAATCTCCGATCATTATTAGAGCGCATGGCATTTCTCCGCAAAAACGGCAGGAGCTTAAAGAATGTGATGCAATTATCATCGATGCAACCTGTCCGCGGGTAATTGCAAGCCAGATGAGGGCAGCGCAGTATTCACAAAAAGGGTATACGGTTATTCTTGCCGGAGATAAAAAAATCACGGAGAATTGATAGGGATTAAAGGATACGCGCTATCAGTTCCTAACAGCACTACGATTACCGTGCAGACGGCTGCGGAAGCGGATATGTTGCAGTGTGACGGAGCACCGGCTGTTCTTATAGCGCAAACAACCATCACGCGAGAGGAATACCGCGCAATTGCCGCAATCCTTCGTAATAAAATTCCCGATCTTACGGTTTTGGAAACGATTTGTCCAGCGACTGACGAGCGGCAAGACGCGCTTCTTGAACTTGTTCAACAGGTTGATGCGATACTCGTCATCGGCGGCAACAATTCTGCAAAATACGCGCCGTCTGTTACAAAACAGCCCTCGACAGCGGTAAACCAGCATGGCTTGCCGAATCTGTCGTTGATATCCCGCAGGAGATTTACCAGTACCGAACAATCGGTCTTGCAGCAGGGGCATCAACCCCCGATACTAGTATTGATGCGATTGAGAGGGAGATATCATCATATTACTGATTAAATCAAATAAAGTATAAATAAAGCATATAGAACATAATTGAAAGTGTACATTCTGAAAATTTCACTCTTAGTACTTTTATCGTGCTATTTGTACGATGCGTGAACCCATCGTACTATTCGGAAACGCATTTATCGAATAGGTCTAATATATGATGATATAATACTCAAATATATCTATCAATAATGTACGTTCTGTCTACTAGATTGTTTTATTGAATACCTCTGCACTGGGTGTTAGCTAATTTCGCCCCTCGGACAAGCTCCTCCTCATGAGGAATCCTATCTTCTAAAAACATAACGCCCGCTTCGGAAGTTTAGGAAATCTTATTATTATTCTTTATCCTTACTTATCTGTAGAGATTATCCCTTGCAGCGCTTTTTGATAATGTAATGCCAACGGATCATCCGGAAATATTTCTAATGCCTTGGCAAGATAGGTTTGAGCTGCTGCATAGCTTTTTCTTGGATTTTTGCAATGCTTTTTTTCAATATCCGGCGCTGTTTTTTTGTTTTTCTCCTGAATCGCAGGCGTATCACAATCATATACTTCATACAGCATAGCTTGAGTTGAGCCTTCACCGCCCATAGCCGCTTCTTGAATACAGCGTATGTGGAATTCGTCCGGATGTTGCAGCGACCGAAAAATCGAGTCGGAAATAATGATGGTGTTTGCATACACTTTTGTTGCAGCTTGTAACTCTTCTACCGTATAACAGATATGCGAAAATAACAACGCTGTCCAGTCGGTTATCATTCCCGATAACACCCTAATAATATTTTTCCGGTATCAATCCCTATCCCAGCCCCTAATTGCGGGATATCCCTTAATTGTATATGTTCCTCTTGCAGCTTTCTCGAATTTCGATACCGCACGATACCGCCGCATCGGGCTTTTCGGGAAATAATGCGGTAAAACCGTCGCCGAGAAATTTCATAATCACACCGCCGTATTTTTCGAATAATGGGGGCAACTAACGCAAAATATTTATTCAGCAATATAAACACTTCATCAGGTTCAAGTTGTTCTGATATGCTGGTAAAAGATCGAATATCAATTGAAAGGATGGTCATCGACAATTCCGAAGAGTCGCCGGTATTTATCTCCGTAATATTATTTTTGCAGGAACATCAGAAGTTGATTTGGGAAAAACCGACGCAATGCAGTTTGAATTTTCTTTTTGCTCTTCTACGAGTCTCTCATTTTATGCATTGATGTGGCGTAGCTGTTAATACTCATAATAACGGCGACAATAATCGCAAGGATTGCGCCTTCTTGTAACAGCAATATACCCGAAATAACCCATTGACTTATCAATGTATCATGCAATGCAAAACCGGCAAGAATACCTAATACGGCTGCAATCCATATTGCAGATTTTTTCCCTTTCAGGAGTGCGCGGACAATAATGATTGCATCATAGATGACGGAAAGAAATATAAGCGTTTGTTGGATATATAAATGACGCGCTACAAAAATTGGCGGCGCAATAATAATAAAAGCAGATGATATGAGGCACAGCGTAATGATACCGCGATAAATCAATTTATATTGGATGTTAACGACACTCTTAACAAAAATGGCAAAGAATAACGATGCTAATGGCATGTTGATATAGCGAAAAATAAAATATAACTTCCACGGAATTGACTACCAGATATATGCAAGAATATGGGGATAAAAATACGCTAATCCGTATGCTAATGGTTATGGCAGTAAGCGCAAACCATAATATATACGGCATTTTTTGTAATTGAGGTGTAATACGATAAAAAAATATACTAAAGAGAAGCAGCACAGTACACGTAAGATTGTAAAATAAAAGATCAAATACAAAAGTTTGATTGAGCATTTCCGCAGAGCCGAGGGTAATCGGTTGATCCGTTCCCCCATATCGATTATGGAAATTGGATATATTGATAATAATATCTGCCGTACCGTTGTCTTGTGGTTTTTAAAAGTTGCGATACTAATTGTTTTACCGGGTAGCTCTGTTTTTGAGGACACACCGGGTTGCCCCTGCCCTGCTCTATCGACGCCGTTAATGATAATAGAACAGCTTGACCGTATATGACCGACTTGAAGCGCATATACTTTATTAGGATTAAGCCCTACAATTCGCAACCCGTATGAGGCATAGTCAAAGTTTGTTCCGAGTGCACTTTCAATAAGTCTGCCGGGCAAGGGTGCATATAATGGTCGCGTACTATCCTTAAAGTAATAGAACTGATGAGGGTAAAATGCCATTGCCCTTTAATGCTGAACACATCCCTATCGGTATGTACCGGTAAAGTCAACAACCCATACTGAGCCGTTACTGTGTGCTCTCTCAGCTGTTGTACCGGTTTGGCTTTTATTAATAAAATGTGATAATAATTATCATACATAGGAAAGGAATGGCGCCTAAGAGTAGTTTTTTTCATAGTAAATCGACCTCATACACATTTATTAAATTCTTTTTACCGTGAAATTGTATTTTCCCATAATAAAAACACGTATGTGTACGCCAATAACTTTCAGGAAGCTGTTCTCGCACGTTTTCGCTAATGATGATGTTGACATTTTTAGGGTTGCATAACTGTGCATACGGGAAGAAATATTTACGACATCCGAAATAACCGTTGTGTCCATCCGTTCCAATTCTCCAATCGTACCCATCATCAACTTCCCGTAGTGAATTCCCGATGAGATATGAATCGGCGGTAAAGATTGTTCCTGCCTATGTACATTAATCTTTTTAATAAGTTGTGTAATTTCGGTGATACAATCTACCGTTTCCTCCGCAGTACCGTAGAAAAAGAACCATGAGACCGTCCGTCAGATATTTATCAATAAATCCGCTATATTTTTGTTATAATAGGATTGAGTACTGAATAACGGTATTATATAAAATTAACAGTTCTTCACGTGCGCTGCTGGATGAAAGTTTTGCTTTAATTCCGAGATGAATAAAAGCGATAAAACTATGTTTTTACGCGTATTATCGCCGAGTGAAATATCCGTAACGTTTTTCTTTATTTAAGAACTGTAAAAATTCATTCGGAAAGAACCGCTGGAAAGATATATTGGTCTTTTCAATTGAGTTGAATCATTTGTTCTTGCGTTTTTCGAAAACGCTATGGAAAAAAATGCCTGATAACGATAAATGCCATCGGAAGCATTAGTAGCAATACCGCAAAATGAGAAATAAACGGAGCGTTGATAATACCATTTGAAATTAAAGCGTCAAATATTGCTGCACTGATAAATAATAAGAATGAAATTAAAAATGTTAATGCAAACGGTTTTCCGCTTAATTAACGCGTAAGCAACTATTACACAGGAAATCATCGCAAGGAATAAGATATACAGCTGTACAATAAGCAACATTCCGACAAATACCGGCAGTGGGGTGATAAGAGTCATCACCCCGTACACAAGCAGCGGAATAGTTAAAAGATAAAAATCTTTGATGGTTCTTTTTACAAAAGAGATTCAGAATAAAAAGAAAGGTAAATACGGCACAAAGCGGGAAAGTAAAAATACCCGATCCTGTACATAGCATTTGTGGATATGCCGGGGAAAAATTCTTTAATAAAAAAATCAGTGTAACAAAGCGTTCTAATGGCAAAAGTGTAACAAAGCAATCCGAATATGCTGGCGGCAGTTTCTTTTTCGGTAAAAAAATAAACAAAGAAATAAAGAAAGTCGCCATACTCAGCAGAACGGAAAATACAGCAGAAGCAATAAGTTTATCAAGTGTTTTTTTGCTTGAAGTGTCGGATAAAGACCGAAAAGAAACGGCGCTTCCAACCCCGGATTTCTATCATGAAAGTTTGATAAATGCATGACAATAGTCGCTTCAGTTTCATGATTGAGCGGCAAGATAACCGTATCAGCATGCCAATCAAAGGTTTCTTCTTTATAATTTCTGCCGGGAACTCCCGATGTATAGAATAAAGTGCCATTAAGATATACCGCAAAAAGCTGACGATGTCCGGGTAAAATGAATTGCATATACTTTTTTTCCGGTTCAAAACCGCGGATTTTGATTGCATACGAAGCATATCCGTGTACCGGTTGGGCTGGCGTGTAGGTTGTCCATCCGAATTCAATCGGCTGAAAATGCATATATGCACTGATTGGCATAACCGCGGAAATAAACTCTTTTTCCGCATAGCCCCATTCACCTCTTAAAGAGTATACCACATCCTTATCAATATCTGAGATATCATAAATTCCATTTGAGGCATAGAGTCGCTCTTCCTTTGTACAAGAGATAGTGTAAAGACTCACAGTAAGCAGCATAAGAATGAATGCCATACTTTTTAATTTTTCACAATTATATCCTCAGTGTTTTTACTGTGTTTTACCGGCTGGTACGGCGATTTTTAATAAACCTTTTTAGTATATACCAGAAAAACGATTGTGTCTAGAATTCTTCTCAGAATTCTTGGACAGAGAAGAGAGATGGTATCATACTTGGAATAATCGGCTGCCGTACCTGATACTTTTTTTAAGATAGCATAGCAACCGCACTGTTCGGATAATTCAAACTGACTAAAACAAAAATCAGTCTATATGCTATACTTATAACGCTGTGAAACATATCAAGTATTTTTATCAGTTTATCTTTGTTTCTGAGTTTATCGCTCCCCTGCCCTGCCCAGTCTCTTGCCGGAGTTTGGGAAAACGGCGAACGTTTTATTGAATATACAGGAAGGCAGACGGTACTGAGGCTGATACGCTACGGATCGTTCTAAAAACGTATTACCGCTTTGTGTATGAAGATATGGGCGTCTATCCCGTCAGGGCAAAACAAGACAATACGGGAAATATGTACTCATTGAACATCCGGTATCAAAGGAACACGGGGTTCCGTAACGACAAATGTATGGGTGCATGACAACGGACTGTTTTCCTCATTTTACAAAAACACCCTATAAAGCTTGTGAGCGAGAGACGAGACGCCCGCATCCCCCGCGTCTGCATCGGCGGATACACATTCGCAATCGGGATATTCCCCATCAGCCGCAGTTTTGGACGGTTTTTGGGTTGAACAGGGCTTTCGCGACGGTATTTTAATCTATCAGCAAAAGCTCCCTGCATTTTTCGATGCTTTTTCTTTAACGGTACGCAGTACATCAAATTCCGCTATTGGACAGGTGATTTTGAATACAAAGAAAAATATGCAGGATTCGCATTCGAGGACGGCTTACAAGTAAGCGTTCCGAAGTTTATCCGGCAATATGACACCATATACAGCTGCATAACCGATAATGGTTCAAAAACTTAAGAACTATGAAAAAGGGAGCATAACAATCAGCGATGGCGGTAGTGGTATACAGCAATAACACTTACGCCCCAAGGCGGCGGACCGGGAACCCATGCAACAGGGGATGTATCCAAATCAAAAAAATATCCGAAAGTACAAGGGCTTCCTTTTTCATTATAGCGAAACGGATGCCGCCTTTGCATTCGGCGAACCTTTTTAACCCGATCATCAATTTTAGACTTACAGAAAGAGATAAGCCGGCATAACAGCCTAAAACGACCGCCGCCTGAGCCGCTCCTTAAAGCCGATGAGCTTGATTTCTATTGGGAGCGGATTAGAGAAATACGCAAGCAAGACTAAATGAATCACAAGTATATCAGACTCTGTCTTTTTGTTATTCATAATTGAGAATCGATGAATTGCGGGACTTTTATAATTGACGATACCGGTAATAGATGATAGAATTACGCCTATGAAAGTAGTTTCCGCCGCAACAATTTTTCTTGCAATAAGCGTAATATGCTGCTTGTTTTTCATCATACGGGCGATAAAAAATAGAAAAAGCACGCAAGTAATGCGGGTATATAATATTATATTGGCTATACTTATGCTCTTATCTATAGCAGCAGCGGGTTACTTCCGATATATTTCTTTTCCGTTCAGCTCGTTAGCGCTGGGCATCCTCTGCTTTATCCTGTTGGCGGTGGTTGCCGCAAACGATATGATGTACCGGCAAGAATATGCAGCGTTAAAAACGGAAATAGCATTGCTGCAGGAAGAACTGATCAATGCCCAGCGCCCTGACGAAACCGCTATACGGGCAAAAGAACTGTTACCGGTCGGCAATACTTTCTTAATAAAAGCGGCTGAAGCGATACGTCATCGAACCGATATTGCAGGTATTCTCGGTTTTATCAATAAAATCATGATCGAACGACTCTTTGCGGATGGAGGTGTCATCCTCACCATCGGTGAAGTTGAAGATGTACTCAGCGTTAAGGCATACGGAGGGAGTTATCCGCCGCCGTATAAATTACCTGATGATGTACCCCACCGACAAGAACAGGTTGCCACTAATTTCAGATATGCGGAATTTCCGCTCAACAATTCGTTTTTCGGTGAGGCAGCTCATTCGGCAAAACCTATTTTGATTGCAAATGCGCAGGAAGATGATAGAATCGTTATCAACGGAGAGGAGCCGTTTCTCTTACCGGGTTCATTACTTACCGCTCCCGATGGTCTATCGGGATACGGTAGTGGGTCTATTTCTCTATCACGAAGTACCGAGCGTACGCCGTTTACCGACTCCGATGTGCAAATCGGCGAAATATTGGCGAGCTATGCAACGGCAGCGCTTAGACTGATATATGATTTGCAGGAAGAGACGGAATTAAACACGATTGAAAATGAAACGGATATTGCGAGCCGTATTCAAAAAGTCTTGCTTCCTAAGAAGCTCATCGACACAGCGGACTTGAGTTTTTCGGTACTTTTTAATCAGGCGAAAGGCGTTTGCAGCGACTACTATGATATTATTCAGAATCAAAAAGACAGACTTTTTCTGTATTACTGCCGACGTTGCCGGTAAAAAGTATCCATGCCTGTATCGTTATGGTAATGATTCGTTCATTGCTTTATCTTATTACCAATACGGCACAGAATACTCAGAGTATTCTCGACATTTTTGAATAAAGGGGATTACCGGAAAAATATCGATTGACCACTATGCAAGCATATCGTTATTGGCGTATATTCCCGTAGAGAAGAGCATTGAGTATGTAAATGCTGGAACACAGTCTCTCCTTTTTGTGGAAAGCCTCAACAAAGAAATTAGTCCGGCTTGAACAAAAATCGGATCCTATCGGTGTAGATAGTAAATCGGTGTATACCTGCAAAAAGATTCAGGTTGAAAAAGGAGATATTGCCGTTTTATTTACCGATGGCGTTGTTGAAACGCTTAATGAACGAGGGAGTCCTTTTGGATTAAAAAGCTCTTGCGGAACTTTTTGGCTGCAAATGCTACATCGCCTGCAAAAAGCAATTACCGAGAAAATTAACAAGCAAATAAAAACATTTATCGGGAAGACATCACCTCATGATGATCAGACGGTGATGATTATTAAAGTGAAATAGAGGTAAGGAGGACAGATATGGAACTGAAAAATCCGAAAAAGCAAGGATGTATACATTGTTGATGTAAGCGGGGAAATGGATTTTATACAATTCGTATAAACTAAAGGAATTGATTGCAAAGATGCTTGAACGTCAGATTCAATGTATTGTACTCAATCTTGAAGAAGTTGAATATATTGATTCTTCCGGTATCGGCGCATTGATTTATATCTGTTCGACTTTAAAAAGAAAAACTTAAAATTATATATTACTAATATTCACGGTTCGGTAAAAAGTTATCGAATTAACAAAAATTGATGGGCTTCTTTCCAATTACTAATAGTTTGGAAGAGGCGCTGCAAAAATTAGCCGATACTCAATAGGAGAATGTTACGATATGATCAAAGAATTACGCGTTGACGGAAAAAGATCCGTTGTTTGATAAGACCGGCGTACGCTGTATAAGGAATTCCGCTTCAGATTTCCGGCAAATTCGCTATTTCACCCTTTTTGATTGTCCAGTCGGCTCCACTGGAAATTAAAGGAATTAACCTGCTTGAGCAGCAAATCAGCGAGATCATTAAAAAAATGCCGTAAAGCATGGAAATAAATGCGACCTTACAAAGAAAAGTAAAGGTCTGGTATGAATTCAGCCCCGAACACGCTCACCTCATCGTCGAAGATGAAAGTACGGCTTCAAAGATATAGAAAAATGGAATGAATTTAACCGGAAACGGCTTGAATGTTTGTATAAGCAGGATTTTACCAATCTTGGCGAATATGTTTCCTTTAGAACGGCTCAAAGCGACGATAATGACGGTGGAAATGCGTTATTTGCTGCCCTTGAGTACTGGAACGGCGGTTTTTGTATTCGGCGATAAGCGTAATTCGATCGCGATGCTGAAGCAATATCCCAAAAACGCCACGGTATTGCAATAGAATAGTATAAAGACTTAATTTTTAAACTCGCGGGGATGTCGAAAAAGTAACCAACTTTTGAGACATCCCCTCTAACAAACAAAGATTGACAGCACATAAATTCCTGCTATCCTAAATCTATGTTAATAAAGATATAATGCATGGGATTGCAGTGCCGTTTTATTCGATGCAACAGTTTCGATTAAACAGACGCCACAGCTCAAATTAATACTTCTTTCTATATTACCCCACCATCTTTTTGAAATATACGACGCATTTACTGCGTCGCATCATTAAATAAAGACATTTAGAATTACGCCATGGACGGCGATGGTTCTACGCGACGGCGATGTGTTTTGCTCGCCGTCAACGAATGTACGCGGATGTGCGTTCGCTGACAAGAACATCTATACGCCATTCCCAAAAAGCATTTGCGCAAACGATTCTTTTTCTCCTTTTATTTTCTGAGTCCACTTGCAGCGCAAGATGTACAAAACCACACAGGGTGAGCAAAAGTATGTCGGTTGTGCAAAGATCGCACAGCGCCATACAGATTCCGCTCAAGTCGCCGGACAGTGCGCATCCTGATAGTTCGGATATTTTCGGACGTTGGTATACAATTTCTTTCTTTGGGAGGCTTGCAGACCTTTATTCCCGTTCCTTTTAAAGAGGCCACACACAAAGCCGAAACCCGGTTATGGGGCGGCGCTCGGCTACCTTTTCCGCTCCGGCAAGCACACCAATGCCGGTGTATCCCAGAAACCGGACACAGCGTTATCCTCGGGACGAGAACCCGCTGGTACCTGGTTTTGATGCTTTTCGGTAACAACCATTACCGCCTACGAATACTTTAACGGTATCTTTCGCTCGGTGTATTTGCCGGGATAGGGGCGGAGATACCGCATATTCGCCATTATCGGACGGCGCTTGATCTATTAGCCGATAAACCGAATACACGATCGGGGAGCGGAAGCAGTGTTCACAACCGGCGTAACGGTCGGAACGGCAATACTGGAACGCAGCATCGAAGTGAAAAGCTCAAGTTTCTATAGACCTTATAATGGAGCAGTCCCGTGTTATTCCGCTTCCTTCTTTCCAACTTGCAATGAGTGTATCCCGGCGCTGTCTATGCTTACACGAGAAAAAGCGGACAGCGGAGTACAAGGCGCAAGAATGTGCAAAGACGATAGAAAGCCTTAAAACATCGATAGAAACAAAACAGGAAGCAGCGTTGGCAGTGAAAGCGCCGCCGAAAGAGCCTGGAAAGGAAAGAGAAGTTGAGATACCTGAAACAAAGCCGCTTGCACAGTTCAGAGCATCTATGTGTATTTTTGAACCTGAAAGCGCTGCGCTCGACGTAAACGCCAAAGGGGACATTAAAAAGGCTGCGGCAATCTTGAAAGAAAAACGATGACCTTTTCATCCTGTTTGAAAGTTCTGCAGCGCCGTTCGGATCGCAAGACGAGGCTGCAGATTGAAACGGCGCGCATTAGGTCGGTTGCCGAATACCTCACACAAAAATGCGGTATCACGCATGACCGCATTATCTATAACGAACCGAAAAGATAAAAACTTGCAAAGGGATAGCCGTAGCGGAGCAGACGAATATTACATCCAATATCGGTACGCAAAAATACGGTTTGTCAGAATACAAAGTAATCCTGATGAAGGAGCAAACAGTTGGGCGATTCCGAATGCTCAATGAGCTTTTTAGAAGCTGCCGTATCAATAGAACGGATAGATAAAGGAGAAAAAAAGATGAGAACGATGAAAAGTAGTATGCGTTTGTATGCGCTTTTTATGTGCCGCGCTGCTGCCGGTAATGATGTGTCTTTCATGCAATAAGCTGATAACCGATCTTATTCCCCGGACGAGCAAAAACTTATCAGCCTTGATTTGAGAAATGTTGAGCGGTACGTGTGCAGCACGAATACTGCTATTCGTGATCATAGCGTTACTGTAACCGTTCCTAAAGGAACCGATGTAACACGCCTTTTGCCCGAAGCGGTTATATCTGCGCAGGCGACGCTGTTTCCGGTAACGCTGCGCTACTTACAGGAAGCCTTTCCCGCAACCGACGTACTGAAAATCGGCTCTGCCATCGGCAGCTTTGAAAACATCGAAGCGATAAACCGCTGGTTTTTCGAAATGTATGCGGAAAATCCCAACTTTAACATTCCGCCGCTTATCTTTCCCTATCAACTTTTTAAGCCCCGTGCCTTTTGCCGTTATCGGCGGACAGGAAAAGATAGAACTGTATACTATTAAAGTCCTCTATGATGACGGTACCGATCCTGCGACCGGAGTACTGCCGCCGGGAATTTCCGCCGAAAAAAATATTCTCTCTTTCAGTGCCGGTGAGCCGCAGATAGGCGAAAGTGTTATCGGGGTAAACACGGTAGACTTTGCCGTAAAAGGCGGGAACGGAAGTACGCGCGCTGACCGTAACGGCAACCGTTTCTCCGCACGCTGTTTTGATACCGCTTACCGAGCCCTACCTTGTGCCGCTTTTGCAGAGCTTAGGGATGGATCCGTTAAGCGTATTATCCGGTTACATTAGTGCGCCGAATAAAGAAAATGTATTTACGCGCTCTTTTTGCGCCGGTTAATCTTTCGAGTGTAACCGTTGTGCTTAATAAGCCGATTGATTTTACCAACCCCGTGCAGTTTGCCGTACTGGGTAATGATAAGGATGTAAAGCTCTACACGGCAACCTGCAAGCAGACGGTAACAGACGCGGCGCTGAAAAACTTCGGCTTTTTCAAAAGTGAAAAACCCCGGTCTGGTAAAAAGACGGAACGGTGCGCATAGACCGGACGGCAAAAAAACCGTAACGGCGGAGCTGTTGTATCCGGTTGAATATACCGGCTCAGGGGTTTTTCACTGTACTGCGACGTTGCATACGCAGGAGATGCCGCTGTAATAGAATACGATGACACACGGTACGACGCTGCCGATAAAATCCCCTTTACGCCTGAAAATCCGTCAGGGGGCGCAGTATCATCTCGGATCTGCCGAAGCGAAGATTATTATCAGTTTCGGGACGGAGCAGACGGAGTACCGCCTGTTTATCTCGTTTGCAGAAGACCCCGACACGGTGCGCAGCATTACCGACTTCCGTTTTACCAAAGACAAGAACGCTTCGATAAAAAAACGCTTTCGATGGCGGCTATTGCAAACGACGGGCATGAAGGGACGATCACCGCAACGGTGCTGTATACCGGCAGCGCAAAGCCCGAAAGCCTTATTCCGACCTTTATTACACCCGGTACGGTAACCGTAAACGGCGCCGCACAAACATCGGGCAGTACCGCGCAGGACTTTAGAAAGCCCCTTGTCTATATCTGTACCTCGCGCGACGGGCAGTACACGCGCAAATACACGGTAAAAATACGGTTTGTATATGCGGAGCCTGCTCAATCGCTGTTAAAAACGTTCCGCTTCCCCGCAGGGAGTCAACCCCGCTGACTAAAGACTCGGAAGGCAGGATAGACCAAACGGCGCGTACCGTGCACATTACCGCCCACTATGCGGGAGAAAGACCTGAAAAGCTGATCCCTGAATTTTCTGCAACGGGCGAGGTAACGGTGGACGGGCTTACGCAGTCAAGCGGTTTTTAGCGTGCAGGACTTTGAGTACCCCGTCTACTATAAGGTAACCGACCCCGACGACCCGCAGACGTACACAATCTACGCGGTAACGGTGCACTTTGAGTACTCGGCGGATTCAGGCTGCGAATTAACGGAGTTTAAGCTGTTGCAGCAGGATAACCGCTTCGCTGACACAGGACGTAACTGCCTTTTATCAGCACGCACTCGGGTGTTATCTATGCGCTGTTGCCGCGCGGGGCGGATGCAGCGAACCTGATACCGCGCTTTACCGCACGGGGACGGGTAACGGTGGACGATGTTGAGCAAATAAGCGGAGAAACGGCGTGCGATTTTTCGGTACGGTGGAGTACAAGGTAACGAGCGAAAACGGGCTGTATACTAAAAATATACCGCGTAACCTTGCAGCAGTCGGGCAGCATTATCCACGTTGACCCGCTGGCAACAGGGCGAAACAACGGTTCGACATGGGAAGATGCCTTCTACAAACCTTGAAGCCGCTCTGCAAAAAGCGAACGAGATGCCCGACGGCATAAGCGCCGAAATATGGCTGAGTAAGGACTTTACCGCACGGAGCAAACGATACGAACTAAAGCGTTCACTAACCCTGCGCGGAGGGTTTACGGGCATTGAAACCGAAGCTGACCAGCGGAACAAGGATAATAAGACCGTATTTCGCCGTTACACCGTATTTTTTCTCCGATGAGGCAATAGGCGGAACGCTCACCTTTGACGGCATTCAGTTCGGTCATGACGATGATTGGGGCACAATAAAGCCTATTTATGACATTAAATGGGATACTGCCGACGAAAACTCCCTAGTTATCCAAAACTGTACTGTCCGCAGGGCTATGGATTTTAATACCCGCATCTCCTCCCGTTTGGTACTCGGTTACGATAAAAGATTCGGAGGCTTCTAACGAAATTACATTACCGAAATGCAATACCGTTACGGTACAAAATGTAAACACCGGCAGCGGGGACTTGTCCGTAATATGCGATACCGCTGCCGTCGATAATTACAAAGGCGTCCTTTACATTAATAGCTCCTATGGCGCTGAATCTCCGGCGCAAAAAAGTAGTTATCAAAAACAGCTGCTGCAACCTCCAAATTTCCGCAAAGGACATTGACGTTAGCAAATCGGAGCTATACGATGAGTACAAGAGATACAGTAAGTACAAGAACTTTGATGTCATCAGTCTTTACAACCTACTCGGATACTACAACATGGAGCTGTCTCCCGCCGCTTCTGCCTCCATTAAGATGAAAAACTGCGACTTTGGCAATATATCGATTAAGAACGACAAAAGCGAAGTGCTAAAATTAAAAAAATGTCGATATTACCGCTGTAACCATAGCCGATCTCTCTGTATCCAGCGGAAAGGTAATAACCGAACAGCTTAACTGCTCTGACCCTGACTATGGGGACCGTATACTTTCCTTAAAGCTCCCCGCCTGTTCGGCAACGATAAAGGATTACACTTTTTGAAGACAAGGTCGATGTTTCCTGCAATGCAAAAGGACTTTCAAGCCATTATGGAAGCAACGCCGGTACATACGGACATAGAGAATGTAGAAGCAACAACAATAAAATGCGGGTATATAACCGAAGACTTACGGACTATCAAAAGGGTACAGCTGCCCCCGTATGTATTAAAAGAAGGCTATCGTAATATATTCAAAGAACCGGTTCCTTTTGCAAGCGGCGGCTCTCACAGTCTAAAAAGATGTTAAGGCGGAAAACCTGTATGTATCTTCAGGCGATTCTATTACGTTAAAAGGCGGCAACTGGTATCACCTATTCTGGCTAAAAGGGCAGTTAAAAGGCTCCCTGTCGTTCTTTTGCCGGTGGAGTGAGGAGGATCAGGCGAATATAGTATATAATACCGTTGATTTCTCTTCCGTTGTGTTGAATAACGAAACGACGCCGAACAGTAAAAATCGACATAGACAATATCTATGTAGGAGGGGAGTGGTTCCGGGCGCGGACGAATACCCTTTCCGCACGCAAAATACTGTCGGGGATTCAGATGGGCTGTCTGGAATTGCAAGGGCATAGCAGCGTAACCGCTGCAGACTGCGACTTCCGTAACTTGGTGCCGTCTTACTCATACTACGACAACCAAGACCATCCAAAAATCTATCCTAGCTTCCTTGCTGTAGGCGGAACGGTCAGCCTGACGGGCTGCACATTCGACGAGAGCTTTGTTCAAGTTGGTTCAGGCACGTGCTTCGACACCCACCGTAACAGCTCGTACAACTGTACGGTAGCGGTGTGGAAGAAATAGGCGCAAAACTATTACGGTGTGGTCCGTGGATGTCGAAAAAGGAGCCGACTTTTAAGACATCTCCGGACAGCCTGCCGCTTCTGTGGGTTCTTCATATCTGCAGTTAGAATATTAGAAAAAACATGATAATCTGCCGATTTTCTTAGCCATTTTGCCATCCGTGGTATATATAGAGGGTATGGAGGCATAAAAATGCAGAGATTACCTGCCGCACCGATGAAGTTTACCGCTCGAAACGATTACGCATTCAAGAAACTTTTTCGGTACCGAGGAGAATAAGGACATCACGATTGAATTTATTTCGTTAGTAACTGACTTAAGTCAGGATGATTTTGATGATGTCCGTATCGGTAATAATGAGCAGCTTCCGCGTTTTTTTATAACGATAAAACCGGACGGCTCGACATAAAAATCCGCTTAAACGATGGGCGAAAAATCGATGTGGAAATGCAGAACACGTACTTTGATTACTATCCCAAGCGGAGTATCTTTTACTGCTCAAAAATGATTCATGAACATTTTTCAGCGGATTCCAGTATGCAGATTTAAAAATGTATTGCAATCAATGTACTGGATAGTCCTTTTAAAATTAAGTCCCTAAAAGTACATTCGGTGTATCAGATACGGGAAAGTGAAGAACAAACGCTCTTGGATGAGTTATTGGAGATTCATTTTTAGATTTAACAAAGCTGCCGAAAGAGAATTTGACAAGCGTAGAGAAATGGCTTATGTTTATCAAAACAGACAGTAAGGAGGAGAGGCGGATGTTAGCACAAGAAAATCCTGTAATGACAAAAGGCGAATAACGTGATGGATATCTTTTATCTGGATGAGCAGGAGCGGAGACGGTATGAAGCAGCATGGGAATATGAAAGCGACCGGCTATCGATGATAAACGAGTCTGAACGAAAAGGTCTTGAACGAGGTAAATCACTTGGTCTTGCTGAAGCGCTCGCGCCAAAAAGCATTTGAAACGGCACGGCTGATGCTGCAACGCGATTATCCGGAGTCTGAAATTTGTCTGATGACCGGTATCACCAAAAAGAAGAAGTAGAGAAGCTTGTAAAGGGTGTAACGGGATAATGTCACGGAAATCAATTTTTGAAAATAATACTGCGATCCAATGATTTCCGTATTGTTTTTAGAAGAAATGATACGTTGAGGATTTTCAGTAGCGGCACATACGGTAAAATACGGCTTTCCGTTAGCCTTTTGAAAATAGCCTGTCCAGAAGTGTACATCCGTGTACACTTCTGGACGCGAGTTTTTGCGCTGCAAAAACATCGCTGCTACGGGAACCACGGACATCCTTGTCCGTTCTGCAGATCTAAGGCGCCTAGCAAATTCCAACCGGATGCGTATCTATGACATTAAGGATTTTCCAGTAGCAATGTTTTGCCTTTGGCAAAACTTGTAAGTTAAGCAGCAATGCCGCTTAAACATAGCACGGATGCCGCTGGGTTATATCAGAATCGATATTTCGGCTGCTGCCGAAATTCGCCATTAAAAGTGTACACGGATGTACACTTTTAATGATGCGACGCAGTAGATGCCCCTACCGTAAAGCCTTTTTAAAAATAGTGATACCGGATACAAGGCGCGAACAAAAAAATAAAGCGGAGCCGTACTTGTTGTACGGTGAGCATTTATTTTTGATGCGCAGCAACGCCGTAGACGGTATGCATATTTTAAAAGGACAAGGGGCTGTATTTCTCATGGTATACCCTCTCATATAAGAAGCGTTTATCTTCTTCGAAAAGATCTTCAAACACAAAACCCAGCACTGCGCAGTTACTCTTGGGAAGAAAATGGGAAAAATAAGCTGCGACCTTTGCTGTGAATGGTACGGTGAGGAAAATGCAAAACGAATCTGAGCGATTGGCGTTTTCCGATTGAAACAACATGTGTCTCTGCATCCGCAGATGAGTATTTTGCTATCTATAAACAACACATACAGGTCGCTTGATGTATATGGGCTGAATATCATAAACGTGTTCTGTTCGAACTCATGTAGCCGGTATAAAAAGCGGAAAAATATTCCGCGTTAATGTTGTTTCCGCCGTAAATTGCGCGGCAGTTTGATACGCTGGAAGCGCAAAAAGTCGGTAAAGGGCGGCAGATGCGAGATCGGTATGGATAATTGAATCAAGCGGGAATTGTTCGTGTTCCTGCGCGGTAATCGGAGGATTATCCGGTATATAAATTTCTGCAAAAACATTGTTTTTCGGCTGCTCGTCAGGGGTCGTATTTATATGCAATATCGGGGAATATTATATAGCAGCTGCCGTCATCTGCAGACACAGTTGTATGAAAAACGATACTCCGTTTCTTATACTCACAGCAGTCCCGATGAATTCGGGAAGCGGTTGAAAATAAAAGCCTACTGTTTTTTTATTGTATAGGATCCTGAGCAGCATATAAAAAGAGCGCACCCGATTGCAGAAGGAGCGCAGGCAATTCCTGTAAAAATGCTTCAACGATATAGTCATATTCAATCCGTGAGAGCGGAATCTGCATATTCTGCCCCCTAAAATCAATATAAGAAAATTTTTCCATCTGGTATCTTCTTTTACTGCGCCAAAATTCAACCATAATAAACAATGGCTGTGCATCATCTAAAAAGTTCGGGACATCGGCTATATTATCAGGTTCTCTCGCCTGTGCAGCCGTATCTTGCTGTGTACCGGTACCGACATCTTGATTTTCGTTAGAAACTTCCGGTGCTGTTTGTTTTACAGTAAGCCGCATCAATAGTATTGCACTACCGTCTTGTTTAAATGACGGACGCCCGTAAAAAAAGCGTAAGAACAATCGGGCAAATGGTTAAACATAAAAAGTCCGAGATGCGGTAAAAAGCTTTTTTGCGTACTGAATAATGCGGAGTCGAACGATTTTGCTACAACCGCTGCAGCAATAGTATCGCAAAAGTTTAATAAATCTTCCGGAATATTTTGATAGTCCAATACGCCGAGCTGCGGCAATGAGGGTAAAATATCGCCGTCATTGATGGTATCCGCATACGGAACAGGTTGGCTACCTTCAATAGTATACGGTTCTGAAACAGGAGGGATAGCTAAATCATCATTCAGTGTTTCCCATTGAATAGAGTCAAAAATATGCCTTATTTTTGATCCCGTAAGGAGTCCGAACAGAGCGGTAACAGTATCAATAAAAATGCTCCGCACCATTTTTCCGCACTATTCTATACCTCCGACATCTTCCGCCGATAATCCATAGCACTCTCCTTCCCTATCGGAATTATATGGTTCAATGTGGATAACGATATCATAGACATTGCCAAGCGTATTCTTAATGACGAGCGAAGTTTTTTCGGCAATGATATGCGCTTCGCTTACCGGCATGGAACCGTCCACTTCGATATCTAAATCGATATCCCATAAATTCGCCATCTTGCGTATACGTGCACGGTGCGGATTTTTACTCCGGGAATAGCCGCCACAGCGCTGAAAAAGCTGTTCGTAAAGCTGCTTATTGGTATTACCATCCATCAATTCAACATTGAGTTCAATAAAGAGTGTAATAGCTGATTTGATAATCCAACAGGAAACAAGTAATGCCACAAGCGGGTCAAAAATATGGTGCATTAAATAGTATAGAAATGATAAAGCCGATAAGAACCGATACAGAAATGACAATGTCGTTTACCATATTGCGTGCATTGGCAAGTATCATCAAACTCTGGGCTTGTTTACCGAGGAGATATTGATTAAGTGCGAGCTAAAAGTTTACCGGCAATAGATATTGCCGTTACAATTATCGCGATGCGCTGCGGCATCGGAAGTATTGCTCCCTGATGAACCTGTATCAGTTTGTTGATTGAGGCAATAAAAAGCTGGATACCGGCAAACATAATGATAAATGCCAGCACCATAGAAGCGATGGTCTCGGCACGCTGATGTCCCCACGGATAGCGAGAATCCGACGGCTTTATTGATGATAAAGCTGACAAGTACCGCCATCACAGCAATACCGACATCGGTTGCAGTATCGATACCGTCTCCCAGCACCGATAAACTTCCGCTTATAAGACCGACAGTGAGCTTTAGTACGCAGAGCAACAAATTACCGCCGAGTGCGATGAAAGAGGCTGTGCGTACAATCTTGGTGCGGATATCCTGTGTAAGCATATTTTTGATTATTATTGTTCAAACTGCATTTAGGCGTAAAACTCTTTTGATAGTGTCGGCAATATATTGAATATGCTCTTTTGTTATCCAATAGTGTGTTGCCAATCGGAAATAGCCGTCGCGGTCGCAAGGATTAATCAAAATATTTTTCCGCGCATATATTCGACAAAGGCTTCCGTATCCACTGTGCATCTACTTTATTTTTGAAAAACACAAAGTTAATGTCCCTTCGGTCGTATGCAATCTCTATTTTATCGATGTCGTTTAAGAGCTTTTCCAACATTCCTGCATTGTGATGGTCGGTATCGAGACGGTAGCGCATCTCTTTTTAAAAGCTATTAACCCCGCAGCGGCAAGAATTCCGCCTGACGCAAACCGCCCCCATGAGCTTACGGTTCCGGCGCGCTTGGTCGATAAATTTGCGCTTCCCTGCTAAAATAGAGCCGACCGGCGCACATAAGCCTTTGGAAAGGCAAAACATGACCGAATCAACATGCTGTGTCAGTTCCTTAGCTTCAATACCTAAAGAAACTGAGGCATTAAACAAACGCGCGCCATCAAGATGAATTGGAATATGATAACGGTTTTGCGCATCGCCGCACCTGCTCCATCTGCTCTACCGAAAATACTTTTCCATTTGAGTGCGCATTTTCCAAACAGATAAGGCTGGTCTTAGGTTCATGGATATCCTCGCCGGTGCGTACCCGTGATTCGATTGATTCTGGTAAAAGAATAGAACCGTGCGCATCGATAGTCCGCAGTTGTACCCTGCAATAATGCTTGCGGCTCCGCTTTCATGCTGTACGATATGGCATTGGTCATCTAAAATGACTTCGCTGCCGCGCGGGCAATGCGTAAAAAGCGCCAACTGATTTCCGAATACGCCGGACGGCACGAAAAGTGCTGCCTCTTTTGCTGTAATACTTGCGGCATATTGTTCCAGTTCCTTAACGGTAGGGTCATCTTCAGTACACATCATCGCCGACAGGAGCTTTTAGCCATAGCTTCCTCATTGTTTCGGTAGTACCACGTAACGGTATCGCTGCGTAAATCAATGTAATTCATATATTCAAGTGTATCTCATAACCCCGTCCGATGCAAGACAGACACAGCCTTTTCCCTATAGGTATTCACTCTTGAAAGACGGACGCCGAAGCATATACTATAAGGCATCTTTTAAAAACTCGGATTGAACAATGATAGAAGAAAAACGGAAGCATCAGGCTACTTTTTTACGGACACGAGCGGATCATGCAATAGAAATATTGGAAGATTACACGGAAGCCATCGCCAAAATCTCTAAAGAAAACGGGAAATGCCGCGTTATGGATCTTGCGCGATACTTTGGTGTGAGTCATGTGTCTGTCATTCAGGTGCTGCAACGGTTGCAAGCTAATCATTTTATTGAAAACGGTACTCATAAGCCGATATACCTTACCGAAAAAGTCGTACCTTAGCGCGCGAATGTGCAGCTCGGCATGAGATTGTACTCAATTTTTACTGAAACTCGGCGTAAGTGAAAACACGGCGCTCCTCGACTCAGAAGGTTGGAACACCACATCAGTTCCGAAACATTGGAATGTATGAAGAAGTTTATAGAAAACCTCTCAACTATCGCCTCTCGACCGATCGCAATAATATTTAGGAACCTCTAAAAACTATCAAGCCTATCGGCTTGTTCTACAAGGAAATGGTTTATTATATCCGCTCAAGCGGATTGCGAATCAAGCCTATCGGCTTGTTCTGCAAGGAAATGGTTTATTATATCCGCTCAAGCGGATTGCGAATCAAGCCTCATCGGCTTGTTCTCACAAGGAAATGGTTTATCATATCCGCTCAAGCGGATTGCGAATCAAGCCTCATCGGCTTGTTCTGCAAGGAAATGGTTTTATTATATCCGCGATCGAGGGACGACCAGAAAATATGAGTTTTTGGTCGCCTTTTTATTTTATTCGCGCGGAGAGTTTAATACCCGCCGTCCTCGGCAACGCTCTGCGTCGGGGTTGTTGATTGCCGCATTCGTTTTGAGACTGTTGTGTAAATCAAATACATATATGGCGCTCCCCAAATTGGTTTTCCATCAGTGAATTAACAACCAAAGTACGAAGCTCCGCATTACGGATACCCGTTATAAATAAAATAAATTCCCATGCAAAACTGACAAAAGCCCGATTGATATAATGCTCAAAGAGGTACTCGCTCATCGTCGCGCGCCGCAGATAAATTTTTCAAGAGCAACCACGCATAACCGACAAATAAAAACACCGCCATAATCCAATGATACCCGCCAGTTCCGCGCTGATTGTAATTACCGGTAATGACGCTCCCAGCCCCGTTACTGATAACCGCCGCAGAAAACCACCACACGATAATCAAAAGCGAAAACTCTAAACGATTTTTGGTTCGGCAAACCACAGCCACATCCACGCCATATTTGTAAACCCATAACTCATACTGAGCCACAGCAAAAACCAAAAAGGATTTGCGCCAACCACTTTTCGTGTTTCAAGCAACCAATAAAAATCCGCCGTAATCTACTACAAAAATAGAGTAAGCCCCTGAGTATTCCAACCAGAAGAGAATATATCGTTTACTTTTTAGAAAAATAACTACGCGAGTAACACTAAAAAGCACAATCCAAAAAAATACGTACAGACTGCTCAAATGATCGGTTTGGAATTAATTCCATTTTTCCTCCATACAATTTTATATCACTATCACAAAAAAACAACAGGAACTTCCAGACGACAATTAATGTAAAATACCTCATCTGAAATTTTCCTTGCCTTATAGCCAAACTTCGCTATAATTTGAATCTTTTGAGTTGCCATCGTGGCGGCAACTCAAGAATTCATCCAGGACTGTCCAAAAACTTCAGTTTTTGGACAGTTTCATGATTTAGATGCGATGTTTTAAAATTAAGTCATTACTGTATAAAGACTCATCGAAACTCGCGGGGATGTCGAAAAAGCAACCAACTTTTGAGACATCCCCATACCGTATCTAAAATCCCCTAGGCGGCTGTGTGCCGAGCTTCTCTCTGCGCAAGTATACGCTGGATAAAGATAGACGCAACAAAAGATGCCGACGCCGGCAAAGGTCCGGTTAATAAGGCGCTGTCGATGAGCAAGAACGCTCCTGCCAAGCATTACGAGCCTCATGAATATATTCACCTTAGTGTGGAAATATCCTTCTACGGCGGCGCTGATTAAAAAGACGCCGACACAGGCGGTAATCGTAACTTGAATGCCCTGCCAAATATTCGTATTCATCAATAACAACTGATTATTGTAAACGAACATATAAGGAATGATAAAACCGGCAAGAGCCAGCTTAATGAACACTAATGCCTGTCTTCATCGGATTACCGCCCGATATACCTGCGGCTGCAAATGAGGCGAAGCGCAACCGGCGGTGTAATATTGGCGAACATTGCAAAAATAGAAACAGAACAAGTAGCGCTGCCAGCGGCACGAGTGCCGAGTTCTATCAGCGCAGGGCCGCGATTGTTACGGTGATAATGTACGCAGGAATACTCGGTAAGCCCATACCAAGCAGCATACAGGTTACCATCGTAAAGACCAGCGTCAACAATAAGCTCTTACCGCCAAGCGAAATAATCGCACTTGCCATATTGATGGTAAAGCCGGTTGGGCTCGACACACCGATAACGATACCGACTACAGGCACACGCAATCGCAACCGATACCGTCGATTTTTGCAGACGCGACAAAAGCAGCCTCTATATCTTTCAAGCTCATGCGCGTTTCTTTTTAAGCTGCGCAATAATGATGAGTTAAAATGATCAGTTAAAAAGCGCCTTTGATAACGGTATAACCGCTAAAAATAGCATATACACCAAGAATAAAAATCGGGATGGTCAGGGTGTGAGTACATCTTCAGCGTTTCTTTTACTTTTGGGCGCTGATCTTTTCGGCATACCGTCAGTTTGTCCTTTGACGCGGCGTAGCTGAATCTACGAAGATAATCCCCAAATGGTAAATCAGCGCGAGGGACCAGCCACCGCAACGACAATCTCCTTGTATTTAACTACCGAGCGTTTCCGCCATAATAAATGCGGCTGCGCCCATAATCGGCGGCAAGAGCTGACCTCCTACGGAAGCAGTTGACGAAACAGCGCCGGAGAATTCCTCGCTGTACCCGATCATAAGCGGGATTGTGAACGAACCGGTTGTAACGACATTCGCATTGCCGACCCGTTGATACTTCGAGCAAGGCCGCGCAATAACTGCGACCTTTGCAGGACCGCCTCGTATGCCCGCCAAACCGATGGCAATATCGTTAAAGAAATTTTCCCATTCCGCATTTTATTCATAATTTCGCCGAATACGATGAATAAGAAAATATAAGTCGAAGAAACATTGACCGATGTGCCGTAAATGCGCTACCGTGTTAGAAAAAGAGGTGCCCAATCAATTTGTAGTATATTTAAAACCCTCTATGTAAAAATAGCCCCGGTACGTTTATCGGAATAAGACCTTGGCGGGCGCCCATCAGCGCATAGAGCATAAAGATGATGCCGATAACCGGTAACGCCCAGCCCGTAATCCGCCGCGCCGCTTCATCACTAATGACCAATATAGGTACCCATTGATAACATCCGTCGGGTTTGCATCCCCTACCCTGTCGATGATCGCCTGATAATTCACCCACATATAGACGAGAATGATACAGACAAAATCATCAGTATGTAATCATACACCATGCAATAACTTTTTCTGCTCGACCTTTTAAATGCAGGATAAATTGCAGAGAGTCATAACTAAAATCATACCAACGTGAATGGAACGGTGGCGCAATGTCTCCGGTCGGATATGGCCGGATGCATAAGCCAAATGGTAAAAGGTAACCAGCAGTGCAGTCCATTTGAGAATCTTTTGTAAAAATCGGGTTAACAAGTTTTCAGTTCTGCTTTTCCGTTCAAATTCTTCCAAAGAGAGCCTTTTGGTCTATTGCTTTTTCTGTAGCAAGATATACTCCTCAATGCGGCATCGCTAAAATCTAGCCTAATTTTGCGATTGCCCGATATCTTTCGTGAAAGAAGCGTATGCCTTTTGGCATTATCGAGCGCTTCCTCTGTAAAGCCCTAACCGTATTTTTGCCCGCTGAAGCTCTTCTCCCCTGTATGAGCACGAGTATCATTTATTGTGATGTTTTTGAGATGTTGTTGCGAATTGATCCAATTAAACTCTTTGAACACACTGCCTTCTATATTTTCCATATAGATAAGCCCGTCCTCATATCGATAGGTACAGTCCATCTCTGCCGGAATACCGGCGCCGAACCCTTGAACTGCAATGGTAAAAGTCGAAAACATATGTTCATCAGGTTACCCGATAAAATTCTTTCCATAGGATATGTTCAAATGAATGTTCCCCACTCAAACGAAAGAACATCTCCTGTCTGTACTGTTTGAATGCAATAGCGTTCTTTCGTTACCTGATTAGAAATTTCGACAGTCTCACCGGAGGAACAGCTTACCGACAATAGCGCTACAATACTAAACAGGCATACTTCCTTTCACGTATGTCCACATACTCATATACTGCAATTTACAAAAAGACTGCTCCATCCGATGTATTCTTTACTCTGCGGAGTCTTAAAACCTTTTTCCTGCCAGAATTTTGCGGCTCCCGGATGCAGCGGAATTTTCACATCCTCTACCCCGAAAGATAAATCGATATGCTTATTTGCCGCATATGTGTGATGCTTTAATCGTCGAAATATTATCGAAGATAACGGTCAGCATATCGTACACAACTTCTTCGGAAAGGTCGCGTGTTTACCAACATGATGTTATATATACAGCAGTGTTCACGTCATCAGTATTGTTATAGGTATTAGCGGGGATGATGGTCTGCGAGAAGAACGGATACTTTTGAATAAGCGCATCTCTTCCTGCGCCGTCGAGTAGGAACAATTACCATATCATAACTGGTAGCTGGTTCCATAATCGTTCCGTTCGGGAGTAGGATGTAACGAAAGCAGCATCGCACTGACCGTTTTCATTTGATCGATTGCTTCGCCGTAAGATAGATAATCGACTTTGCTGTCGGCGTATGTCACACCGTACGCTTTGCGTAAATCATACGAGCATTTAACTCAGCACCTGAGTTCGCTGCACCGACACCGACCCGCTTTCCTTTCTGAGATCCGCAACGGTCTTAATACCGGATTTCGCAACGTTGCAAGCTGTACGTACTTTCAGCCCACTGAAGCGCATACAGGCAGTTGGCTTGGATTTGCTTTACCTCTAGAAGCGCAAACCTGTAGCTGCCTGCATAACGGAATCCTGCATTGCGATTGCCAGCTCCGCTTCACCTTTCGAAATCATCGAAATATTTTCGGCTGATGCGCGGTCGCTCGAACTGGTATTATATCCTGCCGGTTTGAGCTTCGCAAAAGCCCCGCCGATCGGAAAAATAGGGTACCGCTGTGGGACCTGTCGCAACCGTGATGAACTCTTTTGTTCTATCAAGGTGATGCTCGGATCCGCTGTCGCTTTTTGGCATCCCATTAGTTGTCATCATAACCAACGCCAACATACACGGCAAACCGAAAGTAACTCCTGATTGTTTTCATCCTTTCTCCTATAAAAGTTTTTACAGGATGTTTCGACATCCGAAAAACTTTTTAGCCTGCGCGTTACGCGCATTCGTGAGATAATCGAGTTTGCAACGCAAACTTGAGATAAAAAGTACCGGCGCGATTTCAGACGGTGTTTTTATGCGATATCTCCTATAAAAAGTTTTTACAGGATGTTTCCAACATCCGAAAAACTTTAGCCATGCGCGTTGCGCGCATTCGTGAATAATCGAGTTTGCAACGCAAACTTTTTCTGACTATTTCCGTTTGACACTTTGCCTACTCCAAAACAAGACTGTCTATACTTTTGCTTATTTTTCACAGCAATTTCAAGGGACTCTTGCGCAGCCTCGTTAATAAGCTCCGTCTTCGATGCGATATCTTGTATATTTTCTCGTAAAATGCGCGTTAAATCGTCCAGCCGCTTTGTTGCCGAAACGACTTTTCGCACCGTCAGTGCGCATATGCTCGGAACCGCTCTTTTACCTCATTTGTTACATCGGTAATATCATTGATGATGCTCCAGATACTTTTTCCCATTTTCTTCCTGTTCATCCATCGCCTGCACCACCCGCTTCGATAGAAGCGCTTAAGCCCTTTGAATAACCGGAAATGATATTAAACTTTTCAACGGTACCTGCAGCAGCGCTCGCCAGCGTGTCGATTTCGACAGAAAGATTTTTCAACGTGAGGCGAAATTCTTTTGCCTTGCGTACTGGATTCCTCTGCAAGTTTTCTAATCTCGGAGGCAACAACGGCGAATCCTCACCGGCATCTCCCGCATGAGCAGCCTCGATTGCAGCATTCATTGCAGAGGAGGTTCGTCTGACTTGCAATATTTTCTATTACCGCGCCAGCTTCAGTTAAATGACCGGAAGCCTCCGATATCCGCTGCGAAACCTCATTTGCTTTTATCAACGTCTTTCGACCATCATTTGTCGCTGTAGAAAGGTTACGAATAACCTCACGGGTTGACAACATTTTTCCCAACGGTATCGATACTGTAAGACATCTTATCAAAAAGGCGGAGGACTCTGCTCACCATAGCGGCTTGCCGTTCGATACTTTCATCCAAAAGTCGAATCGTCTGAATGATATGGTCAATGGCGGCAGCCGTGTCTGATACGTCCCTGCTCGACAAATCGTTTTCAGATCCTCAATACCGGCGGTAATTGCTGCTACAACTTGACTCACCGACATCGATATTGCTTTCAAGATCGGAGCCGACCGCTTCCATCTCACGAGAGTCGATACCGATTTTTTTGAATTGAATCTTTCAACTTGGCAATAGTCTGATTAAAAAGTATGATGACAATACACTCGTTTTCATCTTTTACCGCTTGCCGGCAGCTCTATGGTAAGGTCTCCCTCTCCTGTGCAATATTTCGAAGCGCTGCAATAACGTGCTTGATGGGATGGGTGATATTCCGTGCAATATAGAAACCAAGCGCTATTGCAACTGCCAACTGAATTAACGCGATAAGAATAAATGTTTTAATCAAATTCGAAATATTCTCCGCCATAAACTCCGACACGGGAGCCGTTAACAAGAGTGTCCAATCTGCATACCGCATCGAAGCAACGGCAGATATATACTTAACTCCTTTTATTTCGGATACGTTAACGGAAGATTTATGCGAAGCACGCGCTTGTTTCAGAAATTGAGCATAGGCATTCGTATTACTTCCGATTATTTCACTGTAAATACTCTTATAAAGAATTTCGGGACGGCGGTTCCTAAAATGGCGCCTGATGAACTGAGCAGATATGCAGTGCCGGTTTCGCCGACAATAATATCGCTTATTAAATTCGACAATGCATCCCCGAGAATCGTCGCATTGATAACGCCGGTAATCTTTCCCTGTAAGTCTCGCACGGGAATTGCAACGATAAAAATATATTTCCGGGATGCAGCGGACAATGAAGGTTCGGTAATAACATACGCTTCCCTTACGTGCAGATTGGAACCAATCGGTAGCTGCAACTTTTTTCAACCGTGTTATCGGTCTGATAAAGCACACCGTCAAGTCCGCTGATGCCGAAGCTGAGCCAGCCCCGCTGCTTTTGCATCTGGATATCATTCTTAAATAATTGTATTTTTCTTGATATGAAATGGTTTCATCTTGAATATCAGGCAAAATTTGAAAAAGCTTCCAGTTTTCCAAAGAGCGATTGAGAGCGTTCGTCTAACACCTTTGATGAACTTTTAACCAATTCCTTCCATATTCCGTATTATTCATGAGAGAAACGGATGCAAGATATACCGCGACGATATAGACAACCAGTAAAAGAAGAACTGAAAAATGCAAAAAGCGGTTATCATCTTATTTCTAATTGAAAATGAGCGTCCGCGTTGCGTATTTAAAAGGTGTGCGTGCCATCATATTCTCCCGTAACGTTTTAGAAGATACGTTATTCTTTCAGCGTTGCATCGGAATTCCGCACAAAGCGGTTCAGCGCCATTTGAATATCATTCCCCGATGCAACTTCTTTTAAAAGCGCATTCAATATTCCCGCATCTTGGCAAAGCCGGTAATGTTGTTGTAATATTGACCGAAAAAGCGCTGAAGTACCGAGTTATAGAGTATTTCGGCATCTTCGGTTTCTATTTGAATTTTAGAACTTGCAGGAAACCGCCGGTTGCATTTATCAGTTTAGGCGCCCATACCTCATCAGTAGCGGCAAAATAGAGAAATTTCTTCGCAGCCTTTATTTTTTTGTTGCATTACCGTTATTAAAGACACAAAGCGCCACCCGCCAAAAAAATTCAGAAGCGGCGCGCCGGCGTCATTGGGGAACGGCATATAAATAGGCGTAAAATCCTTTCTCTTGTGAGAGCCGCTTACCGTCATTCATTTTATTGAGCTGAGGAGAATAGAGAATCGTATGAGCTGCCTGAGCAGAGACAAACATTGCAATCGCATCGTTTGACGTAAGCTCCTTTCCGTCAAGCAAGAGTCCCCGTTTTTATCGCGCGTACCGTCCAGCCCACATTTCGCACCGCTTGCGCAGAATTATAAATATAGTTGGAATAATCGCCGTCCAAAAGATTCGCATTTCCGTAAAGATTCACTAAAAAAAGCTCTGGTACCTTGGTCACCCCCCATATTTTTATAATAGAAAACGCCCGGGACGGCGTCTGCCGGTAGCTTCTCTTTAAGGGCAGTTAAAAAGCCTTTCATACTCTTCAACCGTCCACTGGCGATCTCTCCGCTTATACGGCAATAAATTGATAAGTCCAAGGTCTTCGAGCATTTCTTTATTAAACGCCATTGAGAACGCGCTTCGTGCATCGGATACATATAGGTGCGCCTATCCTTACCAGCGGAAACGGCTAAAAAGCTCCGTAGTGATATACGGTTTTTCCGTTGCGAGAACATCATCCAGCGGCTCAAGCAGTCCTTTCCCTGCCCACTCGATAATACGCCCCGGCGCGTCATAGATAATATCGGGCGCTCTACGCTTCCCGCTATGGCTTTTTTCAATCTTTGCTGCTCCATCGGTAAAGCTGATCAATGTAAAATGTACTTTGATTGGAAAGGATTTTTCTTTTTCAAACGCGGCGATTAAACTCTTTTCAAAATCCCCCTCTACACCTGTATCGGAGGTAAAATTAGGGAACGACCAAAAATTCAATCTCCGTAGCGACATCAGCTTTGTTATTCATACATCCGATACAAAAACGTCGCCAACAGTAAAAATAACGTCAGCCCCTTTTTTGTAATAAGCTGTTTTAAAACTTTCATCATAGTAACACCTTAATTCTTACGTCTATTGTAACTTAAGAGATTATCTCATAAACAGTAGCATTGTAACATAAGTTGTAAAAATATGACAATCGATATTTATATAATTATTTATAGTATACACAGCCGCTCCATTCATTACTTTTTGTTACGGCGCAGCCACAGGGGCATTAACGGCTCCGCTCGAATAAGTTTTCATAAAGCTGCGGTGGTATTCCGAAAAAAACGATCTTCTGTGATTGCCTCCCTGATTTCGGCAACCATCCGATGGAGGAATGCTAAATTGTGATAGGTTGCAAGCATCGAGTAGAGAATTTCCTTACAGCGGAACAGATGACGCAGATATGCACGGCTGTAATTTCGGCACACCTTGCAGGAGCAGCTCGGATCAATCGGGCTAAAATCATATTCATATTCTTTCTTTTTTTAATTGAGATGGAACCAGTACGGGTAAACAGATTTCCGTTCCGCGCATTCCGTGAGGGAAGTACGCAGTCAAAAAGATCGACACCGTTCTTTACCGCCTCTAAAAATATAATCAGGGTTCCGATTCCCATCACATAGAGCGGCTTATGTTTTTGGGATATGCGCGGCGGTAAAGGCGAGGAACTCGTTGTATACCGCTGGAGGTTCGCCGACGGAAAGACCGCCGATTGCAATACCGTGTGGATCGCATTCCATAATCGACTCGATACTTCTCAGGCGGAGGTCTTCAAAAACCTCCCTGCACAATCGGAAAAAGACTTCCCGCGTACCCCTCCGTTTGATCCCATTCCCGCACTGCCCGATGCATCCACGCAGTTGTCAGCGTCAACGCTTTTTCAGTTTCCTTTTTAGGAATACCGTACGGGGAACAAATATCGAGCTGCATTTGAATGTCGCTATTAAAGGCGGTACTGCACCTGTACCGCGATTTCGGGGCTTAAAAACTGTCGGCTTCCGTCGATATGGCTCTGAAACGTTACCCTTCTTCCTTAATCTTCCGCAGCTGAGACAGCGAGAATACCTGAAACCCGCCCGAATCGGTTAAAAAGTTTTTGTTCCAGCCGGAAAACCCATGCAGCCCGCCTGCCTGTTTGATAACGTCCACGCCCGGCCGCAGAAAAAGATGATAGGTATTCGCGAGGATAATTTCAAAGCCTATTTCGTGTAAATCATCCTTGGTCATGCCTTTTACCGTCGCAGCCGTCCCGACCGGCATAAACGCCGGGGTTTTCACCGTACCGTGCGGCAGGCGTATCACTCCCGTGCGGGCAGCAGAACCTGTATCCTGATGTAAAAGCGTATAGATATTCTTCCGTTCTCTCATGTTGCAATCCTTTTTAGGTATTCAATCCTTTAAAGTAGTCCGATACGTTGCTGTATTTTACCTCTTTGCAGTCGTCCAATCCTTTTCAGTATCCAAATCCATTACAGTAGTCCGATCATTTTTAAGTATTACAAACCTTTTACGGTGATTTCAAAAGCGGTTACTCTTTCGCCATCTCGCTGTCTGTTACATAGTCAGGCATGCGGGCGGACGGCGCTAAACAATCGTTGAGCAGCGCTGTACTCGATGCGGCGACAAGGGTGTTTTCTACCGATTCAATTGCCCCAATAAAAACTTCCCTTAACCGATATGACCTGCACCCTGTCGTGCTTGTACAATACCTGCACGGGGAAGACCAGCCGCTCCGAAAGCGCCGCATCAGGAGCGCTCGCAGACGCTTCCCTGCCCTTGCTGCACGTTCTGCGCTTCAAAAGGCTGTGCCGCTGCCTCAGCTTCCTCCGATGAAAAACCGGCAGCCAGTGATAAAAACCGTACATCGAACCAACCAGTCTGCGCAGCGGGCGTAATAGTCAAGTCGGAAATACCGTAGACTGAACCTCCGTTGAGCAATTTGACAACTGCTTGTTTATCGTGAATAAGTTTTGCTGCCCTATCGCGCTCTTGCTCCGGCGGCACATTCATAGCGTTATTCCCGGCGGCATCGCTCCCCGCCGCATCGGCAGCAAGTACCGATTTGCAAAGGGTGAAAAATTCCTGCGGCGTATAATAAATCTTTTTTTGCGCTCGTATGCCCTCACGCGTTTTTGCCAGTTACATACAAGTACACCATCAGATTATCATAGGAAGCGCCGGTGTTGTGCTTGGTATACGCGCCGGTTATCGTTTGATCGAGCGTTCCGACAGCGGTATAAAACCCGCGTATCACCGCTTCGGCAGATAAAGCCCGCTGTTGCAGGCGGCTTACGGATATACACCACCGATGCCGCTGTAACGGCAATAAGCGCAGCGCATAGTACCGCAGCTGCCGCAATCTTACCGCGGTTCCGCCTAATAAAGCGTTTGCGGTTGATGCGCTTCCTCGCTGTTTGAATAAACGCTTCAAGCGCCGCCTGTTGCGCTGAATTCTCAGCGTACCTGCGCTTCTGCCACTTTAGTTAGCGTTGCTTTAGTTGGCGCTGTTTTTGGTTGGCGTCGCTTGATCCTGCACACCTGCTTTCTGCACATCCGGCTGCTGCTGCGCCGGTTGTCCGTCCGCCTGTATACCAGCAAAAAGCGGCGGTGATTCATCACGGTAGCGGCAGAGCTGTTCCACCAGCGGCAGCGCGGCGCGGCGATCGGACAGTATATCGCTTCCCGCAGTTCTTTTCAAGATGAACACACGAACTCACTGCATTTTTGACCGTAACCCTTCCATAAGGGGATACCGCTCCCCTGCCCCTGCACTCCGGCACATCCTCCGACGAGACCGCTACAGAGACCGCTATCGATAAGCCGCGCACACTGCGCAAGCAGCTGCGGGCAGCGGAGTGCAACCGGCACATAAACGCCGTCCCGTATATTTTGCACGAGCCGTTCCGCCGCGCCGCTGCCGCCCGCCTCATCCGCATTTACCGCTGCAAACGGGACGGCGGCGCTCGTAAAAGGGCGGTGCTCGGTAATACACGCATAGCTGAGCGCTGCAAGAAAAAAAGCCCGCTGCAGCCTGAAGCGTCGCCCGCTCCCCGTCCGGATGTACCCACGGATAATGGAACCGGAGCGCCGCTTCAGGTTGGGCAGTAACGCAGCGAAGTGTTAATCGGGGAGGAAGCACGATAAGCGCTTGAGCGCCGCCGTCCGTTTCGCCCTCCACTAGCAAGCACAGGGGTACGGACACGGCATCTCGGAAAAAAAGCTTCGCTTACCGAGCCTTGCTGATACGCAGCGAGGAGACACGAAAAAAAGCCGGTACAGCTTTCGGAGAACGGACTCAATATCAAACAGCGCCTGCAAAGCGCGGGACGTACCGGCGGCATTCCCTCATCGAAATACGCCAAGCTGATAAGCGGTTGCGCACTCCGCAGCGGCAGCGCAATACCAACTTCTTCCCGTCCTTTTTTTCCGCATTAAAAAAACGCAACAGTCTCGTTAAGATAAAACTCATGTACCGTCCCGTCAGGCGCAACACGCACACAGACGTCGTTAAGACAATCGGTAACAGCCGAATGCGCAAACGCACGTGGCTCCAGCCCCGAAGCAAGGCAGCAATACGCCGCTCCATTTATCTGACGTAGTGTTATCGGACTTACATTTTCGAACATAGACCCTATTGTATCCGATTATATTTTTATTAGGCTATCGAATATGAAAGGTTTTCGTCCCTGTCAAAAAGTGTATAAAGGTTCCTGTAAAAAGGTTTGTGTAATTTGTGTAAATGGACATCTGTAATTTGCAAACTCTATCAAGCCTCACACCAACATCAGATCTGTTCGATAACTTCGTTGTCGAACAGATCGCCGAGTTCAGATATCACATTGGAAGATAACCCTATTCAGAAAGGTCTGTTTCCGGAGAGATTGACTAACGGACATCCATTTTGCCGCGCCCAGCGCATTACCTCATTCATTCACTTTTTGCTTCCTTACATCATCTAAATTAAGTCTTTGAGCTTTAATCTCGGCTACCATTTCAGTGGTTAATTTTTTGAGATATGCTGAACCATAGGTAATGCCCCGCCTATTTTCAAAAAGTGCCTGAGGCATCAGTCTTATCTGCTATCATCTTCCATTATCTTCCACAATCGGTGAATTTTTATTCCGAAAATCTTCCGGTATCGACTGTGCGCTGATGTCCTGCACAGTAAAACGCATTTTCTGATAGACGAACGTCTCCACCTCTGGGCTGCCGTAATCATCCGAAAGTTCCGCCGTATTAAACCGCAATGTCCGCGAATTAGTAGAAAAAGTACAAAACGCCTTCCGCCGCCAATACTGCACAGCAACTAGCGAATTAAATCTTGCCAGTGCCGGTTCACATCGAAAAATTGCGGCGTCCGTTTGGAATTAGAAAACGTCGGCGGGTCGCAGATGATGATGTCCCACTTCTCTGTGCGTTTTGCAGCCTGTTCCAAAAAGGCGGACATCGCTCTGCACAAAGCGGCAGCGCTCGGCATCGGCAACGCCGTTCAGCTCAGCATTTTCGTACGCCCATTGCAGATAGTTTTTGATAAGTCAACCGAACACACCCGCCGCGCTCCGTTTACCAGCGCATGAACCGAAAAAGAAGCCGTGTAGCAAAAAGATTGAGCACTGACTTACCGGCGGCGCTTTCGGCAATGGCAAAGCCGAGTTGGTCGGTGATCAAGAAATAAACCGGTATCAAGGTAGTCAGATACATTCACAAAAAAACCGGCACCTCCTTCCCGCACAATAATCCGCTTCCCGCTGTCAGCAATCTTTTCATATTGCGCTTCGCCGCGCTGCCGTCTTCGGCATTTTTGATACACCTGTTCTGTAGGAATCTCTAACGCAGCGCATAAGGCTTCCGTCAACTCCGCACGAGAAGCCGCTCCAGTATCGTCTTTTTGTATGACGACCGCTCATATTCCGTAAGCACGGCAAACAATACGCCGGTTATATCTTCACGATAAAGGTCAACGGCTACAGGAATTTCAGGAATATCTTTTATCGTAGAGGCGATGAGCAAAAATGCCCAATCGCCGCGCATATTTTTTTGAGGTGTTTATATCGTTTTTACAAGGCGGTTATAAAAAAAGCGTTGTCTGAACTTGGTTTGACAATTCACAGTAACCCATACAGTGCAATGAGCGCCATTATAGAACCTTACCGTATAACTTGCTTAAAGCTCCATAATATCCCATGATACACCATAGCATAAACCAAACCGATTGCTATTCGCTCGCCCGCTGCATACGGGTATTCATCATCACACCCAACAGCGCATAGCCAGAGGTAAGGTCTTCCTGTTGCACCAATACGTTATCGGGTACTTTAATCTTCACATTCGTAAAATTCCAAATTGCATCAATACCCGCTGCTACCAGTTGATCGGCAATCGTCTGCGCGCTGGGGGAAGGAGCCGTTAAAACTGCCAATGCCGGATGCAACACAGCGATTTGCTCCGTCAAATCCTTCATTGCAAAAATTGGGATACCGTGAATTTTTACCGATCTTTTTATCGCTATCAAACGCAGCGCAAATTTCCAATCCGTGATCTCTAAAGCCCTGATATCCAGTGAGTGCGGTTCCAAGATTACCAGCCCCGATGAGAATGGCTTTTTGTAATGTATCCCAGCGAAGAAAATGCTCGATCGCTGCAATAAGCTCTTCAACCGGATACCCCTTTTTGGGTTTACCAATAATGCCGGTAATCGCCAAGTCTTTCCGTACTTGAATCGGTTCCAAATGTAACTCTTCAGCGATAACGGTACCGGAAATATATGCATCTCCATTAGATTGAGCTTGCTTTACTATATGCAAATAGGAAGGTAATCTTCTAATCGACGGTACTGCAGGTATCTTTAACTTTTTCATCCCAATCACCTTACTTGTTGAAATTCAAGGATCACTAACTTCTAATGAGAACCGCTAAAAACCTCAATTTTTTAGAGACTCCCTCATCCTCGCACGTATTTTTATTATGATATAAAGCAAAATAATGAAAGGTCAAGCGGTAATACTCATGGTAATTATTTAGGGTGAACTGCTGTATTTTTCCTTAGATTTATTTACGATGTATTTTTTTATAAATTATTACAATATAAAAATTTATAAAAATACTCGTCGAGCATCTCTAAAAATCTAACCTCGAGTTTTTTAAAAAGATGCCCAATAGTATGCGGTGGCTCAGCACAATCATAAGTATAGAAGCAAAAAGGAAAAATGCAATTACCGTATTGCATCACGTTACATCTAACCGAAAAGGTTATTGGAAAAAACGGATAGGCGCAAAAGTCATAAAAAAATATGATGAAGCGAAGAGTCCGTACAACAGATTGAGGGAAAGCAAGGAGCTAAGCGCTGTTGAAAAATATGAGTTGCGCCTGAGAAAGAACAAGTTAGATTTACAACAGCTCCTTGAAAAAGCGGTTTTGTGCTTTTTATAGGCGTATATGCGCGGACGTACTGTCTTTTTATATCTTTATCTTATTATTATTTTTTTACCGTGCTTGTTGCGGGTTCAGCGATGCTGGGTTACCTGTTGGCAGAAACAGCGGCTGTAAAACAAAGCGAACAATTTACCGCTTTTTAATCCCGATTTACCGACACGGATACTTGATATACGCGGAGACTTGATAACCGAATTCTCTTCCAGTGAAAAAAACGGGAGATTATTGCATTCGATCAGATACCGCCTGCATTGATTAATGCGCTCCTTGTTCGTGAAGACCGTAGCTTCTATGAGCACCGCGGCTTTTACCCTCAAGGCAATTTTTCGTGCCGTTATCGGAAAGCTCACCCGAAGAACACTCGGCGGTGGAAGTACCATCACCCAGCAAATTGCCGGTCTTTTTATACTGCGACCGCACTGATATGAGCATTTCACGAAAGATAAAGGAACTGTGGTGGGCAGTCAAATGGAACGCCGATACTCAAAAGACGAAATTCTCGAACTCTATTTGAACAAAGTCTATTTCGGCGGAGGCACCTACGGAGTAAGCGCTGCCTGCCGTTTTTATTTCGGACATTCCGTCGCGGAAATTACCCCTGCGGAAGCGGTGATACTGGTTATTCAGCTGTCAAATCCTGCCTATTACAATCCTTTTTGAATATCCGAACCGCGCGCAAGAACGTCAGGGCTATATCCTCGATGAGATGGTGCGGCTCGGGTATCTCACCAAAGAGGATAGAGATGAGTCCTATGATGAATACTGGGCTCACTTTGATTATACCCGCACCGCATCGTCCGCATGGTATAACCGTGAAGATAAAGCCCGCTGGTTCTCGGAATATGTGCGCCGCCAGCTTGAAACGATGATGTACGGTACGATGGATTTTTATTCCGACGGCTACATTGTGCATACTACCTGCGACCTGCGCCATCAGGCAGCAGCGGAAAAAGAGATGGGAGACTATATCCGCATTGCGAACACCCGTGTAAAGAATACCCGATCGCACCGCTTTGCCCAGAGCGAACTGTACAGCAACATTACTGCGCTCGTTTCGCTCGCCTTTAATATTCCGGCGCTCCATATCGATTCCGAACGAGTGCAGGCAAAAACGCTTTCTTACTACCGTAGTGATTTAAATCCCATTGTCGATATGGCGGCGATGCTGTTCGGTTTAGACAATCTCAAAATTACCGGCGCAAAAAGTACGGCAAAAGTACAAGATGAGCTTGCAAGAAAAACGGTTGAAGGAACGCTCATCTGTTTGGAAAATAATACCGGATACATTACCGCGCTTGTCGGCGGAAGTAAATTCGATGCATCAAATCAGATGATACGGGCAACGCAGGGGCGGATCCAGCCGGGCAGTTCGTTTAAGCCGCTTCTCTATTCGGCAGCATTCGACACAAAACTGATTACACCGGCAACAGTGCTTGAGGATACGCCGCAAGTATTTCAAAACCAGAGCGGCGTCCCCTATATTCCTAATAACTATGCAGGGAACTGGCAAGGCACTGTCCTCGCATGGCGCGCATTGGTACGCTCGCTGAATATTCCGGCGATTAAGGTACTCGATACCATCGGTTTCGATGCTGCAATCACCCGCTCTGCCGCACTGCTCGGTATTACCGATAAGGACGAAATAGACCGCACGTTCCCGCGGCTTTATCCGCTTGCGCTCGGCGTTATCAGCGTTGCGCCCGTTCAGATGGCAGAGCCTTTTGCCATCTTTTGGGAAACCAAAGGTAGGAGGGTTGACCCCATTGCGATCCGCACCGTAGAAAACCGCAACGGTACATGATGTGATGGACCCCGAGCGGGATTTACGACTGGAACAACGGCGACAGGGGAAATGCGATGCAGGTTATCAGCCCTCAAAATGCGTATCTGATGACCTCGGTACTACAACACACGATTACCGTAGGAACACTGAGAACTGCCTCAGAGAGCGGAGCAAAATTCCGCTTTAAGGATAAAAAAACCGGTAACTACTTTTTCTATGCCTATTGCAGGTAAAACCGGTACGACTCAAAAACTGGTCTGATGCATGGACAATCGGCTATTCTCCGTATTATACCGCCGCTGTTTGGTTTGGGTATGACAAAGGGGGCAGTCGCTCGGACTTGAAAACACAGGTGCAATGCTCGCAGGTCCTCCGTGGGCAAACTTTATGAAAGCGATCCATGAAGATATGCCGTATCAGGGATTTTTATACGACCCGAAACAGGCTTAACCTCCGTATCGGTTTTGCTCAAAATCTGGTATGTTGCCGACTCCTTACTGCGACGAGGGCACTGTGACGCTTTACTTTTTATCCGGGACGGAACCGACGAAGGCTTGCTCTTATCATGAAGCCAACAATGTACTATTGAAATTGCGAAAGACCGTCTCCGCAAAAGCAATTACAGTACCGGTCAAGCGCCGGTTGACATCATTAAAACGGATGTACTCATTGACCCGCGTATTTTTTGAGGACCCTGAACCGAGCAAACAAAGACGGAAGGGAAATTCATCTTATACACCAGATCCCTTGCTCACTGATGAATTGACAATCCCCTCAGGCTCCAATTCCGACGGTGTTGTTGAATCTGATCCGTTATTACATTCCGGTGAAACACAGTCTTCAACTGAATCGACGACAACTACGTCACAGCAAGAGCAAAATACGCAAAATCCGGCAACGCAACCAGGGGCAAACTTCGGGAACTTCATCGGCAAACAATACGGGGCAACCGCCGATTCCTCAAACGCATTTAGGTCCCATCGATGAAGAAACCCCTCTACCATCGTTTCCGCCGGTGGAATCGGAATCGAACAGAAACCGAAACACAGGAACAGAACAACGGAACGATACAGGGAGGGGACATCAATCCATGGTTATAAGAAAATTTTTCAGAAAACTACAGGACGCACAAAAGCGTGTTTCATCCTGTCTTGTAAATGAGGATACAAATGAGTGAAGAACGGTACGTCCGCCCAACATGGGACGAATACTTTATGGAAGTCTGCCGTGCAATAGCAAAGCGTGCAACGTGCGATCGCGGACGCTCCGGCTGCGTTATTGCGCGGGATAACCAGCTGTTGGTTACCGGCTATGTCAGCGCACCTCGGGGCTTGCCGCATTGCGATGATGTGGGGCATCAATTCAAAAAGGTGCAGCATGAAGACGGTTCCATAAGCCAGCACTGCGTCCGTACCGTTCATGCAGAACAGAATGCTATGTTGCCAAGCGGCAAAGCGGGGGATCAGCATCGACGGCGCCACGCTCTACTGCAAAATGACACCGTGCCGAGCATGCGCAATGCTCATTATCAACTGCGGTATAAAACGGGTTATCGCCGAAAAACGCTACCATGACAGCGCCGACTCAATCGAGATGTTCAAACAGGCAGGCGTTATCCTTGAACATCTGAGTGATAGTGTTGAAGAATATCAAGGGCAATAGTACTGCGGCAGCGGGGAGTCGTATTATATACTTAAAAAGCGCGTTATCCCGCGTTTGACCTATTACAAAAATGTGGGAACCTCTAAAAACTGAAGTTTTTAAAAGATACCCATGTATGTTAGAGGATGAAAACTATGAGGAATGTATCCGCCTCCTATGGTAACGATAATGCCGCACTATAATTGCGCAGTCGTACTAGGCGCTACAGCAACAGGAAAAAACAGCGTTTGCCGTCAAACTTGCGCAACCAAAACACGGAGAAAGTATCTCCGCCGATTCCCGACAAGTATACCGCGGGCTTGATTTAGGCACGGGAAAAGATTTGCAGGAATACGGGAACATTCCCTATCACCTCATCGATGTATGCGATTTACGCCGCGAGTTTACAGTCTTTCACTTTCAGCAAGAAGTGTACCGCGTCTTTCCGCAGCTTATTGAAAAAGGCGCATTGCCGATTATCGCAGGCGGTACGGGACTGTACCTCGATGCCATTCTCCGCGGCTATGAACTCATCCCTGTGCCCGAAAACCCCGTATTACGGCAAGCGCTGGCAACAAAAACGCTGCCGGGTTGCAAGCTATGCTGGTGGCGCTCAAGCCGGTTATCCACAATAAAACCGACCTTGAACAGCCTGACCGCCTTATCCGTGCCATCGAAATTGCCCATTACCGGCTGGAATATCCTGAATCCACCGCCGCACATCTCCATAGTGTGCCTCCCATCAAGCCGAAAATCTACGGTATTTCGTTTGAGCGCAGCGTGTTACGCGATCGTATCCGACGTCGCCTCATTGCCCGCATCGATGCCGGTATGATAGAAGAAACCGAACGCATCCACGCGCAGGGATATTCGTGGGATCGGCTGGAAAGCCTCGGTCTGGAATATCGCTTTTACAGCGCAGTATCTACAGGGAAAAATAGAAAGCAAAGAAGCATACATCGAGCAGCTCTACCGTGCAATCGGGCAATTTGCAAAAACGGCAGGAAACATGGTTTCGGCGCGTGGCAAAGAACGGCATCGAAATAGAATGGATTGACGGCAATGAGGCGGCGCAGCTGACGGCAGCAGCTCTTTCAAAGTTTGAACCATTGCGCTAATGAACCATTGTACTCCAGTCGCGCATCTTGTGATATATCCTTCAGTAATTGGAATCATTCTGATAAATAACACTGTTGGAAAACTGACCTTTCTGAACTGGTTACCCTGAACTGCGATGCGTAAACTCGACGCCCTGTTTGACAACGAAGTTACCGAACAGGGCTAGTATTCCAAAAAGGGGCGCAGATAATAACAAATTTCTTAAAACGGGTCAATTGACTAAAGGGCGGTTATCAGTATAATAGTATAGAACTATGATAGATCGTTCTGTTCAAACTATATTGCAGCCCGCTCTTGTTTTTTCTGAAGCAAGGAGACCTTGAGCAAGCGCATCGCAGTCTGGGGCGGCTGCTTGAACAGGATTTAGAGAACCCTCAAGTGATGTACACACTGAAAGGGGTTAGTTTCTGAGCTTGATCGGGTGCAGTATGCACAAGCCTTAGCCGATGATTTCTTGCGTGAGAGTATATCATTTCTCAATGGAAGCCCTTTCTGGAGTATATAAAAAGAAAGGAGACTTTAATGAGCCGATTATTTATGCCCTCAAGTGCAATGTGTTTCTAATTGCGTTACGGTTGTACCGTTCGCTTCAAACGGAACTGAACCCGTGCATAATACCGCAGAAATATATCGAAAAACAGGGCTTTGTTATAAAGCGCTCGGGGATTATGAAACGGCGATTAGCTGTTTACGTTATGCTGCCGATCAGAATACGAATTCATCAGCTATTCCGGCGGAGCTTGCTGATGCCTGCTGCTTTGAGCGGAGAAGTACGGCTTGCAAAGATTTTTCGAGAAGCGCTCTTCAAAAACGCTTCTGAAATAGAAATATGTTTTCTTGAATCTGAAATTATCAACGCGCTCGTTACTAAAGTCGCAGACATGGGTTATACAGGAGAGGAGTTGTTGGAGTGGCTTCCGGTTTACGGTACGCTGGATGGCGTACTCAATGTAAAGCGTGAGCTGAAAGCCTTGGAGCTGGGGAAGCTGAAACAAGCTATCTATATACTTGAGAATGAGCTGAGAGATAAGGATGTAAAAATAAAAAAACTCCTTGTCCCCCGCCTCATTAATTATTATTTTTTTGGCTTATAGACCATTATATAGAACGGTACGGTTGAAAGGTCAAAAATCGATGAGATTCTTCTCAGAATTAAGCTACTCGACGAGAAAAATCTATGACCGCTACATACGGTAATGACACAGTGAGGTGAATATGTCAGATGTATTAGAAAAAGTGTTCGCGATATATTTAATGAGGAAAAGTGGACACGCGCTGCCATTACAAATTATTCCATTAACAACTTTTAAAGAACTTGACGCACTAATTGAAGAAGCAAAAAAAGAAATCATTATTTGGATGAACTCAAGAAATTGTCCGATGAGCATCTTTCTCATAATAAAACCAGTATCACGGCGCTGTATATTTCGAGTATTATTGCGCTTTCCAAGCAGCTGCTCGATGACCTCGTCGCTCATAACGCTGGTAACTTCTTTTATCGATAACCATCGGATGCAGATTGTTGAATATCTTTGTCAGCGGGTACTTGGTTTGGGGACTCCAAGTTTGCACTTCGGACATTGGCAAACTGCTACAAAGAATCCGGTAACGGCGATATTTATGATATTTGGGGAGCGGCTTGTCCGCATCGACTATGAAGAGGCGGAAGTTCCTGAGCAGCTTGCTGAGCGGTATCAGCAAATGGGCGATATAGAAAAAGCCGTTGAGTATTATAAAAGTCCCTGTATCGTTATATCAACCGGCATTCCCTATACCGCCGTAAAAAGAAGTGTGGGCGCGTTTGGTAGAGTTGGTACCGCAAGAAATCGACTTTTTTTCTATCACGTACAGCGGAAAATAGCTGATCACCTCGGTGCAGAACGGGGCGCTGCGCTTATGCAGGATTTGTACGATTATTATAAAAAGAAAAAGATTGGAATACCGCTATCGATATTTTAAAACTGGTACTTGCCAGCGATGATAAAAGATAACTGGGCGCGGAGGAAATCGTTGAATGCTTTAGAGAAAAAGTATGCATCGCACGAGTCAGCCCGAAGAATACATAAAGGTGTCCAATTTGACCCAAAGCTGGCGGAATGTGTTTGAAGCTATCGACGATTTTGAAAAGCATATTTCTTTCGATGAAAGGCTGTTTTTGTGTTTCATCGGACATGGGAGTCGGACGCATCGCAAGGTCAACAACGATGAATTGGTAATCGATTTTTGCAAAGAAACGCGGTCATACGATGAGCCCTCAAAATGGGTATTACCGCCGCTGCAAACGCTGGATAAAGATCATATCTGGGTATTAAAAATCGATTATGAAGCGCGACAGAACTGACCGCAAAAGTAAAAAGCGGATCCTGAGTGGGCGTTAAAAACCATCATCCGCAGCTTCGATAACAACTGCGATTTTTAAGCGGATTAAACACAGAGCTGGTGCTTCGTTGTTAACAGACAAAGAATGGACCACGTGGAGTACCAAGGCGCGGGAAGGTTGTCAAGGAGAATCCAGAATTCCGGTATCAATCCTGCAATATCAGATTTCTACACAGTACATACGCGGTATATTTCGCTTGAAGAAAAACTTTCGAATGAATTCGAAAGCGCAGAAAAATTTCTTTGCGCGGGTCGAAATCATCTTCAACATTATGGAAAGCGGCGATACGGACTCAGACGGTTTTCAGAAATGATTAATTATTTTTGATGCTTTCCTGAAAGCCTTTAGCCAAGATCAATGAACAAGTGATTGCCGCATATTTGGTTATGTCAAAACTGACTGCCGCGCTGCCGCATCTGAGCGTAACCCAGCATCATAATTTTGCAGAATTATTCGCGCAGATAGAAAACCCTGCCGCTATCTATCGGGGATAGAAAATAAAGAGCTGCGAGTACCTATCTGCGTAACATCAAAAATCTTGTTCCGGATTGGAGCGATCACTACGTCCGCCTCTTCCCTGTGGTGCTTTCTGCGGAAGTGCTCAATCCGCTGCTGAAGAATATCCTGAAAAGGTAAAAGAGCTCGTACTGACGTGCTTCAAAGACTATAAAGAATATCGCTGAAGCTGTTATTTGGTTCTTCAAAATGCTCAAGAAGAGCAGTGGTTCAAAGATTTGCATATCGACTATGAGCATGAGATCATCGTTCTTATCCATATTCTCGATATAACGTATCGAGAGATTGCAAGCCGGCGAAATACCACCGAAAACCGAAAAATTAACAAGCAGATTCATACGATGCTCTTCGGTAAGGATGCTTTACTCGAAAACTTTATTCTCGACCATGATGAAGATGCCCGTTACACGACTGTATACCTTGGTCAGCGATATTAAAGATTTGGATCCGCCAATCAAAGATGCAGTTACGTAATCGTATTCTTGAAAAGTACAAGAATTTTGAAATTCTTCGATGAAGTTGAAAAACGGTTACTGGACGCGGCTTAATCGTAACGTCAACAAAACTTGAAGAAAGAAAAAGAGCTTCAGCGGCTTATTGAAGTTGAAATACCGCGTAACTCAAAAAGAAGTTGGGTTTGCCCTCTCCTTGGGGAGACTTGCGTGAAAAGCTCAGAATATAAAGCTGCAAAAAGAAGAGCAAAACAGACTTAACAACATCGGTCAGCCGCTTGCAGGAAGAACGATCGGGCGCAAGTGTTTGACCCTACAACTATTACAACAACGCGTGTTGGTTTCGGTACTGTGGTCGTACTAGAAAAACCCGGTAACAATGAAAAGAAACCTACACCATCCTCGGTCCGTGAGAGTCTGATCCTGAAAACGGTGTTATATCGTATATGTCGCCTCTGGGTACCAATCTCTTAAACCACAAAGTAGGGGAAACGCTTTCGTTTATGGTGAACGAAGAGGAAAAACATACAAAATCCTCGATATTTCTGCGGCGGTCGAGTTAGAACGAGCGGATACCTCAAAACTAACCGAGTTTCTCAAGGTGTCCGATAAGCTAAGAAAGAGCCTTTGCGGATAAACTTTTGCAAAGGCTAGATAACTGTAAATGGGAGTATATAATGACGAAAAATAAGGTTTTTCGCCATTGTCTGCAGTCTTTTGTTTAGTTACATCCGTATTGAACGCCCAGACAACTCGACAAGGGCTGCCGATGTCGTTGTTCTTATGGATACTTCCGGAACTGTGTTACCCTATTACGAGGTTATGCAATAAGCGCGTATTACAATCCATTATTTCAAAATTTTGGTCCGTATAGGCGACTCTTTTCATCTCTATTTCCTTTAGCGCGGTTCCTCATTACGAGATGTCGCAAAAATCAATACCGAGGCAGATTTATCCAGGGTCGTTTCCCATATGCTTCTGTATCAGCTTGGACAAAGCGCCGATATCCGGTATCAATTTTGCCGGTCAATATGTGACTGCAGTTACGCTTCTCAACAGGCAAAAATTCTGATTGTTATTTCGGACGGTATTTTTAATCCGCCCGCATCAAGCCCCGTATGCCGATTATGAGGCGGCGAGCAGGTAAAGACTGAATTAGCAAAGATTTCTGCTTCTATCCGTTCGAAAGGCTGGAGAGTCTATTATGTAAAACTTCCGCTTTCCCCTCCGATGCAGTCATTAAAGAGTTGGACGGAGCATTTTATGCCACGGCAAGCTTGATGCTACAGAGCTCGCTTTGATCGATCAGGTGTCGAGTAGTGCGGTAACTTCTTCGGATACGGCTTCCGCCGGTACAGGCAGTGCTTCGAGCGGGCAGAAAGGATACGCAGCCGATACCGGCACGAATGCACAAAACAAAGCAGCAGGATCCGCCGGACAGACCACCGGTAATAGTGCTCAAACACCGAATACCGCAGCAGGACGGACGGTTGATCTTGTTGGACGAACCGATAGCGCCGCTACAACTTCCGGAGCAAACACAGCGCAGAGGGTCGGAGATTCTTTTACAACAGCAGGTTCTACTACCGGCGCCGCATCAACTCAGTCCCAGACAGGTTCAACAGGCGAGTCGAATGCGGCAGGGCAAAGTACCGAAGATACTGCGCTCTCGGCATTGGGTGAACAGGTCTCCGGTACGGATGCCAATTCCTCCAGACAGGAACGGAAAGAGGTACCGATGTTTCTCAAGCCTTTTACGGAAAACCTCGGTATTGAGCCATGTAGCATACCGGAGGAAGCGGGTGGAATTCAGCGACACGGCGTTCCTATTCCGCAGATTATCTTTCCCGAACGAATTGAAACAGCAGGCTCCACTGCGGAGCTTCCGCTCTCTTTCATCAATGAAGCGGCAGAACCGGTTGAAGTACAACTGCAAAGCATTTCTTTAGGCTCCAATGGAGAAGTCCAAAAACAGCGGCTTGAAAATATCATTGTCCGTGTTCCTCCCAGCGAAAAAGCGAACTTGCCATACGGATCGTACTGCCCGACAGTTTACGCAGTGAGGGGCAGCGCTATACCGATATACGGCTTGACCTTGCGCAGCAAGATAAAACATTTTCCCAAGCGGCAGTAGTATTGCTCACCGTTAAACCGACATTTATTCAATCCTTGCTGAGGGGCAATCTTTTATGGATAGCGCTCGCAGTACTCATTCCCCATCCTTATGTGTTGTTAATCATCTTTATGATCCGCCGCCGGACTTCAGGAACCTGTTAAATATGCCGCACGGGCAGTGGGCAGCAGTCGGTTCGGAAAACAGCAAAACGATACTGCTCAGCAAACCGATTTCAACAGAAACCGACGCGAAACGCTTACCGCATCTCAAGCGAAATATTATCCCGAGCAGATTGGAAGCGCAGCGGATCCGCGCGATACGTTGAATGCTTTCGGGGCAAAAACCGCAGGAGCGACTAAAACCGAAACAGCGGCTCAATTTGATCACTCCTACAAGAACGCACCGTACTGCCGAAGGTCGTTTTGCCTTATTAAACAGCGCGGAAAAGCCGTATTGACCGCCGTCCGGGACTGAATTACAGTTAATGCAGCGGACGAACCAGTACAAAGCCTTCACAATCAGGAATGACGGAGCTTTTTGTTTATAATCAGACTACATTAATCGGCAAACGAAAATATCCACATGATGGAAGTCAGGAACCCGCCTTAGTATCGGTGGTAGCAAAAGTGATGATTTTTAATCTTTTGGTACCTTTCCTGCTAATCTTGCCCTAAAGTACAGTAGACGGTAACGATTACTGCCGTGTTTTCGATTTTGAAACCCGAGTATTTCCCGTACAGAAACCTCGAATACGATCTATCCCTGTATTTCGGACGGGACATAACAGCTGTTTCAAAGAAAGGCTATCATGTTACGTTTACGTTTAGAGGCTATGAAGACCCGATGATTAGATTGAATACGATTCTTACGTCGATTAATTACACTGCAAAGACCGATAACAAAATGGGGCATATTGCCCCACACCATCTTCTCCTGTGATAGGTATATAGAACTCTGAACATGATAAAGGTCAATTTCTAAAAATCATGAGATCGCAAAAAGCTAGCTGAGTTTTAGACGCTACCCCATAGTATGAAAAGCGCCTGAGCCTGTGTTTGAAACAGAGCCGTTATCCGTGCAATACATCCTGCAATGCTGCTATCAGCATATCGTTATCGTGCTGATCTCGCACAGCCAGCCGAATATAATTGCCACGCTAAAGCATTTTTCGACGATAAATCTTTTGATAAAAGATATGATAGTTTTCAAGGGTTTGACGGCGATGCGTGCTTGCTGTTATCGTTCCGTTCAATCGACACAAAACATAGTTCGCTTAGCTTGGAAAAACTGTAAGCTCTTTTATTTCCGTCAGTTTTTTAGAAAAGCGGCTGCGTTCGGCAGCGATTGAATCGCAGGCGGCAGCATAAGTCTTACTATACTTGTCGACATATCTGTAAAATATTCTCCGAATGAGTTAATATTCCAAATGGCATTCGCTTTTTAATATGCGCAATGTATTGGAGCATCTGCACTGGCAAAGACACCGAGCCGCAGCTCCGGTACGCCGTAGCTCGCCACCTAATAGACTTTACGACGACGAGATTCGGGTACTCAGTAAGGATATTTTCGTCAAGTAGCGTATAGCGCTTTGCTTTTTCTGCAAAATCAATAAATGATTCATCAAAAAAGAGGACGGTACCGGTTTCCTTCAATGCTGCTACAGAGCCGTAGCCTCATCTTTTCGAGAAAATTTTCCCGGCGGGTTATCAGGATTGATTAAAAACGACCGCTTTGCCTGCCTCTTTTTCACCGTACTGATATTATCGTCTACTGAATATGAAAAAGTTTGCATATTAGTCGGTACCGGTACAACGTTAGCTAGTTCAAATCGTTCAGGGTACTCATTAAATGTAGGGAACGGAATTGCAACGGTACATCAGGTAAATTTTGCGAGCGAAGAAATGAGTTCTACGCAGCGCCGTTGCCTACCACGATATGCTCCGGCATCACATTACATGTTTTGACGCAGACTTTGCTGCGCTGCGAGCTCGGATATTGGTCAGAGCGTTTTCAAACTTTGCCGTCATTTCGCTATCAGTTTTTGGGCGGGAAATACGGATTGACCAAATAACAGAAATCTTTAAGCTGAGGAACCGCTCAATAACCGCCGTATCGTTTTTCAAGGCTGTGCGGTTTTTCGCTCCTGTTTTGAACCGATCCTCTGCAATGGCAGGATCAGCAGGGGTCATCAGCATCATACAATCTTTTCCGCTTACACCAATCCTTTTAATGTTGATGATGATAAAAGAAATCACTTTTAAACCTGCTCGTAGTATTCATTTTACAAAGCCTTTTTGATAGGCGTCCAGAAATGGCAGGTAGTATTGCTGAGAGAAAACTCTTGAGAAAATTTATAGATATTGACGGTCTTATAGTAATGTTCGTATCGACCAATTAAAACGGACTTTATCGAGGATGCCGGTGATATAGCTATTTTCGTCCAACAAGGTACAGGTACCGTCCATCCACGATTCAAACAGCGAAACAACCGCAAGATTCTTATCGGGGCTGTGTAATCAGGCGAGTTAAAATTTCAGGCTTAAAAATAAGGTCGCTTTCAAGCAGGATAAGTATCATCCTTTGTAAGTTCATTTCCAGCAAGATACAGCGAATAGATATTATTAGTCGTATCATACACGGAGTTTTTTCGATATATTCAATTTTCATTCCATGCAGATTGGCTGCATTAAACTTTGAGGCGATAAAATCTTTTAAAAGCTGCCCCTTATATCCGACTACCACTACAAGTCTCTCTATGTGATTCGACACAAGCGCTTCTATCGTATATTCGATTAAGGTTTTCCATTGACCTTGACCATACATTTCTGTCGCATCTTTGGTGTATGAACGAAGCCGCTTCCCATTCCGGCTGCTAAAATGATTGCCTGCATGATATGCCTCCATAGAAAATAATTGCGTGTTTATTATAGGGCATATATGCGTTTTGAGCAACTCATAGACACGCGTATCGATACGCTTTCAGGGGCGCTGCACACTGGAATGTATCCTTATAATACTTTATACTATGAGTTATGGATATTTTTGAAAAATGTGCGCTCAAGACGCCCGATATTTTACTACCGAATAAAAAGTGTTGACCTCACTGCATGGTCTGTGATTGCCCGCGACCAATATACACAGGATACCGATTATTGGAGCAAAGCTGCGGCGATTGCAAAAAGATCATTATTCAACTTTGCTACATGATTTTACCGGAAGTCTATCTCAATACTTTTTCTGATGAGCAGCGGAAACAAGCAATTAGTAAAAAGATTCAAAAAGACGATGAAAGACTATCTTGCAGCGGTGTTTTGCAAAAGTCCTGTCCATTCCATGCTTTATATCGAGCGAAAAACCGCCTATAACCGCTTGTGGAAAGGGATTATTACCGTATCGATTTGGAAAAATATGATTGGCGGTAGGGCTCAAAAAGCGGAAATACGCGCAACTGAAGCAACGATCGTGGAGCGGCTTCCTCCTCGGATGGAAATTCGACAAGGGCAGCGTTGGAAATGCCGCATATTGCGTGTTGGTCGATGATCCTGAACGGATATATATCGAAAAGATCGGCGATGCCATCTATAGCGCCCAGACTGCGCCGCTCCATACCACACAACTTGTGCTGAATTCCGGTAGTATTTCAGGCTGACCAGTCCCCGCTGACTGTTGCATCTATGGAACAAGCGCTTGACAAACTGTACCACACCAATACCGGCGCTGACGGTTCGGTGTTTATGTCTGCCGTAGGCGACGGAAACCATTCGCTTGCAACGGCAAAGGTACCCAGGCGATGCATATAAGCGGCAAACACGGAGGCGTTCAACAGCCGGATGGTTCTACGTCGCTGCCGGATGCGCTTGCGGATAATCCATTGCGCTATCGCCCCTTGTCGAAATTGTAAACCTTTACGATACCGGCTTTGACGTTTGAACCCATTCACCGTGTCATCTTCGGTGCGAATGGCAAACACCATTGCTGACAATCAAAATTAGAGGCGCTGCAATACCGTGCGCTGATAAGACCGCATTAGTGCAGAAAGTGGAACATTCTTCCGCGTCATTCGGGTTTATCGCTGCAACCGTGAACTCACGTGTCTTGAAACCAATATGACCTGCCTTGCCGTAAGCGCCTTGCAGCCTCTTTTTGGATGACTTTATCAAAATACGCACAAACTCTCTAGATAGATTATATCCACGGTTCCGAAGAGGCTTTCCGTATCCGCCAGCATTCCGATGCGGTTTCCATCTTATTACCGCTACCTTTCTAGAGAGAGCTTTTTCGACCGTTGCTAAAAACGGCCCTTGCCGAGGAAAAAGTTTTTCGATGGGAGAGGCAAGCGAAAAGCGGTTTTATCTTGAATGCCGCAGTTGATATATAAGCCGCAAGCTGATATAAAAAGCGCCGCCTAATCACCGTATTTGAGCGGCATTCAATACTATACGGTAAAAACAATGGCTCAAAAAATTATTCATCCCTTTCCGCCGGTATGCAACTCCGAATCACGCATTCTTATTTTAGGCTCTTTTTCTCCGCTGCCTCCCGCGCACAGGAATTTTACTATGCTCCATCCGTGGAATCGATTTTTGACCGCTTCTTGCCGCCTTACTGGATGAGGCGGAGCCTCGCTCAATAGAGGGAGCGAATGTTGTTACATCATCATATTGCGCTCTATGATGCCGCCAGTTCTTGTACAATTACCGGTCTGCTGGATGCGAAAGTATGCAGTCTATCGTACCGGCTGATTTAGCGCTCTTTTCAAGAAGCGCCGATTCAAGCAGTTTTTGCAAATGGCGCGAAAGCATACGAAGTATGATAAAGCAGATTAGGGATTGCAGCGGTAAAACTGCCGTCTACCAGCCCTGCAAAATGCACGGTTTAGCTTGCGGCGCTTCTGGACGCATGGAAACAAATAATGCGGAAGAGAGGCAACAGCGTGATATATTTCCCATTCGTGATCCGGTCATTCTTGTCCGATTCTACCGGTATTCAAGGAAGAGAGATGGTATTCCTCCTGCCTAAAACGAAACCGTTATTCTACAACCATACTCCGCGTTACTTGATACGCTTGTCTTTCCCGTAAAATAAACATGAGATATCATTGCAAAAGACAAGACCTTTTTGCTATGCTGTCAACATGAACATAGTTGTAATATTACTGCAAGCATTGGGGAGCCCTCGGCTTCATTTATACGGTATGAAGCTGATGAGCGAGGTATTCAAAAAGTGCGGGGGAGCGCTTCACCGCATCCTCAATATGATGACCGGTAATCGCGTTCTTGCCGTTATCACGGGTTTTGCAGTTACTGCTATTGTCCAGTCTTCCGGCGCAACCACCGTTATGACTCGTTTCTTTCGTCAATGCGGGGCTTCTTTCGCTGACACAGGCAATCGGCGTTATTTTTGGCGCCAATATCGGCACCACGGTTACCGCATGGATTGTTGCGTTGGTCGGATTTCAACTTAAACTTGCCGAAATTGCCATACCGGCATTTGGTATCAGTTTCTTTCTTACCTTCTTCAAAAAGTTCCGGAAGGAAAGTTTAGGAGAAGCGCATTATGGGATCTCGGTCTGCTTTTCACAGGACTCGGATTCTCTCGTCGCTTATGCCGGATCTCTGCTGATAATCTTTCGTTTCTATCTTCGCAGCGGACGGCAGTATTTACAGCATCATTATCGGCTTTGTTGCAGGCTTCCCTGTTAACGGTTATTCTGCACTCTTCATCGGCAACCACCGCTATTATTTTGACTATGGCGTATGGCAAGGTTATCGGTATGGAATCTGCCGCCGCAAGCGTACTCTGCGCAGTAACGTCGGTTCCACAATCGATGCAGTAATCGCCGCCATCGGTAGTAAACTCAACGCGCGCAGAACTGCTATGGTGCACGTGCTGTTTAACGTATGCGGCGCGCTTTTGTTTTTAATCTTTTTTAAACCTTCGCTTGCACTGCTCTATCGATTAACCCCAGAAAGCGGCAAATTTGCAGACATAACGATTCGGCTCGCGCTCTTTCACTCGCTCTTCAATATCATCAATACATTGCTTGCGCTCCCCTTTGTTTCAGTACATTGCGCGCTTTGCAGAATGGCTTGTCAAAAGACAAAGGAAACGAATCTCCGGAACGGTATCGCTTGTTATGCCAAATGAAACGGCAATTAAAGAAAATATTGAAGCGTACATTTTGCAGGCTGAGCGAGAAATTAGTATGATGTCAATGGTGGTACGGAAGATGTTTGACACGATTCGTCCTCTGCTGGAAGACGATCATAAAGGTTCCGCTGAAGCCGTCATTGAACAACTCGTACAGCAAGAAGACTATGCAGACCAATGCAGGAAGAATTGTCTCGCTTCTAATTGCGACTTCACGGCTGTCGCTCAGTGTTAAAGCGGCGCACAATGTGCGGTTGATGTTGATTATTGTCGATAACCTCGAAAACATGACCGATCATATTTATGAATTGGGGCCGCATATCGAAAAAGTAAGAAGAAGAAGCTCGCTATTCCGAAAGAGGATATGGATAAACTCTGCCCTACCCTCGGCATTGTTAATCAATTTATTCACTTTGTACACGATCACTTTAAAATAAGCCGCTGGCTCCAGGATCAATTAGCGCTTGCGGATGAAATGGAACAAACCATCGATGCAATGCGCACGAATCTTAAAAAGCTGCGCGGAACCGTCTGGTAGAACGCGCTGATGTTAAGGCGGAGCTTTTTGTATATCGATATGGTGCGAACCATTGAAAAGGTCGGCGACTGCGCGTTCAGTATTTCCGAAACACTCAGTAAAAACGATGTAACAGTATCGGCGCGGTATTCCGATACGGTCATTCAATATGTAATGAGGTGAAATATGGATATATTGAGATATGTCGCAGAAGCCCCCAGCAGGTATTGGCGATAACCGATAGTGGAGAAACGTTACATTACAGCGACATCAATAAAGCGGCAGAGGCGTTTCCCAAAACAGCGACTCATCAGCTGGTATTTTTGCTATGTCGCAATTCTCCCTGGAACACTGTTTGGCTACCTCGGCTGCTTAAAGGCAGGAGTCGTACTGCCTCCGCTGGACGCACACATTGCACCGGATCTTTACACCATTTAATTCAAACCCTATATGCTCGCTTTTTATTACGTCCCGCACGATTTACCGGAAGAAACACAAAAAAATCTTTCCGAGGAATACACCTGTAGCAACGATAGCCGGTAGCGTACTGCTCCGTTCAGACAATACAGGACCAGCGCTGTTTCCGGATTTAGCGCTGCTGCTCACCACTATCGGGCAGTACCGGCAGCCCCAAGCTCGTACGCCCAACCTACCGCAATATCTGTGAAAACGCGCGCTCAATCGCAGAATACCCTGCACATTACCGACAAAGAACGACCGGTAACCATGCTGCCGATGAGCTATTCATACGGAATGTCCATTATCAATAGTCATGTTCTTATGGGCGCAACTCGTCATACTGACCGGACACGATATGCTAACCGCTGCGTTCTGGGAACGGGTTAAACAAGAGAACGTCAGTCTCGCTTTGTGGGAACTCTATACTTATCAGATGTTCTCTCGTTTACGATTAACCGAAATGGAGCTGCCGGCGCTCAAAAACGCTGACCCAAGCGGGAGGTAAACTACCGTATGAGCTCGCATAAGAAATTTGGCGAATGGAGCCTGAACACCGGACGGCGCTTTTTGTGATGTACGGGCAAACCGAAGCTGCACCGCGCATGGCATACCCTGCCGCCTGATAAGACAATGGAAAAATGCGGCAGTATGGGCATTGCAATCCCCCATGGCGAACTAAAGCTGATTGACGAAGCCGGTGCGGAAATCACCGCGTCCGATACTGTCGGTGAATTGGTACCGCGGACAGAATGTTGCGATGGGATATGCGGAATGCGCTGCAGATTTAGCGAAAGGCGATGAATGGCATGGAACGCTGCATACCGGCGATATAGCAAAACGAGATGCAGATGGGTATTTTTATCGTCGGAAGAAAAAGCGGTTTATCAAGGTATTCGGCAATCGAGCTACTTAGATGATACCGAACGACTCCTGGCTACAGCTTTTTCCAAGCAGTGAATTCGCTTGTATCGGGCAAGACGACCTCCCTCTGCGTTTATACAACGCTTTAGTACAGAGGTACAGCATCGAGCAATAGCGGACTACCTCGCGCAAACAACACGGCTTCCGGCAAAGGTATTCCATATTATCGAGGCTATCCCTAAAAACCCCGCAGGTAAAACGCTGTATTCCCAGCTGAGATAGACTAATATGAAAAAGATTCTTTTGAGACGTTTTCACGCTGTCAAACTCGATTTTGCGCATCTTGCTTTTACCCTTACAGTCAGAGGCTATTGCTTTGCGGTGAGATATTGTGATAAAGTATTACGGTCTATACTAAAGACTATCTAGCGCATTTTTGAAATTCTGGTGAACAACTAAAAACTGATTCACAATCTGCTTGAACGGATATGAGTAAATCATTTCTTTACAGAACGAGCCGATAGCCTTGAGGTTTTTAGAAGTTTCCTATAAAGGGAGGGGATATGGATAAATATGTATGCGATTTATGCGGCTATGAGTATGACCCTCATACTGGCGATCCTGAAAGTAACATTAAAACCCGGGAACTCAATTTGAAGATTTACCCGATACATGGGTATGTCCGCTCTGCGGTGTTTCAAAAAGAAGGATTTAAAAAAAGGTTTAAGCGGAAGTCTTTTGATGGGAACGCTGTATTCGTAATGTGCAGCGCCTTTCTCCGTAAAAAGATATGTACAATCTTTATCATAAGGGAAGCATGACATGACAAAAATGATTTTATCAGTACGATCGGATATGACGGCGCGGCTGCGGTTGTCGATAAAGAACGGCGCGCAAAAACGGCGGCAAGACGTTGTAAGAACTACTCAATGCAGGCGCATTTTCGTAGCGCAGCAGCTTTTGCTGTCTATGATGATTCTCCAGAGGAACTCAAAACCGTTACGGATTATTACAATACGTTAGCCCATGCCGATTACACCACGGAAAAATATTTTGCGGGTATTCGGCATCACCAAATCCAACAGTAAAAATCATTCTTCTATAAATCACAAAAACGAAATTCCCACTCGCATCCGAGATGTGCGCTCATATATTTTACACAGAGGAGTTGTATAATGCCCTATCCTTTTAGCGATATTGGAAAAATGGCAAAAAAATATTGGAAAGATCATAAGACGTTTCAAGTAACTGAGGATGAAAAATTATCCGCCTGAAAAACGGGCGTATGTATTAGATATGTTTCCGCATCCATCGGGAGCAGGGGCTGCACTGTTGACATCCTGAAGCGATATACAGCAACCGATATTTATTGCCGGTATCTCCGTATGAACGGATATGCGGTGCTGCATCCAATGGGCTTTGACCTTCTGGCTTACCGGCAGAAAAATTACGCCATTAAGACCGGTACGCACCCGCATTACGACAAAAGAAAACATCGATACCTTTTCGGAAACAAATACAGGCGTTCGGTTTTTCCTACGACTGGGATCGCGAGCTTGGCAACTTCCGATGAACTATTACCGCTGGACGCAGTGGATATTTTTGCAACTGTATAAAAAGGCTTAGCCTACGAAACGGAAGCGCCGATTAACTGGTGTCCAAGCTGCCTGACCGGTCTTACAATGAGGAAGTAAAGAAGGATGTTGCGAGCGGTGCGGCATACAGGTTGTCCGCAAAGAACGTCCGGCAGTGGATGCTCAAGATCACCGCCTATGCGGAGCGGCTCTGAAGACTTGAAGAACTTGACTGACCGCAGTCCGTTAAAATGATGCAGCGAAATTGATTGGCAAAAGTACCGGAGCAGAAATCGACTTTCTCCTGCTCGCCCGCACGGCAACGAAAAAGATTACCTGCGATACCACCCGCCCGGACACTATTTTCGGGGCAACCTACCTCGTGCTTGCTCCAGAGCACCCGCTCGTGATGCGCATTGTCAGCGGGGAGCAAAAAGCCGCCGCAGCAGTACATTGACGAAAACAGCACCGACCTTGAGCGGACTGAACTTGCAAAGAAGAAAACCGGCGTCTTTACTGGCTCGTATGCGGTCAACCCGCTGACAAAAAGAAAAATATTCCTGATCTGGATTTGATTATATTTTGGTTTCTGATGGAACCGGCGCCATTATGGCGGTTCCGGCGCATGACGAGCGGGACTGGGAATTTGCGCACGTGTTTTCGCTGCCGATTATTCAAACGGTTGCCTCGAAACTGAATGGGAAGCGAAAAGGGAGCGGCGGGTGATTACCGCGCAGTACCGCAAGCGTGTACCGCAGCCGACGGCTATGCGGTAAATTCAGGAGCATTTACCGGTCTTCCCACGCGGGAAGCTATCGAGCGTATTACCGATCATGCCGCTGCCAACGGCTTCTGGGGAAAAAGGCTGTTAACTATAAAGCTCCGCGACTGGGTGTTCAGTCGGCAGCGGTACTGGGGAGCTCTATCCTGCTGGTGCATTGCCCAAAATGCGGTGTTGTTCCGCTGGACGAAAAAGGATTTGCCGCCTCGCCCCTGCCCGGAAAACAGACAGCTACACTCTTCCTGACACGGGAGAAAGCCCGCTTGCCAAAATTCCCTGAATGGGTAAATACCGTGTGTCCGCACTGCGGAGGTCCTGCCCGCCGCGAAACAAATACTATGCCGCAATGGGCGGGTTCCTGCTGGTACTATCTCCGCTACCTCGATCCTCATAATACCCATAGCTTTTGCGCCAAGGAAAAAGAAGCGTATTGGATGCCTGTCAATCTTTATATCGGCGGCGCGGAACATGCGGTACTCCACCTCCTCTATGCCCGTTTTTGGCACAAAGTGCTGTATGATTTAGGCTTAGTGCATACCAAGGAGCCGTTTATGCGGCTGGTGAATCAGGGATGATAACCCCATTTGCGTATCAGCGAGCAAACGGTCTCGCTCGTAGCCAGTCGATGAGGTGGTGCAGACCGGCGATGAGACTTTTGAAGAAAAAAGCACTGGCGAAACATCGAAGCGGGTTATTGCCAAGATGTCAAAGAGCTTAAAAAACGTCATCAACCCAGATGAGATGATCGCGCAATACGGCGCCGATTCCTGCCGTATGTATGAGATGTTTATGGGGCCGCTCGATATGTCCAAGCCGTGGAATACGCAGGGGCTTATCGGTATTTTCCGCTTTTTAGAGAAAATCTGGGCGATTTCCGAAAAAGAGTTAATTCCTTGTCCGGTAAACGATATGAGTACGCCAGAGCATACGGACATTACCAAGCTCCTTAATAAAACGATTAAAAAGATAACCGAAGATACTCGCATCGCTTAACTTTTAATACAGCAATCAGCCAGATGATGATTTTTGTCAATACGATTGAAAATATCAGACGCCCCCTGATTTGCATGGGAGGCATTTGTCAAACTGCTTTGCGCCCTACGCGCCGCATATCGCCGAAGAGCTGTGGGAGAAGTTAGGTCATACGGAAACCATCGCATATACGCAGTGGCCGATGTTTGTCGAAAAGTTTTGCATCGATTCCGAGTGTACGATTGTCGTGCAGATCAATGGAAAAGTACGCGATAAATTTCAGCCGCCGTCGATCCGCCGAAAGATACGCTTGAAGCTCTCGCGTTGAGCAGGCGGGCGCAGCGCTTCCTTGGCGGGCAAACAGCCCAAAAAGGTTATCGTTGTGCCGAATAAGTTGGTGAATATCGTTGTATAACTTTCTTTAAACATATGACGCATCTACTGCGTTGCTACGCAAATTCCAATCCTCAACGTAATAAAGCGTACGCCTCCTGGGTTGAATTTGCTAGGTGGAGCGATACACAAAAAGTACAGTGCCAAAGTTGCCTGAAAAGGAACTTGCATAATTTTTGAACGGCTGCCAGTCGATTCAGTGCCGTCATAGAAATACTTACATTTTCCCAAAATATTTACCGTATCTTCTGAAAAAGTATAGGGATGAGGCTCCTTTCCACTTTCAATATCAATCCAGCCTGTAGTAATATACCATACTTCTCCTGTTATTGTATAAGTGCCATCTTTCTTTAAAACTAGCCGGAGGTTACGCGTCCAATCATGCTCTTTATCGGTATCTCTTATCGTAATAATATGTATACCCAATACCGGTAAAACCGTTTCATCTTCTTTTGTTACCGCCGGACGGTATCCCTTGCCCGCAGGAGAGAACTACAGACCAAAGCAACCAGCGCCGAGTACTTTCACTCACAACGACTCCTGCATTTTTATTGTTTATACTAACGGGTACACGCTGTGCCCGTGCCACTGCGTGGTACCTTATTTATCGTGTTTTAAATGAATTTACAGGACAGCCATTCATCCGTGCCCAGCGCAGAACAGTGATATGGCGTGTCTGATACCCCTACCCGCTTGTTTTGAGCCACGCAAGCGTATCGTTGTCAATCTTGGTATGAATGTTTATCTTTGGCATCTTGAGGGACTGAATATAGTAAAAACTTCCGTCGCCCTGAACTTTCGGGAATATCGGATGTTCTATATCTTCGTCTTTCATTGCTGCAAGACAGTCGATTTCTTGCTTCTGCTCATCCGTGAGCGGAGGAAAATTAATAACTTTGTAAGTTCTTTGCATTTTTGTTCATATGACTCTAACCGCCTTTGCGGTTGCCTCCTGCCGAGAATATTCATGATTGTCCATAATTATTCGGAATCACTCTTGACAAATGATGTAGTACTGACCATTTAGGAGCGAAAAATGTAGGAGATACTACATATTCTCAAGTATATTATGTAGTATAGACTACATAATATACTTGAAGCTTTTGTTTAAAAATATTTCCAAAAAGGAGCTTGTATGAAAAATTATACACAATGGATAACAATGTGCTCATAATGCTAGTGAGTATAACCGGATGTGCAAAAAGAGTGAGGGGCAGCAAGCCAGGCGGGATACCGCTCGCCCCAAACGGGTGGTAACGACGTTCACTATTTTGCAGGATATGGCGCAGAATATTGCAGGCGATACGCTTTTTGGTAGAATCAATTGCAAGCCGGGGGCGGAAATTCACGAGTATGAACCAACTCCGCTCGATATTGTAAAGGCGCAGTCTGCGGATTTGGTACTGCGCAATGGTTTGGGGCTTGAGCGCTGGTTTGAAAAAGTTTATGGGCACTATCAAAGACGTACCGAGTGTTACGCTCAGCGATGGGATTGAGCCGCTGGGCATTGGGGAAGGGACCGTACAATGGTATGCCTAATCCCCACTCGTGGATGTCGCCGAAAAATGCGCTCATCTATGTGGAAAATATCCGGAAAAGCCTTTGTGAGTTTAGACCCTGCACATGCGGCGACCTATAATGCCAATGCCGCTGCGTATAGCGCAAACATCAAAAAGATCGATGCATTTTTAACCGAAAAGCTTTGCTGAAATTCCCGAAGCGCAGCGCTGGCTAGTAACCTGCGAAGGCGCTTTTCTTACCTTATCCGCGACTGCAACATGAAAGAACTGTACCTGTGGTACGGTTAACGCCGATGAAGAAGCACTCCTCAGCAAATTCAAAAGGTGGTCGATACCATCCGGCTGCATCATATCCCGTTGCCTTTTTCCGAAAGCACCATTAGCAATAAGCCGCAGCTGCAAGTTTGTAAAGAAACTGGAGCCTATTACGGCGGTGTACTGTATGTCGATTCGTTGACCTCCGAAGACGGGGATGCCCTCAACCTATCTCAAGATGCTTGAATACAATGCAAATGCGATTGTAAAAGGATTTGAAGAAAGCCGTTCCCGGTAACCCGCAGAAATGCGGATGAGCCGTACTGTTGAAGTACCGTTGAATATAAAGCAGCTGCATGGCATACAAGATACAGCTGCTGCGTACGCCATGGGATGAACAGCATAAGCTGAACAGCATGACCAACTCTTAGGAGAGATGTATGGACAATGAACAGAACTACCCCGTTGAACGTGTTGAACTTACGGTAAAGGATGTGAGTGTCGCGTATCATAATGGGCACGTTGCGCTGCACAATGCGTCGTTTTCCCTGCAAAAGGGAACGATTACTGCATTGGTTGGTGTAAACGGCAGCGGAAAAGTCCACGCTTTTTAAGACAATCATGGGGTTTATAAAACCGATGAGCGGCTTCGTAACCATCTGCAGCAAGCCCGATTGGTATAGCGCAAAAGCAGCATTGCTTGCAGCTACGTGCCCCAGTCGGAAGACGTGGACTGGTCGTTCCCCGTCAGTGTATGGGATGTAGTGATGATGGGGCGGTACGGCTATATGCATTTTCTCCGCATTCCGAGTAAAGAGGATAAGGCAATCGCCGCGCGCAGCTTAGAGCGGGTACAGATGCTCGATTTTAAAGACCGGCAGATTGGCGAACTTTCAGGCGGACAAAAAGCGGGTGTTTTTTAGCGCGAGCGCTTGCGCAGCAGGAAAATTATATTGCTTGATGAGCCGTTTACCGGGTCGATGTAAAACGAAACGGCGATTATTGAGCTGCTGCATCAGCTGAAAAACGAAGGGCATCTCATCTTTGTTTCTACCCACGATTTAGGTTCATCCCGGAATTTTGCGACCACGTTGTGATCATCAATCGGACAGTAATTGCTGCCGGTCCAACGGAAACAACCTTTACCGCGGAAAACCTCATTAAAGCATTCGGCGGCGCACTGCGGAGTATTAAGATTGACCATACTGATAACCTGTTGGGTAGTGTACATTCCGGTACACTGCCCAACAGCGAGTTCTTACTCAAGACTCGCTTCCGCATCGGAACCACCGCCATCCGTGGAGATTCTGAAAGTACCCACGAAATAAGAATATTTACCGATGATGAGGCGCTTTGATTACCACACAGGAGGGCAAAACCATACCTCAAGGGCGGAGAGATGCTGTTGAGTAGTGTACATCCTCTATGATTTTACCGAGAAATAAGCGATGTTATCGAATCTATTGATTCCTTTTCAGATATGAATACATGATTAAAGCGATTTTGGTGAGCGCAGGGGTTGGGTGTGCGCCCTGCTGTCGTGCTTTTGTGGTGCTGAAAGGCTGGTCGCTTTTTGGGAGATGCGCTGTCCCATGCGGTGGTGCCGGGGAGTTGCGATTGCCCATTATTGGCATTCCTTTTTCGGTTGGCGCATTTATCAGCGGGATGCTTGCGGCGTGGTTATGGGGTTTGTGAAAAACAAAACACGGATTCGCGAGGATGCGGTAATCGGCATTGTGTATACCACGTTTTTTGCGCTCGGTGTGTTGCTGATGTCACTGTACCCTAGTAATATCAGTCTTACAACAATCATTATGGAAATATCCTCGGTATTGCCGACCGCGACATTATCCAGACGCTGATAATTGCGGGCGGAAGTCTGATCGATTATCTTGCTAAAATGGAAAGATTTACGGCTTTTCTCTTTGATCCGTCGCACGCCCGCTCGATAGGGCTGAACACCACTGCGCTGCACCTACTGCTGCTGACCCTGCTTGCGGTTACCGCGATTGCGGCGCTGCAAACGGTGGGCAGTGTGCTGGTTGTAGCAATGCTGGTAACGCCGGGCGCCGCCGCGTATTTGCTTACTGATAGATTTCCGATAATGATGGGACTTGCCGCGGCAATCGGAACACTTACTGCCGCAGGCGGCGCATATCTGAGTTTTATTATCTCAACGGTTCAGCGGGAGGGTGCATTGTTGCGCTGCAATTTCTATTTTTAGCAATACTATTTTTGCACCCAGCGCCGTGGCATCCTTGCTTGCACGACGGGCGGCAGCGCGTTCGATGGACGCCTTTTTGCACAAAACACCTGTGTGTAATATCAGTGCGGAGCACGCAGAATGCAAAAACATTTTGTAGTTGTTGCATCGGCATTGTTGCTTTTTGAAGTTTACTATATAATTACAATGTAATCACCATGGTAAATGGAGGAACAATATGGTACTGTCTGTTATTCAGGTAGGAAATTCTAGAGGGGTACGGTTCCCCTAAGATAATTTTAGACAAACTTTCGGTAAAAAGATAAACTGAATATGGAAGTAACTGATAATGAAATTATCCTTACACTCGATAAAAGAGCCCCCCAGAAAGGGATGGGCGGAAGCATTTGGCACTATGCATAAAAATAAGTGATGATACATTGGAAGCTATTCCCGATTCACAAGAGGCTGAATTAACATGGAATGGTAATAGATCAATATGAAGTGTATCTGGTAAACCTTGATCCAAGTGTCGGACACGAAATTAAAAAAACTCGTCCGTGTTTAGTCATTTCTCCTGATGAAATGAATCATGCGATAAGTACGGTAATTATTGCTCCGATGACAACGAAATCTCATCCATACCCGACACGAGTCCCCGTAAAATTTGACAATAAGAACGGCTTTTGAAATTGAACAACAGTCAAAGTATCAACTTTGGCAGTTAATTCAATTCGTGCGCAGAAAACGCACACGTCAATAAGCGATGTTTGCGATGAGCAAACTCGCCAGTTAACGAGGCAGCCCCTATTTGGCTGCCGAAGTTATACTTTGGATTGTTTTTAGATCAAACTAAGAAACCGTCGATGCGATTCGGCTTTGTTGCATGCTTTAGGAAAAATAAAAACAGAAAAGAAATACGCGAGGTAAAAAGCGGTAATAAAAATATGTTGGTAGATTAAAGCGCCAAGTTCATCGTTAGAAAAACTCATCGTCGAGTATTCTATATGGATGTATTTTTATGGATATACCTTTTTGAAAACGGATACGGATGTTCAGAGTAAGACCAGCCGAGCGGTTGCGGTACGCAAACGTCTCTACTATGGGGCTGTCCAAAACTCAGTTTTTGGATAGTTTTTAGCTTAGATGTGATGTTTAAAATTAAGTCATTACTGTATAAAGACTTAATTTTAAACTCGCGGGGATGTCGAAAAAGTAACCAACTTTTGAGACATCCCCTTGGATAGCGGCACGGGCGTAGGCGGATATCCTTCTCCCCGATTGTAGAAAGCAGAAAGGGCGGCTTTGGAGGTTTACCGGAAAAGCCGCCGCACGTGCCGCTGGAGAGGGGAGAAGATTGAGCCGGAGACCGGTTTTTGCGGTTGTACCGCAAAAAGCCGCCCAAAAATAAAAAATAAAATAGAGGAGCGGTTTATGTGGTGGATGTCGATTTTAGAGCCGTTTACGTATGGATTTATGATAAAGGCGCTCGTGATAGCGGCGTTGGTTGGGGCGGTGTGCGCCATTATTTCTTGTTATCTGATTTTTGAGCGGCTGGTCGCTGATGGGGATGCGATTTCTCATGCGGTGTTGCCGGGGATTGTGGGGCGTATCTTTTGCATATTCCGCTGGGGGTTGGGGCGTTTGCGGCGGGGCTGTTGAATGCGGCTGCAACAGGGTGGATAAAGAGCGGAGCCGTATCCATGAGGATTCGGTGATGGGGGTGGTTTTACGGGGCTGATGGCGATTGGGCTGATTTTAGTGACGAAAGTGAGTTCGAATATCCATTTTACTCATATTCTGTTTGGGAGCCTTTTGGGGATTGGAAAGAGGGATATGATACAGGCGGTTGTGTGTTCGGCGGTAACGCTGGTGGTGGTGCTTGCGAAACGAAAGGATATTTTTGCTGTATCTGTTTGATAAAAATCATGCGCAGGCGGTGGGGTTGAATATGCAGGTTATTCATTACCTGTTTCTTTCGCTGACGGCGCTGACCATTGTAGCGTCATTGCAGGCGGTAGGGATTTTGCTGACGGTTGCGATGCTGATTATTCCCGGCTGTATTGCCTACCTTTTGACGGACAGGCTCAACCGGATGCTCCTGATTGCTGCCTGCTCTGCGGTGATGAGTTCCGTGATTGGTACGTACGTAAGCTATTACCTGAACGGAGCGACCGGCGCCTGCATTATTTTTAACGGAGTCTTCTTTTTTTGCCTGTGCGATGGTGTTTGCGCTGAAATACGGTATGCTGGCGCATAAGCGGACAGCTTACACAGTTCGCCGCAACAATATTTGAAAAACTCGGTAAGGCGCGAACAGATACAGCCGGTCTTGGTCTTGCCATTGCTTGCCGCTTGATTCGTGCCCGCCTCAGCACTTCAAAAATGCAAAAAGTTGTACCATTCCGCCGGCGCTTCCGCTCACTGCCGGCAGCGCTGCTTGAGCTATCCTTCCTGCGGTTCCGATGCGGCGGAAAGGAGGGTGATGGTTGTTGCCGGAATTGCCGCTCTGTCAGCTTGGATACGTATCGTCAGTGCACTTCCGTTACTATCGATCACTGCCGTAGCGCCAGCTGTAAAGTTTCCAGTGATGATTTGAGCGGCGAGGACATCTTCTATTTCGGTTTGCAACAACCGACGCATCGGACGGGCGCCGAGTAAGGATCAGAGCTCATGTTTGATGCAATAGGAACGAGCTTCATCGGTCATTTTGAGCTGCAGCTGTTTTTGCCGCGAGGCGTCCGCTCAGCTTGGAAAGCTCCAACTCGAAAATAGCCGCTATCTCTTTTTCTGAAAGCGGGTAAAGACAATCAGCGAATCGAGCCGGTTTAAAAATTCCGGACTGAAGATTTTTGCCTCAAGCTCGGCGGACTTTTTCATACTCTGATAGTCGATCGTGCGGTTTTCTCCCGCGCAAAGCCGAGCGGCTCGTCCATCAAATTTCGATGTACCGACATTGCCGGTAAGGATGATCACCGTATTCCGAAACTTACCGTGTGTCCAAGGCTGTCCTTTTAGTTCCCCTTCCTCCAGTACCTGTAGCAAAAGGTTAAAGACATCGGGATGAGCTTTTTCGATTTCATCAAACAGGATGACGGAATAGGGGTTCCGTCTGATTTTTTCCGTCAGCATCCCGCCGTTTTCAAATCCGATATACCCCGGAGGCGCTCCGACCAAGCGTGCAACTGCATGTTTTTCCATATAATCGCTCATATCGATTCTGATCAGGATTCCGCAGAACCGAAGAGAAATTCGGCAAGCGCCTTTGCCAGCAGCGTTTTTTTCCGACGCCAGTAGTACCCTAAAAAGAGGAATGAGCCAATCTGCGCTGATCAGTCGATGCAATGCCCGCACGGGATCGGCGCAATGCATTTTGCGATAATGCCGATTGCTTCATCCCTGCCCGATAATAGTTTTTGATGCAGCTCTTTTTCGGTTTCGCTAAGGCGCTTTGCCTCATCGGAGCTGACACTCTTGAGCGGAATATCCGTCATCAACGACACGGTTTCGGCAATGTCGGCGGGAACTACTTCAGCATGGCTTCGTTCTCTTGATTCAGCCACCGCATCTTAATTTTTCCAGCTGAACTTTTAAAAGCTTTACTGTCGTCGCACGACTGCCGCCCGTTCATAATCCTGTGCGGCAACCAAGTCTTTTTTTCTCCAGTAAGCTCCGTAATCCGCTGTTCGATGCTCGTGATCGTGCGGCTGTTCAGTCATATCCATTTTTAACGCGCCTGCCTCATCCATTACATCGATCGCCTTATCGGGGAAAAAGCGGTCGGGGATATAGCGGAGGAAAGCTCTACAATTTTCTGAATGGTTTCATCGGAATAATGTACGTGATGATGCTGTTCGTACTTTGCTTTTAGCCCTCCGAGAATACGCGCAGGTTTCTTCCTTGCTGGGCTCTTTAATCAATACCGGCTGAAAGCGCCGCTCAAGGGCGGAATCTTTTTCAAAATACTGACGGTACTCGTCAAGCGTCGTCGCACCGATACACTGTATTTCCCCGCGGGCGAGCGCCGGTTTGAGCATATTTGCCGCATCAAGCGCACCCTGAGAGCCGCCAGCGCCGATGAGGGTATGCAGCTCATCGATGAACAGAATGATATTTTTTTAGCCTCGCTCACTTCTTTAATAATGCGCTTGATGCGTTCTTCGAACTGTCCGCGGTACTTGGTGCCAGCAATAACAGAGGCGAGGTCGAGCGCGATAACCCGCTTTCCGAACAGCGACCGTGGTACCTGCTCATTCACAATCGCCGCCGCGAGCCCTTCTGACAATCGAGGTTTTCCCGACGCCGGGCTCGCTGATTAAGACGGGGTTATTCTGCTGCGGCGGGATAATATCTGCATCACGCGGCGCATCTCCCGCTCCCCGCCAATCACCGGATCGAGGAGTCCTTCGCGGGTTATCTGCGTGAGGTCTCTGCTAAATTCTGACAATACGCTGTGTTCTTTTTCCTGCTGTTGTTTATCGTGCGGCGTATCCCGTACCGCTCAGGTGATTCATTGCTTGCTGCACATCATCGAGAAAAATCCCCTGCTGTAAAAAGAAGCGTGCGAGGATACTTTCCCTGTATCTGCGCAAAGGCAAGGATCAGATGCTCCGTACCAGCGGCATTCTGCTGCATAATCCGGGCTTGAGCGGCGGCGGTATCGACAAAGCTGTTTCACCCTCGATGATGAAGCGTATCTCTCCCCTCACCGGCTCGCCTTCTCGTATCGGCGTACTTTGCTCCAGCCGCAACTGTAAGGTCAAAAATTAACGTGAAGATTTTCTAATAATCGATATCCACGTCCCAGTTTTTGTGATGAGCGCAAGTAGTATATGTTCTGGTTCTATCATATCAGCGTTTACTCGCCGCGCTTCTTGCTGGCTGAGCGCTGTCAATAATTCATAAAGGTTCTGTGAAAGCGTATGCATACTGTATCTCCTGTTTTTGGGAATTGAGGGCATCTCTAAAAACCTCGAGCTTTTAAAAAGATGCCCCGCTACTTTCCATTTTTGCGGTACTTGGTATCCGCAGCTCCGCCTGTTTTAATATCTCTTGTACTAAAATGGCACGGATACGCTCAATCCGGAGTTCATCCAGCTGAAAAGGTTCTTCAAGGTGAAAGGTACCGTTCAGCATCAAAAAGGCAATATGTGCAGTTTGCGTTTGATACAGAAGCGCAAGACAGGCTTCCGAACTTAAACCTCTGATAAAGCCGAGATTGATGCCGAGTTTTTATCTTGAAGACAAGGTCTATCGTATCTTTACATCCAGTAAGTAGGCATTTTTCGCGATACTGAATGCTTTGATAACATCATCCTGAATACGCCACCGTTGAGCGTTCACCAAGGAATCCTGCAAGTCTCGCTCTTCATTGATGAGTTCCTTTATTGCGCTCAGTATCATACTGATCTGTACCTCATCGGTATAGCCCTGCAGCGCTTTTGGTAGAAATGAGGTATAAATATCCGAGGAGCCGTTTGGTATTCTGCGCATAATAGGCATGCACTTCAAAATTACGCTTTGTAAGCGCCTCAATCTTTCCCTGTATTTTATTGCTCAGTGAATATCCGGGCAGCGAACACAGCACCGAGCATTTAATACCGCTCCCGATACTCATTACATCCGAAGATAAATAGCCAAAATCCTGCACTGCACTGAATTCCAGTGTTTCCGCCACTGTATCAATGATGGTTTTACCCAGCGTAAAAGCATTTTTGTAGTTCAAAGCCTGCGTAAAAGGCAGAAAGTCTGATATGATCTTTAATATTGACCGTTGCCGAAAGAATACCGTCATCGCGGACAATAACGCCTGTACCGAAATTCCGCTCCAGATTGGCAGGAATAATATTCCGCTCTTCAAAAATCTTTTTTGCGATTGCATCCAACGTATCAAGCCGAATAGGATGAAAATCGTCTGCAGCCGGCAGACGTTGAAATGCGGAAACAACCGTTTGATATACTGTTTCTGCATCATCTTTATCGAGCGTCGGAGGAAAGCGGTAGTTTTTAAATTCCGTACGATACGTACTCGTGAAGAAAGCACTCGTATCATTGTCGGTTCCCGAATAGGTGTACCATGCGTTGGAAGCGGCAAACATACTAGGTAGAAACCTCCTGCTCTTTTATCTTATCGCGGAGATAGGCTGCCAGTTCGTATTCTTCATTTTCCACTGCCTTTTGCAGTTCCTCTTCAAGATGTCGAAGGGAAACTGCCTCCCCCGAAAAGGTCTCCGGCTGTACCGGCAGATTTCCTGCGTAAAAAGACTTCTCCGGAGGTTTCCTGCATAAGCTTTTAATACGGTATCGCGAAAATAAAAACAGCGGGAACAGCCGAGTATTTTTCTCTTCTTTGATCCTGCTGAGCGTCATTCCGCAATCGGGACATACGAGCGGGTGTGTAATGCCGCCGGTTGCATCTTTTACCGCTAATTGAGGTAGAAGCTCGTCAAAAATGGCTTTGAGCGAAGCCGATATATCCTGAGCATTAGGATCAATATGGTGTTTTTGAGCGCATGCCCTGCAGAGCTGTAGCTCTTTCGTTGTTCCGTTTACAATCTGCCGCACAATCAAAGAGGCGGTCTGTTTTTCTACATAATTGGCATATCATAGTGCCTTCCTTTATTTTTCTTCCGATACTTTCCAAAGGGTATCGAGCATCTTAAAAGCATACAGACAATGATTGATAAAATCAAGAAGCGCAAAACGAATCTTTTAGGGCAAGCACATCAGAGCGCTGTTACGCAGAAGCTTTTTCATCTATTTCGCGGGAGGCTGTATGCCGCTGACGCTTGCGGACAAAGGTTGCGTGTGACATACCGAGGCTTTCCGCCGCGAGCCGCACATTACCATAGGTTTTATAGGCAAAGTCGATGTATTCAGCTTCTATATCGGCAAGGGCTGCCTTTAAATCGTGTACGCTGTCAGGCTGCTTTTACCGGTATATACAAAGGTTCCGCCTGCTGTTTACAGGGGGTAATAAACGTATTCATTGCCGTAATTTCATCGCTGTCGGTAACGATAACGGCTCGTTCTACAATATTCCGCAGCTCGCGGATATTCCCTCACCACTCATAGCCAACCATGAGCCGGAGCGCCGCATCGGAAAAGTATTTATGGAATGCGTATTTCCGATTCAGCTGCTCAAGGAACAGCTCCGCAAGAGGGATAATGTCGCTGTGGCGTTCGCGGAGCGGCGGAATGTACAGTGGGAATACCATCATCCGGTAATACAAGTCTTTTCGGAATCGTCACCATTTCTTCCAAATTACGGTTCGTCGCCGCAATGACGCGTATGTCCACTGGAATGGGTTTTGTCCCGCCAATACGCTTTACCTCATGCTCCTGCAATACCCGCAGCAGTTTTTACCTGCATATTTAACGGCAGCTCTCCGATTTCATCGAGGAAGATGGTGCCTTGGTCGGCAACCTCAAAAAGCCCCGCTTTTGCCGTTTTTATCAGCGCCGGTAAAAGCTCCCCGCTCATAGCCAAACAGCTCGCTTTCTATCAGATTTGCAGGGAATAGCGCCGCAGTTTACACTGATAAACGATTTTTATTGCGGCGGCTTTGGCTGTGGACATATTGAGCAAATACTTCTTGCCGACGCCTGTTTCGCCGCTGATCATCACCGTCGTATCAAGCGGGGCGACCTTATCCGCCATACGAATAATGGAAAGCGTTACCTTATCTGCGGCAATAAAATCGGTTTTATCGAGGAAATGGGTTCGGATATGCTCCAATTCTTTATGGAAAGCGCAGCCGCTCCTCGTTTCGGGATTCTATTTCCTCCCGTAGATGGTTGATTTCGGTCATATCCCGAACGTTGGTAATAACCATTTCGATTTTATTGCCGGGTACGAATACCGGCGTACTGGTAATGAGCGCCTGCCGCCCCGTGCTGAACTTTTGCTGCAGCGTTACCGGCTTTGCCTGTCTTAATAGCGATTAAAGAACCCGATTGGGAAATGGTACCACCCTCTTCAAGCTCTTTTCATATTGCGACCGATGACGTCGGCACGGAAATACCGGTAATCACTTCGTAGGCTTTATTAGCCCGCAGTATTAGTACTCACCATCTGTGATATAAATGCCGTCAAACATATTTTTCAATGATGGAATCGAGCTGTTTTTCCGCATCCAAGCGGATTGGGCAAGAATCTTTTTAAACAGGTATACTCAGACATGCGAGCGCTCCCTATAATTATGAGGCATCTTCTCAACATCTCATCGGTCTTTTTCGAGATGTTCACATCGCTCCGTTTATGATTTTAACGGCGTTATCTTAATATGCCGGATGAGATCTCCTCTCATATCGTATATTTGGAACATATACTCACCGATTTGAGCTTCGCATCCGACCGTCGGCGTTTTTCCCTATTGTACGAAATAATTGAATAGATACCCTGCAACGGTATGCCCATAGGATTCATCAAAATCGGCATCAAGCCGCTTATTCACCTCCGTAATACTGATGCCGCCATTGACAATATAGTCGCCGCCAGTTTCGTGATTATGCACTTCAGGATCGTTAAAATACTTACGGACGGCAAACAGAATTGCAATAGAAACAACTCCTAACAGCGAACTCTGCATACTGCTGTGATCCATAATGAGCGCACGGGCAATCGTATATAAAAGTACCTCGATAGCGCTACCCGGAGTATGTTTTACAAGCATCTTTACAAACTCGATACCGATAACCAGCTCAAACACCGTCGAAAGAAATTCCGCAAACGATGGAACTTCTGCACCGGCGAACGTGCTGATGATAAAGCTTTTCAGCTGTACAAGGACTCGAATACAGAGGAGCAAAATGCCAATAATAACGACAAGGGCAAGCAGAATTTCCGTATAGCTCGCCATCAACCCTAAATACCGCCTCAGGTTTTTGTTTTGTTCAATTTCGCTTTTAACTTATTCATACACCGCATATTATACACTGAAATGCTCAAAAGGAAAGAGTTATTTCAAAAATATGGAGAAGGAAAAAGATGGAATCTTCGCTTGTCTAAAACGGAACCGATACGTGAAAAATGTGCAGTACTAGAAGTTCCTTGCGAAAAATTTGCGCTTTTTATCGTTTTGCGCTATACTTGCCGTATGAGAGAGTTTATAAGCCGTGCGCTGCGAAAACTGCCACGCATGAACGATTCACAGCTGCGCTCTCTTTATTCAGTTGATTATTGATGATTATGCGCTGTTTGATGTAGATGATGGATTCGCTGACAACCCAGCGTTATCATTCTGGATTCTGACCATCGGATTATAAAAACTAACCGTGCAGCTTCGCGGATTCTCGGCATTCCGCTTGCAGAAAATCCCGACCGTCCGTTGTGGACGCTGATTTCGACATCAAATTGGCGGATTTTATCCATACGGTAATAAAAATGAAGAAGCAAAAACCGCAGAAAGAATGTGTTATCGTTTCGATGAAGGAAATCAATATATCGAAATTTCCGTACTGCCGCTTGTGAAAGAAAAACGGGTACGCGGCACCATTATTACCGTTGAGGACATTACGCAGCGGAAACGGAGGAAATCAATAATCGGCGGCTGAAAACCTTGCGAGTCCTCACCAATCTTGCAGCGGCGAGTGGCTCACGAAATAAAAACCCGCTTTGCAGCGATTAGTATTCACGTGCAGCTGCTGCGGAAAAACTTCAAAAGCCTGTAATTTGGAAATTAATACGAAGCGCAAAAACACCTTGATGTCGTAGAAGAAGAAATCAGAGCGGTTAAATAAAAATTGTCGTGGATTTTTCTCTTTGCAGTGCATGTGCTCCAGTGTGAATTTGCTCCGGTCAACATAAACGGGCTTTATCGAAAATCTTATTACAACGTTTCAGGAAGATTTTTCCGCCGCCGGTATCTCGTTTGTGTTTCAGCTTGACGATCAACTGCCGATTATCCAAGCGGACGAACGCTTTTGCGGCAGCGCTGATGAACATCTTAACCAATCGCGAAAGCCGCGATGATGCCTGCGGGCGGAGGACTCGGCATTACAACGCGGTTTGACCAAGAGCGGGTCTATATCATCATTACCGATACGGGCAAGGGATTCCGCCCGACATCCCGCATAAAATTTTTGAGCCTATTTTACAACAAAGCCAAACGGCAGCGGGCTCGGACTTACCATGACCTATAGAGTGATAAAGGAACACGGCGGAGATATTCAGGTACACTCGGAAGACGGTAGTGGAACTCGCTTTACTTTGATTTTACCGATTACCCGCAGCGAAAAACCGCTTTTTGCTTGAGGCGCACACCGCACTAAGGCGGCGGAACCCCAGCAACGAAGAGAGAAAGCATGAAGTCGAAAATCCTAGTTATCGATGATGAAAATATCCGCGAAGAGCTTCAGATGGCGCTTGAAGATGAAGCGCTGCCAGGTGCTGACTGCGGAAGATGGAACTGATGGACTGCACAAAGCCCTATCGGAAGCGATTGACCTTGTTATCACCGACTTGCGGATGCCGGGAGTCGGCGGTCAGGAAATTCTGCGCAGGGTGAGTTCGGAAACGCCGGGGGTACCGGTTATCGTGCTGACGGGGCATGGCACCGTCGAAACCGCCGTCGAAGCGATGCGCATGGGCGCCTCATGATTTTACGCAGCCGCTCGACCTCGACCGGCTTTCTCTGTTGGTAAAACGCGCCCTGCAGAACCGCGAACTGGTATTGCAGCACCGGGGAACTGGTCGAGCAACTACAGTCGGATAAAAATCTTCGAGCATATCATCAGGAAGAGCGCGGCGATGGAACACGTGTTTGAGGATGATTACAGAGGTGGCGCCCTCTCGCGCATCAGTCCTCATTACGGGGAAAGCGGCGTTGGCAAAGAACTTATCGCAAGCGCAATACACAACCTTTCCCCGCGGAAAAACAACAGCTACATCAAAGTACACTGCGCCGCGCTCTCAGAAAGTTTGCTGAAAGCGAGCTCTTTGGGCACGAAAGGGCGCGTACACCGGCGTTAGTCAGCCAAAAACAGGGGACGTTTTTGAACTTGCCGACGGCGGCACGATTTTTGGACGAAATCGGAGAAATCAATCAGAGTTTGCAGATAAAAATCCTGCGCGTCTTACAGGAAAAAGCAGTTTGAGCGGGTGGGCGGCGAAAAGTCCATCACGGTAGAATACGCGATTATCACCAGCGACCAACCGCGACCTTGAAAAAGAAGTCGCAGCCGGTATATGTTCGCAGCGATCTCTACTACCGCCCTCAATGTTGTTCACATCCACGTGCCGCCGCTGCGGGAGCGTAAAGAAGACATTCCGCTGTTGATTGCCGCTTTTATCAAAGAATTTTACGGAGAAAAACGCAAAACAGGTTACCGCTATCGAGCCGAAAGCCGCGCGTATGTCTACGCCTACGATTGGTACGGCAATATCCGCCAGCTGCGAAACTGTCTGAAAGCGCTGTCGTGATGAGCTCCGATGATACCATCCGCTTATCGGATTTGCGAACCGATACGCGAAGCGGAGCAAACAGCCTCCATCCGTATTCAAATCGGTCCCACCTTTGCGGAAGCGGAACGCTCCATCATTATGGAAACCCTTGCAGCCTATAACGGAACAAATCGAAGACTGCCGACATCCTCGGCATCGGGCAGCAAAACCCTGCATGAAAAGCTGGATGAGTTTGCCGCCGATTGCGCGCGCTGAATCCGGCAACGACCACACCGAAAGGGCGTACACGCCGGCGCTGCCGACGACGCACAGGCTGGTGGCTCCGATTCCGGCACAGCGACAGCTACAACAGAAAAAGAGGCTCAGCATTAAGCGTACAACACGGCTCAATGGTAAAAGTGCAGCGTCGCTCCCGCAAAATACGCGGGCGCGACTCAGCATTCAACAACGCTAGTGCACGCGTCGCTTGATGCTAAAGGCGCCGCATGCCGCTCAAAAATGAGACATCCATTAAAGTCTCCGCGGCTATGGGGCATCTCTAAAAACTCGGTTAGATTTTTTTAGAGATGCCCGACAGTTTTAATTTAAGTCTTTATAAGACAATGACTTAAATTAAAACATCGCAAATTAAATCTAAGGAAAACCTCAAAAACTGAAGTTTTTAGAGGTTCCCTATGTTACCCCTGTAACCAATCAGAAAGCGCCCAGCTGTGACAGGGCTTGAACAGGGTGTGTATGTTCAGCCCAATCTCCACCGCGCTGTTTAATGCCAGAAGACAGTTGAGGTACAGGGTATCCGATAGAGAAGCCGCCGGTATGCGCCGTAGCAAATTTCCTGTCAATATACAAAGCATAACCGGCATGGAAGAGATGCGGTTTACAAACAGCAGTGAAACCGCCGGTTTGACTTCATAGCTAAAGCAGGTAAAATCGCAGACGCCGGAGATGCCTCCCGACATCGTACTCGTTCCCAATGCATGCAGATTTTTGCTGCATTGAGCGGGATATATAATGCCGCACAGCGAAAGAAGCTCGTTTCCCGTGACGGGGTAATTGGCGGCAATATCAGAATATATTCCATTGAAGATTAAACCGCGCATGAGGCCGAAATAACCGCCGAGCGTGAAAGCGGGATGGGTACAGCAGGAATATAGCCATTAAGCGATGCCTGCACAACCGCAGCATTGGTCTTTTCTTCAATGGAGTATGCATGAGAGCGCTCCTGACACGGTAACGCCTCTTAAACTCCTTTGCAAAAAACGGAGAGCGGATGATGCGGGAACTGCGTACATTGCAGTAATAAAATTGCCCTCGTGCGCAAATGTACCGTATGCTTGTATGGAAAGGGATAATACGTAGTTACCCGTATTGGATAATGGTGCGATCCATGCTGCCGTTGCTCGAATAAGATAGCTTTAACCATTCCCAAAGAATAGGAAAGCGGGATAACGCCGCTTGCGACCGAATCCGGTTGTGCGGTATGTAAAGGTCTTGGTATCAAGTTGATCAAAAAAGCCTTTAGATGCAACGAAAGAGTTTCAAGTGATAGGCTGCATCAGCTTGTATTTGTGTAAAAAGGGTTTAAACAAAAAGAGTACCGAAGTATTGAGTTCTATTGTTTCGGTGGGATCAAAGCACTTAGCTAGTTTAGCCCGATACCGTATCCTCCAAAACGCCGCATATTGGCAGGAATATTGATTAAGGGGCGTGCTTTTCGGTCTCCAAAGCCATGCCAACGGTTGATACCGGCTCAGATTGAGAAGCTCAAGATGAGGCGTCTTCTTGCATTGATATGGTACATCCTCCTCAGCATTTAGCGCTGGATCGTTCGCCGCTGTACCGCTCAGCGCTGGAGTGATCGGCTCTGGCGCGCTCACCGCTTCGGAATCGATAGTCTTTACGGCGAGCGCGAGTTCTTCCCGCATAGTATACAAGCGGTGATAGGGTGCCGTGCTGACCAACGTAGATGATGGAATGATTAGTGCGGTTACCGGCATCATTTTTGTAGGGACTGGTATGTCGGCGGTAAAACAGGGAAGAACACACGCCGCCTGAAATATCAGTTTGCTGTGTTTTGATTGTGCCGCTTTTCGGATAATACAGTCCGAGCCGATAGAGCATATCCATCTCTGCCCAGAGAGAATGTAAGCACATACTCATCGCCGCTTTTTGTCGATTGTAAGTAGCGGATTGCACTTTGGAGCTTCTTCCTGTTCGGGCAATGATGAAAAGGGCGCCCGTTTCGGTATCAATATAGAGAATGGTGCGTTTTACCCCATTTGCTGCGATAAGGGCGACCTGTCCTTCTCCGATATAGCAGGGGCTATAGAGTGCGGCAGAAACGACCGAGGCATCAGCCGTATAGAGGACTTTTTAACGTCTTGTGGTGCGGTCTATCAGCACTGCGGAAAACGATTGGTTTTGTAACCTGATGGAACTACAGCGTCTGATCGTCAACAAAGCATTTTGACGTATGCTAGAAAGGATCGGTTTTACCGATAAACGTGCGTTTTCATATCAAAAATACGGGAACGTTTTTGCGATGTCTTTGCCGCTGGTTTCAGCGGAATCCGGAGACAGCAAGAGATCCATCACTCTGAAAACGACGAGTTGATTTAACGAAAGATCCGCCGTAGCTTCACCGCTTCACAGACGTCGGCGCTATTGTCTGTGTTGCCGATCACTGTTCGCGTAAAATATACCGCCCTGACGGTCAAAAATCATAATAGGCAAAGCCGTCAGGGAGGCAGCAGGCGCTGTATCCCGATGTCTGAGGTGCAAGGGAACTGGTTCACTCAATTTTTCCGGCAGCGGGATGGTGCGATCCATTGATTCCATGCATCGCTGACATCTTTATCATAAATGGACTTAAATTTTTCGCGGTATAAAAAGCCTCCAGCCCAGTTTCCACAGTTTGGAATATGCATCCATTCCATATACTTTTTGTAAATAGTCCGCAAAATAGCCGCCATAACATGATACAGTATAATCCGCCGGATACATATCCCGCGAACTCGCCCTTCGCTTTCCCACGTTGGCGTTGTGCCGTCGATTTTATTCTGAATTACGTCTGCCTGATCAGCGGATCGTGTAATCGCCCTTGTCCGTGCAGACTTTCAAAAGAGACTGCCGCTCGCTTCGATAAACGACATCGGTAACAGATTTGAAAGATAAAAAGGCGCATCGATCGTAAGCGCGTGCGTCAGCTCATGGTAAAAACGAGCAAGAGGTATCGAGGTACCGAGTATTCCATCCATACTGCCAGCATCATAGATAACAATACGACGCTGCGGGCTCCGTGTAAAATATCCGTTGAGGGTCTTCCGTATCGGAGACCAAGATATACCGGTATACGCGCTTTAACCTTTTGATGCAAAGCCGCACATATCTCTTCGGCATAGCCATCAGCGTATTCCGTCAGTAAGGCTGGCAGACGGCGCGGAAGATTCCGCATAGATAATTTCAAAAATATTTTGTTTTAACTGAGTTGGAGCCGTGCCGAAAATGCCGGAGCAGCGGCGACGAGGAAGCATATTCCCAAGAGCTTCGATATATATATACTGATACATGGTTAATCCTTAAGCGTTAATCCTCAAGTTCTGAATAAAAATCGCTCGATGAGCTGCGGCTCATAATCGGCATAGCGGTAAATCAATAAAAAGGGTAAATAGGTATCTTTCAATGTAAAGCCAGCATTCCCGCTTCTTTTTCCGGAATAATCGGGTAAAAGAACACGGCGTTACTGTGCGCTGCCTGTAAATCACCGGGGGCATCGCCGATTTTTATAATGTATCCATCATGATAGCCGCCTATTTGCTTCAAAGAGGCGATAACGTGTTTTTTATTGCCATCTTCTTGCGTAAAAATACCGCTCACCATTTGGTCAAAACCGGCTTGCTCCCACTCGGCGGTTTATGGCGGCGCGATGAGGCGGAACTGGCAACAGCGATATCAGCGGCGGCATGTATCGCTTCGATGCTTTCATACACATTTGGAAACGGGATGCGGTCTTCCAGCGGTATTGCAGCAATCGCTAGTGACGTTAATCGACCATTGTTCTGCGCATTGTCAAAGATAGGATGACCGATAGTCTGATATGCGTGCCGTATTCCGTCATTTGAGAACAGTCCGCCTGCAGATTGAGAAAGCGCTCGTAGGCGTCCAATCCGTCAACAGGAATAAAATGCTTGTCGATATATCAGGCGACCTCAAAAAGCCCTTAAAGCGATTGAGCGCACGTTTTTGCTGAAGAGTTTGTTTATTCCAATAGTGCAGAATCGGTTCCGCAGATCCTGCAAGTTGAATATTTTACTAGTTCCGGTCCGAACGCGCGTGGTGCTTAACGATTCATCGTATCCATTGCACAGCCGTCGCTATCATGCTGAGACTAAAAGTCTTTCCGTTTAAATCATCATTTCCACCCCTCTATGGCAGACCGCTGCTTGCTTCTTGAGTTTTGTGAGCTGTCTCACTGCATCACTTTGGGCATTGGCTAAAAACTATACCTCAATTTTAAAGAGATGCCCTATTGTATATTCGTTTAGGGAGCTTTTTTTAAGAAAGCATCCTTAAAGCCTAATTTTTGGAATGTTTCTAAGGCGGCGCCTTGTTCATCTTTTGTGCAGTCCGATATAGCTTATAAAAGACCTCACTTGTTGTAGAAGATTTTTCTACAGCAATGGGATACTGTTTTCCATATCGCTGTACAAAACTTTCTACATTCAGTATATCCTTAAACCAGCCTATCTGACATAGTAGCTCCCTTTGTTAGAACATTAGCAGTATATGATTCCTCTGCAGCCTGTGCAACGACGGGCTCCGCAGGCGGTGTAACAACCGGTGCAATCGATAGAGCCGGTTTTTCAGGTTCTTTTGGAACCGGGATATGTTCTTTCACCAGTTCGCGCGGTTCGGGACGGCATCCAGCATAATATGCTTTTCCCGTAATCAAGTCATCTTCCCGCAGTGTTATCGTCTGTCCTTTCTCCGCAAGGTTTCCTCAGCGATAACAACCCTCCGGTTCGTCTTGCAGTTCCCGCGTTTCTTCCGTCTGTTTTTCATTGGGTTCAACAGCAGGCAGCTCCGGTTCGACTACCGGTTCTTCAGGCTGTTCTTCATGAGTTCAGCAGCGACAATCTCGGTTCATCCGTTGGCTCTCTCTCGGTTTTCAGATCCGGCTTCAGCGATTACTGCCGGTTCGGCTGTTTTCTTCCGACGTTTCCAGCAACTACCGGTTCCGGTGCAATTAGAGTTGACGCTTCGGGCACCGGTGATAGGAGCTTATTTGGGTTCCTGTTCCCGCTTTTGTCGGGAACGGTTATTTCCGCTACCTGCGGTACCTGTTTGTATATTCGTCAGAAGATTCAAACCTTTCTTGCAGCGCGGTTCTTGCAGCAGGCGCGATTCGGCACCGTCTTTTAGCTTCTGCAGAAGATTCGGATACGGTAGAAATACACGAGGCTCAGTTTACCTCGGGAACGGCAGCCGGCGCCGTGTAAATTTCGGTTCTGCGCTTCGGTTCTGTAACTTCGGCGATCGGGCGGACGGCTCCTCCGGTACTGGTTCTGACCCAACCGGTTCTGTAACCTCGGCTATCAGGCGACCGGCTCTTCTGGTACTGGTTTCCAGGCTGGGCAGGCTCAGGTTGCACTGGTTCTGCAACTTCGGCTATTGGCGCGGACGGCTCCTCGGTACTGGCTCAGGCGGGCTGGTTCTGCAACCTCGGCTATCGGGCCGCCAGCTCTTCCAGTACTGGCTCAGGCTGGGCTGGTTCTGCAGCCTCGGCTATCAGGGCTGCCAGCTCTTCCGGTACTAGTTCAGGCTGAGCCGGCTCAGGTTCACGCTGGTTCTGCAACTTCGGCTATTGGCGCGGACATCCTCCGGTACTGGCTCAGGCTGGGCTGGTTCTGCAACCTCGGCTATCGGGCCGCCGTCTCTCCGGTACTGGCTCAGGCTGGGCGGGCTCTGTAACTTCGGCTATTGGCGCGACCGGCTCCTCGGTACTGGTTCAGGCTGAGGCCGGCTCAGGTTGCACTGGTTCTGCCTTCGGCTATTAGCGCGACCGGCTCTCTCGGTACTGGTTCAGGCTGGGCAGGATCTGCATCTGGCGGTTGCGCAGGGGTTGCTGTCGTCGAAGCGGCTTTTAGGTTCAAGTTTACCCAGCAACACCGGATCGGCGCGCTTCGGCTACAAGCGGCGGTATGGATACGCGAACACGTACGGTGTTGCCCTCTTGGTGCCAAGACTTTTGCTAAATCAGGCGATACAGCTACTAATACCCCTGCGCTCCTTATTATCGATAATAACTGCACAGGATGTTGTATTTTTCTGTGAAGGTAATTTCGATAAGTGTATATTTGGGGAATAAATCGCTGGATGCGAATAGCCCTGCAGGAAAATCTTTCCGATAAGGCCGGTAGCAGCATTTCCCTCCCATACAGCCCACATCAATTGCAGCGCTCAGTATCCTCATACTCGCAATCATTATTGTGATCATCACTATCCGCTTCAGTTATAAAGTCTCTACCATAGTTGTACCGATAGATTGACCGGCGCTTTTTGATTTTAGCCTCAGTTCGTTTTCCGGTGATATTGAGGATCAATCCTTTCTTCAAAAATGACTTTTGAGAAGAAAAATCGAGACATTTCCATTGCAAACGCTGCCATTTAATTGCAGGTTGCTGTCTATTCACCGTATTGATTGATGCCTAGTTTATATTCACAGTGCACCGCCACTACGCATGTCAACCCGATGGATCGAAGCGTTTGAGCAAAAGAAGCATTCTTTTCGTGACTGCTCCTCATTCCCCGCGATACATTCAGTACTGGTCTCTACTATCCCATAATCGAAACAGAATTCAAAAAGCTCGGTTTCGAGCGCCATCGTGAGTTCAGCAGAACCTGCAGGTGCATCGGAATTATAGATACAAAAGCAAAACCGATTGTTTTGCATAGATCCACGCAGAGCATCATACGGCATACAAGCACTATCAGTATCCCTTTTTCATAGTATATTCTCCAGTAATCAGTATCGGCAAAATAAAAGAAAAGGATAAAAGGCAAACGAGACGGGTAAACGCATCAGGTACTTTTTAATATCCCGCGAGAAAAAATTGAGACTATTCGACTAGAGTTGAACCTCTTCGCGGTTCAAATGGTCTCATAGTCTCAATCACTGATTTATATCTACTCTGTCTGCATGCGTTTACCCTTTCCTTTTGAGGAAGACGACCGTTGAAGATATTTTTAATGCTGAATTTGCCACAGGTGTCTTGCCGTTCTTTGTATACGGATTACAAAACCTTTCATTTACATTTACAAACCATAGCTTTCTCCATGTCATCATTCCATCATAACCTTTCCCCTACCCGAGCAAACAGTTCAGCGTACTGTTGCGTATCCTGTGAACTGCTGCTGAGCATTGTCCTCCACGACCGAGTGCGGCATCACGCTCCGCTCAGTTCCGGTAGGCAATGTCACGAAGTGATTGGTATAATCTTTTTCTTGGTGATAAGGATTTGCTCCTCGATACAACGGTTTAGGCGGAGCTTCATCGAGAGTAGCTCTGCCACAGCGATTTTGTAGGCAGGAACTCCCGCAAGCCGGCACAGGACGCTATGGGCGTGATTTCTGCCGATCAAAGGGATACCGTTTCAGAGCCGCTCGTATTTCCCGCATGGATTTTCTTGCCATGTATTGAGCGCTCCGCCTCGATTCCGGTACGGGCTGTTCATATTCATCCTCGCGTATTAACTGCCCGCCGCATTTTATCCACGGTATCATGCCGTTTTGAATAGGCAGGTACATACCGCGCTGCCTGCACTGGTTTTCGTCCATGTATTTTGCCAGAGCAGTTACGTACCATACGAGCATATCGCGGTAGGCGTACTGTGTGCATCGACGCCGTGCAGATTTTTACGGGGCGGGCGGGATGCTCCGATGTTTTCTGGCAAGAGGGGCGCTTTCAGCTGCAGCTTCCCGTTTGCGAGGCGTAAAAGCTGTTGAGCATTTTCAAAGCGGATTTCCTGCCGCCGTCCATGCGGCTTCAAAGATCGTACTCAGCAACGCCATCGCGTGCATTATCTCTCGGCGGTATCGCAGGCAAGTACCCTCGGTTTCAATCTTTTGCGTCTTTGTTTCCGCTTATCCGTCGTTATCATGTGCGGGCGAGGGCATACATATTATACATCCAAAAATAGGCGGGCATAATATCAGGGGCAATCTGTTGCACAGATTATCACTGACCAAGCTAAACGGAAAAGGAATGTCAAGCTCTGCGGGATAGTACCTTGTCCAACCAATACAAAGAGCAAAGCGGCAATTATGCTTGAGCGTCGTAGAGGCGGTAAAGCGCCCGGTAAAGCGATAATCTCTCCGTCGTTGCCGCGGGCATTGTGGTTTGAGCCCACCGTAGCGGCGGCTGCCATATTCGATTGCCCTGGATCGACTGCAGCGATAAGAAAGGGTATTGTGATGCTGTTCATGGTAAGGAAAGGAATCAGCGCATTCAGCGCTTCGCGGCATGAGATGGTTGGATCTCATCACGGAGTGGATGAGCGGCGCCGTGTTGGGCGATACAGTTGTTGCAGCTCGCGAAACGCACCGCTGGCGCCCGTAGAACGCGCGGCGAGCGCGTGGCCGATAATCCCGTTGACCAGCTCCAGCACTTCCCGATCTTGCGCCGCTTCCTCTGTAGAAGACCTGACGTCATAGGATAATTTATTGGCGCGCGCCAATATGTCTGCCTCGCCGCCAGCGGACGTCCTTGATAATCCGGCAGCTTTTAATCGCTGGTGATCGCCGACGGTACCGTAATACCCGCGGGATGCGTCAGCCCAAGAATCTTGCGTTATGCTTGCTTTTCAGTTGAGCCCTCGGCGCTGCGTCATCGCGTGTGCGGTGCTGGTCGGCGATCGCTCGATCGTTAAGCTGCCGGATTAGCAGGTTCGGCGAACAGCTCAATGAGGCGCCAACAAATAAAAATCGACTTCTCGATCTTCGAAGAAGCAGGCTCGAGAAGGGCCAGTAATCGTAGACCGCCGGCCACCGGCCGTCGGCAATGCGTTTGTCGCGGGCTGCCGCTCATCCACTCCGTGATGAGATAGTCAACCATCTCATGCTGCAGTGCGCGATGCCTCCTGAGCCGCTATCGCTACTGTCGGGGCAATCAATGGCGGCCGCTACGATAAACCAATGCCGCGACGCTGACGGAAGGGTATCGCCGGCCGGCGTGACCGGGTCGACGCTCAGCGTGCCGGTTCGCTGTGACCGGTGGGCAATCCGCGGGCGCTCGGGCTGTGGTCGATGCGCGCGTGATGCCTCGATGTGCCTGCCTGGCCACGGATGTGTGCGCCAGTGGCGGCAAATTTAAAAGGCAGAGATGGCGGAAAACAAGACGCAATTGACCGGTGCGCCTGCGTTCCGGAAGGCAATGCGTGCGATGGCGTTAACTGAGTACATGTGAGCGGACGGCGACGGTCGCTGACTCGGCAACGCTCGTAAGCGAGAGCGCTGTGCTGCCCACTATGGCGTCGACGCCCGCCCGTAAGGTCTGCGCGGCGTCGTCTGTGCGACAAACAATATTTCAGGCTCTTCATTTAACAAAATGGACAGGCTCAGTACCAGTGATATGTAAACCATATTCCGCTGTTATGTTCTGGTCGGTTCAGCCTGACGGTGATCGGGATATCGGGCTCCGGCCGTCGAACGGGAGGCGCTCAGCCGTGACGAAAATCTGCGGGCCGAGCGGCTCTGAAACGGTATCGCGATCGCGGGGAACGCAACGTCTGTGCTGAGGTTCCAGCTGGCGGGCGGCTGCTCGATGAAACGCTCCGCTGCGCTCGATGTGTCGAAGACAAATCATCGCAAGTGCCGCAATCGCTTCCGCGGGCCGGGCTCGAGGCGTGATGCCGTACTCGGTCGTGGTTGGCTGCTGTGCGGCGATCGCGGACCTGTTTCGTACGCTGAACTGTTGCTCGGTGAAAAGGTATGATGGTGTTGTGGGCGCGGTTGTGTAAATGAAGGATTTTGTCCGCTGTGAAACGACGGGCCTCGCAACCGGCTCGTCTGTGCGGGGCTGGCTGGTCTCGTCGCGAAATTGGACTGTGGGACCATTTGCAGACGCGAGGGTTCAACTGATCGACAGTCTCAATTTTCATGAGCGACCTGTT